>Ga0070659_100001507_pt1 | contig 16786 bp, 15 predicted proteins | sample KBSC23metaG_FD_64666 | JGI IMG/M metagenome (GOLD analysis project Ga0070659, IMG submission 64666) | Corn rhizosphere microbial communities from Kellogg Biological Station, Michigan, USA - KBS C2-3 metaG | ecosystem: Host-associated > Plants > Roots > Rhizosphere > Soil ... | reverse complement strand
TGATCAAAGCCGGGCGCGGCTTCCAACCGCTTCTTGTCGATGCCCAGCACAAAGCTCTTGCGCACGGTGTCGAGCGTCAGCGCCGACCAGGGCACGGCGAACAGTTTGGTTCCTACGCCCAGAAAGCCTCCGAATGACAGCACCGCATACGCGATTTGCCCGCGGGGAACATCCAGCATGATGTGATCGATCTTGCCGAGCTTGTCGCCACTCGGACCGAGAACCAGATTGCTGACAAGCGTGTCGGCGGCCATGATGACAGGGCCGGGGCCAGAGCTGTTCAGCTCACAGTTGCCGACGATGGCAGCGCGCGGTCCGCTGCTTTGATGGTCCAGTTCATTGACGTTCATGGCGTGACTCCAGGTAGAGCAGGTCGCCCATCGGACTAGCGTCGAGCGCTGGCCTGGGCAATCTGTCATTGCGCACGGGTTTTGCCCTTGCGTTGTGCGGCCGGCACGACGCCGGAAGGTAGGTTTTTACTGCCGACAGCCAGGTTCCAGTCTGTCTTGTCGCGTGGGGTGCTGACCTGCTGTTCCGCGTACATGGCGGCGCTCGGCGAGATGGGGTCGCTAGCCGGAAATGTCATCTCCAGCGATGCGTCCACAATGGACTGATAGGTATGCCCGCTCTCGGGGGCAGACTTGGATGCGTGACCACGGGTCTTCGACTTGCGCTGCTGTGCGGGGGTAATGACTCTGTGCATGATCGCTCCTGCGTTATTCGGACTCGGTCGCTAACGGCCGCCGGCGCACGCCGTCAAGATGCTCGGCCAACAAAGACTTCCCAGGAACCGGGCGACCTGTCAGGACTTGTGGACACCTAGATGGTTCTCTACCGACGTCACCCCAGTGACGCCCCTGGCCACCTCAGTTGCCATCCGCCGTTCCGTCGCGGTAGGAACGCTGCCGGTCAGGCGTACCACGCCGTCGCGTGTGCGTACGTGTATGTGCATCGAGCTCAGCTTCTTCTGATCGAGCAGGCTTGCCTTGACCTTGGTCGTGATCGTCGTATCAGAAATACCTTCGCGCACCGTCTCATGCGTGGGGTTGGGGTTCATGGCCGACGCAGATGGCGCATTGCTTTGCCCCTGACTAAGGGGAGCATAGAAGCCGGCTGCGGGCGCGAGCAACGCTGCGCTGATGGCGAGTGTGATGGAGCAGGTGGATTTCATTTGAACTACCTCGACTCGGACGAACATTTGCAGGCGCGGAGTGTTCCCGGGGGTTGCAAACCACCTTGAACAGGCAGCCGCGCACCGGGGCACTACGAAGGAAGCACTCCTTCATCGTGCAGCCCCGACAGACCAAGGCTGACACCCATCCATACTGAAGTCGGTACGCTGGCGAACAAGTCCCCTTCGCTGCAGCAGGCTGTGTGATGGATCGCCACGACGTCCCGAGAGGCAATCTGAATGACAAGCATGATCGCCCGCCCGGTCGGGACGTCGCATGGTGCGGCGTCGCCGGTTTGCACAAAATCATCAAGATGTATCGGCTCTTCAGGCAAAACGAGTCGCTGATTGGGGGCCATCCTCAGGGCTTGGCCTGGAAGCTCACTTACCTGCCTATCCCGTGCGGCTGACGCATCAGTTTTGGCATCGATCAGCCTCAGAGGTCTATCCGAAGTCCAGATGGCTCTATCTGAATCCGAAGTATCCAAGCACGAACAGAACGATAACCACTGCCCCGACAAGCCAGATGATGCTATTCATGATGCGCTCCTTAAACGTCTCCCCTGCATGAACAGCAGGCACGATGTGAAGCTGTCCGCGAGGACATGCTCGCCCATAGCCTTTCACGCAGGGGGGGTGCCACGTTGTCACACCCAACACGGAAACGTCTGTACGGTAGCGGTCAACACCGCGTGGATGACCGGCAGCGGCAAGGGCGATAGAGTGGTGATGGCCTGCAGGATCTGCGCGTTGCAACTTGCTCTGGCGCTAGAGGACGCGAAATTTCTGCGCTATCCCGCGTACGCCTGGCAGGGTGCGGCATCACCAGCAAACGGATGTACGCCCAGCTTGCTGACTGACCAGCTTAGCTAAGGTGAATGGCATTGTGGTGGTTGTGCAGCTCCTTACCGCCGATCAGAACGCCACACGGCACGATGTTCGTGGAAGTGCCGTTTGGCGAGGGCGCGAATCCAAAAATTTTTCAGCTCCGAACTGTCAGTCAAAGCGGTAGTTTCTGGTCGGATGCAGTTGCCATTTCCCGTCCCCGGGTAGCTCCAGAACTTGGTGATGATATTTGAGGAGTGTGGGTCGATGACTGACGCTGACAAGCGTCGTCGGCATGCCGGCCAGTTGCAAGTACAGACCTTCCTCGTTGCCAATATCCAACGCGCTGGTCGCCTCATCTAGCATGGCATAGCGCGGCCTTGCGAGCAGTACGCGCCCGATCGCGAGGCGCTGTTGCTCTCCAACGGACAACACTTTCCCCCAATCCAGTTCCGCGTCTAGCCCGCCGAATCTGCCGACGATATTCGGCAGGTTGACCATTTCCAACAGCAGAAGGAGTTCCTCGTCGGATATCTGCCTATCAGTGTTGTTCGGATAGAGCAGTTGGTTGCGCAGGCTGCCGACCGCCATGTAAGGGTGTTGCGGCAGAAACAACATTTCGTCTGGCTTGGGCCGCACGATGCATCCCGTGCCGCAACTCCATAAGCCAGCGATCGCGCGCATCAGAGAACTCTTCCCACCCCCGCTGACACCGACAATGAGCAGACCCTCTCCCGGGTTGATCGACACGGTCAGGTCCTTGATCAGCGTCCTCTCACGATTCGGCGTCTGCAAGGTGACATGTGCCAGCGCCAAGCAGGAGTCCTGCATGGCTTTGATCGTGCCCCTCGCATTCGGGGATGTTGCCGCCCTCTTGGTCAGGGAGATGGAGAACGTGTCCAGCCGATCGAGCCCCGCCACAAATCGGCTCAGGCTTTCAAAGTTGTCAACAATCACGGCCAATGCGCTCAGTATGGCCGCAAACGCGCCGGCAGCCTGGATGGCGCGACCGACTTCGAGCTCGCCCGAAAGAACACGCGAAGCGACAATGGCGCTGGGCAGCATGATGGTCAGAAAGCCATAGCCATACTGAAAAAAATTCAGATTCAACTGCCAGTTGATAAGCTTGTTGAAATTACGGAAGGCCTGTTCAAAACGCCCTCTCACATGAAAAGATTCCTGAGCTTCGCCCCGATAGAATGCAATGGATTCAGCGTTCTCGCGAATTCGGATCAAGCTGAAGCGAAAATCCGCCTCCCGCTTTAATTGATAAAAATTAAGACCAATCAGGACTCGACCAAATAGAAAAATCGATATCAATGTGCCTGCGACGGCGTAAATAACAAGGAAGAGGACAAGCAATCTTGAGATCGACCACAGGACGCTACTGAACGCAATGAGTTGCAGAATTGCACCAATGCTAACCAACACAAAATATAGAGACTGCTGCGTAAACGTATTGATGTCCTCCGTCATCCGTTGATCCGGATTGTCTATCGCGGCATCTGAATTGAGTTTGTAAAAAACCTGATCCTTGAAATAGCCGTCCAGATAGTGATTGGTAAGCCAACGCCGCCAGAGAATTCCTAATCTATTTCTAATATAATAATAAAATGCATAGATTGGCACCGCTACGATAAGAATATAGATGCATTTTATGATGGAAATCCAGAAACGATCCGCATCCTTGGCCGCTAATGCCGATGTAAATTCACCGGATTGCGCGTTGAACAGTACATTTGTTTCGGTTTGCCCCAACAACAACACTATTAATAGAGAAAGCAAGCCAGTCGCCGTCCATTTGTCCCGAGATAACCAGTAAGGCTTCGCAATAGCCCAGAATCGAGTCCACAGGCGACGGCTGGAAGTGTCGATACTGTTCTCTGACGCCAGACTGCCGCGCGGTCTCTGATCATTGGCGCCGCCCATGTCACAACTCCCAGAACAGAACAAATGTCATATTCGTCACATTGATTCTGGCGCGGGTAACGTTACCGGATGGCCCAGATCACTATCGAACTATAGGCCAGCAATATGGGGCCCATACGTTCCGTACAGAAACCGACGGACTCTTCTCGCAAAGCATTGTCCACAGGTGCTTTCACAAGTGCGGCCATACGGCTTAGGCGTGCCAATGCCAGTGTTGTGGAAGCGGTGCGCATGCTCGACATCACGCGGCAAAAAGTTGGAGACTCGCCGGTCCGGTCCCGTACAGACATTCACTTGGACAACCGGTACGTTGTTCGCTGGCGTTGCGGCATTCTCGTTGCAATGACATTCCCGTAAATTATCCCATCACTCGCAAAATAATCGAATGTCGACGAGGATGACTAACCTGGTTCTGCAATTGCTCTCCAGGTTTGACGGGAAATCAGCTGGCTGCCCATGCTTCTGCAAGGCTGCTACACGGCGCGGAATACTTTGGAGAATGAGATGAAGAAACTTATGTTAGCGCGATCGATCATCGTGATTGCCATGGCTCTCGGCGGCAGCGTTGCGTTTGCACTGGATTTGAGCTTGCCGCAAACTCAACACACGGGGTCGGTCTCCTATCTTTCAGGGGGTATCGGGCTCGATCAGTCCGGCGCCATTCGCGACGCGATGCCGGACTACCCTTTAGTTTTGACGTTCGTCAGGAAAACCGCCAACAGCGGCAACGAGTACCTGGCTGATGTCGCTGTCACGATCAGAAATGCCCGCGGGGAGATTGTCCTGGACATGACATCGGAAGGCCCATATGTATTGGTATCCCTTCCAGACGGTCGCTATATGGTCAACGTCAACTACGAAGGCGACGCGAAACAGCGCAGCATCGTGGTCTCAAGAGCAAAACACTCGCGCGCAACATTCACCTGGGCCATGTAGCTGCCGTGAAGCCTCCGCAAGATTGCGTGGTCCACGTCGCGCTTGATCTGCAATTGCCTGGCTGGGGCCATTCAAGTCGCCCGGTTGCACGGAGTTCCTTTAGCGCGCCTGGCGGCTTTACCGGTGGACATGATGTCTGGGCACATCTGCACCTGCTCACCGGTGGAGCCGTCTGAAACAGGGGCAAGGTTCAAAGCATCATATGTCCGCGGAACCGAGGCAACTCCAAGTCGTCGTTTTGCGCTACTTCGGAGGCTTGAGACTGTCTCGTTATTTAGGCCATAGCTCGCAAGAGGGAACAAATAGCAGCAACTCTGGAAAGAGCCAGCCCTGGGGCGCGCGACACTGTGCCGCGTGAGCCACCTTTGGTGGCTGCCCACCCCGGCTCTACACAGCAATACAGTTGAGCCCACTTTTTCGCTGTTGCCGTTAGTTGACGGTAGGCTTTCGCTTCTTTATGCACGCACTTTTAGTAGCATCCGCCCCGTAAAGCCCGATGGACGCCTTCAACATTGACAAGTAAAAGTATGTGCACCCAGTGGAATCTGGCACCTGGCCTACCCTTGTGACAAAGCATTTGTAGGCACCATTACTTCGGCGCACTCAAATAGCCTTAAATCTCTCGAAAAGTGCTTCATCGAGCGCACCTTCCTTTTTGCGCTGATGATCACTTGCTTGGTTCACGGACCTTCTGTTTGCGCTGACATTTGCAGAAGTGCGGCGACGCAAACGCATGTCCCACAGGCCCAGGACGTGGGTGGGCGTCACCCATTGGCCCCAGACCGTGTCTGACACCAGCGCATTGCCGTGGATCACGATGGCCGGGACATGCAGCAGCGACAGTCGCACGTAGGCCATATGGCACGCAGTCGCATCGATATCGATCAACGTGGCATGCATAGCATGCTGATAGGTGATGCCTTCATCGAGCAGCGCGGACGCTGCTGCGATTACCATGCCGACGACGCTGGCGGCCGGCTCCATCAGTGACAGGAAACCGTTGCGCGTGCACCTACATGCAATGCCGTGAGCGTACGACCGTGCATTTTGGTGCGTGTGCGCATTCACGAAATCGACATGGGCATGGCGATGCAAGCTGCCTGCGCGTTGAAACCTCAGGGTGGTCGACGCGATGCAACGTCCGCAGAACCGAAGCGATGTCTGCCGTGTGCGACTGGGTGTGGCAGGCTGTCGCGGTACACAGCCTTGTCTGTGTGATGTTCTTCCACGTGGCCTCTTATCTACCCTCTACGCCCATGACCCACCAGGACCTTGACTGCGCGGCCCCCGCTGTGGTCCCCGCGCCTACGCCCATCAGCTATTCGGAACACGACGGTGTTCGGTTCCTGCATTTCGCGGGCGCCGAGGACTGCACGCAGGGCGCCATCCTGCTGTCTGAGCCTGACCGCCTGTTGTTGCCGTATGCGCAGCAGATGATGGCGTGGCTGTTGTTTCTGGACCCGACGCAACTGGCCGATGCACATGTCGCCCAACTGGGCTTGGGCCCTGGTTCGCTGACAGGTTTTTGTTACCGCAAGCTGCCCGAGGCACGTGTCACGGCAGTGGAAATCAACCCGCTGGTGATTGAGGCGGCCCGTACTGCGTTTCATCTGCCACCCGATGACCACCGCCTGCAGGTGCTGGCGCAAGACGCGCTGGACTGGGTCATGGACCCCGCACGGCAAGGCACGGTCGACGCCTTGCAGGTCGACGTGTACGACGGTGTGCACGATGGCAGCCCGACGCTGCAATCGCTGGCGTTCTATCGCGCGTGTCGGCAGGTGCTGCGTGCCCCCGGTGTGATGGCGATCAACCTGCATTGTTCCAACGAAGGCTTTGGCCGCAACATGGAGCGCATTTGCGAGGTGTTTGACTACCGCGTGCTGATGTTCCCGATCACCATGGTGGAGAACACGATCGCGCTGGCGTTCAACGGCCCGACCCTCACCGTTGAGTGGGCTGCGCTGCAGGCGCGTGCCGAGGCGCTGCAATCCACTTTCGGGTTGCCGACGGTAGATTGGATCGAGGGTTTGCGCCGCGCGAACCCGCATCAGCAGGGCAGCGTGCTCACGCTCTGATGCGCAGACACCGGCGCGGCTTGCAAGGCGTACCGGTATGACAGCGCATTGGTGCGCCTTAGAGCCTCCAACAAAACGGCATAGGGTTGCCGCGCCTCCTGCTGTACTACACGCACATACCGTTTGCGTCGGCACGCCCAGCCATGACCGCTTCGCCGGGTTTTGTTGGCGGCGCTTAGGCGCGAATCCACACTACGTAGCCACGAACTAGCAGCTGGCCCACAGAGCAGCCACGCGACCCCAATGCGGCCACGGTACAACGGCGAGAGTAGTTCCTCCGCCCGAGCCCCTTCCGGTGTGTGCGGATGCTCTCGAGCAGCGTGGCGACTCTCGTGTCGCTTTCAGCGCTGTCGCGCTGCGGGCTCCAGAGTGCATCATGATGTGCTGTTTTCGGCACTTCGCATCACATGCTCCGCTTCATCACACCGGCCCTTGGCGATCAGTCAGCGCGGCGATTCCGGCATGCGCATGATCAGCATCCGAGCGGCGGGCGGAGGAAGAGTATTTCGACTGCCAAGGAACACATCCTGCATTTTTTCGCCCCCCCACCTCGCCAGTTCGACGCTGTGGTAAAGCCCAGCCGAACCGAGGCGCGTTTCACCCCCCCCGCTTCTTGAGGCCGTCGGTAAGAATCTTCGTCACCGTGCCGAACATGGCGTCAATTTGCGCGGCGTCTGCCCGCAGGCTGTCGGTGCGCCACATCAGGCTCAATACGCCATTCATCATGGTCCAGAGAGCGGTGGAAGTGAGTTCAGGATCGAACCCGCTGTCGATGACCGCCTCGTCTATGCCTCGACGGATCAAGGCGCTCAATTTGGCGTTTTGCTCGCGGATCAAGTTCGCGATCCGCGTCAGCGCCTCGGGCTCGTCCGGCGGCTCGACCATGATACGAAACTGGTGCGGGCGTTCTCTGGCGAAGTTGGTATAGGCCGCTGCCACGGCGTACAAGCGGTCTTCCACCCCGCCCGGCGAGGCATATGCGGCGTCCATGTATTGCCGATTCTCTTCCAGCGCGCGCTCGGCCACAGCGATTAGCAACGCCGAGAGACCGCCCACCCGGTTGTACAAGGTCTGCACCGCCACGTCGGCACGTGTTGCGACCGCCTCCAGGGTGACTGCGTCGCGTCCCCCTTCCGCCAGCAGGGTCTCTGCCGCTTCCAGGATCGACAACCGGGTCGCGTTGGCCTTGCGTTGGGTTCGAGTCTCCTTCTCCCGGCCAGTTTTCTTCTCTATTGGATTGACTTCCATTTTTGGAACCTATTACACTTCTTGTAAGCAGTTACAAGTTTGTTGATGACTACAAATATTCTCATACATCGACATATTGGAGGAGCAATGAGGCGACGAGCGAACATCGAGTTCTCTTCTGGCAGGCGAGGCGAGCGGTGCCGGGGCTGGCTTTATGAACCGGAAGGGGACGGGCCTTTTCCCGTCATTGTCATGGCGCACGGCCTGGGCGGCATCAAGGAGATGCGCTTGGACGCGTTTGCCGAACGCTTTTGCGACTCCGGCTACGCATGCCTGGTCTTTGACTATCGCAACTTCGGGGCGAGCGAGGGGACTACCAGGCAGTTGCTGGACATCGGCCAACAGTTGGAAGACTGGTCCAGCGCGATTGCCTTTGCACGGCAGCAGTCCAACCTGATGCGCGACAAGGTCGTCCTGTGGGGTACCTCCTTCGGCGGCGGCCATGTCATTGCCTCCGCCGCGCGCGACCAGAACGTGGCGGCTGTCATTGCCCAATGCCCCTTCACTGACGGCATCGCCTCCGCTCTGGCGATGGATTTGCGCAGCAGCTTCAAAGTGACGGCGATGGCCATGGTCGACATGCTGCGCGGTTTAGTTGGCATGACACCTTTGATGGTGGCCACTTCCGGCCCACCACATTCCGCCGCCCTCATGACCGCGCCAGACGCCCATGGCGGCTATCTGGCCCTGGTGCCGAGCGGAGTGTCCTTCCGCAACCACGTTGCAGCGCGTTTCGCGGTGAACATCCTGCGCTACCGTCCCGGCCGTCGCGCGGCAAAGGTGCCCTGCCCGATTCTTTTCTGCATCTGCGAGACCGACTCTGTCGCGCCCGCCGGGCCAACCGGGCGCTATGCCAAGAAAGCGCCGCGCGGCGAAGTCCGTCTGTATCGGGCCGGCCATTTCGACATCTACGTCGGCGAAGCCTTCGAACGGGTGGTGGCCGATCAGCTCGATTTTCTCAAGCGCCATATCCCCCTGAAGGGATGAGCCATGTCGAAAAAGGAGACTACATGATGACTTACGACTTGAACGACAAGGTGGTGCTGATCACCGGCGCGGCGGGCGGCATTGGCGCTGCGACCGCACGCGAACTCTATGCCCTCGGTGCGAGTTTGGTGCTGACCGATATGCAGCAAACCGCTGTGGACAAGCTTGCAGAAGAGTTCACCCCATCCCGGGTGCTACCTGTGGCGCTTGACGTCACCGACGCCGTGGCAGCGAAGGCTGTCGTCCAGAAGACGATCCAACGCTTCGGACGCCTCGACGTGGTGTTTGCCAACGCTGGCATTTCCTGGCGTAGCGGTGCCTCAACGATTGCCGGTTGCGATGAGGCCGAGTTCGAGAAAATCGTAGAAGTGGATTTGCTTGGTGTCTGGCGCACGATTCGCGCGGCGCTGCCAGAGGTCATTCGCAACAAGGGGCAAGTCCTTGTCACGTCTTCCGTATACGCATTCGCCAATGGCATGGCGAATGCACCTTATGCCGCATCGAAGGCAGGCGTGGAAATGCTCACACGCTGCTTGAGAGCAGAGTTCGCATATACAGGCGCAACGGCCAGCGTCGTCTACCCCGGCTGGACGGCCACGGCCATCGCGAAGGTTGCCTTCGGCGGAAATGCAACCGTGACAAAAATGACTGAAGTTGGATTTCCAGGGTGGCTGCGTCGGGCCATTCCCCCCGAGCAGGTAGCCCGTGCGATCGCGAAAGGTGTGCAGTTTCGCAAGCCTCGCATCTACGCGCCATGGCGGTGGGTTCCGTTCTCACTCTTGCGCGGCATCTTCGGTGTATTGACCGATGCCATGCTGAGTCGGCACAGAGAAATGCACGTCCTGATCCAGCAACTCGAGGCTGAAACAAAGCACGGATAAACCATGCCGAAATATGATTTGACCAATCGAGTGGTGGCCATCACCGGCTCCACTGGCGGCTTGGGATCAGCGCTCGCCGCGGCGCTGCGCGCCAAGGGCGCCCGCCTCGCATTGTTCGACCTGGACTTGGCCCAGGCCGAGGCGCAGGCAAAGACCTTGGGTGGCCCGTCCCTAGCCCGCGGCTGGACCGCCAACGTGCGCAGCATGGAGAGCCTGGACGCGGCCATGGCGGAAGCCGCGGCGCATTTCGGCCACATCGACGTGGTGATCGCCAACGCAGGCATCGACACCGTGGCGCCCATGGCCACGCTCAACCCGGAGGCATTCGAGCGCGTCATCGACATCAACCTCAACGGCGTCTGGCGCACCTTCCGCGCCGGCCTGCCCTACGTGCAGAAGCGGCAGGGCTACCTCATGGGCATTTCGTCGATGGCTGCCTTCGTCCATTCGCCGCTCCAGGCGTCCTACACCGCCAGCAAGGCAGGCGTTTGGGCCCTGTGCGACAGCGTCCGGCTGGAATTGCAGCATCTGGGAGTCGGCGTCGGTAGCGTGCACCCCACCTTTTTCCCCACACCGATGATGGCCGACGTCGTGGCCGATCCCGCAGGCCGTGCCTTGTGGGGCGGAAATGACAAAGGCCTTTGGAAAATGGTTTCGCGCGAATCCGTCGTGCGCGACATTGTGGCCGGCATCGAGCGGCGCGCGGACATGGTGGTCGTGCCCAAGCGAAATACCCTCATCGCAAAAGCGCCTGGACTCTTCCGGCGCTTTATCGAGCGCGCCGGGTTCCGTGGCAAAGACATCCAGCAAGCCATCAAGCTGGCATCGTCCACCGGATGGAACTTGCCCGCCGAAGGCCATGGCGGTCATCCCGGCAATGTCGACGCATCGAAGCACGGCTAAGCGCGGCAGCGTTCGATAGATCAGCGATGAGTTGAAGAGGCCTCATCGCGCCGCACACTCCGCCCTCTTCTCGTCGGGGAGCCAATCTATTCGCCAAGACCTTCAGTCAGGAATCGTGAACGTTATGCCGGGGTAAAAGAGAACAAGCGGGGCCGACGAACTGATTGGCACCGCATCGAACTGGGGCTCCATGAAATTCGCCATCCTCACCAGCAATCCCTCCAGCTTTGCGTACGTGTCGGCTTGCCTGCCAGCGGACGTGACGTGCGTGAGATTCGACGACGCATTGGCGCTGTTGCGCGCTCGGCGAACCGAGGTGTTCGATTTGTTGATGATCGACGCCGAGCTATTCGGTACGGCCGGCCAGCGGGTGCTGTCTTGGCGCGAATGCAACGCCGATATGCGCTGGCCAACGCTGGTGTTCGGCAACTTTGCCGAACACGCCGAAATGCTGGGCGTTTTTGACAGCGCTATCAACGACATGATCACCGGTCACTTCACTGCTGGGGAGTTGTATGCCCGTGTACGCCGCATTCTGCGCGCAGAGCGCGGGGCGCTGCAGACCAAGCCAGGCGCCGCGCAGGTGGTGGGGCCCTACTGTCTGTGCCGGCTCACCCGGACGGTGACGTTGCACGGCACACCCATCCGCTTGACCGCCCGCGAATTTGCCACGGCCTGGCTGATGTTCTCTTCGTCTGGCGCATTCCTGTCACGTCAGCAGATCGCATCCGCAGTATGGGGAGCGGACGCCTGCGTTGCCCGGCGCTCGATCGAACAGCACGTCTACAAGCTGCGCAAGAAGCTGTGCTTCGGAGAAGCTACCGGTGTCGAGCTCAAGACGGTCTATTCGCGCGGCTACCAATTAACCGTGCGTGAGCCCGTCGCTCAGGCCACGAAGATCGTGCCTGCTCGGCTGGTGGCAGCTTGAGATGCAAACGTACGGCAAACCGTTGTCATCGAATTCAACGAGATAGACGCACTGAAGGAAAAGCTCGCAGCTGGTGAGATCGCGTGCGTTCTCACGGAGCCATTTATGACGAATTAGGGATGGCTTCCCGAAGACTCAAAAAAGCTCAAGGATTGCAGCGATTGCGTTGACGAGCATTCGCACGCTGACCTACGGTTTCGCCATTCATAAAAAACAGTCGGGTCAATCAAGATGTCGAAAAAGTCAGTGGAGCACGCCAGCCCCAACGAGTTGCCCAATCCCATGCGTCGGGCGTTGTCATTGAGCCTGGGGCTATTCCCCATGTTGCCGCTGCTGCCGGGGTGCGGCGCGGGTGTCGACGATGCCTCCGCGCAGGGGCAAACTCAGCCGCAGGAGAAGACAGGAGGTGGCAGCCAATCGCCGACCGCTCCGGCACCTGCGAAGTCCTTCCCCGCGCCCGAGTCCGTGCCGGCGTCGGTCAGTGGCGTCTTCCGCCACCCGGGGCTGCTGGTCACCGAAGATGACTTCACCCGCATCCGCGCGCTCATCAAGGCCGGGCAGGAGCCGTGGACGACCTGGTGGAAGAAGTTGTGCGCTGACTCCCTCGTCAGCCTGGATGGCAAGCCCAATCCACAGGAAGGCGTCTACCGCCAGGACCGCAGCAAGTACGCGCTCTACCGCGACATCCAGCGCGCGTGGAGCCTGGCGCTGCGCTGGAAGCTGTCCGACCCGGAGGACAGGCGCTATGCCGACAAGGCAGTGGAAACCCTCGATGCCTGGGCCTCCACGCTGAAGGTGGTTGGTACCGTGCCCCCAGGATCCACCGCGCCCGACGACCACACCTTCAGCCTGATGGCTGGCATGCAAGGCCACCAGTGGGCCCAGGTGGGAGAGATCATGCGCACCTATCCAGGCTGGGCGCCGGCAAACCTGAAGCGTTTCCAGGACATGCTGCTCAACGTTTTCGCCTCGATCTCGTCGTGGTTCCTCAGCGACGGGCGCATCGGGTCCCATGCCAACTGGGAAATGGCCTCGATGGTGGGCGCCATGGCCATGGGTGTGTTCTGCGACCGGCCCGACCTATATCGGCTGGCCTGCGACTGCTACGCGGGCAATAGCCGCGGGAAGCTCCGGAACTTCGGCAACGGATCGATCGTGCACGGCGTCTATTTCCTGCACCCGGGCCATTTCGGGCAATGGGAAGAAAGTGGCCGTGACCAAGGCCATTCCACGCTGGGCATGTCGCTGGGCGGCGACTTGATGGAGATCGCCTGGAACCAGGGGGACGACCTCTACGGGCTGTACAACAATCGCTTCCTCTCGGCGGCCGAGTACGTGGCGCGCTCCAACCTGGTCGACGAGAACGGCAACAACTACCCGATGCCCTTTGCGCCCGAGCAGGATCCGACGGCGGCGCATCGGACTGTGGAGTCTGTATGGAAACAGGTGAACTACGGCCAGATGGGCCGCAATGCCTGGGAGCCCATCTACAACCACTACGTCAACCGCCTGGGGCTGGCGGCGCCCAACGTCGCGCGCATGGTGGCGAAGTGCGAGCCAAACCAATTTTCGAACGGCGGGGACGATGTGATTTGGCCGACGCTGGTCCACCGCCGCCCCGACTACGCCGGGCCGATGAAGCCGCCCTCGGGGCTCACGGCCCATTTGCGCGGCGATCGCGTCGTGCTGTCGTGGTGGGGTAGCGTCGGCGCGACCTCGTATGCGGTCAAGCGCGCGAGCCAGGCCAACGGCCCCTTCAATCTGCTGGGCACCGTTTCGGCCAGCGAGGTGCTCACCTACAGCGATATACCGCCCAGCGGCGTCTGGTTCTACCAGATCACCGCCCAGGGCACCGGTGCCTCGAGCACAGGCTCCAACGTGGCGCGCATCGCCGTTCCTGGTGAGGTCCGCCTGTCGATGCCGCTGAACGACCCGAACGGCACCGGCACGGTCGGCGCGCTGCTGACCGCCGCTGGCACCACGACCTTGGTGCAAGGCACGCTGCTGGACGGCGCGACTTGGGGCGACGGACGCCTCAACGACAAAGCCATCGTGTTCGACGGCAAGAAGGCCGGCCTGCAACTCCCATCGGGCATATTCAGTGGCCTCGAAGATTTCAGCGTGTCCATGTGGGCCTACGCGAATGGCTTGCGCTGGGACAGCTGCCTGTTCTTCGCGGGGCAAGATGCGAATGCAGCCATGGCCATCGCACCCCAGTCCGGCCGGGGCGGGCTGCGTTTTGTGATCTTCGGCGCGACAGGCAAGGACGCGCAGGGTATGGAAGCGCCGTCGCCCCTGCCGATTCGCCGCTGGGTCCATGTGGCGGTCACGCTGCAGGGCAACATCTACCGCCTGTATGTCGACGGCACCGAGGTGGCGAAGTCTGACGAGATCCTGCTGTCGCCGCGCCAGATTGGCGACCAGGTCATCTTCCTGGGCCGCGATTGGGGGCATTCATCGTTCAACGGCCGCATCCAGGGGTTCCGCGTTCACGCGGGTGCATTGAGTGCCGCGGAGGTTGCAGCGCTCGCCCGCTGATGTGACGCCACATCGCTCAATAGACGATTCTCTCGGACCTGAACACCTCTTCGCCCCACCTGGCACGTTGTTGGGAAGGCCGCCATGTCGGCCAGGTGGGTAGCCGTTCAATCTCGAGGGCTTTGTCGCGCTCCGCGTGCTGGAAAGCCTGATGCGAGGTGCCAAACTGCGCATGGCTATGCTTCAATGCCTAACGCCGCCCCACAAATCCTGGGAATTGGAAAACTGCAGGCCAGCGTTGTGAAGACGCGCGGCTGCGCTACAGGAGCCCTTGCAATGATCAACTTCGCCGTCTTGCCCTACTTTTTGCTAACGGTAGCGCTGGTTGTCGCCATTCCCGGGCCGAACACGATCTATGTGTCGACGGCCAGCGCCAGCCAGGGTTTCAAGTTCGGTCTTGCGTCGTGCTTCGGCATCATGCTGGGAACACTCGTTCACGTGTCCTTTGCCGCAATGGGCATCACTGCACTGCTGATGGCGTCCCCTGCTCTTTTGAGCGTGACTAAATTGCTGGGTGCCTCCTACCTCGTCTATCTGGGCGTCAAATCGATCACCAAAACGGTCGCCGATACCGATTCCGTGCGTCAAACGTCTCTGGGCCTTGGCGAATCCATCAAGAAGGGGCTCCTCGTCAATTTGCTGAACCCGAAGACCGCACTGTTCATCGCGGCTTTCCTCCCACAGTTTGTTGACCCTGCCTCCGGAAACATTCCCCTTCAAATCTTCTCGCTGGGCGTCATCCTGATCGTGATTGGCGGCATCAGCGACATCCTTTACGCCGCAGCAGCCGCCAAGATTGGGAGGATGGTGGCCAACACCCGCAAGACCCGTAGCGTTGGAAAGTACATGACGGGGGCCATCTACATTGGGCTTGGGATTGTGGCGGCCACAACTTCGAACGGCTCGACGAAGTAGCAGCGGAATGCTGTCATGCCAGCTGGTCATCATGGGCCGGCTTCTCATTTTCCTTTGCCATCGCGCTAATAGAGTGGCTCACAGAGTCTGAAAGCAGCGCATCCCGGCTTACATGAGAGCCTGATCAGCAAAGGTTCCGCCATTTCCGGATACCCCGTGCACGAACGGGATAACGCCCTTACGACACGTTCATAAGCTGCAATCGAGGCGGGAGACACCCCCGCCAAGTCGAGGACCAGCATCATGGACTATGCGTTCCAACATCAACTCGCGGGGCACGACGGCACTGTTGTGATCGGCGCCACCTATTGGCGCCCCCATGAGGAAGGCTCGCTCGCCCTTGGGGCACACCTCATCACGCCGCGCCTGGGGTATTGGCACCATGGCATCTACGTTGGCGACGGCAAAGTCGTGCACTACGCCGGTCTGTCGCGAACGTTCCACCGCGGCCCGGTGGAAGAAATCACCGTCGATCGATTTACCGCCGGCCGCCCACTCTTGGTTAGGCAAGATTGCCAACACAAGTTTCCCTCCCAGGTCGCGGTGCAAAGGGCTCGCTCGCGCGTCGGTGAATCCCAGTACCGGATTCTCACCAACAATTGCGAGCACTTCTGCAACTGGTGTCTGAACAACGAGCACCGCAGTGACCAGGCCGACAGGCTGCTCGCATGGCCGGGCGCACTGTCGCGCATGGTGCTGCGCGCAGTTAGCGCACTGCTCGGCCCTACTGGCCACGTTGACCGCCCCGATTCATACCCTGCCAGAGCTATTCAAGCCGCAATCACGACGTCGGCCTATTCCCGCGCGGACGCAGCTGCATTGCGCGCGTGACATCCGTTACCTCAGATCAATCGATCTCCGAATACCAGCAACGGACGGATAGCCGCAGCACGAACCGGATATATGCACACCGGACTCACAGTCCATCATGCAATCAAACGCGTCCCCAACAACTGGCGCAAAACGATTCTCAAAAGGCTAGGAGGCACCCATGAAAGATCTGAAAGGCAAGGTCGCCATCGTGACAGGCGGCGCCACCATCATCGGCGCTGCGGTCGTTCAGGCGCTTCGCAGCAACGACGTCAAGGTTGCGCTCTTCGACATCGATGCGGCCGGCGGCGACCGCGTTGCCACCACCGACCCCGAAGGGATCCGCTTTTGGCAAGTCGATATCGCAGATGACCAGCAACTGGACCGTGCCGTCGCCGACGTAGCAGCCCAATTCGGGCGCGTGGACTTCCTCGTGAATCTGGCAGCAACGTATCTCGATGACGGTGACAAGTCTGGGCGTGCCGACTGGCTCAAGGCACTGGATGTCAATGTAGTGAGTGCCGTCATGGCCGCGCGGGCCGTTCGTCCGCACATGGTTGCTGCAGGCGGCGGCGCTATCGTCAACTTCACCAGCATCTCGTCCAGCGTCGCGCAAACGGGCCGTTGGCTCTACCCC
>Ga0070659_100001506_pt1 | contig 16790 bp, 11 predicted proteins | sample KBSC23metaG_FD_64666 | JGI IMG/M metagenome (GOLD analysis project Ga0070659, IMG submission 64666) | Corn rhizosphere microbial communities from Kellogg Biological Station, Michigan, USA - KBS C2-3 metaG | ecosystem: Host-associated > Plants > Roots > Rhizosphere > Soil ... | reverse complement strand
GCCGGACCCGGTTTCTCGATGACGGCATCGCAGTTGACCGCAGCGCAGAACGTCGTCGCGCAGGTGGCGTCCCTGTCGCTCAACACCGATGGCACTGCACAGTCCCAATGGACTTCGCAGCAAGGCGCCGTCGCGATTAGCGCACCTGGAGCCGTCCAACTCGCGGGCAGCAAGATTGATGGCGTGGGCGGTACGTCCATCCAAGCAGGTACTGTCACGCTCGCGTCCGCCAATGGCAACGCCAGCACTGTGCAGTCCTCCGGGGCGGATGTCATGCTCAACGCCACAGGCAGCTATAGCCAATCCGATTCCAGCGTGATCGCTGCAGGCAACGCCACGATCCATGGCAGCAGCGTCACCATCGCATCCGTCGGGATGCCCGCTACGGTCGCGGCCGTGGCCGGCGGTGTGCTGATCCAAAGCGACACCGATGTCACCAATACGGGTGGTCTGGTCCAAGGCAAGACACGCAACACGAGCCAAGCCACTTCGGAAGGCGCTGTCACGTTGCTCGCGGGCGGCACGATCCGCAACGATGCGACAGCCGGTACCCAAGGGATCATCTTTGGCCAGAACGACGATGTGGTGCTGCGCGCTGAAGGCGACATCGTCAATCACCAGAGCCGCATCCTGTCCAATGCCAAGCTCACCCTGGCTGCGCAGGGCGACGTGCAGAATCTGCTGGACAAGACCGCCGGCGCCAATGGCGAGCAACCAACCACTTGGACCAGCAGTGGTACCCGCTGGCTGTTCCTGCGCAACCACAGCGCCGGTTTCGACGTGGACTACGGCAGCATCCCCACAGTGGGGCAGGTGCCGTACTTCGTTTCACAAACCGGCACCGTTATCAGTGGACGTAACGTCAGCAATATCGGCGGTCAGATCTTGGCCAATGGCAGTGCAGACATCGCCATCACTGCCGCCAATACGTTCCATAACGAAGCCCTTGCAACTGGCAACGCGCACTTCTATCGCAGTTGCATGATTTTCTGCCGGGAGAGTGCTTCAAGCACCGTCTCCACGACTGGAGGCGCCATCTCGGCGGGCGGCAACCTGACGGTCAATGCCGGAACGCTCGCCGAGAACATCGGCGGACAGGTCCTGTCCGTTGGCAACATGACGATCACCGCTCCGAAGGTACGTGCAGTTGGCATTACGGGCTACACGGCGCTGGCGCGCGATCGCGGCTTCAAGGCCTTCTTCGGTGACACGTGGGCACGGCTCTATGCCGCCGACGTGGGCGGCAGTTGGTTCGCCCTGGGCGGAGCCCTGACGATCAACGGGCAAGGCCAGATTGAGGGCGGCAGTTTCGACGGACAGACCGTCACCGCCAGCAACGGTGTCGTGACACTGCGCGCCAAATCTCGCCAGCCGGTCTCGATCGAGTCGCACGTGGGTCTGACCTCGTGGCTGTGGCAGTAAGGCGATCGAACTCGGGTTGGTCGCTACATAGAAGAAAGCGGGACACCCGCATTGTTTTGGGAAAGGGAGTGATGTCGAAGAAGACGTTTGAGGTGATGCTGGTTGGCAGTGTGATGGCGCTTGCTGCGCAAGCGCATGCCGCCGAGCCTGCAGGCACGTTGATCGGCGCGTTGTCGTCGTGCCAGAAAGGGTTCTTTGATGCCGTCGAGGCAAAGCACGATGCTTTGTCCAAGATCGCCACGGTGCAGCGTCACGCTGGTGGCACGGCGTTTATCGAGGTAACGGGCCGCGCCAAGGAAGACGCAAGCTTTGTCCGATTTTCGGCACCGTATCAAGATGCCGATGTGCCCCTCATTGGCTATTTCGACGAGGTTCGGGATATCGGTACGCTTGGGAAGTATTACTCCTGGGGATTCGTGGTGCAGGGCAAGGTGGATGACATCGCAAAGCAGGCCACGCCGCGCCTTGCCGAAGCCAAGCGGGTACGCGCTGCCGAAGGCGTGTATGTCCGCTCCGATCTCTGGAGGAATGGGCACTGGCAAGACGACGACCAGTTGGCCGGAAATACGGCACCCGCGCCCGGTACGGTCGAGCGTGTGCTGTTGATTGAAGACGCGGGACCTGAGTTTTCGGGCGCAGTGCGTATTGGCTGCTCGCTCCAAGGCAGTGTGACGCCCGCGATGCTGGCAACGGAACGCCCGGATATTTGATCCGATGCCATACGTGTTCCCTCACCGGTACCGCGTTAGCCTAGCGGCCAGTGCGCTGCTGCTGGCCGCTACCGCCCACGCCCAGACGCCGCCGCTCGAAGATCCAGCCCAACGCGCATTGCGCGAGCGCCAGGAAGCCGATCGCCGCCGCGAAGCCACGCAGCCTGCGCCGCAGATTGCGGTGCCTGCTGCCGTGCCGGACACTGCCGCCGTCGAATCGGTGGTCGAGTCCGGAACGACTTTCGACATTCACCGTATCGAACTGACCGGCAACACCGTGTTGGATGCGGGGGCCGTTGAGCAGATTTCGCAGCCGTTCCTCAACCACGCACTCGGTACCAACCGCATCAACTTGCTGCTACGCCGATTGACCGAGGCGTTCGTGCAACGCGGTTACGTCACCACGCGCGCCTATCTGCCACCGCAGAATCTCAAAGAAGGCGTGCTGACCATCGCCGTGGTGCCGGGCAAGGTAGAGAGCCTGCAGATCAACGGCAAGACCGTCAAAACGTCCGTAGCGGATCAGACGACAGCCGGCAGCCCGCAAGGCGGCGGTTGGCTGACCGATGCCGGTATCGTGTGGTCGATGCCGACCGTGGGTGAGACGCTCAAGCTCACGGATCTGGAGCAGGGCGTCGACCAGATCAACCGCCTGCGCCGCAATCAGGCCGAAGTGCAGATTCTGCCGGGCCAGAATTCGGGCGGCTCCATCGTCGCGCTGACCAACCAGCCGGGTGATCGCTTCCGCTTCAACGTCGGCACCGACAACTACGGCAGCCGCGCCACCGGCACGACGCGCCTGCGGGCGGGCATCGATGCCGACAACGCGCTTGGCTTTCAGGAGGCGATGTCGCTGTCCTACATCGGCACGCGCGACACCAATGCGGCGATCTTCTCCACCGCTGTGCCGTTCGGCTACAACACGTTCAGCTATACCGGCTCGATCTCGGAATACAACAGCCTGATCGGCGACACGGCGTTGGTGTACGGCCGCACCTTCGCCCACACCTTCGGCTGGAACCGCGTGATCGAACGAGATCAAGCAGGTCGTACCGCATTTGACGTCACGCTCACACACCGCCGCAGCGAGCGCGAGGTCAACAACCTGCTGCTCGATCCGCAGAGCCTGTCGGTGCTGCGCGTGGCCCTGAACGGCTTGCGCAAGTTCGCTATTGGTTCGCAGGGTGGCTATGCCACGTGGGAGGTGGGTGTGTCGCGCGGCATGGACGCGCTCAATGCCAGCCATGACATGCCCGACATCCTGCGCGACGAGGCGCACAGCCAGTTTTGGAAGCTGGACGGCAATGCCAGCACGCAACTGCCGCTGCCCAGCGTCGGTAAGGCGGCGCTGGCGTATCGAGGGCAGGTGTCCGGACAGTGGTCCAACGTGGCGTTGTTCGGCTCGGAGCAGATCTTTGCGGGTGGCACGAGTTCGGTGCGCGGCTTTCGAGAAGGTGTCATCAGTGGCGATCGCGGCCTGACGCTGCGCAACGAGGTGGTGTGGGCGAATGCGCCTGCGGTTGCCGGCGTACGCATCGAGCCGTACGCCTTTCTGGACGGTGGCCAGACGCAATTGGTAGCGACGCAGCACTGGCAGTACCTTGCGGGTAGCGGCGTGGGCGTACGGTTGTCGGCGGCGTATGGCAAGAACGTCTTGACCAGTGAATTGCTGCTTGGGCGCGCGTTGGTGCAGCCGGCAGAGCTGGGTAGCAAGCCTACGGTTTTGCTGGCGACTTTGAATTGGACTTATTGAGTGCGAACTGGCTGCTGAAGATGCCGTGCAGATGTTTGCCTAAAGCATGGCGCAGCAACCAAACGGAGCAAATGTGATCCTCAATCGGAGCGGTTGTCCTCGTGGGCGGCATGCTGACAGTTGTACTGTCGCAAGTGCTGATCGGATGGCATGCGTTTATCGCTAATCCAATTCGAGGCCTGCTTTGCTTTCTCGTGCCCCTGTATGTCTGGGCGTATGCGAGACGGCACAGCGTCGGTCGGAAGCTGATGGCTGCTTGGGATGCGGGGATCGGACTGATGGTTCTGGGGACTGTATTGCTTTCCTAGATGCACTGGGTGAGATCGTCGTCTAATTTCTGCAAGTGCAGATGCACCAATGCGTTGGTTTTCTCCGCGCAAACATAAATGAACTCCAAAAATCGAAGGAAATCGAGCATGAAGAATCGATCGATCCGACCCGCAGTGTTGGCTCTGGCTGTGTTGGCGGCGCCGTTTGCATGGGCGGACGGACTTCCGCCTAATGTGGTTGCGGTGGTCAACGGCACGCAAATCACCCAAGCCCAACTGGACCGCGCTGTCGCCCAGACCGGCGTGGCCGCCAACCCAAACGTCGTGCAGGCGATCAAGCAACAGTTGATCGCGCGTGAACTGTTCCGCCAGCAGGCCGCAAAGAACCCCGCGTACGACAAGCTACCGGCCGTAAAGCAAGCCGTGCAAGAAGCGCATGACGCCGCCATCACGCAGGCTTGGCTGAAAGACAACATCAAGCCGACGCCGGTGGCTGACGAGCAGGTCAAGGCCCGCTACGACGCCATTGTCGGCGGCCTGGGTGACAAGGAATACAAGGCACGCGTGATTCAGGTTGGCGACGACGTGACCGCTGCGCAAGTCATCACGCAACTGAAGCAGGGCGGTGATTTCGCCAAGCTGGCGCAGCAGTACAGCACCCTGCCCAACAAGGCGCGCGGTGGTGAGATGGATTGGGTCAGCTTCAAGGTGCCGGTGGAAGAGGGCAAGACACAGAACCTGCCTTTGCCGGTGGCGCGCGAGATTGCGACGTTGGGCGTAGGGGCTGCGAGCGCTGCACCGGTTGAGGTCGGCAACCAGCGGATCGTCGTCAAGGTGGATGCGGCCCGCCCCACTCAAGTGCTGGCTTACGACACGGTGCGGCCCGCCATCAAGCAGGCGCTGGAGACGGCGGAGTTGGAGCGCGTGACTGTGCAGGTGGTGGGCGGGTTGCTCAAGCAAGCCAAGGTTGTACAGTGAGTTCGCCAACCACGGATCGTCACTTGAGCCAAGCGAAGGGGTTCTTCAAAGCTGCCGTAGTACTGCTTCTTTTGTCAGGCCTGTTGTATTCCCAATTGCCACCAAAGCACATCGGGTCGGCCGTTGTGTTCTATTCCGCTGATGTGCTGGCGTTGCTGTGCAATATCTGCATGGTGCGGGCTGGTGTTGTGGGCCGGTCTTCACCATATGTCTTTGTGGTGGCTGCCCTAACCATTATCGGAAGTGTCCCGATGCTCGCGCTAATGGGCTACACGCTGTTTTTCGAGAGGAGACAGGAAGCCCAAGGAGAGTAATGCTCCTTGGGCTATCGGCGTGGCTCTACTGCCCAGCCGACACCGCAATCACCTCCAAACCAATCAGATTCAACACAAACCGCTCCTGCTTGCCGTCATTCAGCAGCACCCGCCGCGCAACGTCGCTGGTGATAAGCCGAAAACGCGCCGTATGGCCGACATAGGCAGGGGCGGACACCCCGCATCCAGTTGCACGTGCGTATGCAGATCGGACTGAAGCCCAATTGAATTCACTGCCCGCCAACCCGCGCGGCCGCTAGGTTCCAGCGCTTGCGTCAGACGGTTGTCACAATTGCGGTGCTAGATGGCCGGATGCTTTGCCACCCCAGGAGACTCCCATGGCGACATCCGTCGATTCATTCGAGGTGAAGGTGTATCAGGGCGACAGCGCGGTGCTGTTTGCCTTCGACGTGGCCGATGCAGACCGCGCCGATCTGGCCGGCTTTGCCATCCAGTGCACGCCGCAGGGCGGAGCACCTTATTGGGTGCCGAACCGGCTGACGTTCGACACGCCCATCCATGCCGATGCACCCCTGCAGGCCGGCAAGTACGCTGACTCCATCGACGCGCCGTTCCAGTCGTTCCACTGGGTCCACTTCCCGCCGCATACAGCCGCGCAACTGGCCTACACCGTGCATGCGCGCTACTTTGCTTCGACCAACCCCGTGCAACTCGAGACGCGCGCCACGCGCACCGTCAATGTGACGCTGCAGCAACCGATGAGCGATTGGGCCACGGTGGGCATGGTGCGCGGCTATGTGTCGTCGCAGGCGTTCATTGATCACTACGGCGGCAACACGGCGCTGGCGCCGGACAAGCGCGCGCAGACCAAATCGCCGCTGCTGTACGACACGCAGCCGTATCAGAACAAATACGCCTACCTCGGCGCCACTGGCCGCCGCCTCATCATCGATCTGCTCAACGAGTGCCAGGCATCCGACGGCTATGGCATCGACGTGCTCGCCTACGACCTGGACGAGCCGGACGTCATCCGCGCCATTGCGTGGCTGGCGCAGCACGGCCGCAAGGTGCGCGTGATCCAGGACAACTACATCGGCACCGGCGCCAACCCCAGCGGCCACGGCACCGACAACGCCTTCGAGACGCAAGCCACCGCCTACTTCAAACAGGCCGGCGCAGACGTCCGCCGCACGCACCTCGCGCGCTTCCAGCACCACAAGGCGATCCTGCTGCGCGACGCGGCCGGCAAGCCGGTGCGCGTGCTGGCGGGCTCGGCCAACTTCTCGCTGCGCGGGCTGTACGTGCAGGCCAACAGCGTGCTGGTGTTCGAGCAAGAGGTCGCGCAGCTTTACGCGCAGGTGTTCGAGCATCTCTGGGGTTTGATCGGCCAGCATGGAGAAGACCCGGCCGGCAGCCGCAAGGTGGCCGCCGCCTTCCGCACCGATGCGCTGGCCGCCAACTGGCAAGCCGTGCCGCAAGGCAGTACGCCGCGTGCGCGCTTCGGCTTCTCGCCGCACCAGACCGATGCGTTGCTGACCGAGGCGGCCGACCGCGTGAAGGGCGCGCTGTCGTCAGTGTTGTTCGCCGTGATGGCCACCGACGGCGGCGGCGAGATGATCCACACGCTGGAAGACGTTGTGCCGCAGAAGGCCGGCGTGCTGTCGCTGGGCGTGATCGACAAGGCCAACGGCGTGAGTGCCTTCGCACCGGGCCGCGACGTGCCCTCGCAGACGGTGTCGTTCGCCTACCTGAAAGACGAAGCGCCCGCGCCGTTCAAGCAGGAGGTGGATGCGGGCGCCGGCCAGCACATCCACCACAAGTTTGTCGTGTGCGATTTCAACGGAGACGAGCCCGTCGTGTTCTGCGGCTCGTCCAACCTGTCCAGCGGCGGCGAGAAAGGAAACGGCGACAGCTTGATCGCCATCTACGAACCGGCCATCGTCACGGCCTATGCGATCGAGGCCATCCGCCTGTTTGACCACTACCGCTTCCGCGCGGGCGAAGCGAAGGCCACGGCCGACAAGCCGCTGGTGCTGAAGACGACCGGCGCGTGGGCCGACCCATACTACGATCCGCAGAACATCAAGTTCACGGAGCGCACGCTGTTCGCTAAATCGGGGACGGCGCAGGAGGCGGCGGTCGCCTGAGGGCGCCGTAGCGATGCCGGCAGCGGTGTCAGACGCGCCGCTGCCGGTCGCCCCACCACGCATCGCGCAAGCGGCGCTTGGCAATCTTGCCGTTGTCGTCGCGCGGCAGCGCTGTTGTGAATTCGATCTGGCGCGGGATCTTGAAGCCGGCAATCTGGCCGCGCAGCCAGTCGATCACGGCGTCGGCCTGCAGCGCTTCGCGTTCAGTCTGGACGACAGCGACGAGGCGCTCGCCGTATTCATCGCACGGCACGCCGAAGACGGCGCAGTCCACCACATCGGGGTGGCGCAGCAGCGCGTGTTCGATCTCCGCCGGGTAGATGTTGACGCCGCCCGAGATGACCATGTCCGACGCGCGGTCGCACACGTACAGGTAGCCATCGGCATCGAGGTAGCCCATATCGCCAAGCGTGACCAAGCCGTCGCGCTCGATCTTGCGGCGTGCTTCGTCATTGCCGCGGTAAGTGAAATCAGGGTAAGCAGGTTGGCGGCTGTAGATCAGACCGACCTCGCCGGTGGCGCAGGGTGTGCCGTCTTCGTGCAGGATGCGCACCTGCGCGTCGCACACCGCGCGGCCGGCACTGCCGGGGCGGGTGGTGGCATCGCGCGGGTCCATCACGGTGATCATGCCGGTCTCGCTGGAGGCGTAGGTTTCGTAGATGACGGGGCCGAGCCAGTCGATCATGCGGCGCTTGATCTCGGGTGCGCACGGCGCGCCGGTGGACGCCACGAAACGCAGCGACGACAGGTCGTAGCGGCTGCGCTCTTCCTCCGTCAGCTTGAGCAGGCGCACGTACATGATCGGCACGAGGTAGACGGTGTCGATGCGATAGCGCTCGATCTGTTCCAGCACGCGCAGCGGGTCAAAGCGCGGGTGCAGGACGAGCACCTCGGCCATCTGCGCAGCCTGCTGTGCGAAGAGGCTCGGCGCGCTGTGATAGAGCGGCGCCGGCAGCAACGCACGGCAGCCCGGCACGATGCCGAAGGTGGCGGCCACCACGGCGCGCGCCCGCTGCTGATGCGCGTCGAGCTGATTGAGCGGCACGGCCTGACGCACCACACCCTTGGGCCGGCCCGTGGTGCCGGAGGTGTAGGCCATATGCCCGCGCGGCGAAACCACTGGCCCGTCATACGGCGTCTGCAGCGCGAGCCAGTTGGCGTAGCCGTCGGCGCGGTCGGTGCCTTCGGCATCCACGCGCAGCAGTTGCACATGCGGTAGTAGCGGCTCCACCGCGTCCACCAGATCGCGATGACCGATCAGCACCTTGGCACCCGAATCCCGCACGAGAAACTCCACCTCGGCCGGCGTGAAGTGCCAGTTGATCGGGCAGAAGTGGCACCCGGCGATGCGGCAGGCGTGCATCACGTCGATATAGGCGGGCGCGTTGCGCAGCAGGACGCCGATCACGTCGCCTTCGTGCACGCCCATGCGGCGCAATCCGCCAGCGAGGGCTGCGCCGCGCGCGAGCAGGGTATCGGCATCAACGGGGTGGTCATCAAAGATGAGTTGGGCGGTCATGCGTGTCTCCTGCGGGCGTTATCTTCGGTGTCTCTAGTTCTATTGGACAGCGGGTCAATCTACGCAGCATGCCGGATTGGTCCGCTCTGAACAATCCGCACCGGATTGCGCACACTGTTGAATGCCATTGGACAACGCCACCCGTGTCGCTGTGCTGAATTGCTGCGCAAGTACAAGACGATGCCCAGGCAGATAACGTAGGGTGGGTGCGACGGCCGCGCAGTCTGGCGGCAGTGAGCGGCGCCGTGGGCGATTGTGCGGAGTTGTGGCGCCCGCCACCTTCAGGCAAAATGCGCCACCTTGTGGAGATGGCATTCCTCCCTTAACCGTCGGCGCTGCCGGCTGATGATGCCTACAAGTTCCTGGGCAAGGAAGTTGTAGGCACACGTTCATACGACACTCTGTCGCTCAGGTTTGAGTTCTTCGAATCTGGTCATCATGAAGAAGATGGTTACACGCTCCGAGCCGCTGCTCATGGTCGGGTATCTGCTGCGCTGGCTCTCGTTGGGGTCGCTCGTCGGCATGCTTGCGGGGTTGGGCTCGGCGGTGTTATTGCTGGCGCTGGACTGGGCGACCGACACGCGTATCGCACATCCCTGGCTGCTGTGGTTTCTGCCCGTCGCCGGGCTGGCCGTTGGCCTGCTCTACCACTACACGGGGCGGTCGGTGGAGGGCGGCAACAACCTGCTGATCGATGAGATCCACGACCCGAAGCGTGTCGTGCCCAAGCGCATGGCGCCGCTGATCCTGCTTGGCACTGTCGTCACCCACGTCTTTGGCGGCTCGGCTGGGCGCGAGGGGACGGCCGTGCAGATGGGTGGCAGCTTTGCGGACGTTCTGACCCGCGTGTTCTCGCTGGCCCCGGCGGATCGACGCATTCTGCTGATGGCGGGCATCAGCGCCGGTTTCGCCTCGGTGTTCGGCACGCCGCTGGCCGGTGCGGTGTTCGGGTTGGAAGTGCTCGCGATCGGGCGCCTGCGTTATGACGCGATCCTGCCGTGCTTCATCGCGGCGATCGTGGGGGATCTTGTGCCGCCGCTGCTGGGTGTGCATCACACGCCGTATGCGATTCCGTTTGTGCCGCATCTCACGCCGCTGGCGATTGGCGCGGTGGTGCTTGCTGGCATCGTCTTCGGTCTGGCAGGCATGACGTTCGCGGCGTTGACGCATAGGTTGAGCCGCCTGCTCAAGCACCACATTGCGTTCGGCCCGCTGCGCCCCGTGTTGGGCGGCTGTGTGGTCGTCGCCGCTGCCATGGCATTGGGCACGGACAAGTACCTGGGCCTCGGCATTCCCGTCATCGTGGATGCGTTCCACAACCCGCTGCCCGCGTACGACTTTGCTGGCAAGGCTGCCTTCACCATCGTGACACTCGCCTCCGGCTTCAAGGGCGGGGAAGTCACGCCGCTGTTCTACATCGGCGCCACGCTGGGCAATGCGCTCGGTTACGTGTTGCCGCTGCCATTCCCGTTGCTTGCGGGCCTGGGCTTCGTTGCGGTATTCGCGGGCGCAGCCAACACGCCCATCGCGTCGACCTTGATGGCGATGGAGCTGTTCGGCCCCGAGGTCGGTACGTTTGCGGGCATTGCGTGTGTAGTGAGTTATCTCTTCTCGGGCCACACCGGCATCTATCATGCGCAGCGCATCGGCCACGCAAAGCGGCCGTCCGAACCTGAGCCGGTCGGGCAACCCTCGACTGAATCGGCTTCTGCTGAACGGGCTCAGCCCTGAGTGAACCCGGCGGCGGCCTCGGTCAGTCGATCACACACGGTAGACACGCTCGCACAACCCTGAGCTGGCGCCAAGCTTGCGCGACAGATCGCACGCCGCCTGCAGTTGCAGCGCGACAAAGTCACCGGACGTGCGCGCCGCCTCAAGCCGGGATGCCGCCCCCGACAGCGTCAGCGCCGCCATGAACTTGTCGCCGGAGCCGAAGACGGGCGTGGCAAATGCCGCGGTGTGCTGATCGCGTGCGCCCGACGTGAACAGCGGCAGTTCGGGCGCTTCGTCATACAGCGGTTCACCCAGCCCCCAGTAGCGGAGCACGTGGCTGATGGCCGTATCGTCCAGCGGCAACGATGTGCCGGGCAGCCGCGTTTCGCGCAAGCCTTCCGAGGGCTCGGCGCGGAATAGGCACAGCCGCCGGCCATGATCGACGACGTAGTACGATGCGCTCTCCCGCGTGGCCGCCGCCAGCGCGTGCAGCGCAGGCTCTACCACCGTCGACAGGTGGAAGGATTGCTCATAGAGCTTGCCCAGATACAGCAGGCGCGGCCCGAGCGAATACGCACCGGACTCGGAGCGGATGACATAGCTCATGCGCTCCAGCGAGTTCATCAGCCGATACACCGTGGTCTTGTGCATGCCGGAGGCTTGCGCCAGGGCCGCGAGTGACAACGCTTCTGCCCCCGGCTTGAAGCAATCCAGCAAGGCCAGCGCCTTTTCCACTGCGGCGACGCCGTCGTTTCCCATTCCCAACTCCCCGAACTGATAGATGGCAGGATTGTACTATGTACAACACTGTTGTATCTGACGGAAGGGTAAACGCCAGTGGATCATCTCGGTTGCCGTGGCTATAGTGGTTTCACTGAGTACACCACTGTTGTACATAGTACAACTCCACAGACTGAGGCAGGTTTTTCATGAGTACCCCTTCGCATAGCACTTCCGCCATCGTTCGCGATATCGAGCGTGTTTCGCCCGCGCTGATCGAGGCCGCAGCCCGCTTCCAGGCCGCCATCCTGGCCGACGTTGCCGGCCGCCGCGGCACCCTGAACGGCCGCGTCAAGCCGCTGGCACCGACCATGAAAGTGGTGGGCCCGGCCGTGACGGTCGAAGTCCGCCCCGGCGACAACCTCGCCATCCATGCCGCCATGGCCGTCGCCAAGCCCGGCGATGTGATCGTGGTGGACGGCAAGGGTGATCAGAGCTGCGCGCTGATCGGCGAGATCATGGCCACGCAGGCGCATGCCACGGGCATCGCCGGGTTTGTCATTGATGGCGCAGTGCGGGATTCGCACGAGCTGGCGAACGGCACGTTTCCGATTTTTTCCGCCGGGCTCAACCCGTGCGGCCCGACCAAAAGCGTGGCGGGGCGCGTGAACCTGCCCGTGTCTGCCGCCGGTGCGACGGTGCACCCCGGGGATCTGGTGGTGGGCGATGCGGATGGCGTGGTCGTCATCCCGCGTGAAGATGTCGAGCGCATTCTCGTGCTCGCGCAGAAGAAGGTGGATGCGGAAGCGGCACGGATTGCGGCCATCCGCAAGGGCGACACGCGCCCGGGTTGGCTCGAGAAAGAACTGCGCGCTGCGGGCATGCTGGCCGAAGGCGAGGTTCTGTGATGGGTGCGACTGCACGCAAGCCCGTCGTGCTGGTGACGGCGGCTGATCTGGCGCCGCAAGCGTTGGACATGCTGGGCGACTTCGAAGTCGTGTTCGCCGGCAAGCAGCCCACGGAAGACGACATCGTCGCGCTCTGCACGCATCACAAGCCGGTGGCAATCATCGTCCGCTACGGCAAGGTCAACGCTCGCATCATGGACGCGGCCGGCAACCTGCAGGTGATTTCGAAGCACGGCAGCGGGATCGACGTGATCGATCAGGATGCGGCGGCGGCGCGTGGCATTGCCGTGCGTGCGGCGGCGGGAGCCAACGCGGCGGCTGTGGCCGAGCATGCATGGGCGCTGATCCTGGCGTGTGCCAAGGCCGTGCCGCAGCTCGACGCGCGCATGCGCGCCGGGCATTGGGATAAGGCGACGCACAAGTCGGTCGAGCTGGAAGGCCGCACGCTGGGCCTGGTCGGTCTGGGTGCGATCGGGCGTCGGGCTGCCGCCATCGGGGTGGCGTTCGGCATGAACGTCATCGCGTTTGATCCGTACGCCAAGGAGGCGCCGGCCGGCGTGAGGCTGGTCAGTCTGGGCGAGCTGTACGCGCAGGCCGATGTGGTGTCGTTGCACTGTCCGCTGACTGCGGAGAACCGCAAGATGCTGAACCGCGATGCATTCAGCTGCTTCAAGCCGGGCGCGATCCTTGTCAACACGGCGCGCGGCGGCCTGATCGATGAGACGGCACTGGCGGAGGTGCTGGTCAGCGGCCAACTGCGCGCGGCCGGGCTCGACAGCTTCGACATGGAGCCGATGACCACGCCGCACCCGTTCCAGGGCATTGCGAACGTCATCCTGTCGCCGCACATCGGCGGCGTGAGCGATGCGGCCTACGTGAACATGGGCAAGGGCGCGGCGGCCAATGTGCTGGCCGTGGTCGACGAACGCGCGCGTACCGCAGCGTAACGCCTATGTACTACCTCTCATCGCCAGTCGTGCGCGAAGCCGAAGTGTTTTCGCGCATGCCGGCCAAGTTTCGCAAGCCCGATGTCCAGACGGAATGGGCGCGCGCCAATCGCGGCGGCCAAACCACCGACGCCTTCCTCGAAGGGCCGGTGTGGAGCCCCGATGGCCATGGCCATTTGTATGTGACCGACATCCCGCATGGCCGCGTCTTCCGCATCTCGCACGCGGGCGACTGGGAACTGGTGGTTGAGTACGACGGCGAGCCGAACGGCATGAAACTGGTCGACGATGCGCACCTGCTCATCACCGACTACCGCAACGGGCTGATGCTGCTCGATATCAAGCGAGGCGAAGTCACGCCTTACCTGGAGCGACGAAACTCGGAGCGCTTCAAGGGCGTGAACGACCTGACCTTCGATTCGCGGGGCAACCTGTACTTCACGGATCAGGGACAGACCGGGCTGCATGACCCGACGGGGCGTGTCTATCGTCTGTCGGTGGAGGGCAGGCTCGACATGCTGCTCGGCAACTGCCCCAGCCCGAATGGCCTTGTGCTGTCGTCTGACGAGAAGGTGCTGTACGTCGCCATGACGCGCAGCAACTGTGTCTGGCGCGTGCCGTTGCAGGCGGATGGCTCCGTCAGCAAGGTGGGGCAGTTCTTCACCTCGTACGGTCCGAGCGGCCCCGATGGTTTGACGATCGACACGGCGGGGCGGCTGTTCGTGGCCAACCCCGGCCTCGGCCGTGCGTGGGTGCTGAACCACCGTGCGGAGCCGGAGGTGATCTTGACCAGCCCAGAAGGCGCCTCGCTCACGAATCTGTGTTTTGGCGGGCCCAACATGAAAACACTCTTCATGACGGAATCGGTCTCCAGCACGGTGCTCAAGATCGACATGGACATCGCCGGCCCGCTGCCGCATCAAGCAAAACCCAAGCCCTAGCGCATCGATATACGCAACCCCTAGCGCTCACAGAAGCGCGATGGAGGAGACCATGCAAATGACTCAGACCTTGAACGCCTCCATGCCGTCACATGGCATGGAAGTGCGCGCTGCTGCCGCGCTGCCCGACGCGGACTATCAAGCAAGCGAACGCACGCTCGCCAAGGCGTTCCGCCGCATCCTGCCGTTCATTTTCGCCTGCTATGTGATCAGCTATCTCGATCGCACCAACGTGGGGTTTGCGGCGCTCACGATGAACAAGGATCTTGGCCTGACCGCCGAGCAGTTCGGGTTCGGGGCGGGGTTGTTCTTCATCGGCTACTTCCTGTTCGAGATTCCGAGCAATCTCATCATGCAGAAGGTGGGTGCCCGCATCTGGATCGCGCGGATCATGATCACGTGGGGCCTGTTTTCGATGGCCACGGCATTTGTGGTCGGGCCCAAGAGTTTTGCCGCCACGCGCTTCCTGCTGGGGTTGGCCGAGGCCGGCTTCACGCCCGGCATCTACCTGTATTTCACGCACTGGTTCCCGGGCAAGTGGCGCGCCAAGGTGACGGCGGCGTTCCTGGTCGGTATTCCGGTGGCGAACATGATCGGCTCGCCGATTTCCGGTGCGCTGCTGCAACTGGGCGGCCTGCATGGTCTGCGTAGCTGGCAATGGCTGCTGCTGATCGAAGGGCTGCCGGCGGTGGTGCTCGGCATTGCGTGCCTGTTTGTGCTGGCCGATCGGCCGGAAAAGGCCACTTGGCTGACCGACGATGAGAAGGCCGTGCTCGCCCGCCGCCTTGCACTGGAACAGCGCGACATCGCCAGCAAGCACGGCACCAACCTGCGCGATGCGATGACCAACTGGCGCGTCTTCGTGCTGGCATTCATCAACTTCTGCGGCATCGTCGGCTCCATCGGCGTCGGCCTGTGGATGCCGCAGATCATCAAGCAGTTTGGCGTCGAACATGCCGTGGTCGGCTGGCTGACAGCCATTCCGTACGTCATGGGCGCGGTGGTGATGCTGTGGTGGGCGCGTGTGGCGAACCGCGCGCAGAACCGCATTCCCTATGTGGCCGGCGCACTGCTGGTTGCGGCGGTAGCACTGGCGGCCAGCACGGCGCTGAATACACCGGCGCTCAAGCTGGTGGCGCTGTGCCTGACAGTGAGCGGCATCCTCGCGTTCCAGGCCACGTACTGGGCGATTCCCTCCAGTTTCCTGACCGGCCGTGCGGCGGCGGGCGGGCTTGCGCTGATTGTTTCCGTGGGCAATCTGGGCGGCTTTGTCGGCCCGTCGATGATCGGCGCCATCAAGCAGTGGTCACACGGCTTCACCGCGCCGCTGCTGGCGGTGTCTGCGGTGCTGCTCATCGGTGCGCTGGCCATCGCCTGGTTGGGTGATCCGGGTGCCGATGCCGGCGAAGCCGCAGCCCACTGATCGCACGATCGCAGTACCTTTGTTCTTAGACATCCAATAGCGCCGCGCACGCGACGGCGCCAGGAGACACACATGCAAGTGACGGGCAGTACCGGTGTCACCGAGATCGAGCAACGCACCCTGCGCAAAGTGGTCTGGCGGCTCGTGCCATTTCTGATGATCTGCTACCTGCTGGCCTTTATCGACCGCGGCAACGTAGGCATGGCCTCATTGCAAATGAACCATGACCTCGGGATGACGGCCCGCGTGTTCGGGTTCGGCAGCAGTTTGTTCTTCGTCTCGTACTTCCTCTTTGAAGTGCCGAGCAACCTGGCGCTGCAGCGCTACGGTGCGCGCATCTGGATCGCGCGGATCATGATCACGTGGGGGCTGGTTTCGGCCGCAACGGCGCTGGTGAGTGGCCCGGCTTCGTTCTACACGTTGCGCTTCTTGCTGGGCGCGGCGGAGGCGGGGTTCTTTCCGGGTGTGTTGCTGTATCTGTCGTACTGGATTCCGGCGACGCACCGTGCCCGCATCGTGGCGACGTTCATGGTGGCGATTCCCGCTGCGAGCTTTATCGGTTCGCCCATCTCGGCCGCGCTGCTGCAGATGGATGGCCTGGTCGGGCTGCGTGGCTGGCACTGGTTGTTCATCCTTGAAGGCATTCCGACGGTGCTGCTGGGCATCGCCTGCCTGGGCTTGCTGACGAACCGGCCAGAAGAAGCCAAGTGGCTGTCGAATGAAGAGCGCCAGTGGCTCACGAACACGCTGGCCGGTGAAGCACGCGGGCCGAAGAAAGTGGCGCAGATGCCGCCGGCCAAGCTGTTCTGCAACCGCTACGTGCTCTGCCTCGCACTGGTGGATGTGTGCGCGTCGGCCGCCGGCAGCACGCTGTCGGTGTGGCAGCCGCAGTTGCTCAAATCCTTCGGGTTGACCGTCATGCAGACGGGGCTGCTCAACTCGGTGCCGTATGCGCTGGCATCGGTGCTGATGGTGGTCTGGGGCCGCCGTTCGGATCGCCTCAACGAGCGCCGCTGGCACACCGCCATTCCCATGTTGCTGATTGGCCTGGGCCTGTTCGGCACG
>Ga0070659_100001499_pt1 | contig 16820 bp, 18 predicted proteins | sample KBSC23metaG_FD_64666 | JGI IMG/M metagenome (GOLD analysis project Ga0070659, IMG submission 64666) | Corn rhizosphere microbial communities from Kellogg Biological Station, Michigan, USA - KBS C2-3 metaG | ecosystem: Host-associated > Plants > Roots > Rhizosphere > Soil ... | reverse complement strand
CAGGCGATGACGTACGCGGCCATGCTGCTCTTCTTCCGTAACGAAACCGGCTTTGGCGGCAACAACGGCTTTACGGATTTCAAGCGCATCCTCGGTTTTCAGGTTTCGGCGCTACCGACGCGTACGGTGCTGTTTGTCGCCACGTTCATCGCGCTGGTGCTGGCCTTCATTGCATGTCGCGCCATCGTCGTGTCCAAGTTCGGGCGCGTCGTTACGGCCATTCGCGATGCCGAAGCGCGCGTGATGTTCTCCGGCTACAACCCGCTCGGCTACAAGCTCTTCGTGTGGACGTTCTCGGCCGTGCTGTGCGGCATTGCGGGCGCGCTGTATGTGCCGCAGGTCGGCATCATCAACCCGGGCGAGATGTCGCCCGCCAACTCGATCGAGATGGCCGTGTGGGTGGCTGTGGGCGGGCGCGGCACGTTGATCGGCCCGATCATCGGCGCGTTCCTCGTCAACGGGGCCAAGACGCTGCTGACGGCGTGGGTGCCGGAATACTGGCTGTTCGTGCTCGGTGCGATCTTTGTGCTGGTGACGCTGTATCTGCCGAATGGCGTGCTGGGCCTGCGCACCCTGCGCCGGCAACTGCGGCGCGGGCGCGTGCTTCGTGAGGATGCACCTGCCGAGCCCATCACCAAAGCCGCACCGCCCGCCGGAGACCACGCATGAGCACCTTTACCGAACTGCCCGACCGCGCGGAGACCGGCACCGCCACCGGCATGGGCCATCTGGTCGAGCGGGACACCATCGACGTCTCGCACGGCGCCATCCTGTATCTCGAAGACGTGACGGTGCGCTTCGGCGGCTTTCGCGCGCTGAATGCCCTCACGCTGTCGATTGACCACGGTGAGCTGCGCTGCATCATCGGCCCCAACGGCGCTGGCAAGACCACGATGATGGACGTGATCACCGGCAAGACCGGCCCGCGCAATGCGGATGTCACGGGCCGCGTCTTCCTCGGTCAGAGCATCGACCTGCTGCGCCTGACCGAGCCGCGCATCGCCCAGATCGGCATTGGTCGCAAATTCCAGAAGCCCACAGTGTTCGAGCAGCACACCGTGTGGGAAAACCTTGAGCTGGCGATGAAGGCCGACAAGCGCTGGTGGGTATCCCTGCGTGCGCGCCTGCTGAACGACGGCCGCCAGCGCATCGAAGAAACGCTCGGCCGCATCCATCTGGAAGCCGAAGCGTATCGGCCTGCCGGTCTGCTCTCGCATGGCCAGAAGCAGCGGCTGGAGATCGGCATGCTGCTGATGCAGCAACCGCAACTGCTGCTGCTCGATGAGCCCGTCGCCGGCATGACGGACGAAGAAACGATGCAGCTCGCCACGCTGCTCAATGGCTTGCGCGGCACGTGCTCGATCATGGTGGTGGAGCACGACATGGAATTTGTCGCCGCACTGGCGGGCGAGGCCGGGCGCGTGACCGTGCTGGCCGAAGGCAGCGTCCTGGCCGAAGGCACGCTCGACGCCGTCAAGCGCGACGAACGCGTGATCGAATCGTATCTGGGGCGCTAAGGACACACGCGATGCTCACCATTGCTCAACTGAACCAGTTCTACGGCGGCAGCCACATCCTGCGCAATGTCAGCTTTGAAGTGCCGGCGGGCAAGCTGACCACGCTGCTCGGCCGCAACGGCGTCGGCAAGACGACGCTGCTCAAGTGCCTGATGGGCGTGGTGCCCACCGCCAGTGGCGCGATCGATTGGGAAGGGCGCGCCATCCAGAAGCTGCCTGCGTATGAGCGCGTCTCGCAAGGCCTCGCCTACGTGCCGCAGGGCCGCGAGATCTTTCCGCGCCTGACGGTGGAAGAGAACCTGCTCATCGGGGCCGCCGCCAAGCGTGCGCCGTCCAAGGTGCCGGATTCGATTTACGAGCTGTTTCCCGTGCTCAAGGAGATGAAGGGCCGACGCGGCGGTGATCTGTCCGGCGGCCAACAGCAGCAACTCGCCATCGGCCGCGCGCTGATGAGCGAGCCGCGCCTGTTGATCCTGGACGAGCCGACCGAAGGCATCCAGCCATCGATCATCCAGGAGATCGGCCGCACGCTGCGCCGTCTGGTCGACGAGTTCGGCATGTCGGTGCTGTTGGTCGAGCAGTACTACGATTTCGCCCGCAGCATTGCCGACCGCTACGTCGTCATGAGCCGCGGCGAGGTCGTTGCCCAGGGCGACGGTGCCAACATGGAAGCCGATGGCGTGCGGGATCTGGTCGCTGTTTGATGCGCGGGAGTTTTGCGAAAAAAGTCGAATGCCAAATCAGCGGCATCTGGCTATGATGAGAAAAGTCCTATTCGTCCTAGCCGCAGTGCAGCACTCCTGATGCGCCATCCCGATTTTCCCGTTCCGCCGCAGGCCACCGCGTTCGCGTCCTGGGAGGCGTCATTGCGCCTCGCGTTTGCGCGGCGCGATGCGCGCACCGTGCTGGCAACGTGTCGGCACCGGGGGCCACTGCGTGTGCAGAAGGCGTTGTACCCGGAAGGCGAGGGCGTGTGCCACGTCGTCATGCTGCATCCGCCCGCAGGCATTGCCGGCGGCGATGTGCTCGACATCGATATCGAACTTGGCGCCGATGCTCACGCCGTGCTGACCACGCCCGGGGCGACCAAGTGGTACAAGTCGCTCGGCCGCACAGCCACGCAACGCGTCGCCATTCGCGCGGAAGCCGGTGCACGGCTCGATTGGCTGCCGCAAGAGAACATCGTCTTCAACCAGGCGTGTCCGATCATTGATCTCACGCTGGACCTCGCGCCCGGCGCCACCGCCATCGGCTGGGACACCACCATGCTCGGCCGCCACGCTGCCGGCGAATCGTGGGCGGAAGGCCGCATCGTCATGCGCACGGCGCTGCGCTGCAACGGCCAGCCGCTGTGGATTGAATCCGCCGCGTTCGATGCGCAATCGCCCATGTTGACTGCGACGACGGGCATGGCAGGCTTTCACGTCGTCGGCACGCTGTGGGCCGTGGGCGAGGGCGCAACCGAAGCCCTGGCCGAATCGATGGCCGAGCACCTGCCATACAACGATGACATCCGCGCTGGCGTGACGTGTCTCACACAGGATGTGCCCGGCTTGCCAAACGTTTTGCTGCTGCGCGTGCTCGCACGCCGGCCGGAAGACGCGCGCGCCTTGTTGTCAACGACATGGTTGACGCTGCGTGAACCGATGCATGGCGTGGCGGGCCGTCCGCTGCGCTTGTGGTCCACATGATGGCGACGTGATCGCACACCCTCCGATTTAGACCCTCACCGAAGAGAGCACCCGTGGAACTGACCCCGCGCGAAAAAGACAAGCTGTTGATCTTCACCGCCGCCCTGCTGGCCGAGCGCCGCAAGGGCCGTGGCCTCAAGCTCAACTACCCGGAATCCGTCGCCTTCATCAGCGCCGCCATCATGGAAGGCGCGCGCGACGGCAAGACCGTGGCCGAACTCATGCACTACGGCACCACGCTGCTCACACGCAACGACGTGATGGACGGCGTGGCCGAGATGATTCCCGATATCCAGGTCGAAGCCACGTTCCCCGACGGCACGAAGCTCGTCACCGTCCACCACCCGATCGTTTGAACGCCTCCACGAAGAGATCTGCCATGACGCATACCCTGTCTCGCATCGCCCGGCCCGCAGCGGCCATCGCGCTCATGTTCGGCGCGTCCATCGCCTTCGCGCACCCGGGGCATCCGGGCCATACCGCAGAGGGCAGCCTGCTCGCCGGCTTCCTGCATCCGCTCACGGGCGCAGATCACCTCTTGGCGATGGTCGCCGTGGGCGTGTGGAGCGCGCTCGCCTCGCGCTCGGTGCGTGATGCGCTGTGGGCGCCGGTCGCCTTTGTCGCGCTGATGGTCATGGGCGCGCTGCTCGGCGCAGGCGGCATGGCGTTGCCGATGGTCGAGCCGATGATCGCCGCGTCGCTGCTGGTGTTCGGCCTGCTGATTGCCGCGCGCGCGCAGATGCCCACGTGGGCCGGCGCGCTGCTGTGCGGCGCGTTCGCGCTGTTCCACGGCTATGCGCACGGTACGGAGTTTCCCGCAGGTGCGCAGGCGATGTTCCCATATTTCGTCGGCGGCTTTGCCGTGGCGACGGCGCTGCTGCATACCGCTGGCATTGGCGCGGGGTTTGCGCTCAAGCCGCGTCTGGCATGGCTGGCACGGCTGTCGGGTGTGGGCGTGGCGCTGTATGGCGCAAGCCTGCTGGCAGCCGCCATCTGAGCGAGGCCATCATGATCCCCGGCGAACTCCTGCCGCTAGACGGCGAACTCGAACTCAACGCAGGCCGCGCCACGGTGACAGTCACAGTGGCCAATACCGGCGACCGCCCCGTGCAGATCGGCTCGCACTATCACTTCTACGAGGTGAACGACGCGCTGCGCTTTGACCGCGAAGCCACGCGCGGCTATCGGCTCAACATTGCCGCCGGCACCGCCGTGCGTTTCGAGCCGGGCCAGGAGCGCACGGTTGAGTTGGTGGCGCTGGCCGGCGACCGCGTGGTCTACGGCTTCGCTGGCCGGGTGATGGGCAAGCTCTAAGCGAGACACGAACATGACACTCAAGATCGACCGCCGCGCCTATGCGGAAATGTTCGGCCCCACCACGGGTGACCGCCTCCGCCTGGCCGACACCGACCTCATCGTTGAAGTCGAACGCGACTTCACCATCTACGGCGAAGAAGTGAAATTCGGCGGCGGCAAGGTCATCCGCGACGGCATGGGCCAGAGCCAGCGCGAATCGAAAGACTGCGCCGACACCGTCATTACCAACGCGCTGATCATCGACCACTGGGGCATCGTCAAAGCCGACATCGGCTTGAAGAATGGCCGCATCGCCGCGATTGGCAAGGCGGGCAACCCGGACATCCAGCCCGGCGTGACCATCGTCATCGGCCCGGGCACCGAGATCATTGCCGGGGAGGGCATGATCGTCACGGCCGGCGGCGTCGACACGCACATCCACTTCATCTGCCCGCAGCAGATTGACGAGGCGCTCAACAGCGGCGTGACGACGATGCTCGGTGGCGGCACAGGCCCGGCCACCGGCACGTTTGCGACGACCTGTACGCCGGGTCCGTGGTACATGCAGCGCATGCTGCAGGCGGCGGATGCGTACCCGATGAACATCGGCTTCCTGGGCAAGGGCAACGGCAGCCTGCCCGGCCCGCTGCGCGAGCAGATCGACGCCGGCGCCATCGGCCTGAAGCTCCACGAAGACTGGGGCTCCACGCCCGCCGCCATCGATTGCTGCCTGGGTGTGGCGGACGACACCGATACGCAGGTCGCCATCCACACCGACACGTTGAACGAATCCGGCTTTGTCGAAGCGACGGTGGCGGCGTTCAAGGGCCGCACGATCCACACGTATCACACCGAAGGTGCGGGCGGCGGGCATGCGCCGGACATCATCCGCGTGTGCGGTGAATCGAATGTGCTGCCGTCGTCGACGAACCCGACACGGCCGTTCACCGTCAACACGCTGGACGAGCATCTCGACATGCTGATGGTGTGCCACCATCTCGATGCATCCATCGCCGAAGACATCGCCTTTGCCGAGAGCCGCATCCGCCGCGAGACCATCGCCGCCGAAGACATCCTGCATGACCTGGGTGCGTTCTCGATGCTCTCCAGCGATTCGCAAGCGATGGGCCGCGTGGGCGAGGTTGTCCTGCGCACCTGGCAGACCGCGCACAAGATGAAGGTGCAGCGCGGCAAGCTGGCAGGGGACCCGAACGACGCGCGCGGCGGGCACGATAACTTCCGCGTCAAGCGCTACGTTGCGAAGTACACGATCAACCCGGCGCTCACGCATGGTATTGCGCACGAAGTCGGCTCCATTGAAGTCGGCAAATGGGCGGACCTGGTGCTGTGGAAGCCCGCGTTCTTTGGCGTGAAGCCGAGCCTGATTTTGAAGGGCGGGATGATTGCCTCGGCGGCGATGGGGGACGCGAATGCGTCGATCCCGACGCCGCAGCCGGTGCACTATCGGCCGATGTTTGCGTCGGCGGGCGGGGCGTTGGGGCGGTCGTCCCTGAGCTTCTTGTCGCAGTCGGCTGCTGATGCTGGTGTGGCGGAAAGCTATGGTCTGGCTAAGACCACCGCCGTGGTCAAGGGCACCCGCAGCGTCACCAAGGCGGACATGATCCACAACAACTGGCAGCCGGATATCAGTGTGGATCCGGAGACGTATCAGGTGGTGGCGGATGGCATGGTGCTGACTTGCGAGCCGGCTGAGGTGTTGCCGATGGCGCAGCGGTATTTTTTGTTTTAGGTTGTTGGTTGGATTGGGGGGGGTGGTTTGCCTCCCTTTCAGCCCCTGCCGGGGGCGGCCGTGGTGGTCAATCCCCTGTTTCATCCCCTGCCGGGGCTGACTCACTTTCTTTGTCTTGCCAAAGAAAGTAAGCAAAGAAAGGCGCGCCCGAGATGGCGACTTCCCCTTGGATTTTTGTCGCGGGGAGGGGAAGGAGCCAAACTCGCTGCGCTCAGACAAGGCTCCTTCCTTTTTCCTCCCCGCAACAAAAATCCAAGGCGCCATCAAGGGCAGGAACGGCCAAACCGACGATGAACAAGCGTGGTCGGTGGGGGCCGGAGGGGGAGTAGAGCAAGAGGGCGTGAGCAGGGCAGCAGGCAAGGCAAACGAAGAGCGGAGCGCACAAGGCCGGGCCCCAGCAGAGGCATGCAGGACAAGGCACTGCAAGACAAAGTGGAGCACTGACAAGAGATGGTGTGCTTTACCCTTGCCCTAGATGGCGCCTTGAATTTCTGTTGCAGAGAGGAAAAAGGAAGGGAAACTGTTTGAGCGAAGCGAGTTTTTCCCTTCCCCTCTCTGCGACATAAATTCAAGGAGTCTTTCGCCATCTTGGGCGCGCCTTTCTTTGCTTACTTTCTTTGGCAAGACAAAGAAAGTGAGTCAGCCCCGGCAGGGGATGAAACAAGGGATGGCCCGCCGCGCCGAGCGCCGAGCCGCAGAGGCTCAACGTTGAGTGTTTGAGAGTCACCGACGACAGTCTGAGGCCCAACGTTGAGGGTTCGAGGTCCATCGATGACAGTCTGAGGCTCAACGTTGAGGGTTTGAGGTCCATCGATGACAGTCCGAGGCTCAACGTTGAGGGTTTGAGGTCCATCGATGACAGTCCGAGGCTCAACGTTGAGTGTTTGAGAGCCACCGATGACAGTCTGAGACCCAACGTTGAGTGTCTAAGAGCCATCGACGACAGTCCGAGACCCAACGTTGAGCGTCTGAGAGCCAACGATGACCGTCCGAGACGCAATGCCCGGTCTTTCGGGCTTGATTACCGGGTTGCAACTGGATACTGACAATGCTTTCCATCAACAAACACCTTCCCGCGCCGCATGGCCTGGCGCCCGTGCTGGTCAAGCGTGCGCCCAAGCTGGTGCTGCCATTCCTGGAGCGCAGCCGCAGTCGCCTGCGCGCCACGCTCGACGATAGCCGCGAGGTGGCCGTGGTGCTGCCGCGCGGTACCGTCATGCGTGGCGGCGATGTGCTCGTCGCCGAAGACGGCACGCTGGTGGAAGTGCTGGCCGCGCCCGAGCAGGTGCTGCGTGTCACCAGCGACAACCGCCTCGCCCTGATGCGCGCCGCCTACCACCTCGGCAATCGCCACACGCCCGTGCAGGTCAGCGCCGATGCGCTGCAGCTCGAAGCCGACCCGGTGCTCGAAGACATGCTCGTGCGCCTGGGCGTGACCGTCGCGCATGTGGAAGCGCCGTTCGAGCCCGAAGCGGGTGCATACGGTGGCGGCCATCGCCATGGCCACGATGCCACGTTCGAAGAGGACTACGCTGCCGCGCAAGCGCTGTACCACGAGCATCACGGTCACTCGCATGGTCACAGCCATGACCACGGGCATGCGCACAGCCATGATCATTCGCACGACCACGACCACGACCACGACCACGACCACGACCACGACCATGGTCACGTGCACGGCCCGGGCTGCGGCCATCATCATCACCATGACTAACGTTGCCCAACTGACCGCCTTGCTGCACCTTGCGTCCCCGGCGCTGCCGGTGGGCGCGTTCAGCTATTCGCAGGGGCTGGAGGCAGCGGTAGATGTGCGGCATGTGGCTGACGAAGCGTCGGCCGCAGCGTGGATTGCCGAAGGCCTCCATGTACTCGCCGCGTGCGAGGCGCCACTGTGGCTGCTGCAATTCGCCGACTGGCGAGCCGGTCGTTTCGATGCTGTGGCCGAGCGCGATGCCTGGTTTCTCGCCACGCGCGAAACGCGCGAGTTGCGGCTGGAAACAGCGCAGATGGGCTGGTCGCTCAGCAAGCTGATCCAGCAGATGCAGTGGGGCGACGATGCCTTGCGTGGAGCGCTGGCGGCGCGCGCGTCGGTCACCTTCCCAACAGCGTTCGCGGCTGCTGCTGCCGCGCTGAATGTCGATCCGCACGACGGTGTCACGGCGTACTGCTTTGCCTGGGTGGAAAACCAGATGGCGGCGGCGGTGAAGGCCGTGCCGCTGGGGCAATCGGCGGGGCAGCGCATCCTGTTCGCTCTGCATGCGCCAGTGGCGCACGCGGTGGAAGAAGCGACGCGCCGCGCGGCGTGTCATCCGCCTGAACTGTCTACATTTTCGCCGGGGCTTGGCGTGTTGTCGGCCCGGCATGAAACGCAATACTCACGACTCTTTCGATCCTGAACCTGATCATCATGCGTACCAAGAAACTTCCTGCCCTGCGCGTTGGCGTGGGCGGCCCGGTGGGCTCCGGCAAGACCACGCTGCTGGAAATGCTCTGCAAGGCCATGCGTGAGCGCTATGACCTCGTGGCGATTACCAACGACATCTACACCAAGGAAGATCAGCGCCTGCTGACCATTTCCGGCGCGTTGCCGGCCGAGCGCATCATGGGTGTGGAAACCGGCGGCTGCCCGCACACCGCTATCCGCGAAGACGCGTCGATCAACCTGGAAGCCGTGGACCGCATGCTGGCGAAGTTTCCCGATGCGGACGTCGTCTTCATCGAGTCCGGCGGCGATAACCTGGCAGCGACGTTCAGCCCCGAGTTGTCGGACCTGACCATCTACGTGATCGACGTGGCGGGCGGCGAGAAGATTCCGCGCAAGGGCGGCCCTGGCATTACCAAGTCAGATCTGCTCATCATCAACAAGACGGATCTGGCGCCGTACGTGGGTGCCAATCTGGAGGTGATGGAAAGCGATACGCGCAAGATGCGCGGCGACCGGCCGTTTGTGATGTGCAACCTGAAAGCGCAGGGCGGACTGGATGAGGTGATCCGGTTCATTGAACGGCAGGGCATGCTGACGGCTTCCACAGCAGGCTGATGCGGCGGGCACTCGCTTGCAGCGTGACCGGTCAAATCGGCAGAGACATGTGCTGCGGAGCTGAGTGATGAAGACACTGCATGGGGTATTGCTGATTGCCGTGGCTTGCGGGGTTGCGGCGTGCGCGCCGACCATCGTCGGGCCGTATTACACGATGGATGTGCGGCTGGCCGACGGTAAGCCGGTGCGCTGCGCGGTGAATCAGCCGGTGCACTTGCCCAGCCCACCGCCCGCGCCCTTGACGACCCGCGAGCGCAACGAAGCTGAAGTGCTGGCGACGCAACCGCTGCGGTTGGAGGTGGGGCCTCGGGCGCCGTATCCGACCGTGTATACGGCGCCGGATGTGCAGTGTTTTGCGCTGCCGGCTTGACTCCTACCTGCTAATAAAGCCCGGGAATCAAGCGCCAGGTCCGGGCCCGGTACGCGTCGTACTCGGCCCCGAACTGCGATTGCAGCAAGGTTTCCTCTGCGTGCATGCGCGCCACCAGCGGGGGAATCAGCAATGCAGTGAGCACCACGCCGGCCAGCGACCGGAATCCCAACACCCATCCCAAGGTGCCGACCAGCAACCCCAGATAGCTCGGGTTGCGGATGACGCGGTAGATGCCGTTGGTCACCAGCGTATGCCCCGGTTGAATCGCCACCAGCCCGCTGAATCGATTGCCCAGCACATACACCGGCCACAGCCGCAGCACGCCACCGGCAGCGTAGAGCACCACGCCCAGCCACCGCACGGCGTCGCCGTCGATGCACCAGAGCTCGCGTCGGTCCGTATAGGCCGGCAGCCAGGCGCTCGCCAGTCCGATGACGCCAAACACCGGCAATACCCACCGATTGGATCGATCTTCGCGCTCGCCGGCGCTGAGATTGCCGCCTGCAAACAGCGCAGCGACGGTCAGCGCGACCGTCACGACCACCAGGGCCACGCGCGCCGGATGCGCGAGCAAAGGCCCGACACCACCCCAGCCCCATGCTGCCAGCGCGAGATAGCCGAGTACCGAGATCACCGCCCCCAAGCCGAATTTGCCTGACGCAGCCATGATGGCTCCGAGAGAGTCCTGACCTGCCCAGTGTAGGCCTCGGGCGCACTGCTCGCGGCGATGTGCCGCCAAAAGAAAAGGCCGCATCACGCGGCCTGTTTTCAAAGTGGGAAGGGCGGGCTCAGCGGCGCTGATACTGCGTCGAGCCAAAAAGAATCTCCTTGGCCTTGTCGTCCTGCACTGCCGGGCGCTCTTTGGCCAGCACCTTCACCGCGCGTTGCACGGCGGGGCGTTCTTCGATGGCTTCAAACCAGCGCTGCAGCTTGGGGTAATCCGACAGTTCGATCCCCTGGTTTTTCCAGCTACGCAGCCACGGCCACGTCGCAATATCGGCGATGGAATAGTCCGGGCCGCCGAGGAATTTGGATTCGCTCAGGCGCTTGTCGATCACGCCATACAGGCGCTTGGCCTCGTTGCTGTAGCGGTTGATGGCGTATTCGATCTTCTCCGGCGCGTAGACGCGGAAGTGGTGCGTCTGACCGAGCATCGGGCCCACGCCGCCCATCTGGAACATCAACCACTGCAGTACCTCGTATTTGCCGCGCACGTCGTCGGGCAGGAACTTGCCGGTCTTGCCGGCGAGGTACAACAGGATCGCGCCCGATTCGAACAGCGAGATGGGTTTGCCATCGGGGCCGTCCTGGTCAACGATGGCCGGAATCTTGTTGTTCGGGCTGATCTTGAGGAAGTCGGGCTTGAACTGGTCGCCGGCACCGATATTGATGGCGTGAACGCGGTACGGCAGCCCGCATTCCTCCAGCATGATGTGCACTTTGTGGCCGTTGGGCGTGGCCCAGCTATAGACGTCGATCATCGGTAGGGCTCCTGGGAGGGAAGAGGCGTGCAGGCCACCGGCGGCCTGCCACACGTCGAAACGGCCAATTCAAGCACAGAACGCCAAAGCGCGCAGACGGCGCTTCCAGGCAAAAAAATCCCCGCCTGATCTAGGACCATTCGGCGGGGTTAAGGAGTGAACGGTACGGCGGGCTGTGTGTATCGTCAGGCGCCGCGCGTGATCGGCATGTCTGTCACGTCCGCCAGCTTGTGCAGGTGCTTGGCCAGTTCCAGCTTGGCGATGGCCGCACGGTGCACTTCGTCCGGGCCATCGGCCAGGCGCAGCGTGCGCTGGTGGGCGTAGGCCGAAGCCAGCGGGAAGTCGCCCGACACGCCGCCGCCGCCGTGCGCCTGGATCGCCCAATCGACGATCTGGCAGGCGATGTTCGGGGCGACGACCTTGATCATCGCAATCTCGGCCTTGGCGACCTTGTTGCCGACGGTGTCCATCATGTACGCGGCCTTGAGCGTGAGCAGGCGGGCCTGTTCGATCATGCAGCGCGCTTCGGCAATGCGTTCGTGCCAGACGCTGTGCTGGGCGATGGCCTTGCCGAATGCGATGCGCGACGAGAGGCGCTTGCACATCAGCTCCAGCGCGCGCTCAGCCACGCCGATGCTGCGCATGCAGTGGTGGATGCGGCCCGGGCCCAGGCGGCCTTGTGCGATCTCGAAGCCGCGGCCTTCGCCCAGCAGGATGTTGCCCACCGGCACGCGCACGTTCTTCAGGTCGACTTCCATGTGGCCGTGCGGGGCGTCGTCGTAGCCGAACACCGACAGCGGGCGCATGACGGTGATGCCCGGCGCATTGGCCGGCACCACGATCATCGATTGCTGCTCATGGCGGCCTGCGTCCGGGTTGGTCTTGCCCATGACGATGTAGACGGCGCAGCGCGGGTCGCCGGCGCCCGAGGACCACCACTTGCGGCCGTTGATGACGTATTCATCGCCCTGGCGCTCGATGCGGCATTCGATGTTGGTGGCATCCGACGAGGCCACGGCCGGTTCGGTCATCAGGAAGGCGGAGCGGATTTCACCGCGCAGCAGCGGTTCGAGCCAGCGGTCCTTCAGCTCTTCCGATGCGTAGCGCTCCAGCGTTTCCATGTTGCCGGTGTCGGGCGCGGAGCAGTTGAACACTTCCGGCGCCCAGGGCACGCGGCCCATGATTTCGCACAGCGGCGCGTATTCGAGGTTCGACAGGCCCTCCGGCGCGCGCGGCGAGCGCGGCAGGAACAGGTTCCACAGCCCGGCCTTGCGTGCCAGCGGCTTGAGCTCTTCGATCACCTTGGTCGGGATCCACGCGTTACCGGCACGGCGGTTGGCTTCCACCTCTTCATGGAAACGATGCTCGTTCGGGTAGATGTGCTGGTCGAAGAAGGCGAGCAGGCGTTCCTGCATCTCCTTGACCTTGGGCGTGTAGTCGAAATTCATGGTGTCTCCTCGGGAAAGCCGTAATCAGACGGATGGGTTGATGCGCCCATCGAGCACTGCAAACACAGCACTCGCGCGCGCGATCAGCCGGTCGCCACGATGGAACAGGGCCTGCGCAAAGGCCAGCTTGCTGCCCGTGCGCAAACCTTCAGGGGTGATCTCGATCCAGTCGCCTTCGCCTGCCGAAGCGATGAAATCCACAGTGAGGCTGGCGGTGGACATGGCGATGGCGCCGCCGGTGCGGGTGTGGGTACCCTCGCCGGGCTCGGCCAGGCAGTAACCGAGCGCCGCATCGGCCAGCGATGCCACCACGCCACCGTGCAGGATGCCGCGCCGGTTCAGGTGGTGATGCCCCACGTGAAAGCCCATCACCATCGACGGCCCCGCATTTGGCCCCATCGCGCGCGCATAAACGGGCCCCAGCATTGTCAGAAAGGGACTCGGTTTGACCAGCTTTTCAAAGCCAGGGGGGACGATCAGCGCGGACAGGTCGGAAGTCATGCGGGGAGCATAAGCCTTCGCCTACAATAAGAGAAATGAATTTCGTAGATTGCCGTCCATCAAAATCATGCATATATCGCGCGTCGACCTGAACCTGTTCGTCGTCTTCGATGCCATCTATACGGAAGGCGGGATCACGGCTGCCGCACGCACGCTCAATCTGACGCAACCGGCGGTCAGCCATGCGCTGGGGCGGCTGCGCGAACTGTTTGACGATCCGCTGTTCGAGCGGCGTGGGCAGGGCATGGTGCCGACGCCGCTGGCCCGCACGCTCATCGCCGAGGTGCGGACTTCATTGCAGGGCTTCGAGCGCACCTTGCGCGAGGGCACTCGCTTCGACCCGGCCACGAGTGAGCGCCGCTTCACGCTGTCAATGCGCGACGCGCTGGAGGCGACGCTGTTGCCGCCGCTCATGGCCGCTATCGCGCGAGAGGCGCCGCGCATCGATGTGACGACGGTGCGTGGAGACCGCCGCCAACTCGAAGCGGAGTTGCTGGCGGGCACCCTGGATGCCGCAGTGGACATTCTGCTGCCGGCGTCTCCTGCCATTCGTCATGCTCCATTGCTGACCGATCCGATGGTGGTGCTGGCGCGTCCGGGCCACCCGATTACGCAGGGGCCGCTGACGCTTGAGCGCTATCTGGCGTGTGAGCACGTGCACGTGTCGTCGCGGCGGCGCGGGGCGGGGCTGGAAGATGTGGAGCTGCGCCGGCTCGGCCATGAGCGTCGTGTGCGGCTGCGCTGCCAGCACTATCCGGCGGCGTGCCGTGTGGTGAGTTGCTCGGATCTGGTGGTCACGCTGCCGATCCGCTATGCGCGCATCGCCAACGCGCCCTATGGCAACGTGATGCTGCCGCTGCCGTTCAACGTGCCGCCGCTGGAACTGGTGTTGTACTGGCACGCCAACAGCGACCAGGATGCCGCCAGCCGCTGGCTGCGCGATCACGTGTTCGCCGCGATGGCCGAGGTGGCCCTGGACGAAGCCACCGCCGCCTTTGCTGACAGCAACGGACAAGCAAAAAAGTCAGCACGATGACAGCGCGTTCTTGAGGCATGCAAGGCCACGCGAGCCATTGACGAACCCGAAGCCGAACGCAATCATCAGGGCCTTGCCATGCGGGCCTCCACGACCGTCTTCCACCCAGGGTTATGACTGCAACTGCGACACCATCCGCGATCAGTTTCCAATCGGACATCTCCGGCCTGATCTGCGGTTTCCGTTTTGAGCCAGGCCAGCCCGGTGTCGCGCTCGAATCATCAGAGATTGCCGAAGCGCTGGAGCGCACGGTTGCCGATAGCCCAGACGGGGACGACGGCGCTTTCATCTGGCTGCATTTCAACCTGTCACGCGCCGGGTGCATGCGGTGGCTGCAGAACCATCTCGATCTGCCGGAGCCGTTTCTCGACATGCTGGGCGAGGAAGCGCACTCAACGCGCATCGAGCAGCAGCACGGGGCGCTTGTCGCCGTGTTCAACGACGTGATCTTCGATTTCGAGCGCACGCCTTCCGAAGTGGCGACGCAGTGGGTGTACGCGCACCGACGGTTGCTGGTGACGTTGCGCCGCAAGCCATTGCATTCGGTCGATAGGCTGCGCGAAAGCGTGCGCACCGGCGAGACGTTTCGCTCGCCGGCGGACCTGATGGGCCACCTGATGTGTGATCAGGCCGATCTGATGACGCAGATCGTCCGCACAACCGGTATCGAAATCGACCGCGCGGAAGACCGTTTTCTGGCCTCGAAGGCGTCGTCAGGGCGCAAGGAGCTTGCCTCAACCCGGCGCGTGCTGGTGCGTCTGCAGCGCATGCTGGCGCCCGAGCCGGGTTCGGTATTTCGCCTGTTGGCACGGCCGCCGGCATGGCTGCATCCGGACGATGTACGACAGTTGCGCGAATCGACCGAGGAGTTCTCCGTCGTCCTGCGCGACATGGCCGGGCTGATCGAGCGCATCAAGCTCTTGCAGGAAGAGGTGATTGCCCGCCTGGAAGAGCAGAACAACCGCACGCTCTTCACGCTCACACTCGTGACCGTGCTGGCGCTGCCGATCAACATCGTGGCGGGTCTGTTCGGCATGAACGTCGGCGGCGTTCCCCTGGCCGAGAACCACCATGGTTTCTGGGTCATGGTGGGGCTGGTTGCGGCATTCACCGTCGTCGTCGCGTGGTGGGTGGTTCGCCGCCGCAACAACCAATAGCAGTAGAGGCGATCACGCCTTCGCGGTGATGGCCTGAGCGCCTTTGGACGGCGCAGCCGCCTTTGCCGACGGGAACGGATAGCGCGCGCTGAACTCGGCAAAGCGCGCGGCGAGGAAGTCCGCACACGCCGTCAGCCGCGCCGGCCGATGACGGCGCGCGAGGCTCACGAGTTGCAGCGGTGTCGGGGCATGGCTCCAGGCGGGCAGCGCTACCTCCAGCCGGCCGGCGTACACATCCTGCGCGACATCCAACCACGATTTGAACGCCAGGCCGCGCCCGGCTACCGCCCAGTCGCGCACGACGGCACCGTCATCGCATTGGAAATCGCCACGTACATCCATCGGGGCAGGGCCACTGGTATGCGTGAGCTGCCAGCGCGTGACGGGCTCGCCATTGCGCAGGAGGATCAGGCAACGGTGGTCGGCCAGATCGCTCGGGTGGGCGGGGCGGCCGTGCTGCTTGAAGTACGACGGCGCACCCACGATCACGCGCGGATGCGACGCCAGCGGCCGCCGCACCAATGCCGAATCCTGCAGATGCCCGTAGCGCAGCGCGAAGTCGAGGTCTTCGCGCATCAGGTCGGCCAGACGGTCGCCCAGCACCAGGGTGACGCGCACACCGGGATGTTGGTCGCAGAAGGCATCCAGCCACGGGCGCAGGATGTGCCGGCCCAGGTCTGACGTGGCGGCAATGCGGATGGGGCCGGATAGCTCGGTGCGATCCTGGCCGAGGCTTTCCGCGCCTTCGTCCAGCGCTTCCAGCGCCTGTCTTGCATACCCTAGATAACGTTGGCCGGCTTCGGTGGGCCGCATGCTGCGCGTGGTGCGCTCGAACAGGCGGGCGCCCAGCTCGGTTTCCACGCGCTTGAGCGCCGCGCTCGCGGTGGCTGGCAACCAGCCGAGCTGTCGGGCGGCAGCAGAAAGATTGCCGGCGTCAGCAATGCGCACGAGCAGGCGGAGGTCGTCGAGGGCGATCATTGTCAAAACAGGTTTGGAGAATCATCAAAGCATAGCCAGATTGTCTTGCTTTTGTTTGATGAAAGAATGGCCCCAATCGATGGACGGTTTTTTCTTTCTTCTTTTCAAAGGAGCGTTGGCATGACTTCGAAGACCTTGCAGGACCAGGCAGTGGTGGTGTTGGGCGGTACGGCGGGCATTGGGCTGGCGGTGGCGCGTGCCGCTGCGGCCGCGGGCGCCCGCGTGACTGTGTTGGGCCGTTCGGCCAAGGCGGGGGACGGTATTCACGGAATTGCTGTCGATGCGAATGACACGGCGTTGCTGGCCAATGCAATGGCGCAGGCGGCCGCCGGTGGAAAAATCGATCACCTCGTCATCACGATCGGCTCGCGCACGAGCCCGCCGCCGTTTGCATCGCTGCAGCGTGGTGATCTGGAGCAAGGCTTCGGCACCAAGCTGTTTGCTGCGCTGATGGCGGTGCAGGCCGCATTGCCACATCTGGCCGAGCGGGCGTCGATTACGCTCACCTCGGGCTTACTGTCCCGCAAGGCGACGGCGACGGGGTTGCTGCGG
>Ga0070659_100001497_pt1 | contig 16828 bp, 18 predicted proteins | sample KBSC23metaG_FD_64666 | JGI IMG/M metagenome (GOLD analysis project Ga0070659, IMG submission 64666) | Corn rhizosphere microbial communities from Kellogg Biological Station, Michigan, USA - KBS C2-3 metaG | ecosystem: Host-associated > Plants > Roots > Rhizosphere > Soil ... | reverse complement strand
ATCGGGTGTTGCGACATTGTCGAGCAGTTCGCCGTCGGCTTCGGCGTTGGTACGCGGCCCGTGACCGTTGTACCTATCGGCCTGAACCTGGCGGGCTGCAGCTACACGCCGCGGAAGCGTGAGGTCGGCGGCGGACACGCCGGGCACTTCGACATGCAGGTCGATACGGTCGAGCAGCGGGCCGGACACCCGCGCCTGATAATCGGCGGCACAGCGTGGGGCTCGGCTGCAGGCGAGCGCCGGATCGCCGAGATGGCCGCAACGGCACGGTTCATCGCCGCGATCAGCTGCACCCGGGCGGGAAAGGTCACGTGGGTGTTCGCTCGGGCCACGCTCACATTGCCCGTCTCGAGGGGCTGGCGGAGGGAATCCAGGACCTGACGCTGGAATTCGGGAAGCTCGTCGAGAAACAGGACGCCGAGATGGGCGAGGCTGATCTCGCCGGGGCGCACCCGAAGCCCGCCGCCGACGAGCGCGGGCATCGAGGCGCTGTGATGGGGTGAGCGGAACGGCCGCTTGCGCCGGATCTTGCCCCCGCCGAGCTCTCCCGCGACCGAGGCGACCATCGAGACTTCCAGGGCCTCGCTCGGCTGTAGCGGTGGCAGGATGCCAGGCAAGCAGGCCGCGAGCAGCGACTTGCCCGCGCCTGGAGGTCCGCTCATCAGGAGGTTGTGCCCGCCCGCCGCCGCGATCTCGAGCGCGCGCTTCGCGACTTCCTGCCCCTTCACTTGTGCGAGGTCGGGCCCGCCCTCCGGTGACTCGGCTTCGACCGCGGCCGGCGCAGGAACAAGGCTGGTGCCTTTGAGATGGGCGAGCAGCGCCAGCAGATCGGGCGCGGCGATGACGTCAAGCTCTCCCGCCCAGCTCGCCTCGCTTCCTTGCGCGGCAGGACAGATCAGCCCCTTGTCCTGCGACGAGGCGTGGATTGCGGCGAGCAGCACTCCGGGCGATGCTGCGATTCGTCCGTCGAGGCACAGCTCGCCGACCGCGACATAGTGCGAAAGGGTTTCGGCGTCGGTCGCTCCGATCGCCGCAAGCAGGCACAGCGCAATCGGCAGATCGTAATGCGAGCCTTCCTTCGGCAGGTCGGCGGGCGACAGGTTGACGGTGATGACCTTGGGCGGAAGCGCAAGGCCAATCGCGGCCAGCGCGGCGCGGACTCTCTCGCGGCTTTCGGCGACCGCCTTGTCGGGAAGGCCGACGATGGTGAACTTCGGAACGCCGGACGTCAGCTGAACCTGCACCTCGACGGCGCGGGCTTCGAGGCCGAGGTAAGCGACAGTGGCGACGGTCGCAGCCATCAGGCCCCGTCCCCCGAACGCAATACTCTAGACAGACTTCCCCCTAGCTCGGCTGCGCGAAGCTAGACGCTCCAACCCGCATTTCGCAAGCGCTTGCGGCGACGACGGTGTATCACCACATCAACACGCATGTTCAACAGGCAGCAGTGGCGGCGGTTCATCGACCATCCGGTTGTCGAATGGACCATTCTTGCGATCGGCGTCGCACTGCTCGCCGTTTCGCCCCTCGTCGGCGCGATCCCCGGACCCGGCGGGATCATCGTTGCCGGGATCGGCCTCGCGCTGGTCCTGAAAACCAGCATGTGGGCAAAGCGCCGGTACGTGAAATTCAAGCGCTGGCAACCGAAAGCCGGGCGCTGGACGGACCTCGCGCTTCGGCGCCGCAGCGCGAAGCGGCGCGAGGCGCTCCGAAAGGCCGCCCAAAGCGGCCCCGGCAATTGACTTGGGCGCGCCTCTCCACTATCGGCGCGCACGACAGAGGCTGCCTTCGGGGCGGCCCTTTTTCTTTGAATTCGAACTTAAAGGCATGAGCGATGAAGCGCACCTTCCAGCCGAGCAATCTCGTCCGCAAGCGGCGTCACGGGTTCCGCGCCCGCATGGCGACGGTCGGCGGACGCAAAGTGCTGAACGCCCGCCGCGCGCGCGGCCGCAAGAAGCTCAGCGCCTAATCACGCTCAAGAAGCGCGCCGACTTCCTCGCGGCGAATGCCGGCAGGCGCGCCGCCACGCCCGGCTTCATCCTGCTGGTTCGCGATCGCGAGGACGAAGACCCCGGGATGCGCGTCGGCTTTACGGTCACCAAGAAGATTGGCGGAGCGGTCGTGCGCAACCGCATGAAGCGGCGCTTCCGGGCGCTCGCCCGCGAGATCGTGTCGGGCAAAGGCATTCCGGGCTGCGACCATGTGATGATCGGCCGAGCCAAGGGCATCGAACGCGACTTCGGCTTGCTTCGCTCCGAGCTTTCCAAAGCGCTCGACGGGCTTCGCAAATGATCGCGAAAGCCATGATCCTGGTCACCAAGGCGTGGCAGAAGGGCCCCTCCCAGATCCTTCCGCCGAGTTGCCGCTACCAGCCCAGCTGCTCGGCCTATGCGATCACGGCAATCACCCGCTATGGGGCCGGGCGCGGTGGGTGGATGGCCCTCAAACGAATCTGCCGCTGCCACCCCTGGGGCGGCCAGGGCTACGACCCCGTCCCCGAGAGGATCGACAACAGGTGAAAGACAGCAAGAATTTGATCCTCGCGGTGGTGCTGAGCGCGCTGGTGCTGCTCGGCTGGACTTGGGCGGCGAACAAATATTTCCCGACCGCGAACCCGCCGAGCACCAAGATCGAAGCGGGCAAGCAGCAGGCGCTTCCGGAACCGCAAGCACAGCCGGCGCCGAGCAGCCCAGCGCGGCAGCAGTCCATTTCCGCGGCCCTCGCCTCGTCGCCGCGCGTAGCCATCCGCACGCCTTCGCTTCAGGGATCGATCAACTTGAAGGGCGCACAGATCGATGACCTTCTGCTCGTCGATCAAAAGCAGACGATCGCCAAGAACTCCCCCCCTGTGCGGCTGCTCTCACCGCTGGGAACGTCGGGCGCCTACATCGCCGAGTTCGGCTGGACCGCTCAGGACGCACAGGTTCCGACGCTTGATACGGTGTGGACGGCGGACAGCCAGGAGCTGACACCTGACCACCCGGTGACGCTCAACACGCAGATGTCCGACGGAACGCGCTACCAGCTGAAGTTTTCGGTCGACGACGGCTTTCTCTTCACCGTCCGCCAGAGCGTCCTCAATGGCTCGGGGCAGCCGATCAGCGTACGCCCCATCGGGCTCGTCAGCCGCGGTTCGCAGTCAACGGACCGTTCGAGCTGGACCAACCATGTCGGGCCGATCGGCGTTTTCGACGGCAAGGCCAAGTATGACGTCAACTGGAAGGACCTCGACGAGGGCACGGCCGAATCTTTCAACAACGCCCCAGGTTGGCTCGGCTTCACCGACAAATATTGGCTGACCGCGCTCGCTCCCGCCGGCAGCGCGATGTCGGCGGAATTCCGCAAGAGCCCGGCAGGCGGCTACCAGGCCGATTACGCGCTCGCTTCGGCCAATGTCGCGCCCGGGCAGACTGTCACCACGGAAACGCGCCTTTTTGCGGGCGCCAAGGAAAAGGCGTGGCTCGACCGCTACGAGGAGGCGGGCATCCCCAAGCTGTCCAAGTCGATCGACTGGGGCTGGTTCGAATTCTTCATGCGGCCGATCTTCGACCTGCTGATGTTCCTGTTCCATACGCTCGGCAATTTCGGGCTGGCGATCATCGCCCTCACCCTGATCGTGCGCGCGATCATGTTCCCGATCGCGCAGAAGCAGTTCCAATCGATGGCGGCGATGCGCAAGCTTCAGCCGAAGATGAAAGCCATCCAGGAGCGCTTCAAGGACGACAAGCAACGCCAGCAGCAGGAAATCCTCAAGCTCTATCAGACCGAGAAAGTGAACCCGGCCGCGGGCTGCCTCCCCATCGTCCTCCAGATCCCGGTGTTCTACGCGCTCTACAAGGTACTCCTGGTCAGCGTCGAAATGCGCCACCAGCCCTTCATCGGCTGGATCAGGGACTTGTCCGCCCCCGATCCCCTGACTCCCGTCAACCTGTTCGGGCTGCTCCACTTCACGCCGCCGGCGATGCTCGCGATCGGAGTCCTGCCAATCCTCGTCGGAGCGACGCAGTTCGTGTCGATGAAGCTCAATCCGCAGCCGATGGACCCGGCGCAGGCGCAGATGTTCGCGATCATGCCGTGGGTGCTGGTATTCATCATGGCCCCGTTCGCGGCCGGGCTGCAGCTCTACTGGATTACCAACAACCTCCTGACGATGGCGCAGCAGTGGCACCTCTACCGCAAGTACGGCCTGCACCTGTCGGACACCCACCCGGTCCACACATGAGCGAAACTGCGGACAAGGAGCTGAGCGAGAGCGCCCGCAAATTGTTCGCCGGGCCGATCGAGTTCCTGAAGTCCGCTCCGGAGCTCAAGTTCCTGCCCGATCAGGATGTCCCGGAGATCGCGTTCGCGGGACGGTCGAACGTCGGAAAGAGCTCGCTCCTGAACGCGCTCACCAACCGCAAGGCGCTTGCGCGTACATCGAACACGCCCGGACGGACGCAGGAGCTCAACTTTTTCAACGTGGGCGAGCCGCTGCAGTTTCGGTTGGTGGACATGCCAGGATACGGTTTTGCCGAAGCGCCCAAGGACCTGGTCAGGCGCTGGCGCAACCTTGTGAACAACTATCTGCGCGGCCGCTCGGCGCTGAAGCGCGCGCTGGTGCTGGTGGATTCGCGCCACGGCCTCAAGGAGGTCGACCGCGAAATGATGCGAATGCTCGACGAAGCGGCGGTGAGTTATCACCTCGTCCTCACCAAAGGGGACAAGGTGAAGCCCTCGGCGTTAGGAACGCTTTACGAGACGACGCTCGTCGAAGCCGCGAAGCATCCTGCGGCGCATCCGTCTATCTTCACGACGTCGAGCGAAACCGGTAGCGGGCTCGCCGAGTTGAGAACCGCAATCCTCGAAGCTGCGACGTCCTAGGGAGAACGGCTTGTTCAAGCTGATCATCGGCAACCGCGCTTATTCGAGCTGGTCGATGCGCGGCTGGCTCGCGGCCAAGCAATCGGGCGAAGAGTTCGAGGAATATGTCGTGCCGCTGTTCGACGAAGGCTGGGAGAAGCGGCGCGAAGGCGACGAGTTCGCGCCTTCGCTCGGCAAGGTTCCGATCCTGTGGGACGGCGACTGCGTCGTGTGGGACAGCCTCGCGATCATCGAATTCCTCGCCGATCGCGTCGGCCGGGAGAAGTACTGGCCCGAGGACGTGGAGGCTCGCGCCGTCGCGCGATCGATGTCGGCAGAGATGCACTCCGGCTTCCACAATCTTCGCCGCGACCTGCCGATGAACGTCCGCAAGAGCTTCGCGCCGGCAGATCTGTCGGAAGAGGTCAAAGCGGAGATCGACCGCATCCTCCAGCTTTGGGCGCAGGCCCGGGCCCGCTGGGGCGGCATGGGCGAGTTCCTGTTCGGCGATTGGTGTGCGGCGGACATGATGTATGCGCCCGTCGTCACGCGCTTCATCACCCATGGCATCGCGGTCCCCAATTTCGCCGGCATCTACATGAAGGCGGTGCTGTCGCACCCGCACGTCGCCGAATGGATCGACAAGGCTCAGGATGAGCCGTGGGTGATCGAACAATATGAGGCCGATAAAGCCGCCTAAGCCGGCCGCTTCGTCTCCGGATAGGGCGACCCATCCTTATGGGTGTAAGTCCCCTCGGGCGTGAACATGAGGTCGATGTCGGAATAGCCCCCGCCGGTATTTGTCCCCCCGCCGACGCAGAGGAACACACAATCAGCGTCGCTCTCGTTGATCAAATGATGGCCGTTGGTGCTGCCCTTCGGCCAGGCCGCGCAATCTCCGGCGCGGAGCAGCGTCCGTCCGTCATCTTCCACCAGCACTGCCTCGCCCGAGAGCATCACGAGGAACTCGTCCTCGCCGTTGTGCCAGTGGCGCTGAGACGACCAGGCCCCCGGCTTCAGCGTCACGTGGCTCGCTCCGAAGTCCGTTAGGCCACCCGCGGGAGCCAAGCGACGATACCAGCGGCCGGCGACGTCCTGGTCGAACGGGGCGGGATAGCCGGTACGGTTCGTCCGCTCGATCCGTTGAAGGTCGATCTTGGGCATTCCGGTTCCTTCCGCGGCGATAAATCGGCCTAATCGGATAGCGCTGAACTTCTATTGGACCTGGCAGACCCGCGGAGCAAACATGAGGGGATGGACAACAGAGCACATGCTGCACCGCAAACGGTCGATCCGCTTCAGATCAGTCGCTGCATCCACGAAGCGTATCACAATCAGCGGATCGAGGCCGTCAACGACCACGAAATCCGCTTGAGCGTCATGACTGAAGCCTTTCCGTGGCACCGCCATCCCGATTCCGACGAGACCTTCTTTTGCATCGATGGCGAGCTGGTTATCGAATTCACGGACCGCGCGGTTGCACTTCACGCAGGCGAGTTTCTGACCGTCCCGAAGGGTGTTCGGCATCGGACCCGACCAGGGGGAGATCGTTCGGTCAACCTCACGTTCGAAAAGCTGGACGCGGAGACTGTGTTCGAATGACGCGACGCCGAGTCTTCTAGAAGTTGCCCTTTACCGAAAGCGTGAAAATGGGTCCGACGAGTTCGTTGTGGTTCTCGATGAAGTCGATCGGCGTCCGGTCGCGGAAGCCCTTCCAGACCTTGCGGAATTCGAGATGCCGGCCGTCGAAGATGTTGTCGACCGAAAAACGCACCGTCGTTCCGAACACATTCTTATCCTCGACATAGAAGCCCACTAGCCAAGGAATATCGAGAGTCTGGTCGATCTCGGTCAGGTAATAATTGCTGACGTAATGCTGGTACTGGACGTAGCCGCTCCATGCCAACTGAGTATGCGGGATGTCGTGGCGGACCTGGATGCTGCCCCAGCGATCCTCGATGCCGCTGATCGGGCGCCGGCTGCCGGTCAAAGGATCGCGGACCGACGTCCATTCGGCGGCGAAGGTCATGTCAACCTTGGCCCCCGTCCAGCCGATCGGGTCGAGCAGGATGGTGCTGGTGCTCTGGAAGCCAAGGCGATCGGCATGTGGCAGGTTGCCGACACCCTGCTGATCGTCGTCGATCGGAATGAAATCGACGATGTCGCTGACGCTGTAATAGTGCAGCGTCAGGTCGGTCTTGCCCCAGCGGCCAAGGTCCTTCGCGAAGTCCGTTTCGATCTCCCAGCTCTGCGGCGGGACGAGTTCCGGGTTGCCGGCGTTCTCGCGGCCTGAGCTGAGCTGCGGCTGGGCGAGGAAATCGAAGAAGCTGATCTGCCCGACGCGGCGGCGCAGCTTGAGGCTGATGTCCCATGTCTTGTCGGGATGCCAGCCGAGCACGATGCTGCCCTTGGGCCTGAAGAACTTGCGCGCCGGCTCCGCGTCCGTGGTCCGATCGAGGTTCGAAATTTCGGCGCCGCCGTCGACCTGCAAGTTGAGCTTTGAAGAGAGCGGCCGGCTGAACGTGGCCAGCGCCTCGTATCGCTTCTCTTCGACCCTCCCGCTTCCTTCTGGAAACGGCACCTCCACGAAGTCGCCGGCGGGATCGAGCTGGAACAGCCGTCCCTTCTGGTCGAGGGAGTTGAAGGCCCGCTCGATCGACACCTGCCAGTCGTTGCGGCCTGCTTTCCAGCGATATTCCGCGCGCGTGACCGTTTCACCCGAGTGGGAATCGCGGCTGAAGCGGCTCCCGTTGCTGTCGGCGCCGGTCGTCAGGAAGCGCAGAATGTCGGTGGTGACGAGGGGCTGATGCTCCCAATGGCGCAGCCCAATGAGCTTGAGCCGCCCCGAACCGAGCGCGAACTCATAGTCGCCGTTGATGTCGCCCATGTAGCCGGCGAGCTGTTCGACGTCGGTGCGGGCGCGCAGTTCACCATTGGCTTCGACGCGCTTGTCCCGAAGGTGCACCGGGTTCCAGTAGGGCGTGTAGCCAAGGATGAGGTTGCCGACGGATGATCCCGGTCCGTCGATGACGAACTTGGCTTGGCTGTTCGCCTCCTCATATTCGGAATGGAATACCTCGTTTCGCGTTTCGGTCAGGACGTGATTGCCGTCGAAGATGAGGATCGGCCCGCCGATCCCGCCGCGGCCGTAACCGTTCTTGACCGAGAGCGTATAATCGACCGGCCCCTCCGTGCCGGAATAGCTGACCGAACCGCCGAGGAATTCCGGCTTGGTGAAGTGCGCTCGCGCGTTCGCGCGATAATCGAACTGCCCCGAGCTGTGCTGAGTCTTATTGAGGATGACGTCCGCGACTTGGCCGGTCAGTCCCGCGATCCCGAGGCTCGCGGCATCTTCGATTTCGATCCGCACGACGTTCGAAGCAGGCGTCCGCTGGAGCTGGTCCACGGCGCCCGTCTTGTTGTTGATCCGCTGGCCGTTGATCAGGACATTTTCGGATGCCTGGCCAAGTCCGCGAACGCTCGTGTCCACGGTGCGGATCGTGAATCCTGGAACCTGGACCAACATGTCGTACGCCGATTTGGGCGCGAAACGGGCGAAGTCCGCGAGCGTGTAAACGCGTTTCTCCGGCGTGACTGCGATTGCATGCGGCGGGGGCGCGACGGCAGGGTCGCTGGGTCCTGTCGCTTGGGCGAGGGCCGGAGCCGGCAGAATCAGCGCCGCACTGGCAAAGAGCCACGAACATCCGGCCATGCGCATCGCCAACTCCCCTGTTACGCACGTCCAAACGCGTGCTACATTTGTAGCGTGCTACATTTGTAGCGCCATTGCAAGCCCCATTTCGAGGCCGACCAGTGATAGCGGCTTAGTGTGTTATACCGGTAACACTCACGCGAGGCGTGTTCAAGCTGTCGTGGCCCGCTTGCCTGCCAGTGAATGCTTGCTACGGCAGTTCGATGCCTTCCCCCATCGATCCGGTCGACCTCGCTTCAAGGCTGATCCGATGCCCTAGCGTCACCCCGGCGCGAGGCGAAGTGTTCGACGTCCTCCAGACCGCGCTCGAGCCGCTCGGCTTCACGATCCATCGCTGGGTCATGGGCGAGCCGCCCGACGGTCCGACCGAGAACATGGTCGCGATCCGCGGGTCGGGCAGTCCGCATTTCGGCTTTGCCGGCCACCTCGACGTCGTCCCCGCCGGCGAAGGTTGGCCGGGGGATCCGTTCGCCGCCGAAGTCCACGACGGCTTGCTCGTGGGTCGGGGCGCGAACGACATGAAAAGCGCGATCGCAGCTTATGTCGCGGCGCTTTCGCGGGTGGGAGACACTGGCGGCACGCTGTCGCTTCTGATCACCGGCGACGAGGAAGGCTATTCGACCTACGGCACGCCGCGGATCATCGACTGGCTCAACGAAAAGCATATCCAGCCCGATATGATTCTCATCGGCGAACCGACTTCGGTCGATCGCCTTGGCGATACCGTGAAGATTGGCCGCCGCGGCTCGGTGAACATGTGGATCGAGGTGCCCGGCGTGCAAGGCCACGTCGCCTATCCGCACCGGGCGACCAACCCGATTCCCCCGCTGTCGCGGGTGATCGCCGCGCTGGATTCGCTTCACCTCGACGACGGCACCGAGCAATTCCCGCCGTCGAATCTCGAGTTCACGGGGATCGAGACTCCGACCCACGCCAGCAACGTCATTCCGGGTTCGGCGACGGCGCAGCTCAATATCCGCTTCAACAACCTCCAGCGCGGCGCGGACCTCGTGCAGCTGGTCGAGCAGATCGCCGAGAGGGAGGCTCCCGGATCGAAGGTGAAGGCGCGGATTTCGGGCGAAGCGTTCCTCACACCTCCGGGGCCGCTTTACGACGTCGTCGTCGCAGCGATCGAGGAGGAGACCGGCCTCGCGCCCGAGCTCTCGACCAGCGGCGGCACGTCCGATGGCCGCTTTCTGATCCAGCTCTGCCCGGTGGTCGATTTCGGGCTTCCGAACGCGACCATGCATAAGGTTGGCGAGTGCGCGGCGGTCGATGACATCCAAGCGCTATCGAGAATCTACGAGAGAATCGTTCGAAAGGTGGTGAGCTGATGGCCAAGTTCAGCGTGAACTCGAAACGGCTCGACCCTTACAAGAATTTCAAGTTCAGGGTTGCGCTGTTCGCGGCTGCCGGCGCCATCGTGGGATTGGTGGCGGGCAAGCTTCTCCACCGCCGTGGACCAAGCAGCGAAGATCCGGAAAACTAGGCGACCGACTTCGCGCCCTTGCGGTCGGCATTGCCCGTCCAGGCGAGGAATTCCTGCTCCGGCATCGCCTGAGCGAAGACGAATCCCTGGACGGTGTCGCAGCCCATCGCTCGAAGGATGTCGGCCTGCGCGATACTTTCGATTCCCTCGGCCACGACCTCGCACTCCACGCCCTTGATCAGCTGGATCACCGCCTGGACGATCACCCGAGCCTTCTCGCTGCCCTCAATGTCGGCGACGAGGCTCGGATCGAGCTTCACCCGGTCGAGCGGCATGGTGCGCAGGCGCGCGAGGTTCGAATAGCCGGTCCCGAAGTCATCGATCGCGATGCGAGCGCCGTCCGCCCGGAGCGCGCCAATCTCTTCGAGCACGGACGCGCTGACCAACATCGCCGCGCTCTCGGTGAACTCGAGCTCGATCAGCGACAGCGGAACCTCGGCGTCGGTAAAGGCGTGGCGGAGCTTGAGGAAGAAGTCCGGGCGCTCGACCTGGCGCGGGCTGACGTTGAACCCGACGCGGCCATCAAAACCCCGGCGACGCCAATTGCCGACCGTCGCCGCGACCTCGCCGATGACCCAATCGCCGATCTCCGCGATGAGTCCGGTCCTCTCCGCTACCGGAATGAAGGTGCCGGGCATCCTCAGACCCTCGCGTGGATGATTCCACCTCAGCAGCGCCTCCGCGCCGCAGACCTCGCCGGTCACAAGGCTCATCTGCGGCTGATAAACGAGCGTGAAGTCGCCGCGCTGGACTGCGTCCGTCAGCGCCTTCTCGGTATCGATCTTCTCCTGGTGCTCGAGCGCCAGGTCGGTGTTGAAGAGGCAATGCTGCCCGCCCCCGTTGGACTTGGCGCGATACATGGCGATGTCCGCTGCGCGCATCAGTGCTTCGATGCTCGTTCCATGCTCCGGCGACAAAGCGACGCCGATCGAGGCGCCGATGTCGACGCTGTGAGAGGAGAGCTCGAATGGCTCGGCGATCGCGAGGACGAGCCGTCGTGCAATCCGCTCGATCTCGGGGATCGTGCCGATCTCGGGGAAGAAGATGGTGAACTCGTCTCCGGCAAGCCGTGCCAGCAGCGGGCGCGAGCGGGCGGTGCCGGCGAACTCGGCGTTGACCACGACGCGCAAGCGGTTGGCGACCATAATCAGCAGCTGGTCGCCGCGAGCATGGCCGAGACTGTCGTTGACGTTCTTGAAGCGGTCGAGGTCGACGAAGAGCATCGCCGAGGTTCTCCCCTCGACGGCCTCGTTGAGGAGCTTGTCCGCCTCCGAGCGGAAATGGAGCCGGTTCGGGAGGGAGGTGACCGGATCGTACATGCCGAGAGCATGGGCGTTCTCGATCGAGGCGCGCACTTCGGCGAACAAGGTGTCCACCGCCGCGGCGAGCTTTGGCATGGTACGCCGCACCGAACCCGGCGCGGGCGAAACCAGGTCTCCGTCCTCGACTGCAAGAAGCCGCTCGCTGAGCGCGCTCAAAGCGCGGGCACCCTCGCTGTTCGGGCGCTCGGAAGCGACGTAGCTGATGAGCAAGCAGAAGGCGCCCGCGATCAGAGCCGCGAGGATCTTGTAGTCGAACTCGGTGAGGTAAAGCAGCGCCGCGAGCGAAAAGAGGAAGGAGGCGAAGCCCGCGCCGCACGACAGTACCGCGTTGCTAAGCTTCTGGGCCGTGCCTGCTTTCATGACCTCGGTGCGCCTCGCGCGACGGCAATGCCCGTCTACGTACCCGCGGTACCGAAGTAGGGTTAAGAAAAGGTCAGCGCGGCCTAGGCGTTTTTCGTCTCAAAATGACATAGAGGCTGCCGCCTCCGCCGTGACGCCGGTGGGCGCCGCGAACAGCCGCGATGTCGCTCGCGTGACGCGACGCAGCGAGCCAGTCATGGACCGCCGCCCGGATCGCCCCGCGGCGGACGGGCGGATCGCCTGGCCGGTGATGGCCGGTGACGAGCAGCACGACGCGGTTATCCCGAGCAATCGCCTGCTCAAGACCGCGGTCTATAGCGCGCCATGCGCTGTCCAGGCTCATCCCATGAAGGTCGAGAATGCGGTCGGGCTCGATCGCGCCGTTGCGCAGTCGCCGATCCCAGCTGCCGTCGAGGGTTTGGCCGGCCGGTGGTCGCTGCTGCGGCGGTTCGGCGCGCCCGATCTTCGGAGGCGCAGCGGTTACTCCAACAGCAGTCTTTCTAATTGGCTCAGCAGCTTGGGATTTCGCCTTTTCGCGCGAAAGCGGCTGAATCGTGGAGGTTACGCGAGCCCAGAGCTCGGCTTCCTCAGGGCTGAGCGAGCGCACGCGCGGCGACGCCCTTGGGCACCAGGATCAGCGCCTCGCCCGAAGCCGACATTCCGCCGGCGATCGCCACCGCCTCCGGTCCCGCACCCCAAAAGGTGTCGAACCGATTCGGACCCTTGATCGCGCCGCCGGTGTCCTGCGCGACCCACAGGCCGTCGACCTCATGGCGATCCATCTTCAGGAAGACCGGAGCACCCAGCGGCACGTAATTCGGATCGGCGGCCACCGTCGCGCGTGGCGAAACGGCGACGTTCAGCGCGCCAAGCGGACCCGGGCCGCTCAGCTCCTTGAAGAAAATATAGGAGAGATTCTCGCGCATTAATTCGCGGCCCTGATCGGGGTCGGCGCGGATCCAGGCCTTGATTGCGTCCATGTTGGCGCCGCCTGGAGGCAGGATCCCGCGATCGCGCAGCAGCCGTCCGATCGCGACATAATCGCGCCCGTTCTGCCCGGCATAGCCCACGCGCATCTCAGTCCCGTCCGGGAATCGGATTCGGCCCGAGCCCTGGATTTCAAGGAAGAAGAGGTCGACCGGGTCCTTTGCCCAGGCAAGCTCGAGCCCCTTCCCGGCCAAAGCCCCGTCCTCGATCTCCGCCCGAGTGTAATAGAGCGTGCAGACGCCGGTCGCCGGATCGATGCGCCCGCGCCCGGTCTGACCCGTCGGCTGCGTGCAGCGCACTAAATCAGGCGGCGCGCGATAGATGGGCACATAGCCGGGCAAGGGCGTACGCGAGCCCTCGATCTCCGGCTCGTAATAGCCGGTGGCAAAGGCATGGCCGTCACCGACCCTGACCCAGTCGAAACCGTAATAGAAGAAGCCGGGCGCATAGGTCGCATCCAGCGACGCGGCCTGAGCGCACACGCCCTGCCAGTCGCCGCCTTGCGTGAGGCCGGACTGGTCGGTTCGATGCGTAACCGCGGGACAGCTTGTCCTGAATGCGTCGAGCGCGCGTACTGCCTCATCCGCCTTGAGTACGCGCGGAGCTTCGAGCCTGATGCCAGTCGCGACTGCATTGACTCCGACCGGCGACGGCGGCGGGGTTGGCGTTGGTGCCGGGATCGGCGGTGGAATCGGAGTCGGGGCCGGCGCTTGGGGAGGAGGAACCGGGCGCGTGGCGCAGGCCGCGAGCAGCGCCAGCGAAACCGCCGCAAGCGCTCGCGCGAAAAGCCTCACTCTTCCTCGTCTGTCTCGATCAGCAGCCAGTTCGGATCGTTCGACGCCGTGTCGCGGCGGAACGTCCACAGATCGCGCGTCTGGACAGCGTCGCTCAATGAGCCGGCGACGACCTGCCCTTCGGCATTGCGGGTCACCGCAGCGATGTCGGCTTCGAAGCGCACTGTCAGCAGCGCCACCGACTTCTCCATGTTCGCCTCGGAGATGACCGCCTGGTCGATGGTCACCAGCCGGTTGTCGAGCACCAGCCCGTCCTTCTTCCGCTGTTCGACGGCGGTCGCGAAGGTCTCATAGACATGAGCGTCCACGTGCGACCGCACGGTATCGAGATCGCCCTTCCAGAACGCTTCGAGAATCAGGCGATATGCGGCCTTCGCGCCTTCGAGGAAGCGGGCGACGTCGAAGCTGGCGTCTGCGGCAAGGACGGCACGCACGCCGGGACCCGCCAGCGGCAAGTAGGCAAGGTCCGCCGCGTCCGTCGAAGCAGGTTGCGCCGGCGCCGGCTGGCTAACAGGCGGCTGGACACGCGCGGGGTCCGCGGGCTTCAGGATCGGCTGCTGCTCATGCCCGGTGCGCTCGCCGAGCACGCTGTAAAGGCGGAGCCCGATGAACAAGGCGACCAGGGCAAGGATAACGATGACGGTCAATTTCGTGTCCTATTCGGTCTTCGCCCCAACATAGTGCGGCTATGGTAAATATTCCAACACGGCAAACGCACGAGCGCGGCATTGCGCCTCATAAACGCGGCTGCTAGGCGCAGCGGCCTGACGCGCCGCCCCTTCCGGCGGCCTGGCGAATACATTCAACAGCTTGCAAGGACAGCATTAAATGGCGGACCAGCAACCGGCTAACGGGGGCAATGGCTCAGGCGAAGGCGGCAGCGAGCCGCAGGTTTCGGTTCTGGCCCAATATATCAAGGATCTGTCGGTCGAAAATCCGAGTTCACCCCAGGTTTTCCAGTGGCAGGTCACGCCGACGCTCGACGTCCAGTTCAACATCAACGTCGAGAAGGTCGCGGACGATATCCACGAGGTCGCGCTGAAGATCGACGTCACCGCACGTTCCGAGAATGGCGTCCATTTCGTCGTGGAGCTGAGCTACGGCGGATTGTTCGCTCTTCGCAACATCCCCGAAGAAGCGCTTCCGCCCTTCCTGCTCGCCGAGGCTCCGCGCTTGCTGTTCCCGTTCGCTCGGCAGATCATCGCTGACGCAGTGGTCCACACCGGCTTTGCTCCCGTGCTGCTCGATCCGATCGACTTCACCGCCGCCTACATTGCGCAGGTGCAGGCGCAGCAGCAGGCGGTCGGCGGTGAGGGCAGCGCAGGCGGCGAGCAGGCGCCCTCCGAAGCCTAAATTGCGCGGGCGAGCCGGCGCATGAACCTCGCCCGCTCGCTCGGGTCCGTCGGCGGGCTGACGCTCGCCAGCCGAATCCTTGGGCTCGCGCGCGACATGCTGTTCGCGCAGTTCGTCGGGGCGAACTTCGCGTCGGACGCCTTCACGATCGCCTGGCGGATGCCGAACATGTTCCGGGCGCTCTTCGCCGAAGGAGCATTCTCGGCCGCGTTCATCCCGATGTTCAACAAGAAAGTCGCGGACCAGGAGGGCCCGGGCCTCTCCGCCGGCGTGGAATTTGCGCAGGACGCTCTGTCGGTCCTGCTCCCGGCGCTCATTGTGATGACTTTGTTGCTCGAGGCATTCGCCTGGCCCGCGACCTATGTCATCTCGGGCGGGTTCAACGGAGTCAGCGCGGACAAGTTCGAATTCGCGGTGCTGCTGTCGCGGATCACCTTCCCGTATCTCATGCTGATCTCGCTGGCCTCGCTCGCCGGCGGAATCCTCAATTCACTGCATAAGTTCTGGGTCGCAGCGGCGGCTCCGGTCCTGCTCAACGTCGCCCAGATCGTCGCGCTCGTCTTCTTCCACACGCACGAGCCGCTCATGACGGCTCAGAACCAGGCGATCGCCGTGACGATCGGCGGAGCGCTTCAGCTCGCCTGGCTGCTGCAGGCCTGCTGGACGAACGGAATTCACTTCCGGATTCGCATGCCGCGGCTCTCTCCGGACGTGAAGCGGCTGATGCGGCTCATCGCACCGGCAGCGGCTGGCGCTGGCGCGGTCCAGTTCAACCTCCTCGTGTCGAGCGCTCTGGCAACGGGCCTGCTGCCGCACGGATCGGTCTCGTACATCTATTACGCCGACCGCCTGAACCAGCTTCCGCTCGGCCTCATCGGGATCGGCCTCGGCACCGTCCTGCTCCCGACCATTTCGCACCAGCTCGGACGCGGCGCCGATGGCGAAGCGATGGCGACCCAGAACCGCGGGCTCGAGCTCGCGCTGTTCTTCACTCTCCCGGCAACGATCGCGCTCGTGATCTGCGGCGTTCCGATCATCCGCGGCCTGTTCCAGCACGGCCAGTTCGATGCCTCGGACGCCGTGAAGACAGGACAGGCGCTCGCCGCCTTCTCGATCGGCCTGCCCTCCTACATCCTCGTGAAGGTGCTCACCCCCGGCTACTACGCCCGGCACGATACCAAGACCCCGATGCGCTACGCGATGATCTCGATCGCCGTGAACCTGGGGCTGAACCTCGCGCTGATCGTGCCGCTCAAGCACGTCGGGCCGCCGCTCGCGACCGCGCTCGCATCCACCGTCAACGTCTGGATGCTTTACCACACGCTCAAGAAGCGCGGCCATTTCGAGGCGGACGCGCGCCTTCGCCGGCGGGTGCCGCGGCTCGCGCTCGCGGCGCTGATCATGGGCGTGGCGCTGTTCTTCGTCGCCCCGCTGATCGATCCCTATCTCACCGGGTCGCTCCTGCGCCGCTTGGGCGGCCTTCTGGCACTCGTCTCGGCAGGCGCAGTCGTTTACGCCCTGGCATGCCTGCTGACCGGCGGGTTCGTGATGAACGATCTGAAACTGATGATGAGGCGCACACGCCAGGCATGACCGATTCAAAAGCCACTCGCGTCGTTTCCGGGATCCAGCCGACGGGCGATTTGCACCTCGGCAATCTCCTCGGTGCGATCCTTCGCTGGGTACGGATGCAGGACGAGGCCGAGTGCCTGTTCTTCCTCGCCGATCTTCATGCGCTCACGATCGAGCTCGACCCCGCAGAATTGCGATCCAACGTGCGCGAAATGGCCGCGGCGCTGATCGCGAGCGGAATCGATCCGAAGAAATCGATCATCTTCCGCCAAAGCGCCGTGCCCGCCCATGCGGAGCTCTGCTGGATCCTCAACGGCACCGCCCGCATGGGCTGGCTCAACCGCATGACGCAGTGGAAGGACAAGGCCGGCAAGAACCGCGAAGGCGCCTCGGTCGC
>Ga0070659_100001496_pt1 | contig 16837 bp, 12 predicted proteins | sample KBSC23metaG_FD_64666 | JGI IMG/M metagenome (GOLD analysis project Ga0070659, IMG submission 64666) | Corn rhizosphere microbial communities from Kellogg Biological Station, Michigan, USA - KBS C2-3 metaG | ecosystem: Host-associated > Plants > Roots > Rhizosphere > Soil ... | reverse complement strand
GCGCCGGCGCACCTTCGCCATCATTTCCCACCCTGACGCGGGTAAGACCACGCTTACTGAAAAGTTGTTGCTGTTCTCCGGCGCGATCCAGCTTGCAGGCACGGTGAAGGCGCGCAAGAGCGGGCGCCATGCCACCTCGGACTGGATGGAAATCGAGAAACAGCGCGGTATCTCGGTTGCCAGCTCGGTGATGCAGTTCGAATATCGCGACCATGTGGTCAACCTGCTCGACACGCCGGGTCACCAGGACTTTTCGGAAGATACCTATCGTGTATTGACAGCGGTCGACTCCGCGTTAATGGTCATTGACGCTGCCAAGGGCGTGGAAGAGCAGACCATCAAACTGCTCAATGTCTGTCGCATGCGCAACACGCCCATTCTGACCTTCATGAACAAGATGGACCGCGAGACGCGCGATCCGCTGGAATTGCTGGACGAAGTGGAATCGGTGCTGAAGATCCAGTGTGCGCCCGTGACTTGGCCGATCGGCATGGGCAAGAATTTCCGTGGTGTTTATCACCTGCTGCGTGACGAGATCCTGCTGTTTACTCCGGGCGAGGAGCGCGCGGACCAGGAGTTCGAGGTCGTCAAGGGCATAGATAATCCGCGCTTGGCGGAAATGTTTCCGATGGAGATGGAGCAGCTCAAAATGGAAGTCGAGCTGGTCCATGGCGCATCTCATCCCTTCGATCTCGAAGCCTTCCTTGCAGGCACACAGACGCCGGTATTCTTCGGTTCGGCGATCAACAACTTCGGCGTGCGAGAGATTCTCAACGCATTGGTTGACTGGGCCCCGGCACCAAGGTGGCGCGATGCAACGGTACGACCGGTGGAGCCGGTCGAGGCGCCGTTCTCCGGTTTCGTGTTCAAGATCCAGGCCAACATGGACCCGGCACACCGCGACCGTATCGCCTTCTTGCGGGTGTGCTCCGGACGCTTCGAGCGCGGCATGAAAATCAAGCATCTTCGCTTGAATCGCGAGATCAAGGTGTCCTCCGTCGTGACCTTCATGGCTTCCTCGCGCGAGCAAGTGGAAGAAGCTTATGCGGGCGACATCATCGGCTTGCCGAATCACGGCAACATGCAGATCGGTGACAGCTTTTCCGAAGGGGAATTATTGCAGTTCACCGGCATTCCCTATTTCGCGCCGGACTTTTTCCGTTCGGTACGCATCCGCAATCCCTTGAAGATCAAGCAATTGCACAAGGGCTTGCAGCAGCTTGGCGAGGAGGGGGCGGTGCAGGTCTTCAAGCCGGTACACGGCGGTGATCTTGTCCTTGGCGCGGTCGGCGTGCTGCAGTTCGAAGTGGTGGCCAGCCGCTTGATGAATGAATACGGCGTTGATGCTGTATTCGAAGGCACCAGCATCAGCAGCGCGCGCTGGGTGACCAGCGACGACAAGAAGGCCCTGGCGGATTTCGAGAAATCGTCCGCCGGCGCCAACATCGCCTTCGATGCCGCCGGCAACATGGCTTATCTGGCGACTTCCGGCGTCAATCTCAAGCTGACGCAGGAGCGTTGGCCTCAACTCACCTTCCATGCTACGCGCGAACACGCAGTAAAGCTCGGTTGATGTCTCGTGTGGAAGCTTGCCTTCCACACGCCGTCGATGCCCGACTCACCAAGACAGCAGTAGCCGGATGTTCCCCGGCTTTGATGTGTTGCTTGCGGAATGTCAAAAACGCAACCAAGAGTGAGTCTATACTTCGCCCCATATCTTCTACTTCCTTCCCCTTTTCCGCATCCGCATGAGAGACGGATGCGGACTGTTTGTTTTTGTGCGAGCCCAAGGAGCATACATGTTGACTGCCACCTATTCCCTTGTTGCGATTGCTGCGGAACAGGATATGGCACGTGGCGTTCTTCAGCGGCTTAGACAGGGCATTCAGAACATGTGGCATGGCCTCCAGAAGGTCGAGTTCGCCTTTCTGGAGGCGGCATTCGATAAACTGTTTCAGTTCGACTACTTTTGCCATCATCGTAAGCTTGACCTTTACGTCATTCCCGTTCTACGGCGTGTGACCCACGAAGCGGATGCCTTGCTGGAGCAGTTGGAGTCCTTGCGTGAATCCGGCCTTGTAGTGCTGCATACAGCCAAGGAGCGCCTAGTCGCAACGTTTGAGGTCGGCACTCTCCACGCACATGAAGCAGTTCATGCAATGGAGTTGTTCCTGGAAAATATGCGGACCAGGCTCAAGCGTGAAGAGGAGGAATTGTTTCCCATGCTGCGCCGTTTGCTGTCCGTCGAGGACTGGTTTGCCATTGCGGCGCAATTTCTGGAAGAGGACTGCGGCGGATATGGAAAAGGTCGGCGGCATGATCGTGCCATTGCCCGCCGTCAGGCTGTCAATGCGCTAGGTTCCTTGTCTTTGCATTAGGGCCTTTGATGCAAGGGGCGGGGCCAACCATGGTTCTGCTTGCGTTGCTGCAAATTTCTTGGCATGGTGTGGGCCATGATTCGAATCAAGCCCCACATGCCCAAAATATTGAAGTTCACGAAATTCTCCTTGTGGGATTTTCTCGTGGCAGCCGGTCCTGCGGCGGTCGGCATTGTCGTCACTTGCGTGCTTGCTTACTGGCTGGTCGATCCAGCACCACCTTCACATGTCACATTGTCTACAGGGCAAGACAACAGTGCATACGCTGAGTTCGGCAAGCGATATGCCAGCGCGCTGGCCAAGTACGGTATCACGCTAACGCTCAAGTCGTCGCATGGATCGCAGGAGAACCTGCAGCGGTTGCAGGATGTGCATTCGGGCATCGATATTGCCTTTGTTCAGGGCGGCTCGGCGGAACAGGCGGACGTTCAGCGTAATGGACTGGTTTCGCTCGGCAGCTTGTTCACCGAGCCGGTCTGGCTCTTCATGCGCAATGCAAAGCGCGTCACCCAGATTTCCCAGCTTAAGGGCATGAAGATCAACGTCGGGCCGGAAGGCAGCGGCGTGCCGGCACTGTTTCGCAAGATCCTGTCAGTGAATGGCATTGACCCGGTGACGCTGAAGCTTGGCACGCTTGAGAATACGCCAGCCACCGTCGAACTGCTCGAAGGGCGTATCGACGGCTTGGTGTTCAGTTCGGCGCCGGATGCGCTGTTGATCCAGATGCTGCTGCAGACGCCAGGGATCAGTCTGGTCGATTTTGCGCAGGCCGAAGCCTATACGCGGCGCTTTCCCTTTCTGTCGCATGTGGTCTTGCCGCGAGGTATCGTTGACCTAGGCCGCGACCTGCCGCCGAAGGATTATCATTTGATCGCACCGACTGCGACGCTGGTGGCGCGTGCCGACCTGCATCCGGCGCTCGTCGATCTCTTGATGCAGGCCGCCTCCGACATTCATGGCGGTGCGGGTTGGTTCCACAAAAAGCAAGAATTTCCCAATGCAGGCTATACCGAAATACCGGTATCGCCAGTGGCGCAGAAGTTCTACAAAAATGGCCCGCCGCTGCTGCAGCGTTATCTGCCGTTCTGGCTTGCCAATCTGCTGGAAAGGATGTGGGTGGTTGTGGTGGCGCTTGGTGCGCTGATCCTGCCGCTATCGCGCATCATTCCGCCGCTTTATGTGTGGCGTGTGCGGTCGCGTGTCTACCGCTGGTATGGGCAGTTGCGTGCGGTGGAGCAGGCCATTGAGGACGTGCCAGCGGAAAAGCGGGCGGAAGTTTATCCTGTGCAGATCGAGCGGCTGAACGATATCGAGGAGTGCGTCAACCGTATCTCGATCCCGCTTTCCTTCGCCGATGAACTATATGGCTTGCGCAGCCATATCAATTTCGTAAGGCGGCGCGTGACATCCTTGATGGGAAGCTGATCAGGCGCCGATCCAAGGCAATCCGGCTTTGCACCAGCCGCCGACTGTCTTGCGATGACCTTGCGCATCTTTGTCGCCTTCGAAGCCTTCGAGGATGTCGAAGCTGTTCTGGTAGCCATGCTCCGTCGCCAGTTTCGCGGCATGACGGGAACGCACCCCGGAACGGCACAGGAACAACAGGATGTTTTCTTTGTCGGCGGCTGCGGCAAGCTGCTGCAAGAAGTGAGGATTCGGCGTCCCGCCGGGATAGACGTTCCATTCGATGGCGGCATGCTGTGCTTCAGGGACCGTGACACGGCCTACCCAGTCGCGTTCAGCGTTGGTTCGCACGTCGACCAGTTTCACGTTCGGGTTCTGCTGCAAAAGTGCATAGGCTTCCTGGGGAGTGACAGCGCCGGCATACGGCAGTTGTTTTTCCTGTGCGCGTTGGCGCGCAGCAGAGAGAATATTGTTATCCATGTAAATCCTCTGGTAAGTAGGTCTTTTGTCTTGCCAATTATAAAGTTTCGCACCGTCTCAGTGAGAGCACTAAAACGGTGCGGAATTTCGGCTCGTATAGCGTGAGCGCACAAGCATGGTGCGCACTATGCTTTTCGCACTGTTTTGGTGATGGTTCTTGATTTGCTATTTCCGCTGAAAAGATTTCATCTGCGCACTAATTCGGCCAAATTTCCAGCTTTGTTAAGGCTCCATGATGGTGCGCAAGGTGCATTTTCCCGGTGGATGGCATGGAATCTGCTATTATCGCCGCTGAGTTTTGCTCGCATTCCTGCTGGCGGGCGTACGCGATGTCGCCAGTAGTACAGAATGGGCTCATACCCCAATCGCTGCACCCCCCATACCACTTTGCTCATTTTAGGAGATTCGCATGGCAATGACGCCCGCAGACGTCTTGAAGATGGCGAAAGAAAACGAAGTGAAGTTCGTTGACTTTCGTTTTGCAGACACCCGTGGCAAGGAACAGCACGTCACCGTTCCGGTTTCGCAATTTGGCATGGAAAAGTTCGAATCCGGTCATGCGTTCGACGGTTCCTCGATCGCAGGCTGGAAGGGCATCGAAGCGTCTGACATGCTGTTGATGCCGGACCCGAACACGGCCAACATCGATCCGTTCATGGAAGACACCACGCTGTTCATGCAGTGTGACGTGATTGAACCGTCCGACGGCAAAGGCTATGACCGCGACCCGCGCTCCATCGCCAAGCGCGCCGAAGCTTATTTGAAGTCCTCCGGCCTGGGCGACACCGCCTACTTCGGCCCGGAACCTGAATTCTTCATCTTTGACGGTGTGCGCTGGAAGATCGACATGTCCGGCTGCTTCGTGAAGATCGACTCCGAAGAAGCATCCTGGTCCACCGATCGTGAATTCGAAGGCGGCAACACCGGTCACCGTCCGACAGTCAAGGGCGGCTACTTCCCGGTTCCGCCGGTTGACAGCTTCCAGGACATGCGCTCGGAAATGTGCCAAATCCTCGAGGCCCTGGGCATTCCGGTCGAAGTACACCACCATGAAGTGGCCGGCGCCGGTCAGAATGAAATCGGTACCAAGTTCTCCACGCTCGTCGAGCGCGCAGACTGGACCCAGAACCTGAAGTACGTGATCTGGAACGTTGCTCACACCTATGGCAAGACCGCAACCTTCATGCCGAAGCCTATCGTTGGCGACAACGGTTCCGGCATGCACGTTCACCAGTCCGTGTGGAAAGACGGCCAGAATCTGTTCGCAGGCGATGGCTATGCCGGCTTGTCCGATTTCGCGTTGTACTACATCGGCGGCATCATCAAGCACGCACGTGCACTGAACGCCATCACCAACCCGGGCACCAACTCTTACAAACGTCTGGTGCCGGGCTTCGAAGCACCAGTCAAGCTGGCTTATTCCTCGCGTAACCGCTCCGCTTCGATCCGTATTCCGCACGTGCCGAGCCCGAAGGCCCGCCGTATCGAGACTCGCTTTCCGGATCCGTCCGCCAACCCGTACCTGTGCTTCGCCGCTCTGCTGATGGCGGGCCTGGATGGTGTGCAAAACAAGATCCACCCGGGCGACCCGGCTTCGAAGGATCTGTATCACCTGCCGCCGGAAGAAGACGCGAAGATCCCGACCGTGTGCTCCTCGCTGGATCAGGCACTCGAGTACCTGGACAAGGATCGCGAGTTCCTGACGCGCGGCGGTGTCTTCACCGACACGATGATCGATGCCTACATCGAACTGAAGATGCAGGAAGTCACGCGCTTCCGCATGACGACCCACCCGGTCGAGTTCGACATGTACTACTCGCTGTAATCGGCGGTCTGTCGCAAGATAAGACGGGGAGGGCTTGGTCCTTCCCCGTTTTTTTTGGTTTGTGGAAAAATCGCCAGCGCACAATTGTGTTGAGTGGACAGTGTTTGTAATGCCTTGATTCTTATCCTAAACTAGTAAGCGCCTTGATGGTTTCCATAGGGAAAATGATGAAAAAACAACTCTTTGGACTGCTGATCCTGATGGCCTTGGGAGGCGTCGCACATGCGCAGACGGACATCTATCTGTGTCTCGATGGGCAGGGTAGGAAGGAATACAGGAACACCGATATCACTAAGGGGTGCAGGAAAGTCGAGTCTTCCGGCCTCACGGTCATTCCCGCACCGGCTTTGATGAGAAGGTCGACGTCAACACAGACCGCATCAGTCAAGTCGACCAGTTCGCCAGTGGATTTTCCGAAGGTCGACAGCGAGACGCAGAAGGCGCGCGACTCCGACCGCAGGCAGATTTTGCTCGACGAAATGAAGAGCGAGGAACAGAAGCTGGCGAATCTGAAGAAAGAGTACAACAATGGCGAGCCTGAACGCCGCGGTGACGAGCGCAATTATGCGAAATATCAGGAACGCGTGGCGATGATGAAGGAAGACATCGAACGCTCTGAAAAGAACATCGAAGCGCTCAGGCGCGAGATTGGCAAATTGAAATAGGCGATAAATAGCAGGTACGGTGCTTGCATGGACAAAAGGCCGCTGAACGCGGCCTTCACTTTTGGAACACCGTGAAAACAACATTAACTTCATTGGATGGCCTCGATCTTCTTTCGTCAGCCGTCATCATCTTCGACGCAGAAAGTCGCGTGACCTACGCCAATGCGGCAGCCGAAAATTTGCTTGAGAGCTCTGTCAAAACCCTTTCGCAACAAAGGCTCACCGACCTTTTCCTGAACGGCGAGAAACTGACTACGATCTTCCGACAGGCGGTAGACAACCAGTTCGCCGACACGCGCCTCGACCTGGCATTGGAGCGTGCCGGCCGTGAGCCGCTGCATGTGCATGTGATCGTAACCGCGCTCGACCGGCACGATATGCCGGTGTTGATCGAACTGCGCGAGAACGTGCAGCAGCTCAAGCTCGACCGCGAAGAGCGCATGCTCGACCAGAGTCTGGCCAACAAGGAGCTCATCCGCAATCTGGCGCACGAGATCAAGAATCCCCTCGGCGGTATCCGTGGTGCGGCGCAGTTGCTTGAATTCGAACTGCCAGAGCGGCATTTGAAGGAACTGCGTGAATATACGCAAGTGATCATCAAGGAAGCCGACCGCCTGCAGACGCTGGTCGATCGCCTGCTGGCGCCGCACAAGCGCCCTCACATCGTTGGCGATGTCAACATCCATGAAGTGTGCGAGCGTGTGCGCAGCCTGATTCTTGCCGAATTCCCAAATGGTTTAACCATCAAGCGTGACTATGATTTATCGGTTCCGGAATTTCGGGGCGATAAAGAGCAACTGATCCAGGCCGTGCTCAACATCACACATAACGCTGCGCAGGCGCTATCCGAACGCATTGGCAACGGCGACGCGCAGATCGAGATGAAGACGCGTATTGCGCGCCAGGTGACGCTTGCCAAGGTGCGCTATAGGCTGGCATTAGACTTGCATATTATCGACAATGGTCCGGGTATTCCGCCCGACATCCGCGATCGTGTTTTTTATCCGCTCGTCTCAGGGCGAAAAGGCGGTAGCGGGTTAGGCCTGACGCTGGCGCAAACATTCGTCCATCAGCATATGGGATTGGTCGAATGTGAAAGCAAGCCGGGATGCACGGACTTCAGGATTTTGATACCGCTGCCTTAGAGGATGTTCGCAGCCCTCAAGGCTGGCTTTCAGATATGTCACAGGATGCGGGATAACGAAAAGAGATGAAGCCAATCTGGATTGTCGATGACGATGAATCGATTCGCTGGGTGCTCGAAAAGGCTCTCGCGCGCGAGAGCCTCTCCACGCGAAGCTTTTCCAGTGCGCGCGAAGCTTTGGAGGCGCTGCAGTACAGTACGCCACAGGTGCTGGTGTCGGACATTAGAATGCCGGGCGAATCCGGGCTTGAACTGCTGCAGGCAGTCAAGGCCAGGTATCCTGGATTACCGGTCATTATCATTACTGCCTTTTCCGACCTGGATTCAGCAGTGGCGTCCTTTCAGGGCGGTGCCTTTGAATATCTCGCCAAGCCATTCGATATCGATAAGGCGGTCGAGCTGATTCGACGCGCCTTGGAAGAGAGCCTGCGCGAAGCGGATGTGGAACAGGCTGTGGCTGATACGCCCGAGATTCTCGGCCAGGCACCTGCCATGCAGGACGTGTTTCGCGCGATCGGCCGACTGTCGCAATCGAACGTGACCGTGCTGATTACGGGTGAATCCGGCACTGGCAAGGAGCTTGTTGCGCGTGCTTTGCATAAGCACAGCCCGCGTGCAGCGCAACCCTATATCGCTCTGAATACCGCCGCGATTCCAAAAGATCTGTTGGAGTCCGAACTGTTCGGCCATGAACGCGGCGCTTTCACCGGGGCGCAGTCCATGCGCCGCGGGCGCTTCGAGCAGGCGGAGAACGGCACGCTCTTTCTGGACGAAATCGGCGACATGCCTTTCGACCTGCAGACGCGTTTGCTGCGCGTGCTGTCGGACGGACATTTCTATCGCGTCGGCGGACATCAACCGCAGAAGGCGAATGTGCGCGTGATCGCGGCGACGCACCAGAACCTGGAGCAGCGCGTGAGGGACGGATTGTTCCGCGAGGACTTGTATCACCGGCTCAATGTGATTCGCTTGCGGTTGCCCAGTTTAAGGGAGCGTCACGAAGACATTCCGCTGTTGACGCGCCACTTCCTGGCGCAGAGCGCCAAGCAATTGGGGGGCGAGGCCAAGCGCATGTCGGACCCGGCGATGCAGTTCCTGTCGAAGCTGGATTTTCCCGGCAATGTGCGGCAACTCGAAAACCTGTGTAACTGGATCACCGTGATGGCGCCGGGCCAGACAGTGGAGATCAAGGATTTACCGGCAGATCTCACGCATGGCAAGGAACCCGCCAGTCCGCCGGCGCTGGTTGCAACGCCTTCAACTCCGGCGCCGGTGCCTCAGCCCGAGCCGGTCTCGTTTTCGGTATCGCCAGTAAATGACGCTTACTCCACGTCGTCAGCCATTGCTTCCCCCGCATCGGAAAGGCCGAACTGGATTTCGCTGCTCGAATCGGAGGCGGCAAGCATGCTGGCTGCCGGTCAGCCGGAAGTGATGGATGCGCTCGGCCGTCAATTCGAGTCTGCATTGATCAAGACCGCGCTCAAACATACGAATGGACGCAAGAATGATGCAGCGGTGAGGCTGGGCATCGGGCGCAATACCATTACCCGCAAAATTCATGAGTTGGGCATCGACGGCGCAAAGGAAGAGTAGAGTCAGGAATTACGGCGCGGATAACCCTGCGCCGTAATGCGCGCCCAGACCTGTTCTTTTTCCTCCTCCGTCATGAAAACCCAGTTCGCCACTTCGGCGACGGTGCGGCCGCAGCCGCGACATACGTCGTCGAAGGTGGTGGAGCAGACGGCGACGCAGGGGGTGTCGGGGCGTTTACCGGAAGAATTGTGCATGTTGAAGCCTCAAAAACAGAATGATAGGCCAAATCCATGCTTGAAGTTGAAGGGCTCTTGTTCTTGGGGAACTTCAGTCTTTGCCTAAATTCGTGCAACTGATACCGAATGACGCGCCGCAGCTTCGCGGTTGCCGTTAAAGCATGCAAGAATTCGTGTGATGCTTTCCGCTTGTGATTGCGGCGGTATGATCGCGGGTGAGGTTTCCAAATTCGGATCGGGTGCGATTTTCAGCAAAGAACACGGTCTGAATGATGCAGCCTCTCGATGATTTGCTTGCCGTAGATGCAACGATTGCGCAAAGCATCCAACAGTCGTATCAATGAAACACCTCGTCGATCCCAAGGTAAATACATGAGCATCCCCTCCGCAGGCGCCGCCTTCCGCAAGGCGGTTCAAGAAGAGTCGCCACTGCAGGTGGTCGGCGCGATCAATGCCAACCATGCCCTGCTGGCCAAACGCGCCGGCTATCGCGCCATCTATCTCTCGGGAGGCGGCGTCGCCGCCGGGTCGTTGGGCTTGCCCGACCTTGGCATTTCCAATCTTGACGATGTGCTCACCGACGTGCAGCGCATTACCGACGTGTGCGACCTGCCGCTCCTGGTCGATGCCGATACAGGTTTCGGTGCGTCGGCCTTTAACGTTGCGCGTACCGTGAAGTCGATGATCAAGTTCGGTGCCGCTGCGATTCACATCGAGGACCAGGTTGGCGCCAAGCGTTGCGGCCATCGTCCGAACAAGGAAGTTGTCAGCAAGCAGGAAATGGTTGACCGCATCAAGGCGGCTGTCGATGCGCGTACCGATGAGAATTTCGTCATCATGGCGCGCACCGATGCGCTCGCGGTAGAGGGGCTTGAGGCTGCGCTCGATCGTGCGCAGGCTTGCGTGGAAGCCGGTGCCGATATGATCTTTCCCGAAGCGATTACCCAGCTCGATATGTACAAAACCTTCGCCGACGCGGTGAAAGTGCCGGTGCTGGCCAATATTACCGAGTTTGGGGCGACGCCGCTCTACACGGTCGAGGAACTCAGGAATGTCAATGTCGGCCTGGTACTCTATCCGTTGTCGGCCTTCCGTGCAATGAACAAGGCTGCGGAAAACGTGTATAACGCGATTCGCCGCGACGGCACGCAGAAGAACGTGATCGATACAATGCAGACCCGCATGGAATTGTATGAACGCATCAACTACCATGAGTTCGAACAGAAGCTTGATGCGCTCTTCGCCCAGCAAAAAGCCAAATAATCAGGACTTACGCAAAACCGCCCCAGCGGTGTTGCGCCGCCTTGATGGGACAATTTTGCATAAGTCCTAATAATCTTACTCAGGAGCCACCATGAGCGAGCAACCAATCACGAGCGGACCGAAACCGAAGAAATCCGTTGCACTGTCGGGCGTCATTGCAGGCAATACCGCGCTATGCACCGTAGGCCGCACTGGCAACGATCTGCACTATCGCGGCTATGACATCCTCGACATCGCCGATGCGTGCGAATTCGAAGAAATCGCGCACCTGCTGGTGCATGGCAAGCTGCCCACCATCGCTGAACTGAGTGCGTACAAGAGGAAGCTCAAGTCACTGCGTGGCTTGCCGGCGAATGTCAAGGCAGTGCTTGAATGCCTGCCCGCGTCTTCGCATCCGATGGATGTGATGCGTACGGGCGTCTCGGCTCTTGGCTGCGTGCTGCCGGAAAAGGACGACCATAATCTGGCCGGCGCACGCGATATCGCTGATCGCCTGATGGCCTCGTTTGGCTCGATGTTGCTGTACTGGTATCACTACAGCCATAACGGCAAGCGCATCGAAGTCGAGACGGATGACGATTCCATCGGCGGCCACTTCCTGCACCTACTGCATGGCAAAAAGCCGCCTGAGCTATGGGGCAGATCCATGCATACTTCGCTGATCCTGTATGCCGAGCATGAATTCAACGCATCGACCTTCACTAGCCGTGTGATTGCAGGCACCGGCTCCGATATGTATTCTGCAATCACCGGCGCAATCGGCGCTTTGCGCGGCCCCAAGCACGGCGGTGCTAACGAAGTGGCCTTCGATATCCAGAAACGTTACGACAACCCGAATGAAGCGGAAGCGGATATCAGGAAGCGCGTCGAGAACAAGGAGGTCATTATCGGTTTCGGTCATCCGGTCTATACCATTGCCGACCCACGCAACAAGGTGATCAAGGAGGTGGCGCGCAAGCTGTCCAGGGATGCCGGCTCGATGAAGATGTTTGACATTGCCGAGCGGCTGGAGAGCGTGATGTGGGACATCAAGAAGATGTTCCCGAATCTCGACTGGTTCTCGGCGGTGTCGTACCACATGATGGGCGTGCCGACAGCCATGTTCACGCCGCTGTTCGTGATTTCGCGCACTTCGGGGTGGGCTGCGCACATCATCGAGCAACGCATCGACAACAAGATCATCCGCCCCAGTGCGAACTATGTCGGCCCGGAAGACTTGACGTTTGTTCCGATTAGCAAGCGTAAGTAAGCCAGTCGGCTTTCAATCTTTTTTCATTGAGCCATGAACACCGCAAACCGCAAACCCCTTCCCGGTACAAGGCTGGATTACTTTGACACGCGTGCCGCAGTCGATGCGATCAAGCCCGGTGCCTACGACAAGCTGCCGTTCACGTCGCGTGTGTTGGCCGAAAACCTCGTGCGCCGCTGCGACCCGGCCTCGCTGACAGTCTCGCTGACGCAGATTATCGAGCGCAAGCGGGAACTGGATTTCCCCTGGTTCCCGGCGCGTGTGATTCTGCAAGACATCCTGGGGCAGACCGCGTTGGTTGACTTGGCCGGCCTGCGCGATGCGATCGCGGCGAAAGGCGGCGATCCGACGCAAATCAACCCTGTGGTGCCGTCGCAGTTGGTTGTCGATCACTCGCTGGCTGTGGAATATGCAGGCTTCGATCCGGACGCGTTTGCCAAGAACCGCGCCATCGAGGAGCGGCGCAACGAGGATCGCTTCCACTTCATTCAATGGTCCAAGAAGGCATTCAAGAATGTCGATGTCATCCCCCAAGGTAACGGCATCCTGCACCAGATCAACATCGAGCGCATGTCGCCGGTCGTGCAGGTGCAAGACGGCGTGGCATTCCCCGACACCCTGGTGGGCACGGACAGCCATACGCCGATGATTGATGCGCTTGGTGTCATCGGCGTCGGCGTCGGCGGACTTGAGGCGGAGAGCGTCATGCTGGGGCGTGCGGTGTATATGCGCCTGCCGGACATCGTCGGCGTGGAACTGACCGGCAAGGCCGCGCCGGGCATTACCGCCACCGACATCGTGCTGGCTCTCACCGAATTTCTGCGAGTGCAAAAGGTGGTCTCGTCCTATGTCGAGTTCTTCGGCGAGGGCGTTGCGCACCTCGCACTTGGCGACCGTGCAACCATTTCGAACATGACGCCGGAATTCGGTGCCACCGCTGCGCTGTTCTACATCGATGAGCGCACTATCGATTACCTCAAGCTGACAGGCCGCGACGATGCGCAGGTCACGCTGGTGGAAACCTACGCCAAGGCAGCCGGCCTGTGGGCGGATAATCTCAAGAGCGCCGAGTACGAGCGCGTGCTCAAGTTCGATCTGTCGACCGTCGTGCGCACGATTGCCGGTCCCGCCAACCCGCACCAGAAGATTCCGACTTCCACGCTTGCCGAACGCGGTCTTTCCAAGCCCATCGAAAGCACGCAGGGCCAGATGCCCGACGGTGCTGTGATTATCGCGGCCATTACTAGTTGCACCAACACCAGCAATCCGCGCAATATGATCGCTGCCGGCTTGCTGGCTCGGAATGCCAATGCACGAGGTCTTGCGCGCAAGCCTTGGGTGAAGACCTCGCTCGCACCCGGCTCGAAGGCTGTGCAGCTCTACCTGGAGGAAGCCGGTCTCCTGCCTGAATTGGAACAGTTGGGTTTCGGTGTCGTTGCATTCGCATGCACTTCATGCAACGGTATGAGTGGCGCGTTGGACCCGGTCATCGAAAAAGAGGTGCTGGAACGTAAGCTTTATACGACCGCTGTGCTGTCCGGCAATCGCAATTTCGAAGGCCGCATTCATCCTCGCGCCAAGGAGGCTTATCTCGCTTCGCCGCCGCTGGTGGTGGCCTACGCTCTCGCCGGCACCATCCGTGTGGACATCGAACGTGATGCATTAGGCCGTGACCGTGACGGCAAACCTGTGACGCTCAAGGACATCTGGCCGGACGACGAGGAAATCGATGCCATCATTGCTACCAGCGTGAAGCCCGAGCATTTCCGCAAGGTCTACGAGCCGATGTTTGCCATCAATGCGGATGCTAGTGAGAAGGTCAACCCGCTCTACGATTGGCGTTCGCAAAGTACCTATATTCGCCGCCCGCCATACTGGGAAGGTGCGCTCGCCGGAGTACGTACTCTGTCCGGCATGCGCCCGCTTGCCGTATTGGGTGACAACATCACGACCGATCATCTGTCACCATCGAATGCGATCCTGGCGGAGAGCGCAGCGGGAGAATATCTGGCCAAGATGGGTTTGCCGCCGGAAGACTTCAATTCTTACGCGACGCACCGTGGCGACCACCTCACTGCTCAGCGTGCAACCTTTGCTAATCCGCGTCTGAAGAATGAGATGGTGCTCGAAGACGGTAAGGTCAAGGAGGGCTCGCTTGCCCGTATCGAACCAGACGGCAAGATCACGCGCATGTGGGAAGCGATCCAGACCTACATGGAGCGCAAGCAGCCGCTGATTGTTATCGCCGGAGCAGACTACGGCCAAGGATCATCGCGCGACTGGGCCGCCAAGGGCGTGCGCCTGGCTGGAGTAGAAGCCATCGTTGCCGAAGGGTTCGAACGCATTCACCGTACCAATCTGGTCGGCATGGGTGTACTGCCTCTTGAATTCAAGCCGGGTGTCAATCGCAAGACGCTTGCAATCGACGGCAGCGAAATCTTTGCCGTAATCGGGGCGCGCAAGCCTGGCGCGACGCTGAAGCTGATCATCACACGCAAGAATGGCGAGCGCGTGGAAGTGCCGGTGACCTGTCGCCTTGATACTGCGGAAGAGGTCACAATCTACGAGGCTGGCGGCGTGCTACAGCGTTTCGCCCAGGATTTCCTTGAATCGTCAAAGGCTGCTTAAACATTCCCATGGCCCACGTACCCCAGATAAAGATCCCCGCCACCTACATGCGTGGCGGCACCAGCAAAGGCGTGTTCTTTCGTCTGCAGGATTTGCCTGAGGTCGCGCAAGTACCGGGGACAGCGCGCGATGCGCTGTTGTTGCGTGTCATCGGCAGCCCGGACCCTTATGGCAAGCAGATCGACGGCATGGGCGGGGCGACCTCCAGCACAAGCAAAACAGTCATCCTGTCCAAGAGCAGCAAGCCTGATCACGATGTCGACTATTTGTTCGGTCAGGTGTCCATCGACAAACCTTTTGTTGACTGGAGTGGCAATTGCGGCAATCTCTCTGCCGCCGTGGGACCTTTCGCTATCAGCAACGGGCTGGTCGATGTCAGCCGTATTCCGAAGGATGGCGTGGCGGCCGTGCGGATCTGGCAGGCGAACATCGGCAAGACCATCATCGCGCATGTACCGATGACTAACGGCATCGTGCAGGAAACCGGGGACTTCGAGCTCGACGGCGTCACTTTCCCTGCTGCGGAAGTGCAGCTCGAATTCATGGACCCGGCAGCCGAGGAGGAGGGGGCAGGCGGTGCGATGTTCCCGACCGGGAATCTTGTCGACAATCTTGATGTCCCTGGTGTCGGCACGCTCAAGGCCACCATGATCAATGCAGGCATCCCAACCATCTTTGTGAATGCAGATGATATCGGCTACACCGGCACCGAACTGCAGGATGCCATCAACAGCGATGCCAAGGCACTGGCCATGTTCGAGACGATTCGCGCTTATGGTGCGCTACGCATGGGTCTTATCAAACACATCGATGAAGCGGCCAAGCGCCAGCACACTCCGAAGATCGCTTTTGTCGCGAAACCAGCCGATTACACCGCCTCCAGTGGTAAGCGGGTGGCGGCTGGCGATATCGACCTGCTTGTACGAGCCCTTTCCATGGGCAAGTTGCATCACGCCATGATGGGTACGGCAGCTGTTGCCATCGGTACTGCTGCAGCAATACCCGGCACGCTGGTGAACCTCGCTGCTGGCGGTGGAGCACGCAATGCAGTGCGCTTTGGCCATCCCTCGGGCACCTTGCGGGTTGGTGCGGAAGCTAGCCAAGTCAACGGTGAATGGAGTGTGACGAAGGCCATCATGAGCCGCAGCGCGCGGGTGTTGATGGAGGGATGGGTGCGCGTGCCCGGCGATGCGTTCTGAGGCACGGTGCCATCACGCCAGAAGAACCGCAACGGCAGCATATGCCGTTGCGGTTTCAAAACGGTTGGATGAAGAGGGGGGGACGTCAGTCGATGGTCGCTACCACCGGCGTATGATCCGATGGCTGCTCCCATTTGCGGGGCACTTTGTCGATGACGCAAGCGCTGCAGCGTGTCGCGAGCGGCGGTGATAACAGGATGTGATCGATGCGCAATCCCATGTTGCGGCGGAATGCCATCATCCGGTAATCCCACCAGCTATACAGCTTCTCCGATTGTTCGAACAGGCGGAAGGAATCCTTGAAGCCGAGGTCGAGCAGGCGGCGAAATTCAGCGCGTTCCGGCTCTGACACGAGTACCTGTCCCTGCCATGCTGCCGGGTCGTGCACGTCGCGGTCTTCCGGCGCAATGTTGTAGTCGCCGAGCAAGGCCAGATTCTCGTGCGATTTCAACTCCTCCGCCAGCCAGTCATGGAGGGCGTCGAGCCATTTCAGCTTGTACTGGTATTTGTCCGAGTCGATGGCCTGCCCATTCGGAATATACGCGCATACGACACGCATGCCTTCGATGGTGGCGGCAATGATGCGTTGCTGTTCATCCTCGTAGCGGGGATTGTTTTTTACTACTTCGCTCATCGCGTGTTTCGACAGAATCGCAACGCCGTTGTAGGTTTTCTGGCCGGTGAAGATTGCCTGATAGCCGGCTTTTTCGATTTCGGCTACGGGAAATTTGTCGTCGGTGAGCTTGGTCTCTTGCAGGCAGAGGATGTCGATGGGGTTGTCAGCCAGCCATTGCAATACTTGCGGCAGACGGACTTTCAGAGAGTTGACGTTC
>Ga0070659_100001495_pt1 | contig 16845 bp, 16 predicted proteins | sample KBSC23metaG_FD_64666 | JGI IMG/M metagenome (GOLD analysis project Ga0070659, IMG submission 64666) | Corn rhizosphere microbial communities from Kellogg Biological Station, Michigan, USA - KBS C2-3 metaG | ecosystem: Host-associated > Plants > Roots > Rhizosphere > Soil ... | reverse complement strand
CCAGGAAATCCGGGCGCTCGCCGGCATCCAGACGCTTGGCGCGCTCGACGCGTGCGGCCAGCAGTTCCTTGCGGCGCGGCTGGAAGGCACGGTGCAGCTTGGCGACCAGCGCCAGTGCTTCGGGGGTCAGAATGTCTTCATAGGCCGGCAGGATCTCGGCCTTGATCTCCATGCCTTGGGGCAGCGTGAGCGCCATGGTTGTTCTCCAGAGGATGATGTGAGGGTTGAACGCGTTTTTGTCTTACTTTGGTCCTATGGTTGGACCGATTAAGTCAATTGCATTGCCTGTACAAACTGAAGCAGGTCCCGCATGTCGTGGCCAGCCGCGGTGGGCGCCACGTCGAGCGCCTCGGGCGGATGCCCCAGGCGATTGATCCAGAACGTCTTGAAGCCGTACCACGTCGCGCCGCAGGCATCCCAGCCATTGGACGAGACGAACAGAATCTGCTCGGCCGGCACACCAAAAGCTTGTGGCGCCAGCGCATAGGCTTGCGGCGCCGTCTTATACAGCTTCACCGCATCGACCGACAGCACGTGGTCGAACAGCCCCGACATGCCCGCGCTCTTCACGGCAATGTCCAGCATCTGCGGATTGCCGTTGGAGAGGATGCCCAGCGGCAATCCCATCTCACGCAGGCGACGCAGCGCCGGCACATTCTCGGGAAACGCCGACAGGCACGCATATTCGCGCATCAGTGTGGCTTCGTCGTGGGCGGAAAGCTCGACGCCCAAGCGCGCCGCCGCGTAGCGCAGCGCATCGACGGTGATGTCCCAGAACGGCTTGTAGTGCTCACCTGCCTGGCCGGCCAGCGAGCGGATGCGCGTGTAGTCGATCTGTTTGTCGCGCCAGAGCACGGACAGCGCCTCGCCCTTGCCGGCAAAGAGCTGCTCGGCACGCGCAGCGACGGAATACACGTCGAACAACGTGCCATACGCATCGAAAACCACCGCGCGAATCGAAGACATTGAGCCAGCTCCAAGGACCTGAAGGTCGTGCGCTCAGCTTGCTTCCGCCAGTTCCATCTGACAGAACGCCTCTCCGACCTTCGCAACGAGGCTCATTCTAGAAAAGGTGACGCGCTGCACAAAGACGGCAATGGTCACTTGATCTTTGACTTTTACCCAATGAATGACGAGTGATAACCTTTATATTCGTCACAATCCCGCAGGCCCCGTTCGTCACGGTATACATCAGGCATGGCTCAATTCAAGCAACTCGAAACCTTTGTCTCCGTGGCCACGCGTGGCAGCCTTTCCGCCGCCGCCGCCGCTGAGGGCGTGGCGCCGGCCATCATCGGTCGTCGCATCGACGCGCTGGAAGAGCGCCTGGGCGTAAAGCTTCTGGTGCGCACCACGCGGCGCATCACTCTCACCTTCGAGGGTTCGGCGTTTCTGGAGGATTGCCAGCGCATCCTCAATGAGCTGCACAACGCCGAGGCCAGCGTCTCGGCCGGCGGCGTGAAGGCCAGCGGCCACCTGCGTGTGACGGCCCCGGCCGGCTTCGGCCGTCGCCACGTCGCGCCGATGGTGCCGGACTTCATCGAAGCGCATCCGGATGTGTCGATGACGCTGGATCTGGGCGACCGCGTGGTCGACCTCGTCAACGAAGGCTTCGATTGCGCCATCCGCCTGGGCGATCTGCCCGACTCCAGCCTCGTGTCGATCCGCCTGTGGGAAAACCGCCGGGTGGTGGTGGCCGCGCCCAGCTATTTGGAACGCCACGGCGTGCCGATGCAGGTGGAGCAACTTGCCGGCCACAACTGCCTGGCCTTTGGCGCCAGTGCCAACGTGCAGCGCGGCTGGGTATTCCAGCAAGGCGGCAAGGCCGTCACCGTGAAGGTGTCGGGCACGATGGAATGCACCGACGGCGCAGTGCTGCGCGAGTGGTGCCTGCAGGGCTATGGCCTAGCGTGGCGCTCGTGGTGGGAGGTCGGGCACGACATCGCCACGGGCAAGCTGGTAACGGTGCTCGATGCCTTCGAGGCGCCGCCGATCGGCATCCACGCCGTGTTTCCGCAGCGCAAGCACCTGCCGTTGCGCGTACGGCTGTTCATCGACTTCCTCAAGAACACGTACGGCAACCCCGCCTACTGGCGCCGGGCGGACGCCCTGATCGGCATGGATTAGCGGGATGGACTAGCGGTCACACCCGATGGGTGTTGTGGTGCGCGCAGCCTACAATCAAGACAACGCACGACCACGCATTTCCCTAAGTAAGAAGGAGGCCGCATGTTCCAGCACATCCTCATCCCGACCGATGGTTCCGAGCTGTCGCGCAAGGCGGTGGCGGGCGCGCTCGACTTTGCCAAGACGCTTGGCGCGCGCCTCACGGCATATACATGCCTGGAGGAATACCCATACACGCCCTTCTCCGAGATCGTCGTGGAGACGCCGCAAGCCTTCAAGGAGCGCGTGGAAGCCCAGGCGCGCGTAGTACTCAAGGACGTGGAAGACGCTGCCCGCAACTCCGGCATCAACTGTGACACCGACATGAGCTGCTTTGCCGTGCCCTACATGGGCATCATCGACGCGGCCGAGCGCCACGGCTGTGACGTCATCTTCATGGCCTCACACGGCCGGCGCGGGTTAGCCGGGCTGCTGCTCGGCAGCGAAACGCAGAAGGTGCTCACCCATACCGAGATCCCGGTGATCGTCTATCGCTGACGGCGCAGCCCGCTCCAGCACCACGCCCAGCCGCCTTTCGAGGCGGCTTTTTATTTCTCCTTGACACTTGGCCTGCTGGCGCATACAACTTTGTACACAAAACCAAAATATCTTGTGTACATTTTTGAGCACAATAACTGCACGGTCCTGAAACCGGCGAGAAAAACCAAGGAGACAGCATGGCCACTACCACCGCTTCGGCGGCGCAGGCGGTTGATTCGCCGCACGCGCATCCCAACGTCGTCATCAAGCCGCATTACGACCCGCGGCTGACCAACGAAGACCTCGCCCCGCTGCGCAAACAGAGTTGGGGCACCTACAACATCTTCGCGTTCTGGATGTCCGACGTGCATAGCGTGGGCGGCTACCTGACGGCGGCGAGCCTGTTTTCGCTGGGTCTGTCCAGCCTGCAGGTACTGTTTGCGCTGCTGGTCGGCATTCTGATCGTGCAAGTGTTCTGCAACCTCGTCGCCAAGCCGAGCCAAGCAACCGGCACGCCGTATCCGGTGATCTGCCGGGCATCGTTCGGGGTGCTGGGCGCCAACATTCCGGCCATCATCCGTGGGCTGATTGCGGTGGCGTGGTACGGCATCCAGACGTATCTGGCGTCGAGCGCGTTCCTAGTGCTGGCCCTGAAGTTCGCACCGCAGCTCGCGCCGTATGCGGACGTGGCGCAGCACGGCTTTGTCGGCCTGTCGACGCTGGGCTGGGCGGCCTTCATGCTGCTGTGGGTGCTGCAGGCCATTGTGTTCTGGCACGGCATGGAATCGATCCGCAAGTTCATCGACTGGGCGGGCCCGGCGGTGTACGTGGTGATGATTGCGCTGGCCGTGTGGCTGGTGCACAAGGCTGGTTGGGAAAACATCAACCTGACGCTTTCCTTCCTCAAATACCAAGGCTGGGATGCGGTGCCGGTGGTGCTCGGCGGGATCGCGCTGGTGGTGTCGTATTTCTCGGGCCCGATGCTCAACTTTGGCGACTTCTCCCGCTACGGCAAAGACTTCAAATCGGTCAAGCGCGGCAACTTCTGGGGCTTGCCGGTCAACTTCCTCGGCTTTGCGCTACTGACCGTCATCACCACCTCGGCGACGCTGCCGGTGTTTGGCGAGTTGATCTCCGACCCGGTCGCCGTCGTCGCGCGCATCGACAACCTCACCGCCGTCGTGCTCGGCGCGCTCACCTTCATGATTGCCACCATCGGCATCAACATCGTCGCCAACTTCGTGTCGCCGGCGTTCGATTTCTCCAACGTGGCGCCGCAGCACATCAGCTGGCGCACGGGCGGCATGATCGCGGCGGTCGCATCGATCTTCATCACGCCCTGGAACCTCTACAACAATCCCGAGGTGATCCACTACACGATCGACGTGCTGGGCGCCTTCATTGGCCCGCTGTTCGGCATCCTGATTGCGGACTACTACTTCGTGCACCGCCAGCAGGTGCATGTGGACGACCTCTACTCGATGCGCCCCACTGGCCGCTACTGGTACCGCAACGGCTATAACCCTGCCGCCGTCTGGACGATGATCCCGTCCGCGCTGATTCCGATGGCCTGCGTGGTCTTCGAGCGGCTGCACGTGCTGGCCAACTACAGCTGGTTCATCGGCGTGGCCATCGCGCTGGTGCTCTATACCGCGCTGAGCCACAAGCAAGGCACCCTCACTCGCTAATCCGAGCCCATCCACGCATCAAGAAGAACATGGACATCCGCATCATCAATCCCAACACCACGGCGAGCATGACTGCGCTCATTGGTCGCTGCGCGCAAGCAGCGGCAGCATCGGGCACACGCATCACCGCCGTCAGCCCGAAGATGGGACCAGCCTCCATTGAGAGCCACTACGACGAGGCACTCTCGGTGCCCGGCATCCTCGAAGAAATCCGCCACGGCGAGCGCGACGGCGCCGATGCGTACGTCATCGCCTGCTTTGGCGATCCTGGCCTCTACGCTGCACGCGAGCTCGCACACGGCCCCGTGATCGGCATCGCAGAAGCCGCCATGCACATGGCAAGCCTCATCGGCAACAGCTTCAGCGTGGTGACGACGCTGGAGCGCACCTGCGGCATGGCGTGGCATCTGGCCGAGCGCTACGGCATGCGGCATGCCTGCCGCAACGTCCACGCGAGCGAGCTGCCGGTGCTCGATCTGGAAAAGCCGGGCTCCAACGCGCGCGGCATCATCCTGGAAGCCTGCCGCAGCGCACTGGTGCAAGATCGCAGCGAATGCATCGTGCTGGGCTGCGCCGGCATGGCCGACCTGTGCGAAGACCTGACTGCCGAGCTGGGCGTGCCCGTCATCGATGGCGTAGTGGCAGCCGTGAAGCTGGTCGAGGCACTGGTCGGCATGCGGCTCTCCACCAGCAAGCACGGCGATTGGGCCCGCCCGCTGCCCAAACCCTATACCGGATTGCTCGCACCGTTTGCACTGGCGTAGTGCAGCGCGGGAAGGTGCGCACATTCCGCATTTGCTACCATGCACCATCCCGCGTTTTCTTCTGCACTGTCACCTGCCATGCCCGCATCTGAACGGGAACCCGCCGACAGCCCGTCTGCTGCCGAACCGATCTACCAAGGCCTGCTGACGGCCATCATGGAACACCGCCTGCCGGCCGGCACCAAGTTGGTCGAAGAGCGGCTATGTGAAGCCACCGGTGCGGGCCGGCCCCGCATCCGCCAGGTGCTGGCACGGCTGGCGCATGAGCAGCTTGTGACCCTGGTGCCCAATAAGGGCGCCTTCGTTGCACAGCCTTCCGTGAAAGAGGCGCGCGACGTTTTCCAGACCCGCCGCATCATCGAGCCCGAACTGGCTGCCATGCTGGCGCGCGCGTGCACGCCAGCCCACGCTAAACGCCTGCACGGCCACATCGCCGCCGAACATGCTGCGCGTGAACGCGGCGACCGCGCGGCCACCATCCGTCTCTCCGGCGAATTCCACGTGCTGATTGCCGAGATGGTCGGCAACCACGTTCTGGAGCGCCTCACGCGTGAATCCGTCTCGCGCACGTGCCTGATCATCACGCTCTACGACCGCCCTGGCCTGCCCGCCTGCCCGGAGCACGAGCACGACACCCTCATCGAAGCGATTGCCGCCGGCGATGCCGCGCGCGCGCATGACCTGATGCGCGAACATCTGGAGCACATCGAGCACTCGCTCGACCTGCACGCAACGCCGACTTCGGCGCTCGATCTCGAGTCGATCTTCAAGCGCGCCTGACCCTGCGGGCGTCCAGGACGCTCAGGGCGCTCAAGCGCGCCACAAAACGCCACCCTTTTCATCAGCGGCTTTGCCAACAATGTCGGCCTCAACCCACCACTGCTTGAGGAGACGCCATGCAAGCCCGCACCATCACAGCCCTTGCGCTGTCGATTGCCGCATCCTGCCCGCTGAACGCAGCTGCAGACGTTACGCTCGACGGCCGTACCGTCACACCTGAAACCATCACGCGCATCGCGCATGGCGAAGCCGTGCGGATCACGCCCGAGGCCCGTGAGCGCGTTCGCCAATCGCATCAATTGCTGCTGGATGCCGCACGCCAGGGCCAACAAATCTATGGCCTGACCGTCGGCGTGGGCGAAAACAAGGACCGGGAGATGGTCGACGCCAGCGGCCAATTGACGCCCGCCGTGATCGAGGCCTCGGGGCGCTTCAACGTCGGGCTGCTGCGCTCGCACGGCATGGGCACAGGGCCGGATGCTTCGGTGACCGATACGCGCGCCGCCATGGCCGCGCGGCTCAACGGTATGCTGGCTGGCGGCTCGGGCGTGCAGCCCGGTGTTGTCGAAGCCTATGCCGCCGCGCTCAATGCCGATGTCACGCCTGCCATGCCGGCCAACGGTTCGGTGGGCGAAGCGGATATCACCCTGCTCGCGCACATCGGCATCGGGCTGATGGGCGAAGGCGATGCCTACTACCGTGGCCGCAAGCAGCCGGCGGCACAAGCGCTCAAGGCTTCGGGCATCACGCCGATCCGGCCATTCGGCAAAGACGGTTTGTCGATTCTGAGTTCAAACGCCTACAGCGCCGGTGTGGCCGCGCTGACGCCGCATGAAATGGACCACCTCGCGCGCACCGCCAAGCAGGTCTACGCGTTGAGCCTGCAGGCGCTCAACGGCAATGTGTCGCCATTCCTGGGAGATACGCTGGCGCTACGGCCCTTCCCGCAGACCGTGCGTGCCGGTGCGGACCTGCGGCGCCTGCTCGACGGCTCCAGCCTGTGGGACCACGACGCCGCGCGCCCGCTGCAAGACCCGTTGAGCTACCGCACGAGCGTTTACCTGCTCGGCGAACTGGACCGTGCGAGCGCAACAACCCGCACGTTGATCGACGTGCAATTGAACAGTTCCGATGACAACCCTGGCGTGGCATTGGGCGTGCATGCGAGCTCCAACCGTGCGCAAGACATGCAGGGGTACATGTCGGGTGGCGCGGTACTGCCGTCCGCCAACTTTGAACCACTGCCCTGGGTCTTGGCGTTCGAGAGCATGGGGATAGCACTGGCCCAGCACGGCTTGACGGTGGCACAGCGCGTGGTGAAGCTGAATGACACGAAGTTCACCGGCCTGCCGCGCTTCCTCGGCACAGAGACTGCCGTCCAAGCGCTTGCGGAAATCGAAAAGCCTGCCACGGCACTCGCCATGGAAACTAAGGCGCTGGCCCAGCCCGTGTCGCTCGACTATCTCCCGATGGCCGGCAATATTGAAGACGTGGCGACCAACGCGCCGGCTGCAGTGCAGCGTGTGCGCAAGCAGATCGACAACACCTATGTACTGCTGGCCATCGAAGCCGTGCAGGCTGCACAGGCGATCGATCTGCGCAAGCGCAAGACGCCCGGCTTCACGCTGTCGCCGTCCACACAGAAGCTGTACGACGCATTGCGCGCTCGCGTGCCGTTTATCGATCAGGACCGCGCCCTTACCGGCGATTTCCGCGCTGCTACCGAAGTGCTGCGCCAGATGTAGCAAAAAAAAACCGCGCCGTTGAGGAAGGCGCGGTTCGAGAGGCCTGGCGTGTGGTCAGCACGCCGGCCCAGATGACTTGGATGCCGGATGCGTCGGCAATCTCAAGCAACCTTCTTGGCTTCCGCCTTTTCTTCGAAGAATTGTTCGTCTTCGGTCGAGCCCTTCAGCGCGGTAGTCGATGCGTCGCGCTCGATGGTCTGCGTCACCGCGTCGAAATAGCCCGTGCCGACTTCGCGCTGGTGCTTCACCGCGGTGAAACCACGCTCGGCGGCCTTGAACTCAGCCTCTTGCAGTTCGACAAAGGCGCTCATCTGGTTGCGGGCATAGCCGTAAGCCAGGTTGAACATCGAGTAGTTCAGGGCGTGGAAGCCGGCCAGCGTGATGAACTGGAACTTGTAGCCCATCGCACCGAGTTCCTTCTGGAACCGGGCGATCGTGACGTCGTCCAGGTTCTTCTTCCAGTTGAAAGACGGCGAGCAGTTGTAGGCCAGCATCTTGCCCGGGAACTTGGCGTGGATGGCTTGGGCAAACTTCTTGGCGTATTCCAGATCGGGTTTGCCGGTTTCGCACCACACGAGGTCGGCCACTTCTGCGTAGGCCAGGCCGCGCGAGATGGCTTGCTCCAGGCCCGGCTTGGTGCGGTAGAAACCTTCCACGGTGCGCTCGCCGGTGCAGAATGGGCGGTCGTTTTCATCCACGTCGGCGGTCAGCAGGTCAGCGGCTTCCGCGTCGGTACGGGCGATCAGCACGGTCGGCACGCCCATCACGTCGGCAGCCAGGCGCGCAGCCACCAGCTTGCTCACGGCTTCGCGCGTCGGCACCAGCACCTTGCCACCCATGTGGCCGCACTTCTTCACGGCAGCCAGTTGGTCTTCGAAGTGCACGCCCGCAGCGCCGGCTTCGATCATGGCCTTCATCAACTCGAACGCGTTCAGCACGCCACCAAAACCAGCCTCAGCATCGGCCACGATCGGGGCGAAGAAGTCGATGTCGTCCTTGCCTTCCGACCATTGGATCTGGTCAGCGCGCTGGAACGTGTTGTTGATCTTCTTGACGACCTTGGGCACCGAATCCACCGAGTACAGCGACTGGTCCGGATACATTTCGCCGTTGCTGTTGGCGTCGCCCGCCACTTGCCAGCCCGACAGGTAGATCGCCTTCAGGCCGGCCTTGACCTGCTGCATGGCCTGGTTGCCCGTCAGCGCGCCCAGTGCGTTGACGAACGGCTCGTTGTTCATCAGGTCCCACAGCTTCTCGGCGCCGCGCTTGGCCAGCGTGTGCTCGATCTGCAACGAGCCGCGCAGGCGCACCACATCTTCAGCGGTGTAGCCGCGCTTGATGCCCTTCCAACGCGGGTTGGTATCCCATTCCTTCTGCAGCTTTTGGATTTCGAGTTCGCGTGACATCGCACTCTCCTGTTTGATCGCATCTATCGAATAAAAACCAGGTAACTCACCCTTCGCCTTGAGCCGTGGCGCCTTCTTGGGGTGCCGCTGAGTGGCTCAAGTCATATGTCTTATATAAGAGTGTAGGAATGATGCGTGCAGCGCAACAAGGAGAAGATGTCGACGCTAAGAAGTTTTTATTCTTTATTTTTCAAATACTTAAAATCTTCATTTCATGATGCGGGAAGCTTTTCTCCATCATGAAAGGAGTGGATGGTGCCGTGCGATGTGCGATTTTTGCGGACCAAAAAGTCTTTCCGCATTATGAAAAATCAGCAGGTTGATACCGTCACATTGCCGCAGCGCATAAAAAAACGCCGCGGCTGCGGCGTGTTCGGTGGCCCAGGCCTGCGAAATCAGCTACGCGCGAGCCTATGCGCCACCCAATCCCCGCCCGTAATAACTTGCCGCCCAGCAATGTGCGCCGGGCTGACTGGGTAAACGATGCACTCCACAGCGTCGCTGCCCAGCATCACCGCGTGGTTCTCGCGCAGAAAGAGCGCATCGCCGCCCGGATACACCTCTTCAATCTCGTCGAGCACCGGCACAAGCGCTGCGTCGATGCGGTAGACATCGCCACGCACGGCGGTGCCGGTCGGGTCCAGCACCAAGCCCGGATACGCACCGAAGTCATACAGGCGGCCATGCAGCGTGGCCGTGCCAAGGAGTTCCGGCTCCGGAATGCCGCGCTTGGCTGCAGCAACACGCAAGTCGTTGGCCTCGCCGGCGCGCAGCGTGCCGTAGACGAATACGTGGATGGCACCCGGGTGGGGCATTCGGTAGTTCATACAAGTTTGTCCTGCGAGACCAGCACACCGTCTTCATCGGCGTAGATCCACTCACCGGACTGGATGTAGGCACCGGGCATCTGCACGCCCACTTCGCGCTGGCCGGCGTTCTTCTTGATGCTCTTGCGCGGATGCACCGCCAGTGCCTGGACGCCGACGTTGCATTCGGCCAGCTCACGCGTATCGCGCACGCAGCCGTTGAGCAGGATGCCTTCCCAGCCGTTCTCCTCCGCGAGCTTGCCGAGGTTGCCACCCACCAGCGCGCAGCGTAGCGAACCACCGCCGTCGATCACCAGCACGCGGCCTGCGCCCTGCTCTTCCAGCGCGGCGCGCACCAGGCCGTTGTCTTCAAACACCTTGAGCGTGGAAGCCGGGCCGGCAAACGCGGCGCGCTTGCCAAAACTGCGGAACACCGGCGTGAGCACACGCAGGCTTCCGTAGACCAGCTTGTCTTCGTGCATGTCGCACAGGTCGGTGACAGGAATCATCGTCATGGCAATGGTTGCAATGGGTGAAGGTGCGTTGGCGAAAGCGGATTCAGCTACGCGATTGCGCACGCAGCGAATCGATCGTTGCGCGCGGGCTGATGATATTTGGATCGGTCTGCACTTCGATGATCGTGGCGACCGGCGCCACCAGCGCGGCCTCCACGGCCGACTGGAAACCGTCGAGCGAACGCACCGTATGCCCCTCGGCGCCATAGGCGCGCGCCAATGCGGCGAAGTCTGGGTTGCGCAACTCGGTGCCGCTCACGTGCTCGGGATACTCGCGCTCTTGGTGCATGCGGATGGTGCCGTACATGCCGTTGTTGACCACGATGAAGATGACCGGCGCGTTGTATTGCATGGCGGTCGCCAGTTCCTGGCCGTTCATCAGGAAACAGCCGTCGCCGGCCATGCAGATGACGGGCGTGTCTGGGCAGACGATCTTGGCGGCCACCGCAGCCGGTGCGCCATAGCCCATCGCCCCGCTGGTCGGCGCCAACTGCGTGCGCGAGCCGGACGCCAGCGCTCCATATTGATAGAAGCGATGCAGCCACGTGGCGTAATTGCCCGCGCCGTTGGTCAGGATGCTGTTGTGCGGCAAGCGCTCGCGCAACCATTGCATGGCGCGGGCCATATCGATGCCCCGACCGTTGAACGGCGGCGGCGCAATGTTGGCGAGGTAATCGGCATGCGCGGCTTCCGTCCACGCCGACCAACGCGGCGCGGCATCCGGCGAAACGCCATCCAATGCCTCGGCAATCGCTGGCATAGAGGCATGGATCATCAAGTCCGCCTGGTAGACGCGGCCCAGCTCTTCCGCACCGGCATGCACGTGGATGAGCGTCTGCTTCGGGCGCGGCACATCGAACAGCGTGTAGCCGGAGGTCGACATCTCGCCCAGACGCGGGCCGACGGCGAGCACCACATCGGCCTCTTTCACGCGCGCTGCCAGCTTCGGGTTGATGGCAATGCCGACATCGCCCGCATAGTTCGGGTGGCGGTTGTCGAATAGATCTTGCCGACGGAACACGCAGCCCGCAGGCAGGTTCCAGCGCTCGGCAAAGGCCTGCATGCGCGCGGCGGCTTGCGGCGTCCAGCCGGAACCGCCCAGCAACAGCATGGGCTGTTCGGCGTTCTGCAGCAGCGTCTTCAGTTGTGCAAGATCGTACGGGCCGGGCCAGGCCATCGCGCGCGGTGCCGTTGCCACATCGGGCGGCACGTCGGCCACGGTGGCGACCTCGGTCAGCATGTCTTCGGGCAGCGCCAGCACGACCGGGCCGGGCCGGCCGGCGGTGGCGGTCTGGAACGCGCGTGCGATGTATTCGGGAATGCGCTCCACGCTGTCGATCTGCGCGACCCACTTGGCCATCTGACCAAACATGCGGCGGTAGTCGATTTCCTGGAAGGCTTCGCGGTCGACGAAATCACGGCCGACTTGGCCGATGAACAGGATCAGCGGCGTGGAATCCTGAAACGCGGTGTGCACGCCAATGCTGGCGTTGGTGGCACCCGGCCCACGCGTGCAGAAGACGATGCCGGGGCTGCCGGTCAGCTTGCCGTAGGCGTCGGCCATGTTGGCGGCGCCACCTTCCTGCCGGCAGACGATGAAACGCGCGCGATCACGGCGTTGGTAGAAGCCCTCGAGCACTGAGAGGTAGCTCTCGCCCGGCACGCCAAAGGCGATGTCAACGCCGTGGGCGATAAGCGCGTCGACGAGAATCTGGCCGCCGTGGCGGGGCTGGCTTGCTACTGCTGTCTCCATGGCGGGCGCTCTCGCTCTCGACTCGTTGACGACACAACCGATCATAGCGGAACGCGCCGTGGCCGCACACGCGTTGTACTGACTACATCTGCCGGAACAGATGCGCATACTGCCGCGCCACCGGCAGCGTCTCGGCACGCCCGCGCATCTTCAGGCCCAAGCGGCCCAGCGACAGGTGCACGGCACTCGACACATGCGCCACGTTGACCACCGTACCGCGATGCACCTGCCAGAAGTGCTCGGGATCGAGTTGCGTGAGCAGGTCGCGCAAGCTTGTACGAATGAGCGACTCGCCACTGCCGGCGACGACGTTGACATACTTGTCAGTCGCTTCCAGATACAGCACGTCGTCCACGGGGATAAAGCGGACCTCCTGCCCCACCAGCGCCTTAATGAAGCGCAGATAGCCGCCCTGCGGCGTCAGACGTGTCTGCGCGGCGCCCTGCAGGCCGGCCAGGCGCTCAACGAGATCGGCCAGCGTCTGCGCAGGATCGGCAGCGGAGCCGCCGTTCGGGCGCGTGCCGAGCCGTGCTTTCAGCCGTTTCACTGTCTCAGCCAGGCGCTCGGTCTGCACGGGCTTGAGCACGTAGTCCACCGCGGCCTGCTCGAAGGCATCGAGCGCGAACTGGTCGTAAGCGGTGACGAACACCACCAGCGGACGGTCCTCCCGATCCGACAGCTCGCGCGCCACGTCGATACCTGTTAGGCCCGGCATGCGGATGTCGAGGAAGACCACGTCGGGCACCTGCCCCTCGGCCGCGTCATCAATCACGTCGAGCACCGATTGCCCGTCATGCATGGCCCCCAACAGCGTGGCTTCGGGCCAGAGGGCAGCCAACTCGGCGACGAGGTTTTCAGCCAGCGCCGGTTCGTCGTCGGCGATCAACAAGCGGGGGGAAAACGGCATCGGTCAGGTTCCAGCGGACGCGCGCGAAGACAGCGCGGGGTTGGCGGCAGCGCGAGATGCCTGGGAAAAGCGGCAGCGCCATTCGGGGGCATCCGCCATTGCGGCAGACGCACCGGTAGCGGTGTCGTGCGCCAGCGGCAATTCAACGGTCACCGTCACGCCGTGCGGCACGGTTTCGGTAATCGTCAGGCGGGCATCGCCATCAAACAGACGCGACAGGCGTTCGCGCACATGCGTAAGGCCAAGCCCCGAGCCCTTGCTGCCATCGTTGCCGAAGCCGACGCCGGTATCACGCACTTCCAGCACAAGGCGCTCGCCTTCAGGGTGGGCGCTCAGGCGGGCGGAGAGCGCGATCTCGCCGCCCTCGCGTGCGGGCTCGATACCGTGCACGACGGCGTTTTCCACCAGCGGCTGAATCAACATCGGCGGGATGACGATGTTGGCAATGCTGTCGTCCAGCGCCACCGAAAACCGCAGCCGACTGCCAAAGCGCAGCGCCTGGATGTCGAGATACGCGCGCAGCAGCGCAAACTCCTGCGCCAGCGTGCATTGCTCGGCGCGGGCATGCGAAAGCGACGTGCGCAGAAAGCCGATCAGGTGCTGCAGCAGCCGCCGCGCGCCCACCGGGTCCCGCGCAATCAGCACGTCAACGTGGGCGAGCACGTTGAACAGGAAGTGTGGCTCGATCTGCGCTTGCAGCGCCATCAATTGCGCACGTACGACCTGCTTCTCGGCCTCTTCGCGGTCCAGCGCATCGAGCGCGGCTTGCCGCTGCAACGCCGCCAGCTTGCCGCGCGACCAGTAGAAATATGTCGCACCCAGCGCGGCCAGCATGGCGATGATGAAACTCATGCGCAGGCTGTCGGCGCGCCACGGCTCGGGGTTGGCGCCCGCATTCAGGCACAGAACGGTGCGTGCGATCCACTGCCCGAGCGGCACGCCTATCAGCACGGCGCCCAGCACGATCCACGGAAACACCTTCTTGTTGGGCGGCCCATCGCCCCACAGCACGTGGCGCGGGATGTCGATCAACGTAAACATCGACAGGCCGATCCCCTGGCTGAACACGAAATCCTTCCAGAACGACTCTTCCGGGCGGATGCCGAAGGCCAGCACCGCTGCAATCAGCGTATTGACGACCGCGACGACGGCAAACCCCTTCCCCGCCCGCGCGACAATCCGCAGGCAACTGCTGAGCGAAGGCAACGACACATTGGCGAACATGCGGGCGATCTTACCGGACGGTTCTCCGGCGTTGAAGCTTGGGGTTTCCCGCATCACCGGCGGCCGGATTGCGATTTTCCGGCTTGCTCACGCAAACGGGCGAGTTCGTGGTCGACCATGCGCTGGTAGCCGTTGCCCATGCTCCAGGCCAGGCTCAGGCCATGCGCGGCCAGCCCCATCCCCCAGCCCAGCAGCGGCCAGACAAACCAGAACTGGCCGCGCGACAGCGCAATCGCCGCCAGCACGGCGTTCACGGCCAGGAACGACAACAGGTGAATGCGAAACCCCATGCGCACGCCGGCACGGCGGCGTGCGCGGCGTAGGAGTGCATCGCCGGAGTCGGCGGGTTGGGTGTAGAGGACGGCGGACATGGTGGTCTCTGGTGGGAACCGAGGATGTCCGCAGTATAGGAATGGCGCCTGGGCTGGCACCACGGGCGTGCGACGAATGGCGGGATTGCGTATTTGAACGGCGCGCCGTCTGAGTTCAGTGCACCGTCTTTGCCGCGACGCCGAGCTTTTCGGCAGCCGCATGCAGGCGCTTGTCGCGGGTCCAGAGCGATGTGCCGGGCGTCAGTTGAACCGCGGCCATCAGGTGAACGTCAACGTAACCGATACCGAGCCCGGACAACGCCTGGCTCGAAATGAAGTGCCGCACTTCTGCATCGGTTGCCACCTTCACTTGGGGTAAATCCAGCAGCGCTTCCAGTACCACTTCGCGCTGGCGGAGACTGCCTAACGCCAATTCGCCAACAACGAACGGATGCGCGAGCACCTGCCCACGCTCAAGCAGCGCCACCAATACGGCATCCCCGCTACGCAGATGATCGATCCAGACCGAGGTATCAACGAGGATCATGCAGGATCCCGGCGGCGCGGCACCTCGTCCAAATTCGGCTCGGTACCGCCCAATCGCGCGAGGCGGCGAGCGCTCTCGCGCTCAATCAATGCCTTCAGCGCTTCGCGGATCAGTGCGGATTTCTCTTGCAACCCCGTGAACGCCTGGGCTTTAGCGAGCAAATCGTCGTCAAGAGCAAGCGTGGTGCGCATGACATGCCTCCAATAAGAGGCACGATTCTATCACCAAATGATGTTCAAAATCATGCTGCCAGCACCTCCCGCGCCCCCTGTGCCACCACCGTAGAGGCCACCGCCTCCGCCACCGTCTCACGCGAGAGATGCGGCGCAAACATCCCGATGAAGTCGTGCGCATAGCCGCGCAGATACGCACCGCGACGCACCGCCACACGCGTGGTGTTCGGCTCGAACAGGTGATCGGCCCCGATGCAGACGAGGTTATCGTCCTTGCGCCCGTCATAGGCCATTGAGGCGATGATGCCGACGCCCACGTCCAGCGCCACGTAGGTCTTGATCACGTCCGCGTCCATGGCGGTCAGCACGATCTCGGGGTGCAGGCCGGCGCTGGCAAACGCAGCGTCGATGTTGCGGCGGCCGGTGAAGCCGGCGTCATACGTAATCAGCGGGTACTGCGCCACGTCTTCGAGCGTTGGCAGTGGGTTCTTGGTGAGCGGATGGTCCGGGCTGACCACCAGCACGTGGCGCCAGCGGTACGCTTCGAACGAGGTCAGCCCCGGCTCGTTGGCGACAGCCTCCGTCGCGATGCCGATGTCGGCCTGCCCCGTCAGCAGCAGCTCAACGATGTGCGAAGGCGATGCCTCCTGCAGCGCCAGCGTGACGTGCGGATATTCCTTACGGAACGACTGCACCACCTTCGGCAGGGCATAGCGCGCCTGCGTGTGCGTAGTCGCCACAGTCAGACGCCCAGACTGGCGGCCGGAGAATTCCTCCCCAGCCTGGCGCAGGTTTTCGGCTTCGAGCAGCAGGCGCTCGACGATGCGGACGATCTCGCGTCCGGGCTCGGTCAGGCCGGTCAGGCGCTTGCCGTAGCGTTCGAAAATCTCGACGCCAAGCTCGTCCTCCAGCTCGCGGATCTGCCGCGACACGCCGGGCTGCGAGGTGTACAGCGCGTTGGCGACTTCGGTCAGGTTGAACTGGCGGCGCACCGCCTCGCGAATGGAACGCAGTTGCTGAAAGTTCATGGCTCGTGTCCTCTCGTATGGTTGTCGTCTGAGCGTGAGGTTATGCGGTGGCCTGCGCGGCGGCAGATGGCTTGTTCTGCGCGAACACGCGGATGGCGCGTGGGCGCACCACCAGCGTTTCGCCTTCACGGAAGCCCTCGGCACGGAAGCGCTCGATGGGCAGGGAGACTTCGATGATGTCGTCGGTGTCTTCGCGCTCTAGCTCGAGCTGTGCGACGGCGCCTAGCGTGAGCGCGCGGCGCAGCGTCACGGGAATGCCCTCGGCGCCGGGCGCGTAGCGTTCCAGGTCGATCTCGTGCGGGCGTACAAATGCCACGGCTTCGTTTTCCACCAATCGTGCCCGCGATGAATCGATACCGCCCGACGGCACGTTGATCGCCGACTCACCCACATGCAGCACGCTGCCGCCCTCGCCCTCTTCCAGGCGGCCGTGGAATAGATTCACGTTGCCGAGAAAGCCGTAGACGAACGGCGTGGCCGGCGTGTTGTAGACCGCATCCGGGCTGCCGACCTGCTCGACCTGACCACGGTTCATCAGCACCACGTTGTCGG
>Ga0070659_100001491_pt1 | contig 16855 bp, 21 predicted proteins | sample KBSC23metaG_FD_64666 | JGI IMG/M metagenome (GOLD analysis project Ga0070659, IMG submission 64666) | Corn rhizosphere microbial communities from Kellogg Biological Station, Michigan, USA - KBS C2-3 metaG | ecosystem: Host-associated > Plants > Roots > Rhizosphere > Soil ... | reverse complement strand
GTACCGGCCGGCCCGTCGTCGTACGACGCGTTCGAGACCGGCTACGCGAAGGTGCTGCGGCTCGACCAGCCGGACGGCACCGAGAAATGGCTGATGGTCTACCGGTCCGGGCGCCAGTGCGCGTCGTGCGCCAACAACACGCACGAGTACTACACGCTCTCGGTGGCCACCGCGAACGACGTCACCGGCCCGTGGACGAAAGCGTCGTACAACCCGATCTACGACCCCTTCATCGGCGACGACACCGGGCAGAACAAGGGCGGCGGCCTGATCGGCATCGACGCGATCACCCGGTACGACGGCTACTACGAGATGGTCTGGCAGGACGGGTTCCTCGGCGACGTCTACCTGACCCGGTCGACCGATCTGCGCAACTGGACCGACTTCGCGCCGCTCGGCACCCAGAAGCTGCGCCCGACCGGACGCAACCGGTCCGCGCCGATCTTCGCGTCACCGCGCGGCCCTGACGCGGTCGTCATCGTGGGCGCGGATCTGGTGTGGGACGACCAGGTTGGCGCGCTGACGCTGGTCTATCTCAGCTGGGACGCCGCCAACCTGGAGAAGCCGCCGGGCACGGTCAGCGTCAACATCGCCCGCTCGGTCACCGGCGGGCAGCCGTTGGTCGGCCGCAACGACTGAGCGCTCCCCAACGGGTCGAAATCGTTACGGATCGCGGGTTCGCGCGTTGATCACGTTGACCCGACGGAGAGGGAATCGACCCGTGCCCATCGTTCGCCGCGCGCTCGTCGCCGGCATCGCGTGCTCGCTCGCCGCCACCGGCGCGGCCCTCGCCCTTCCGTCGAACGCGTCGACGACCGCGACGACCGCCAAGCCGGCGGCGCATCACCCGAGGTTCATGCCGTCGCTCGGCGACCCGATCCAGCCCCCGGCGCCGCCGTGTGTCGTGCCCGAGACGAGCGTGCCTGGCGTCGGCGACGTCGGCCCGTGCGTGTCCGCGCCCGAGGCGTTCGCGACCGGGCAGCCGATCCCCGGCAACATGGCCTACTGGGGCGGCCGGGTGCAGGTGCACCCGAAGATCTACCTCGTCTTCTTCGGCTGGAACCGGCCCGGCGCCTTTGACTACTGCACGCCGAGCACGCTCGCCGAAGGCACGATCAAGCTGACGCTCAAATGTGACCCGGACGGCGCCGGCAAGCAGATGGCCGACTTCGTCTCGCAGCTCGGCGGCACCCGCTGGGCTGGCGTGCAGTCGCAGTACTACCAGATCGTGCAGAACCACAAGACGTTCATCTCGAACGACAAGAACCAGCTCGGTGGCATCTGGATCGACGACGTCAACAAGACGTCCGCGAAGATCAGCTACCACGACATGGCGAGCGAAGCCGAGCGCGCGGCACTGCACTTCCACGTGTCCGCGGCGCAACTCATCAACAGCAACTTCGTCATCCTGCAGCCGAAGCACTTCAGCGACCCGCAAGCGCAAGCCAGCGGGTACTGCGCGTTCCACGACCTCATCGAGCCCGCGGTCGACCCGGCCGACTACAAGGGCCTCAAGCCCGGGGTGCCCTACACGAACATGCCCTACGTGCTCAACCAGGGCAGCGGCTGCGGCGAGCACCTCGTCAACAAGGGCGCCAACGGCAAGCTCGACGGCTTCACCGTGGCGCTCGGCCACGAGATCGAGGAAACCGTCACCGACCCCGGCGCCGAGGACCACATCGGCGGCGTCAACTACGGCGGCTGGTACGACCCGTTCGACGCCAACGAGAACGGCGACAAGTGCGCGTACGTCGGCGAAGAGCCGTTCACCGGCACTGCGCTGCCGGAGCCCGGCGCGGCCGGCAACATCAAGGGAAACCGCGGCGGGACGTTCGCCGTACAGTCGCTCTGGAGCAACGAAGCCGCCGGTGGCGCGGGCTACTGCGCCGGCACCGACAGCGACCTGCCGTTCTGACCGCGACGCCGGCCCGCCGGCGCGCGATACTCGCCGGGTGCGCGACATCCGGCTGCTGCTCACCGCCGCCGCCGTCCTAGCGGCGTTTCTCGTCGTCGAAGTCGTCGTCGCGATCGTCGTCGGTTCGGTCGCGCTGCTCGCCGACGCCGGTCACCTGCTCGGCGACGTGCTCGCATTGCTGATGGCGGCCGGCGCCGCCCGGTTGGCCCGGCGCGCGGCCGGCGGCCGCTGGACCTACGGGCTCGAGCGCGCCGAGATCCTCTCCGCCGCGGTCAACGGCGTCACGCTGGCGATCGTCGCCACGGTCGTCCTCGCCGAAGCCGTACGCCGGCTCGTCGAACCCGCGCACGTGACCGGCACACCACTCGTCGTGGTCGCGCTCGTCGGGCTGGTCGTCAACCTGGTCGCGGTCGGCCTGGTGAGCCGCGCCGACCGGCGGTCACTGAACATCGCCGGCGCGCTCGCGCACGTCGTCACGGACGCGGTCGCGCTGGCCGCGACCCTGGTCGCCGGCGTCGTGCTGTTGCTCACCGGTTGGCGGCGCGCCGACCCGGCCGCGTCGCTGGTCGTCGTCGCGCTGATGGCCCGCTCGGCGGCGACGCTGCTGCGCGCCTCAGGACGGGTACTCCTCGAAGGCAGCCCCGAACACGTCGACCTCGGCGAGCTGCGCCGGCACCTGCTGGAGACGCCGCGCGTGGTCGACGTGCACGACCTGCACGTGTGGACGGCGGGCGCCTCGCTGCCGATCCTCACGGCGCACGTCGTCGTCGAGGACGCGGCGTTCGGCGACGGCGGCGCGCCGGCCCTGCTCGACCACCTCCAGCAGTGCCTGGCCGGGCACTTCGACGTCGAGCACTCGACGTTCCAGCTCGAACCGGCCGGCCATCTCGCCCACGAGCTGGGAATGCACTGATCACCGGGACGCGACGTACGCTGAACTCGTGATCCTCGCGGTGTTCGCCCTGCTGGTCCTGATCTTCGTGATCCTGCCGCTCGCCGGCATGGCGATCGCCTGGGTGATCTGGACCGCGCTCATCGGCATCGTCCTCGGCGCCCTGGGCCGGCTCATCGTCCCCGGTCCGCAGCCGATCGGCGTGTTCGCGACCATCGCGTGCGGCCTCGTCGGCTCGCTCGTCGGCGGCATCATCGGTACGGCGGCGGACCTGCACCGGATCGCGACGTTCCTCGTCGAGCTGGGCATCGCGGCCGGGGCCGTCATGGTCTGGGCGGGCACCCACCGCCGCCAGGTCGGCCGCGGCCGCAGCCGCGGCGTCATCGACGTCTGATCACGAGGCCTTCCGCCGTACGTCCGGGTCGTCGAGCAGGCCGAGCGCGTCGAGCAGCAGCCGAGCGGATTCCTGGTCTTCGGCCCGCCCGCACACGACGAGCGCGGCGCGGCGGCGGCGGTCGGCACTGACCGGGGGGATGGGGGAGTCGTCGAGGCGAGGCACCGTCATGCGCAGGCGCCTACCCCAGTCACACCAGCCTCACTCCCACGATTTTTTGCATTCACCCGGCAGGAGTAACGGCGGCGGCGGCCGAAATACCTAACGACCCCCAGCTCTCCATGGCGTGGCCCACGGTCCGGGCCGCGCCACGTCCGCCCACGGCAAGGAGACATGGTGTACCCGCTTGACGGCGATGCCGCCGACGCGCCGCCTACCGCCTACCTCGTGCTGACCTTGAAGCTGACCGAGGAGGCCGCGCAGGTGCCGGTCATCGAGGTGATCCGCGCGGTTCGCACCGCCGCGGTGTCGCTCGCCGCGTCGCGCGGCGAGCAGCCGGCGCTGGAAGAGGTCGAGGAGGCCGCGCGCAAGCGGCTCGGGCTCGCCGGCTGAGACCTACCGCCCGGTCTGGGCACTTCGTACGACGTCGACGCACGGGGCCGACGGATCGCACGACACCGTCTCCACCCCCGGCGTCGCGAGCAACTGCTTGACGAGCTGGTCCCGTTTCGCGAGATCGAGCGTCGCCAGCACGAGCCGCAAGGACGCGTGTACGGCGGACGCCGGCACGCTCGCGCTGCACGTGTAGAGGCGCTGGAACTCTGCGTACGCCTGCGCCTCGGTCTCCTCGAAGACGGCGGCGACGTCCGGCAGCGCGGCGACGCGGTCGTGCAGCTGCGGCAGCGAGACGCCCGGCTTGACGAACACCGAGACGTCGACGGTGCCGACCCACGGCGAGCGGCGGCCGGCCGTCGTACCGTTCACGTCCGGCGGGCAGCTGCTCGGCGTCGCGACCGGCTGCGCGAGAAAGCCGTCGAGGTCGGGATGCCCGTGCACGGCGTGGTTGTCGGGCAGCGGGGGAGCCGACGATCCGCACCCGCCGGCCGTGCCCGTCACCGCGACGACCGCGAGTGCCGTCGCGAACCCCCAGCGGCGCACGTCAGCGTTTGCGCAACGCGCCGCGGACCGAGTTACCGATGAACAGTGCCCACCAGACAAGGCCGGTCAGGAAGATGACCGCGACGAGCGCGAGCAGCAGGTAACGCACGCAGGCAACTTACCTCGCGGGGCTGCCGGCTACACGTTCGACCAGTGTGCAGAACGCGCACACGGCTGCCGAGCTCGGCGATCCGCACCGGCTGCACACTCCGACGAGCGCGCGTTCCTCCTCCGCGACGCCGTCGAGCACCGGCAGCATCTCGTCGAGGAACTTCAGGTAGAACGTCGCCTTCACGCCGGGCGAGCGCTCCTCCATGGCGTTGAGCGTTTCCTTGTAACGGAGGTGCTTGTTCCCGGCCGCCATCGGGCACTCGTCGACGAGGTAGTCGATCCGGTTGACGACGCAGTACGCCGCGGTCTCGCGCTCGCCCATCCGGATGAGTGGTTTCACTCGCCGGGCGAAGCCGTCGGTCGCAGCCAGCACCGGTCGCTGCCGCGCGAGGTAACCGACCTGCCACTGCAGCACGTTGCCGAACAGCACCGCCGCTTCGTCGTCGAGGTTGTGCCCGGTCGCGAGCACGTCGTAGCCGCCGTCGAGGGCGGCGCGGTTGAGCAGGTGCCGCTTCGACAGGCCGCACGCCGAGCACGGGACCCGTTTCGTCGCGCGGGCGGCTTCCGGGATCGCGAAGCCGTGCTCGTCGGGAATGTCGACGACGTGCAACGTCAAGCCGTGCGCCTGCGCGAACCGTTCGGCGTACCCGCGGCTGGTGTCGCTGTAATCGCCGATGCCGAGACCGAGGTAGACGCCGTCGGCCCGGAAGCCGAGCGCGACGAGAATGTGCCACAGCGCCAACGAATCCTTGCCGCCCGAGATCGCCACCAGCACCCGCTCGGAGTGACCCATCATCCGGTGCGAGCTGATCGCCCGGCGGACCTGCTCGCGGCAGTGCGCGTTGAAGCAGTCGGCGCAGAACGCGGCCCGGTGCCGCGGGATGTCGATGACCGCCGGCTGCCCGCACGGCTTGCACTTCACCGGCGCTCACCCACCGCTGATGACGGGCCTGATCTCGACGACGTCGGTGTCGTGCAGCGTCTCGTCGTGCGTCACGAGGCTGTCGCCGCGGATGACCAGCACCGACTCGCGGTTGAGGCCCAGCGACGCGACGAGCTCGGTGACCCGCACCGGACCGCTGACTTCGACGTCGCGCTTGGGGTTATGAAGGCGTACCTGCACGGCCCCCACAGTAAGCCTCACAGCACGGCGCGGTCGCGATGGTGCAGCACCCGGTGCAGCTGTTCGGCGGGGCCCGGCCCGGCCGGCCCGCAGACGAGCGGCGATCGCGCAAGCAGCCAGGCCCCGACGACCATGACCGCGGCGCCGAACGCCTCCCACGGCAGCGCGGTCAGCGACGTGTCGAACGTCTCGTCCAGCGCGACGATGCCGATCAGGATCCCGATGATCGGCTCGCCGACCGCCATCGGCGGCAGCGACGCCGACAGCGACCCCGCCTCGTACGCCGACTGCGACAGCGTGAGCCCGTAGAGCGCGGTCACGATGAGCACGTACGGCTGCCACGAGACGACGAGGTGCCCGAAGTCCTTGTCGAGCCAGTGCAGGCAGTAGCGGGTGAGCGCGTCCTGCAGGCCGAACAGTACGCCCGCGGCACCGCCGATGAGCGCGGCCCGGTGCGACGGTGACGGCAGCCGCAGCCCGGCGGACACGAGCGACAGCGACAACCCCCACGCCGCGAGCGTCACCAGCACCCACTGCAGCATCGGCATGTCCGAGGAGCCCACGGTGGGCGAGCCGACGCCGAGCAGCAACCCCAGCCCCGCGCTGACCATGAGCGCGCCGGCCCACTCGACCGGGCGCAGCCGTTCGCGCCGCCACGCCGCGGACAGCGGCAATGCGAACAGCAGGCTCGCGGTGAGCACCGGCTCGACGACGGCGAGGCTGCCCTGGCCCAGCGCGGCCGCCTGGAGCAGGTCGCCGACGATCATCGCGGCGATCCCGCCGACCCAGATCCGGTGCTTGGACAGCTCGACCAGCAACCGCGGTGACAGGAAAAGCCCGCGCGGCGCTTCGTGTGCCTCGTGATACTGCAAGACGTACGCCGCGGCGAAACACAGCGAAGCGGCGAACGCCAGCAGCATGACCATGATGGTTGGCAGACTAGGCACCTGACCTGAACGACGACGAAGCGGAGTCGACCCCACGTGCTCGCCCTGTCCGTGGTAGCCGCGATCGCGGCCGGGTGCACGTTTGCGGTCGGGTCGGTGCTGCAACAGAGCGCGGCCCGCGAGGCGCCGAGCGAGGACTCGCTGTCGCTGCGGTTGCTGTTGGGGTTGGCGCAGCGCCCGCGCTGGCTGCTCGGCATCGCCGGCGACTTCTTCTCGTTCGGCCTGCAGGCGCTCGCGCTCGCGTTCGGCCCGCTCGCGCTCGTGCAGCCGCTGGCGGTGACCGGCCTGCTCTTCGCGATCCCGCTCGCGGTGCGATTGCGCGGCCGCCGGCTCGGGCTGCGGGAGTGGTCGGGCACGATCGCGGTCGCCGGTGGGCTGGCCGCGTTCCTCGTCGGCGCCTCGCCCAGCGACGGCGTCCCGCAGACGACCTGGGTGCGGTGGGCGCTCATCCTCATCGCGGTCGGCGGGCTGATGGCGTTCGGCGTACTGCTCGGCGGTGTCCTCCGCGGGCCCGCGCGGGCGTCGGCGTACGCGATCTCGGCGGGCGCGGCCTTCGGGCTGCTGGCCGCGTTGACGAAGGCCTCGACGCACCTGCTCAGCCAGGGCGCGGCGACGTTCTTCACCGCCTGGCAGCCGTACGCGATGGCCGTCGTCGCCATCCTCGGCGCGATCGTGCAGCAGAGCGCTTTCCAGGCGGGTCCGCTGCCGGCCAGCGTGCCGGTGATGGACGCGATGGAGCCGGCGGTCGCGGTGTGTATCGGGGTGTTCGCGTTCAACGAGTCGGTGGACACGTCGGTCCCGGGCCTCGCGTTCCAGGCGCTGGGCATCCTGCTGTTGCTCTGGGGCATCGTGAGCCTCGACCGGTCGCCGATCGTGCTCGAGCTGCAGGCGAAGGAGCCGCGGGAGGACGCTAAGCCCGTGAATGCTGGTGCTGGAGTGACTGATGGTGCACAATGAGTGAGGTCATGGGCCGTTGACGGGCCGCGTCGCGAGGACGGTGGGGAAGCCGACCCTCGGCGACGATGGAGGTCCGTCATGGCCGCGACTGGCAACGGCACCGCTGGCAACGGCACCGCGGCGACCGCTCGCGGGGTGCTGTTCGTGCACTCCTGCCCGCCCGCGCTCCGGCCGCATGTGGAGTGGGCGGTGGCGGGCGTCCTCGGCGTACCGGTCCGTCTCGACTGGGATCCGCAGCCCGTCGCGCCCGGCTGCCTGCGCGCCCAGACCGGGTGGCGCGGCGCACCCGGTACGGCGGGCCGGCTCGCGGCGGCGATGCGGGACTGGCCGCTGGTGCGCTGCGAGGTGACCGAGGAGCCGAGCGCCGGGTGTGACGGGGAGCGTTACGCGATGACCCCGGACCTCGGCGTGTTCCGGTCCGCGATGAGCGGCAACGGCGACGTGCTCGTCCAGGAGGACCGGCTCCGGCACGTCCTCGCGACGATCGACGACCTGCCGACGCTGCGGCACGCGCTGGACCGGCTGCTCGGCGCGCCGTGGGACGTCGAGCTCGAGCCGTACCGGCTGGCCGGCGACGGATCGCCGGTGCGGTGGCTGTCTTCGGCGGGTTGACGCTCCGCCCCTAGACGCAATCGCGCGCTGGTTCGCTTCTAGGCGAACCAGCGCGCGATTGCTGTGTGCGGGACGGTGCTAGTTGGTCTGGCCGACCAGGTCGACCTGGATGCAGTACGTCGTGCTGCCGACCTTGCACTTGCTGGTCGACGTGTCGTCGCCCTGCTGGAAGATGATCGTGCCGTACGTGCCGCGGTAGTGCGTGCCGGTCGCGGCGCCACCGTGGGTGTTGAAGTTGCCGACCGGGCCGTAGCTCGGCGGGCACTCGGTGTCGGCGCCGCTCTGGTAGTAGACGCTCCGGCCGTCGGAGTCACAGTCGGACACGCGGTCGTAGTCCGTGATGTGCCCGTTGAAGCCGGCCGGCGGGGCGCCGTTGCCGCGCTGCAAGATGCCGTGCTCGGTGCCGCGCTCGGTCACCACGTTCACGTTCGAGTGGTCGATAGTCCAGGTGTCACTGCCGGCGGAGCTGTTGTCGCCGGTGCAGTCCTGCGTGGGGTCCTGCTCGTTGCCGGAGAACTGCGACGCCGTCGGATGGCTGATGTCGCTCGAGCCCGCCATGACGTCCTGACCCCACGAGCCGACGCCGCAGATGCGAATCGTCTCGGTCGTCGGCTTGCCGGCGGCGGTGTCACCGTATGCGGCGTACGCGCTGCCTGCGGCCAAGACCGCTCCGACGGCTGCTCCTACTACCCAGCGTGGTGCCACAGAGATTCCCATTCCTTTCAACGAGGCCAGGCCTGCGCTCCCGGCGCGACGGGTAAGGCATTTGTGCCAAGGCCGACATAGCCCCGCTAAACCGGGATAAACCACAAAGATCCGGGAACAAATTTGTGTTCTGGCCCGAATGGGTCGCTCTCAGACGGCGGTGTCGTCGTCCTGGCTGAGCAGGGCGATCACGAGGAGTAGCGCGCCGACTGCGAGGAGTCCGAGGCCCGCCCACGGAACGGCGGCCTCCCACCCGGACAGCGAGATGTCGCTGATCGCGACCCGCAGCGCCTCGACCGCAAGCGCGACGAAGCCGAGCAAGCCGAGCGTCGCGCCGATGGGCAGCAAGACCGAGGAACGCACCGCGCGAATCTAGCGCGACCGCGCGGATCTCGCGTGACCGTGCGAATCTCGGGTGACCGCGCGGGCGGTTACGCAGCGTGGCCGGGGTGCCCCTACCCTCTTGCGCGCCCAACCATCACGGTGGTTGACGTCAACCTCCCGCAGGTTGATCTCAACCATCCGGCTGGTTGGCCGCCTGACAGATAGTGCGTGGGGTGGTCACTCCGCGTAGCGACCGGCGGCGCGCAACGCAACGAGGTCGGAGCGGCGCGGTCGGAGCGCCTCGGTCAGAGCGGGATGTTGCCGTGCCGGCCGCGAGCCGGGGTCGACGCGAGGGCCGCGCGCAGCGACTCGGCCAGCGCGGTACGCGTCCGATCCGGCGCGACGACCGCGTCGATCACACCGAGCTCGACGGCACGGGCCAGCCCACCCGAGATCTGTTCGTGCTCGTCGGCGAGCTGCTGCTCCAGCTCGGGGACCTGCTCGGCCGCCACCTCGGCCAGCCGGCGGCGGTGCAGGATGCGCACCGCCGCGACCGACCCCATCACCGCGACCTGCGCACCAGGCCACGCGAACACCTTCGTGGCGCCGAGCGAGCGCGAGTTCATCGCGATGTACGCGCCGCCGTACGCCTTGCGGGTCACCAACGTCACCCGAGGCACGACCGCCTCGGCGAACGCGTGCAGCAGCTTCGCCCCGCGCCGTACGACGCCGTCCCACTCCTGGCCGACGCCGGGCAGGTAACCGGGGACGTCGACGAGCACGATCAGCGGCAGCCCGAACGCGTCGCACATCCGCACGAACCGCGCCGCCTTCTCCGCGCTCGCGGCATCGAGGCAGCCGCCGAGGCGCATCGGGTTGTTCGCGAGGACACCGACGGCCAGGCCGCCGAACCGGCCGAGCGTGGTGACGATGTTCGGCGCCCACCGCGGGTGCAACTCCAACCCGGGCGCGTCCAGCACCGCTTCGACCAGCGGCCGCACGTCGTACGCCCGCTTCGGCGACTCGGGCAGCAGGTCCGCGAGCGGCCGGTCCACGACGTCGCCGAGGTGCCCGTGGTGGGCCAGCAGCGACGCGGTCTGCCGGGCGCGCAGCAACGCCTCGTCGTCGGTCTCGCTGACGACGTGCACCACTCCGCTGCGCCGGCCGTGCGGCTCCGGCCCGCCGAGACGGGACATGTCGACGTCTTCGCCGGTGACGCTGCGTACGACGTCCGGGCCGGTGACGAAGACCCGGCCGTGCGGGCCAAGGATCACGACGTCGGTGAGCGCCGGGCCGTACGCCGCACCACCCGCGGCCGGGCCGAGGACGACGGAGATCTGCGGCACCCGTCCGGACGCGAGCGTCATCGCGGCGAAGATCTCGCCGACCCCGTTGAGCGACGCGACGCCTTCGGCGAGCCGGGCGCCGCCCGAGTGCCACACGCCGATCACCGGCAGCCGCTCGCGCATCGCGACCGCATACGCAGCGGCGATCGCGGCGCAGCCCTCGGCACCCAGCGCGCCGCCCTGCACGGTCGGATCGGTGCCGAACGCGACGACCTCACCGCCGTCGATCCGCCCGATCGCCGTGACGACGCCGGTGCCGGCGTTCGCGTGCAGCGCGCGCAGGCTGTGGTCGTCGCAGAGCCGTTCGAGCCGCAACCACGGATCCCGCGGATCTCGTTGCCGGGCAATGGAAACGTCGAGTCCGGAGCCGACGAGCGTCATCAGACCGCCTTGACCGCGAGGGTCACGTTGTGACCACCGAAACCGAACGAGTTGGACAGCGCGGCGCCGCCCGGCGCAAGCGCGCGCGGCTCGAACCGCACCACGTCGAGGCCGATCTCGTCGTCCGGATCGTCGAGGTTGCGCGTCGGCGGTACGACGCCGTGGTGCAGCGACAACACCGTGACCGCGGCTTCGAGTGCGCCGGCCGCACCGAGCAGGTGACCGGTGCACGACTTCGTCGCCGTGACCGGGATCGTGTTGGCCGCGTCGCCGAGCGCGGTCCGCAACGCCTTCGCCTCGGCGACGTCGCCGAGCGGCGTCGACGTCGCGTGCGCGTTGACGTGTACGACATCACTCGACTGCAATCCGGCGTCACGCATCGCCAACGCGAGTGCGCGTGCGGCGCCGGCGCCGGTCGGCTGCGGCGCCGCGACGTGATGCGCGTCGGCGCTGATGCCGGCGCCGGCGAGCTCGGCGTAGATGCGTGCGCCACGGCGGTGCGCGTGCTCCCGGGTCTCGAGCACGAGCACCGCCGCGCCTTCGCCGAGGACGAACCCGTCGCGTGCCTTGTCGTAGGGACGCGACGCGGCGTCGGGCTGGTCCTCGCGCGTCGACAACGCGCGCATGGCGGCGAAACCGGCGATCGGCAGCGACGCGATCGCCGCTTCCGTACCACCCGCGACGACGACCTCGGCGCGACCGGCACGGAGCAGATCCAGCGCGAGCGCGATCGCTTCCGCGCCGCTCGCGCATGCGGACACCGGCGTGTGTACGCCGGCTCGCGCGGTCAGTGCGAGCCCGACCGTCGCGGCCGGGCCGTTCGGCATCAGCATCGGCACCGTGTGCGGCGACACTCGCCGGGCGCCGCGTTCGCGCAGCACGTCGTACTGCGCCAGCAAGGTGAGCACGCCACCGATCCCGCTCGCGACCACGACCGCGAGCCGCTCGGGATCGACACCGGCGTCCCCGGCCGAACGCGCTGCGAAGCCGGCGTCGGCCCATGCCTCGCGAGCGGCGACCAGGGCGAACTGCTGCGACCGGTCGAGGGTTCGTGCCTCGACCCGGTCGAGCACCTCGGTCGGCTCGACGGCAACCCGTGCCGCGATCCGCACCGGCAGGTCGGCCGCCCACTCCTCGTCCAGCCGCCGTACGCCGGACCGGGCCGCGAGCAGCCCGTCCCACGTCGACGCGACGTCACCGCCGAGCGGAGTCGTCGCGCCTAGACCGGTGACGACAACACTCATGCAGCGACGCCGGCCTTCTCGATGTAGGACACCGCGTCGCCGACGGTCTTGAGGTCCTTGAGGTCCTCGTCTGGAATGCGAACACCGAACTGGTCCTCGGCCGCGGTGGCGATCTCGACCATCGACAGCGAGTCGACGTCGAGGTCGTCGACGAAGTTCTTGTCGAGGGTGATGTCACCGACGGGAACGCCGGCGATCTCGTTCACGATCTGCGCCAACCCGGCGAGGATCTCTTGCTGTGACACGGTTTCTCTCCTTGCTACCTAAGGGACGCGGACGACTTGTCCGGCGTAGGTGAGCCCGGCACCGAAGGCGAGCAGCAACGCGAGGTCGCCGCTGCCGACGGCACCGGTGTTGACGAGCGACGACAACGCGAGCGGCACCGACGCGGCCGACGTGTTGCCGGTGGTCGCGATGTCGTGCGCGACGACGACGTGGTCCGGCAGCTTCAGCGCACGGGCGAGCGCGTCGACGATGCGCGCGTTCGCCTGGTGCGGTACGAACGCGCGGAGGTCGCCGACGCCGACCCCGGCGAGCTCGCAGGCGCGCCGGGCGACGGGGGCGAGTTGGGTCGTCGCCCACCGGAAGACCGCCGGCCCGTCCATGCGGATCGCCCAGTCGCCGTCCGGCACCCCGACGCTGGCGTACGCGTCGCCGTCGCTGCCCCACGCGACCGGGCCGATGCCGGGCTCGTCGGCCGCCTCGACGATCGCGGCGGCGGCACCGTCGCCGAACAGGATGCAGGTACCGCGGTCGGACCAGTCGAGCCAGTCGGTGAGCTTCTCCGAGCCGACGACGACGGCGCGGGTCGCGCTACCCGTTCGGATCGCGTCGCTGGCGACCGACAGCGCGTAGCAGAACCCGCCGCACGCCGCGTTGACGTCGAACGCGCCGACGCCAGGTGCGTCGATGCCGCTGGCGATCCGGGCCGCGCCGCCGGGGATCGCGTTGCGCATCGTGCAGGTCGCGAGGACGACCAGGTCGACGTCGGCGCCGCTGAGACCGGCCGCGGCGAGTGCCTTCGCGGCGGCGTCGATCCCCATTGACACCACGCTCTCGTCGGCCGCGGCGACGTGCCGGCTGACGATGCCGGTACGGGTCCGGATCCACTCGTCGGTGGTGTCGAGGCCGCGCCCGGCGAGGTCGTCGTTGGTCAGGCTGCCGGCGGGGCGGTGCTCGCCGAGCCCGACGATGCGCGAATGCCGCAACGACGTGTCCGTTCTCACGCGGTCACCGGATGCAGTCTCGCCAGCGCCTGACCCGGCGCGACCGGGTCGCCGTCGTACGCGAGCCATTCGACGAGCACGCCGCCGTGCACCGCCGCGACCGACGACTCGCTGCGGTTGGAGACGACGACGCCGAGCGGCGCGCCCGGTGCGAGCGTCGTACCGGGCGCGGTTTCGGTACGGCGGAAGGTGCCCGCGACGGGTGCGATCGCGACCCGCCACGGCGGCGTGGGCTCGCTGGTCGCGACCGCGTGCCGGTCGAGCATCGCGCGCGCTGTCGCGAGGTCGTCCGGGGTCGTGATCGCGAGCGTCTCGACGCCGGGCAGCGCGCGGCGCACGAGCCCGGTCAGCGTCCCGCCGGGTGCGAGCTCGACCGTCGCGGTGACCCCGAGATCGGCGAGCGTCGTCATGCAGAGGTCCCAGCGCACCGGCCGCGCGACCTGCTCGACGAGCCGCCGTACGACGTCGTCGCCGGCGTGGACGACCGCGCCGTCGCCGTTGCCGAGTAGCGGGCGGACCGGATCGGTGCGCGGCGCGTTCTCGGCCAGGACGGCGAGGCCGTCGCGGGCGCTCGTCATGAACTCGGTGTGAAACGCGCCGGCGACCTGTAGTGACCGGACCCGCGCCTTGGCCGGCGGGTCCGCGGCGAGGGCCGCGAGCGCGTCGAGCCGGCCGGCCGCGACGACCTGGCCGCCGACGTTGACGTTGGCGGCGGTGAGGCCGTGCCGGTCGAGCGCGGCCGCGACCTCGCCGGCGTCGCCGCCGAGGACGGCGCTCATCCCGGTCGGCGGCTGCGCCGACGCCGCGGCCATCAGCCGGCCGCGTTCCCGGACCAGCGTGAGTGCGGTCTCCGCGGTAAGCGCGCCGGCGAGCGCTGCCGCGGCGAACTCGCCGACGCTGTGCCCGGCGACGACGGGCTGGCCAGTGCGGTCGGGAACTGTGTCGTCGAGCAGCCGACCGGCGACGGCCAGCGCGAGAGCGACCAGCAACGGTTGCGCGACCGCGGTGTCGCGGATGTCGTCCGCCGTACCGGTCGTCCCGAGTGTGACGAGGTCGATGCCGGTGACCGCCGCGGACCAGCGCAGCGTCGCCGCGATGTCGGCGTCGTCGAGCCAGGGGATCAACATGCCGGGGGTCTGTGCACCCTGACCGGGGGCAAGGAGGGCGAGCACGTTTCCCACCCAAGCGAACTTGGTGCCCGGCAGTGGGTGCCGCCACGCACCAATTCCGCCGACGGCTTTTGTAGGGTTCCTACAACTGGGGAGCAACTGACGCTGCGCCGCGGTCGAGCCGGCCGAGGGCTAGTGCGATGCCGAGTGCCCACCGGTCCCGGGACTGGCTGGGCGCGAGCCCGGTCATCTCACTCACCCGTTTCAAGCGGTAACGGACCGTGTTGGGGTGCACGAACAGCGCCCGCGCCGTCGCCTCGAGCGAGCCGCCGAACTCCAGAAATGCCGACAATGTGTCGGTCAACGTCGTATCCGCCGCATCGAGGTCGCTGTAGACATCGACCAATGCGGCTTGGGCCTCCGGGTCGCCGCCGAGGGCGCGTTCCGGCAGCAGCGCGTCGGCCGTCACGGGACGTGGCGCGGCCGGCCAGGCGGCGGCGACGGCGAGGCCGGCCAGTGCCGCCCGGGCCGACGCGGGTGCACTCGCGAGGTCGGCGACCGGCGGCCCGAGCACGACCGGGCCGGGTGCGAACTGCCCGGACAGCAACGCGGCCGCGGGCAGCGGGTCGCCCTCCACGCCGAGGACGCAGACGAGACGCCGCCCGCCGATGCTGGCGAGTACGTCGAAGCCGTCGCGCCGGGCCACCCGCCGGATCTCGTCGATCGATCGTTGAGTCTCGCCCTCCGGCGCGGTACCGGCGAGGACCGCGACCGCCGTGTGACCGGTCCAGCCGAGCGCGGCAGCGCGGGACAGTAGTTCCTCGTCGGGCTCGCCGACCATGACGGTGTCGACGACGAGCGCTTCGAGCCGCGCGTCCCAGGCGCCGCGTTCCTCGGCCGCGCGGGCGTAGACCAGCGCGGCCTGGAACGCGAGGTCGCGGCTGTAGGCGAGGACCGCGCGGTGCAGCGCGTCCTCGTCGCCGGCGGCGGACAGGTCGTGCGCGTGATCCTCGACGGTGTCGCACGCGATCCGAACCAGCTCGACCGTCTGCTGCAGGGTGACGGCGCGAGCGAGCTCGCGCGGCGCGGTCGCGAACACGCCGCCGGTGATGTCGTGGCCGGCGTGCGGGTGCGCGAGCCACTCGGCGAAGCTGGCGACGCCGGCTTGCGCGACCAGCCCGATCCACGAACGCTGGTTCGGCGACATCGCCGCGAACCACGGCAGCGTCGTTTCCATCCGGGTCAGCGCCTCCGCGGCGATGTCCGCGGCGCCGCGCTGCATCCGCTTCACCGTCGCGGCGCGCACCCGCGGCCGCGGGCTCGCAGACGAGGCAGTCACCGGTTCAGCCTCTCCCGTACTCCTAGGTAACGTCGAAACCGTGGAATCCGACGCGCGGGCCGCGATCGACGCGCTCAACCACATCGCGTTCCTGCTGGAGCGCACCAACGAGCCGTCGTACCGCGTCCGTGCCTTTCGCAAGGCTGCGACCACGCTGGCGGGTCTGCCCGCGGGTGAGCTGAAGCGACGGTACGAAGAAGGCACGTTGGAGGAGCTGGCCGGCATCGGCAAGGTGACGGCCGGCGTCATCGGCGAGGCGCTGCGCGGTGAGACGCCGTCGTACCTGATCGCGTTGCAGGGCAAGGCCGCCGACGGGCCACTGGTGAGTGGTGGTGCCGAGTTGCGCGCGGCGCTGCGCGGCGACCTGCACACGCACTCCGATTGGAGCGATGGCGGCTCGCCGATCGAGGAGATGATGCGCGCCGCGATCGCGCTCGGACACTCTTATGTCGCGTTGACCGACCACTCGCCGCGGCTGACCGTCGCGCGCGGACTCTCGCCGGACCGGTTGCGCGAGCAGCTGTCCGTCGTAAGGCGCTTGAACGACGAGCTGGCGCCGTTCCGGATCCTCACCGGCATCGAGGTGGACATCCTCGACGACGGCGGCCTCGACCAGGAGCCGGAGCTGCTCGCCGAGCTCGACGTCGTGGTCGCGTCGGTGCACTCGAAGCTGCGGATGCCGCGCGAAGACATGACCCGGCGGATGGTGGCGGCCATCGCGAACCCGCACATGGACGTGCTCGGCCATTGCACCGGCCGGCTGGTCGTCGGTCGCGGCCGGCCGGAGTCGGAGTTCGACGCGGAGGTGGTGTTCGAGGCGTGCCGGCAGTTCGGCGTGGCCGTCGAGATCAACTCACGGCCGGAACGTCTCGACCCGCCGCGACGGCTGCTGTCGCTCGCGGTCGAGATGGGCTGCGAATTCTCGATCGACACCGACGCGCACGCGCCGGGTCAGCTGGACTGGCAGCCGTACGGGTGCGCGCGAGCGGAAGAGTGCGGCGTCCCGGCCGAGCGAGTCATCAACACCAAGAGCGTCGACGACCTCAAGCATTGGCTCGCCAATTAGTGGCGGTGGAGCGACCGGCGGCTAGTCGCCGGCGGTGCGCTGCAGCGGGATGAGCTTCTGCACCGG
>Ga0070659_100001489_pt1 | contig 16868 bp, 12 predicted proteins | sample KBSC23metaG_FD_64666 | JGI IMG/M metagenome (GOLD analysis project Ga0070659, IMG submission 64666) | Corn rhizosphere microbial communities from Kellogg Biological Station, Michigan, USA - KBS C2-3 metaG | ecosystem: Host-associated > Plants > Roots > Rhizosphere > Soil ... | reverse complement strand
TCACATCAAACGGCACGCGCGCGACCACCCAGCCGAGCCCGCCGCCGAGCGGCTCGATCACAGCCCTGAACCTCTTCACTTTCGCAGTAATGCAAGGGTACTCATCCCTGCTTCGTGCGCGACTCCACCACCGCGATGCGCTCGCTCATTGGAGCCATCTGTCGAAAAACCTCCACCTGGTTATTCGCGCGCAAAGCAGCAAATTCAGACCGCATCTCTGCCCGAAAAGCGTCCAGAGTCTTCATCACAGCATCATGCTGAATCTCGCTCTGCCTCTGGAGTGCTTCCAACTTTGTCGTGTGTGCTTTCAGGTCGGGCGCGACCATATCCTGAATTACCTGCCGCACTCCCGTGACAATATCGGACATATCTCTTCTCTCGCCTTTCCCTACCATTGTAACCTTTCTGTCCACTTCCTCATTCTCACCATTTCAATAAAATGGTTCCATTGTCGCCACGTCCAACCCGAGCATCTTCCTCTCCGCCGGAGAAGCCAGCGGCGACCACTACGGCGCGCAGCTTATCGCTGAACTGCGCACTCGCCTGCCGCAGCTCACTGCCTTCGGTCTCGGCGGCAAAGAAATGGAAGCCGCAGGCCAGGAGCGTATCGTTCGCGCTGAAGACGTAGCCCACATGGGCATCACCGAAGTTATCCGCCACGCGCCGCGCGTCTACGGCTCCTACCGCCGACTTGTCGCCAGCATCAAACAGCGCCGCCCAGACATCGCCATCCTCATCGACTTCCCCGACGTCAACCTCCGGCTCGCCCGCGAACTCCGCAAGCTCGACATCCCCGTTGTCTACTTTGTCAGCCCGCAGCTCTGGGCGTGGAAGCGCAAGCGCCTCCGCTGGGTGCAGCAGCGCGTCACCCGCATGATGGTCATCTTCCCCTTCGAGGCGCCGTTCTATCAGCACCGCAACGTCGAAGCCGAGTTCGTCGGCCACCCTCTCGGCTACCTGCCCACGCCGACCATCTCGCGCGAAGACTACGCCACAACCCACAGCCTCGACCCCTCAAAGCAATGGATTGCCCTGCTGCCCGGAAGCCGTTGGAAGGAAGTGGAAGCCAACCTGCCGGAGATGCTCCAGGCCGCAGCACAACTCGGCGACGACAACGAATTCCTGATCCCAGTCGCGTCCACGCTCAGCCAATCCATCTTCACAAGCCTCATCCCAAAGAGGTCCACAAACCTGCATCTCGTCCCCGACGCCCGCGAAGCCCTCCACCACGCCCGTGCCTCCATCGTGGCCAGCGGAACCGCCACCGTACAGGCCGCAGTCATCGGCAATCCGTTTGTCGTCGTCTACAAAGTCTCCCCGCTCACCTTCCGGCTGGCAAAGCGCCTCGTCCATTACCCACTAGAAATCTGGCCGCCCAACGACCTCAACGCACACGGCAACCTGCCCATCGGCATGGTGAACCTCATCGCTGGCCGCCGCATCGTCCCGGAGCTTATCCAGCAGCAGTTCACCGCCGCCAACGTCGCCGCCGCCCTGCGCCCTCTCCTTGAAGACACGCCCGAGCGCGTCCGGATGACCGCTGACCTCGCCGAAGTCCGGCGCCGCCTCACTCCGGACAGCGCCCTCACCCCCATCCAGCGTGTAGCTCAGGCCGTCGAAGACCTCCTCCGCCAACCGGTATCCTCGGAGGGCCGAATCTCCTCAGCCAGCGTCTAATAACCAGTTGACGGCTGTACCATCATTTTGAGGACTTTAGCCCGCATGGACTCTTTCGCTCGACTTCTTCGCACCTCAGCAGCGATCCTTTTCTGCACCAGCCTCCTCGCCGTCAGCGCCCTGGCCGCGCCTGCCCGCCCGCAACTCGACATCACCGGCTACGTCATCCACGCCGAGTTGAAGCCCGCCACCCACGAACTGACAGCAACCGCCGCCGTCACCTTTACGGCTCTCGAAGACCTTACCGCTCCCACCTTCGAGCTGAATAACGGCCTCAAGATCACCAAAGTCACCGACGCCGGCGGCAACGCGCTCGACTCCGAGCGGCTGGCCGCCAACAGCACCGTCCGCTTCAACCTGGCCACACCGCTGCCCAAAGGCACGACGGCTACCTACACCTTCCAGTACGCGGGCACGCTCGAAGGCTCCGACACCAGTCCTGTCTCCGGCATCAAGTTCGCCTCCATCGACGACCCCATCAGCATCCTGCTCTATCCCGGCGCATGGTTTCCCATGACCGGTCTCTACACCGACCGCTTCACCGCCGAGATGCACATCATCGTGCCCGGCGACATGCGCGTCGTCGGCTCCGGCGGAGGCATCGCCGCGCCCAGAAGCCTGCCCGGCAACCGTACCGAGTACGTCTACAACTGGGCCAGGCCCGGCTTCCCCGGCACCATCATCGCGGGTCAGTTCCTCGACCCGGCCACGCTTTCAACCACGGCAAACATCCGCGTCTTTGTTACTGCCAAGCACAAAGACGGAGCCGACGACTTCGCCCGCACGGCCCAGCGTGAGTTCCTCTATATGTCTGGCACCTTCGGCCAGCCCGCCTCGGGTGTGCTCAACCTCGTTGAACTGCCGGGCGATGCCGTCACCGCCGCATGGGCACCGGAGATCGTCGCCCTCAGCGGCACACGCATCTCCGCCCGCAACGCGCAACGCCTCATCTCGAACACTATCGCGCATCTCTGGTGGGGCAACGAGGTCTCGCCCGCGACCATGAACGACGCCTGGATTACCAACGGCATGTCCCGCTATGCCGAGCTGATGTACCTCGGAGACTCCGCCGGCAAGACCGCCTTCCAGTCTGCCATCGAAGATATATCCGCGGCCGCGCTCGCCTACGACACGCAACCGCTCACCAGCCTCGCCACCATCGACCCCTTCTCACCGCAGTTTCAGAACATGACGCTTGAAAAAGGCGCGATGGTCTTCCACATGCTCCGCTGGGAGATGGGCGACGACACCTTCAACAAGTTCCTCCGTGCGGTGCTCACCCAGTACGGCGGCAAATCCATCCGCTCGTCCGAGCTTGAGTCGCTGGCTCAGACCGAATCGAACCTCAACCTCGTCCCCTTCTTCTCGCAGTGGTGCGACGGTACCGGCGCGCCACAATTTACCAACAAGTTCACCGTCTTTCGTCTCAGCAATAACAAGGGCTTCCGCACCGTCGGCTCTATCTCGCAGGACCTCGACCTCTTCCGGATGCCAGTCGAACTGCGCATCGAAACCGACGGCAAGACCGAAGTCCGCCGCGTCGATGTCACCGGCACCGACTCCAACTACTCCGTGGAAACCTTCGGACGTCCTCGCCAAATCCAAATCGATCCCGACGACTGGCTGCTCAAGAGCACGCCGGACCTCGCCGTCCGCGTCGCCGTGCTGCGCGGGCAGGAGCAGGTTGCGCAGGGCGACCTGACTCAGGCGCTCATCGAGTACCAGAAGGCGCTCGACGCCAACAAGAACAGCTCGCTGGCCAGCTATCGCATCGGCGAAGTCTTCTTCATGCAGCGCAACTACCAGTCCGCCGCCAACAGCTTCCGCGATGCTCTTCGCGGCGACCTCGCTCCCCGCTGGGTCGAGGTCTGGAGCCACATCGAACTGGGCCGCATCTTCGATGTAACCGGCCAGCGCGACCGCGCGGTCAATGAATACCGCCTTGCCATCCAAACCAACGACAACACACAGGGCGCCATCAACGAAGCACGCGCACTGATGCAGAAACCGTACAAACGCGAAAGTGGCGACAACTAGGCTGGCGTCCAATTCATTTCGCCTGGATTGCCGATTTGCCCAGACTCTGTAACCGTTGACAAGATGCTTGTCGCCGGATGTAATGGCACCCACGTCGAAGAGTGCCCCGCCGCAGGCTGCGCACCTTGTCGACACAACCCAACAGTCGAGGAGCAAGAATCCGATGCAGCGTAGAGAGTTCTGCAAACTGATTGCAACAGCAGCGGCAGCCAACGCCCTACCAGCCATCGGACAATCGTCGAGTGAGGACCTTCCAACAGGCTTCAACAAGTACACGCAGGACTACGCCGCATTTTGTGCAACGCCGCCGCACGAGCGCGTCTTCTATCGCCTCGTCGGAGGCAAGATTGTCGAGACAAAGCTGGACGAAGCAACGTGGCGCCCGACGGAATGGGGCGACCCGCCGACGCTGCCCATCCCGGGCGGCTCCTTTGACGGCGTCCCGATGAACTCGCCGATACCCGATCTCGCAGGCGCGGGCCCCTATCAGCCCACGTGGGACTCTCTGCTGCAATACGACGCGCCTGAGTGGTACCAGGACGCGAAGTTCGGCATCTGGGCGCATTGGACGCCGCAGTGCGTTCCAGAATACGGCGACTGGTATGCGCGAGCGATGTATGAGGAGGGATCAGAGGACTACAAGTACCATCTGGCGCATTACGGCCCACAGTCGCGCTTCGGCTACAAGGACCTCTGTCCACAATGGACGCTGTTGAACTGGGAACCAGACGAATTGATCGCGCGCTATAAGAAAGCCGGCGCAAAGCTCTTTATCTCCCTCGCCAACCACCACGACGGATTCGATGCGTGGGACTCGAAGCACCAACCCTGGAACTCAGCCGCCATCGGTCCGCACCGCGACGTGGTTGGCACCTGGGCAGCCGCTGCTCGCAAGCAGGGATTGCGGTTTGGCGTAACAGTCCACGAGGCGCGCAACTGGTGGTGGTTCCAGACTGCTCATGGAGCCGACAAATCCGGCCCACTGGCGGGCGTTCCGTATGACGGCGGCCTTTACGCAGCCGAGGGCAAAGACCAGTGGTGGCAGGGACTCGACCCGCACCGCATCTACGGCGTCAAGCATCCCTTCGACGCCCTGCCCGATGTCTCCTACGTGAAGAACTTCTACGACCGCACGCGCGACCTCATCGACCAGCACGATCCCGATCTCCTTTACTTCGACAATTCGCTGGTGCCGCTCGGCTGGGGTGGCATGAACCTCGCCGCGTACTTCTACAATCACAATCTCGGAACGCACGGCGGCAAGATGGAAGCCGTCCTGACCGGCAAGCAGGTTCCAGACCGCCTCGCCAAAGCCCTTGTCGCCGACTACGAGCGCGGCCTGACCAGCGAGATCATGCACTATCCCTGGCAGTCGGAGACCTGCATCGGCCAGTGGCACTACCGGCGCAGCCTCTTCGACAAGCCCGGCGAGTACGGCGGCTACCTGCCCCCGCGCGATGTCATTCACTGGATGATCGACACCGTCAGCAAGAATGGAACGTTCATCCTCAACATTCCGGGCAAGCCCGATGGCACCATCGACACGAAGGAGATTGCCGTTCTCGACGGCATCACCGACTGGATGCAGGTAAACGGCGAAGCCATCTACGAGACCCGGCCGTGGAAGGTCTATGGCGAAGGGCCGAACGCCGTCAAGAGCGGCTCTTTTCAGGGCAACAGCATCAGCAAGCTCGGCGCACAGGACATCCGCTTCACGCGCAACAAGGGCAATACCGTCATCTACGCAATCGCTCTCGGCTGGCCCACGGAGCCTATCGTCGTGAAGTCACTCGGCAGCGCAGCCTCCACGAATCCGGGAAGAATCGCGCGCGTGGATTTAATCGGCACTGGAGAAAAGCTCCACTGGAAGCAAAATGCGGACGGACTTCGCGTGGAACTGCCAAAGTCCTATCATCCCAACGTGGATTATGCAGCCGCACTGAAGGTGACGCTCGGCTAAGTTCACCGAAGCGTACTTCAGCCTCGATAGACGTATCCCTGTGCCACCGCCAGAAACCGCTCCAGGTCAGCGGTACGAGACGGTTCATCTCGGCCCAGCTCCTTCGCCAGCAAACGCGAAACCTCTGGCGCAGCCTCGATCGCAGCCGCCGCGTTCAAAAAGAGCGCCCGTGTCCTGCGCGCAAGAACGTCCTCTACGGTTCGCGCTTGTTCGTGCCGCGCCGCCCAGACCACCTCGCGCCGCCGGTATGGAAGCTGCGGGTGCAGCAGCAGGTCGAGATCAGGATCAGGCTCACCGAGCGCCCGCAAAGCCCCGCGGTCCGAGCCGTAGACACACTCGCTCTCGTCAGGCCCAGCCGTACTGCACTCCACCCAGCCATGCAGCTTCAGGGTCGAAGTCGTGGATGGCGCAGATGCCAGGCCGGCCACTTCCGCTGCGTGGTTGATCGTGTCCTCGCCCATCCTGCGGTACGTGGTCCACTTCCCTCCCGTCACCGTGACGAGTCCCGACGGCGAGACGATCACTCGATGATCGCGCGATAACTTCGAGGTCGCCTCGCTTCCATTCCGCACCAGCGGCCTCAGACCCGACCACATGCTCAGCACATCTTCCGGCTGTACCGTGCGGCCAAGGTAGCGGCGAATATGTTCCACGAGAAACCGCGTCTCAGGCTCCGTCGCGCGCGGCTCGCTGGAGCCGGCGGGCACGGAAACATCTGTCGTCCCCACCACCAGGTGCCGGTGCCATGGAATGGCGAAAAGCACGCGCCCATCAGCGGTCTTCGGCACCATCATCGCGTTGTCGCCGGGCATGATGCTGCGAGGCAGCACAAAGTGCGTTCCCTGACTGATTGACAACACCGATGTCTTTGACGGCTCGTCCATCTGAAGCACCTGTTCGGTAAAAGCCCCTGTTGCGTTGATGACGGCGCGTGCCTGCACGTCAAACTGCTGCCCGGTCTCGCGGTCCCGCACGCTCGCGCCGGCAATCTTTCCGCCGAACTTCAGCAGTCCAGTGACCTGCGCGTAGTTCAGAGCCACACCGCCCAGGTCCTCCAACGTGCGCATCAGCGCGATGGCATAGCGTGCATCGTCAAACTGGCCGTCCTGATAAAGAATGCCGCCTTTGAGGTCCTTCGCGGTCACGGTCGGCAGCCGATCGAGCGTCTCGCTGCGTGAGAGCACTTCAGACTTTCCGAACGAGAGCTTGCCTGAAAGCCACTCATACATCTTCAGGCCGAAGCCGTAGTAGGGCACGCCGAAGTAGCTGTAGAGCGGCACGACAAAGCCGAGCTTGTGCACCAGATGCGGCGCGTTCCGCAACATGTAGCCGCGCTCGCGCAGCGCATCGAGCACCAGCGTCACATTCATCTGCTCCAGATAGCGCACGCCGCCATGCACCAGCTTCGTGCTGCGGCTGGAAGTCCCCTTGGCGAAGTCGTCGCGCTCCACCAGCAGCGTGCGGTATCCGCGGGCTGCTGCCTCCACCGCCGCACCCAGGCCGGACGCTCCGCCGCCGATCACGAGCACATCCCACCGATGTTCCTGGCCAATCTCCCGCAGCCGCGCCGCGCGGTCGTTCATCACTGTCCCCCTTGCATCGTTCCGGCATAGACGCGAAAAAGCCGCCCCTGATGCAACGCAACCTCAGGCATCCAGCCACAGGCGAGTAGCTGGAAACGACAGGTTACAGATCAGGGGCGGCTCTCTCTTGGACTATGCCGCTACAGGTTGAACGTTAACAAGCGCCGGAATGCTTGTCAACCATGCAATGCGCTAAAGAACCCAGAGCGCGGGATCGCTGAGCGAGACCGCATCCACGCCTGCCTTGATCAGATCGTCCACCTGATGCAGATCGCTCAGCAGTCCACCCGCAATCACAAACAGGCCTGGATGCGCCGCGCGAATGCGCTCGATCACCAGCGGCGCGGCGATGGCGGGAAGCAGTTCGATGACATCCGGTTGAAAGTTGGCCAGAAAGCGCCGTCCCGCATCCACGGCGGCTGAGTCAATGACGAACGTGCGCAGCACGGTCATCAAGCCACGAGAGCGCGCCGCACGCAGCGTCTCGTGATGAGTTGAGATAATGCCGGCGGCCCCGCAGTGGGCCAGATACTCCACCGCCGATGCATCGCGCGAAAACCCCTGTAGCAGGTCCGCATTCACCAGCGGCAGCTTTCCGCGCTTGCGCACCGAAGCGATTGCGCCCGCGATGTTCATCGGACTGCCAAAGAGCAGATAGATGATGCGCACGGGCGAGTCGAGCGCCTGATCCAGCGTCTCCATACTGCGCACCGCCGCAATAATCCGCGACTCGCGGACGATCTCGTCCCACAGCGGCTTGTCGCTCGAGGTTTCCACTTTCTCCTGCTTTGTTCGTTTCACGCTGTGGCCAGTCTATCTCGATTGCTGCCTACCGGCGCAGACGCTCGAAGCATTGCTCAAACTTCGCCGTAAGCTCCGCCGGAGTAGCGCCTTCGTCCACCGGTATGACCGCACCGACGCGCAGTTCCAACTTGCCGGAACGAAACCATCGGCCCGATGCCTGCATCTCGCCAAGGCCGATCATCTCTACAGGAACGACCGGCACGCGCGACTCCTTTGCCAACAGTCCTGTTCCCACGCGAAACGGTTGCAGCTTGCCGTCGGTGCTCCTCGCTCCCTCGGGAAAGACCAGCACCGAATAGCCGCGGTCCATCGCCTCTCCGGCGTGCGCAAAACTGCGTCTGAAGCCGCTCATTCGGGGCAACGGAAAAACATTGAACAGTGCCGTCGCAAACCAGTATCCAGCCGGTGCAAGCAGGTTCAGGAACGCGCTACCCTGATTTCTTCCGTGCCGCATGTCTTCCAGTAATTCGCCGGACATCGCAATCGCCATTCTGCGCCGCAGCTTTCCAGGCAGTGCATACAGTACGAACGCGCCGTCGTAGGCGCTTACGTGGTTCGCAATCACCAGCACGGGACCGTCAGGCAGCATCGCTTCGTACTTCACCACCGGAGCTGCCAGCAGCCAGATCAGTGGCCGCGCAATCAGTTCAAAAAAGGCAATCCGCGCCACACGAACAGCCCAACTCCACGGCCACCTCAGATACCGGTACGTTGCCGCCGCATGTCCGCTCTTCTCGGCTTCTGCGTGCTCTCTGAGTGCGCCTGCCTCCGCCCCAGACGAACTGACCGTCCTTTCGCGCTCGATCATCGAGCGAAGCTCGCCAAGCGTCTCCGCCGCCGCAATCTCGGTGTCGTCCAGCTCGGCCCCAAGCCGTTGCTCGATGATCGTCTGCAACTGGACACGTCCCAGGCTGTCGAGATGCAAGTCCTCGGTGAGACGCTGGTTGTCGTTGCCATCCACGATGGCCTCTCCAGTTACTTCAGCAATGGTTCGCGCCACTGCGTCATTGCCGCTTCCCGCCGTTTCGCACCGCTCTGCCAGCGCCGCGCACGCCCACTCCGCGATCTGTTTTCTGAGCAGCTTGCCGGTGGACGTATACGGAAACTGCAACTCCGGCCAGCGCAGCACGCGGCGAATCTGCTGATAGCTGGCCAGCAAACGATTGGCTTGCACCGCAGCCTCCCGCAGTTCGTCGTCGTTGCCCGAAGCGAGGACCACGGCAACCGGCTCAGGTCCGCCCTGAAGCTCACAGGCAACGACCGCGCATCCGCGCACGCCAAGCTGCTTCATCATGGCCTCTTCCAAATCAGAGGGATGAATATTCATTCCCGCAGCAGTGACAATGACATCGCCTTTTCTACCGAGAAACCGCAATTCTCCGGACTCTTCCCTAACCGCAAGGTCGCCCGTAGCAAACCACTCTCCGGCCCGCTGACGCATCGCGCCGCCGCTCCACGTCGCCTGCGCCAGCATGTCTCCGCGCACCAGAATCTCTCCCTCGTCGCTGATGCGCACTTCACGCCCCGGCAGCGTCCTTCCAATCGTTCCCTGCCCGATGCGGAACGGATGATTCAGCGTCACCAGAGCAGCCGTCTCGGTCATGCCATAGCCTTGAATCAACGCGATTCCCAGGCCGCTCCAGAACTTCTCCAGATCCGGAGCAAGCGCGGCGCCTCCAGAGACAATCGCCCAGAACTTCCACCCGAGAACGCGATGAACGCGGCGGAACCGCCACCACCGCTTCCAGATGGAGAGACCAGCAGCACGTTCCAACTGACTGGCTGGAGAATCCATACGCCCAAACAGATATACGCGCAGAAGTTCAACAACACGAGGCGCCGCAACCAGTACCGAGATGCGCTCGCCATGAATCAGATCGACCACGCGCGAAGACTCAAGCTGTCCGAAGAAATGCACCTCGGCCCCCAACAGCGCGGGTATCCAAAGGCCCATGAACTGACCAAAGACATGGCTGAGCGGCAGCGTTTCAAGAAACCTCAGCGGATGCACCCATCGCTCATATCTTCTGTACTGCGCAATCTCGTCCTCAATGGGCTGAAGACTCGCCAGCACGTTGCGATGCGTGTGGACGATGCCGCGAGGCTCCGAAGTCGTGCCCGACGTGAAGACGATCTGGAACTGGGTCTCGGCAGTGACCGCATCGTTGACGGCGAACAAAGGCTGCAAGGGCAACAACCCATCCATGTCAGTAAACGGCAACTTAGGTACGGACGCTGTGAGTTGCCGCAACAGCACGCTGTCTCCTGCAATCAACTTTGGCGAAACATCGCTGACAATCCGCTCTGCAAACTCACTCGAACCAGCCGCGTCCAGCGGCACCGCGATGACACCGCGCAGCAGGCAGCCAAAGAAGGCACCAATCCACGCGGCAGAGTTGTCTCCCCACAGAACAACCCTGTCGCCCGCGGCAATGCTTCGCCGCTCCAGCTCCGCGGCGAAGCGCCCCGCGAACTGCGCCAGCTCGCCATACGTGGTTCGATAGCGCCTGTTGCCGCGATGCTCCACAACGGCTATTTTGGTTGCGTGCCGGCGAAACTCTTCGACGAGACTTGCCAGGTGTGGGCGCACGCCCACATGATATGCCGCCTCAGTGGCTTCTTTCTGCGTAGTGCTTAAGCGCGCCAAGATCAGGAACGACGATCTCGCGCCCCTTTACGCGAACCAGTCCCTTGCCTTGCAGCCGGGCCAGCGCCCGAGAGACCACGTCACGCACCGTGCCGATTCGCGTGGCAATCTCGTGATTGGAGAGAGCAAGCTGGAACTCGACATGGCCGCCTGTATTTGAACTTTTCTTTTGCGCCTCGGCAATCAGATAAAGCGCAAGCCTCTGCCCAACCTCACGAAACGACAACTCCTCAACAAGCTTTGCGTGCTTGCGCACCCGTTCCGCCATCGTCTTCAACGCGCGAAGAGCAAACGACGGGTGCTCCATGCAAAGCTGACGAACGTCACTCTTCTCGATGAAGAGCACCTCCGTATCCTCTTCCGCAATGGCCGAAGCGGGATAGGGTCCGTCGTCAAACACGGGAACATCGGCGAGCGTCGCACCTGCCGTATCGACGTGCATGACCTGCTCGCGCCCTTCTGCATTATGCTGAAACGCGCGAATCCTGCCGCTCACCACGACGAACAGACCACGCGCCTCTTCGCCGGAGAAGAACAGCATCTCACCCGCCCGCAGGTGAAGCTCAACGGCACGCTCAGCAACCCAGGCAAGCTCCTGCCGGCTTGATCCGCCGAACAGCCTGGTTCGTTCCAGTGCTTCTGTCTTCTTCGGGCCAATTTCAGTCAGACTCATCTGTTATCTTCCCTGTTCAAACTCTAACCGAATTTGCACCTCCTCTGCGGGCTGCATCCGAATGACGAGCGGCGCACATTCAAATCCCGGCACCAGATTGAACGTCCGCACGCCGGGTACGGCCTCAAACCCATTGGCGGCATTTGTGCGAATGAAGAGTACTCCGCGCCGTTTCGCAATGCGCACCGTGGCTTTGTCAGGCTGCGTAACTGTCTCGCCGCGCCTTGCGATCACCGGCACAATAAACCTCAGTTCGCCTCCCGCAGTCTGCGGCACGCTTGCGCTGGCGACGATCTCAATATCGGCGTCCGTCAGATGGTACGAGAAGCTGTACCGCGCATCACCGTCCGGGACCGCCTGGTGCGCTGCGGTCAACAAGCGGCCCTTGGCGTTGAAATCAATCGCTCCTGAGACTTTTGCTGCGGTCACTTCCGCGCTGAAATCATTCAGGTTGGTATACGGACTCTTCATCTCGCCAACCGCGTACTCAATGCGTGGAGTGAGCGGCATGTGCGGAGCGTCGCGGAACACTTGCTGGTTCGAGATCTCAATCATCTCGTACTCCGTCATGCTGGCCACCAGAACGGGCCCGAGCACGCGATGGTAGAGCTGCGACAGAGCGCCCCCGGAGACGTGGCCTCCGCCAGATGCACCACCCGCCTGAACATGCTCAACGTAAGCCCAGTCGTATTCGGTGACAGTAGCTCTCCAGTCTCCAATGGCTGCAAGGTGCGTGCCAATTTCAGGAAAGGACTTTAGGCCATAGGTTTCCTCTCGCGGCAGCGTCGTGCGCGGAGCATCCGCCGCATTGAATCCGCTATCCAGCACCGCAGCCAGAGCCTTCGCATGAGTAAACGTGTGATGAATGCATGGCCGGTCGCCATGCACAAAGTAGTCCGGCCCGCCGTAAAGCAGGCCCTCATGCGTGCAGGCCGCCATCAGTTCAAGGTTGCGCCGTGCAACTTCGGCAAATCGCGGATCGTGCCCTCGCAACAGCACGTATGCAGGATGACAACCATCGCTCGTCCTGCTGCCCCACCAGCTCCATTTGTAGTTGCGCGTGCCCCAACTGTTGTCCCATGCCCCATCGGGCAGCATGAACTCCATGTGCGTGCGCATGGCCTTGACGGTCTGGTTGAGCACCGCCTTGTCTCCCGTCAACAATGAATACTGCGCAAGCGACGGCAGCGACTCCTCCACGTTGTAGCCCAGATCGACAGGGTGGCATCCCTTAGGCGTAACCGCCTTGAGCGGATGGCCTTCACCATAAAGAAACCCGTTAGGCGTGAAGTAGTCGAGCACCGTGTGGGCCAGCGTGCGCGCGCGGTCAAGATAGCGCGGCTCGCCCAGCACCTGCCCGCAGATCGCAAAGCAAAAGCAGGCCGTAACCGGATAGTTGATGTTTCCGGTTTCGATGGTAATGAAGCCGTCGAGAAACTTTGCAGCGCGGGCCAAACGGTCCGTCCACCGTTGTCGCGTGGCTGCATCAAGCACAGAACCGTGATGATGAAGCGCCTCCGCCAGCGAAATGGCATGGAAGACGGTAATCCCCTGCCATGAGCTGAGCGTAACGTCATTGATCCAACTGCCGTCGGCGCGGCTCACCTGCTGCTCTGACCACTCATGCACCAGCAACGCGGCACGCACATACCTGGCCTCTCCCGTCGTGTGCGCAACGCGAAGCAGCGGATACACTGCATCGCCGCAGCGTCCGTGAATCAGCGCGCAGGCCGGACATAAAAGCCCGCCGTAGAGCGCAGAATCTTTCATTGCGGTCTGCTGATGCGCGAGCAGCCCGTCGCACCACGTCTGCAAAAGGTCCGCATAAAGGTTCCGATCCTGCGCGGCCCGTCGGCCAACACCGTGAGCCGGCTGCTGTGCCGCCGCAATCTGTTCTGGAAACGTAAGCCCTACGCCAAGTGCAGACGCACCCGCCGCCGAAAGCCGCAGCATATCGCGGCGAGTAAGTAGTTTGTCCGAACTATATTTGGTCATCTGCGAAATGTTAGTGGAAAGGCACTGCTCTGGCTACACCGCGCGCAGATTTCCTATGGGGAAACAACTTCACGCAAGATATTCCACCCAAGTGTGAAGTGCTGGATTTTGCTGGAAGAAATGGCTCCTGAGGTAGGACTCGAACCTACAACCCTTCGGTTAACAGCCGAATGCTCTGCCATTGAGCTACTCAGGAGTATGCCGGAACGCGGGAGTGTACACGCGCTGCGCTATGACATTTATAACAAATGCGGATGGGCCGGTCAAAGGCGAATGGCCCTGAAACGCACTGCCGCGTGGCAGCCCGGCCCCAACGGCGCTATGATGCGGACAAACGTGCTTTTTGAAAGGAGTTCCGCCATGCCACGCATCTCACGTCTCACACGCGACGAGGTCCAGCCGGAGTCTGTCACCATCTACGACCGCTACCTGCGCGACCGAGGCAACGTGCCCAACATGTTTCGCACCATGGCGCATCGGCCGGAAATCTTCGCGACCATCATCGCGCACATGGAGGCGGTGCTCAACACAGGCACACTGCCCAAGGCATTGAAGGAGCTGGTCATCGTCAGAACTTCTCAGCTCAACCGGACGCCCTATTGCCTGGCCTCCCATACAAAGATATGCCGCAACCTGGGCTGGACCGACACGCAGTTGGAGGCGTTGCGGGACGCCCACGGGAGTAGCGAATTCGCCGAGCGCGAGAAGGTGGCCATCCGTCTGGCCGAAGTCATGACGCTCGACGCCCACTCCTACAGTGAGGCCGAGTTCCAGCGTCTCAGAAGCTTCTTCAGCGAAGGAGAGATTGTCGAGCTGATGGCCGCCATCGGCCTCTTCAACTACTTCAATCGCTTCAACGATCTGCTAGAGATGGACCCGACACCACCGGCTTCAGCCGAGGAGCTGGCACAGGCCGGCGTAGTTCCGGCAACCGTTTAGCTCACTGCCAGGCAATCAGGGATAAAGCAGCACGGCGATGTTATAAGCCGTAAACGCGGTCTTGCGCGAATCGGCGCAGGCCCCAACCGTCGCCTGATGATATTTGCCGGAGCTGAGGCGCGCTTTGAGCGCCACCGGAAGATCGGTCAGCGTTGCGGCGGTATAGCGCATAATGTAGCTCGGCCTGCGCGCACCCGCATAACCGCTCGGCATCGCACAGGTGATGCGCGCCACAGCGGGAGCGTCGCCGACGCTCATCCCGGAGCTTACCAGCATCTTTCCTACCGTGCTCTCCTGCTCGGCAAACGTGAGCGGCTCGACGGTGCTGGCGAAGTCTTCCACTGCGTAGAATTCGCCGTCACGCTCAACCACCGCGATGCCGATGGAGTTGACCTCCGGGTCCAGCAGGTTCGCACGGTGAGGAGGCGAGTTCATCCAGAGGTTATGAATAATGATCGAACTTGGCGCCTCGCCAACATTTTCGGCAATCATGCTGAAGCGAACGCCGGTGCTTGCTCCGCGATCCTCCAGATCAGGTTCGTCGGCAAACTGGTGCGAGATGTCTTCGTGTTCAGCCATCTGCGCGGCATGCTGGGCCGAGGCCTCGGAGAGCGCCGCGTTCAAATGCAGCGCAGGAAGCCCCAGCGCGGCACGTTCCTGATTGGCAGCGGCGAACAGAAACTGTTCTGCCACGAACTGCCCGCCCGCGGTCAAATCAACTTCAGAATACATTTGAGCGCGAACCGCTTGAGTCGAGCAAAGGAGCAGCCCGGCCGCGGCCAGCGCACAAAACGTCATTCCACGAGATGTCTTGATGCGGATTGAAGAAGCAGTTCGCATTGCCGTGATTCTAGGGTTGCGGCATGAGGTTGGCAGATAGCACTTTTGTGTGAGTCCACACGTGCCCCTGCTCCTCTATCGGCAGAGCGATGAAGTTGCTTCAGGATTTATTTGAAGGAGAGCTGCTTGCGCGCCGCTTCCCACGTCAGCCGGATTCCCTGCTCCAGCCCCGTGGCATGACGCCAGCCAAGCCCGTGCAGACGCGCTACATTCATCAGCTTACGCGGAGTCCCGTCAGGTTTCGAGTGGTCAAAAACAAGCCGCCCCTTGAAGCCGAGAACGCGCGCCACCGTCTCGGCCAGCTCACGGATCGTGACATCCTCACCCGTACCGATATTGATCAGCGGCGGCGCATCCTCCACCAGAAGACTGCCGTAACGAGCGTCGTCCAGATTCATCAGAAAAACACACGCTTCAGCCAGGTCATCGGAATAAAGCAGCTCCCGGCGCGGCGTGCCTGTGCCCCACACCGTCACCGTGTCGTCTCCAGCAGCGATGGCTTCTGCCGTCTTCCGGATCAGCGCAGGCAAAACATGCGAGTTCGCCAGGTCGAAGTTGTCGTTCGGGCCATAGAGATTCGTAGGCATCGCCGCCAGATACTTCGTTCCGTATTGCCGGTTGTAGCTCCAGCACATCTCGATGCCCGCGATCTTTGCGATAGCGTAAGCCCGATTCGTCGGCTCAAGCTGCCCGGTCAGCAAGGCCGATTCAGAAATCGGCTGCGGCGCGAGCTTCGGGTAGATGCAAGACGAACCAAGAAAGAGCAGCCGCTCCACATGGTTCACGCGGCTGGCCTCGATGATGTTTGTCTGAAGGATCAGATTGTCGCGGATGAACTCCGCCGGATACGTATTGTTGGCCAGAATTCCGCCGACTTTCGCCGCCGCCAGCACCACGTACTCCGGCTTCTCTTTGGCGAAGAAGTTGTTGACCGCTGCGGTATCGAGCAGGTCAAGGTCCTGCCGGGTGCGCGTCAGAATATTCGTATATCCCTGACGCTCAAGCTCGCGGCAGATAGCCGAGCCTACCAGCCCGCGATGACCGGCAATGTAAATGCGTGAATCAAGTTTCATCGTCAGCTTCTTGTCGGATAACAGAATAAAAGGTCCCCATCAGGCTGCGCAAAACTCTCGCTCTGCTTAAGGGCACGGATTTACCCGTGCCATCAATGCCTTGCACCCGTTGGGGCTTTAGCCCCTGAGGTACGCTCTTGCTATGGCGATGAATCACCACTACGTCTCTCGCACGCTGTAGGCGTTGAAGCCGTGGGCAAGCGCCAGCGCATCGCGCTGAGCAGTTTTATAATCCGCATCAATCATCTCGCGCACAAGCTCATCAAAGGAGGTCTGGGGCGTCCAGCCCAGCTCGCGCTTCGCCTTCGACGGATCGCCGAGAAGCGTTTCTACCTCAGTAGGTCGAAAATAGCGCGGATCCACAGCGACGACGACATTGCCCTGCCTGTCCACCGCCTTCTCATCAACGCCGGTTCCCTGCCACCTGAGGTCCATATCGAGCAGCTTCGCGCATCGGTCAATAAACTCGCGGACACTGTGCTGCTCTCCCGTGGCAATCACATAATCCTGTGGCTTCTCCTGTTGCAGCATCAGCCACTGCATCTCGATGTAGTCGCGCGCATGGCCCCAGTCGCGGAGCGCATCGAGGTTGCCCATAAAAAGCTGCCGCTGTAGCCCTGCTTTGATGCGCGCCAACCCG
>Ga0070659_100001478_pt1 | contig 16932 bp, 16 predicted proteins | sample KBSC23metaG_FD_64666 | JGI IMG/M metagenome (GOLD analysis project Ga0070659, IMG submission 64666) | Corn rhizosphere microbial communities from Kellogg Biological Station, Michigan, USA - KBS C2-3 metaG | ecosystem: Host-associated > Plants > Roots > Rhizosphere > Soil ... | reverse complement strand
GGCACGTTCGAAGCCAACCTGGAAACGCTGCCCGGCGCTGAAGGCCATCCGATCCAGATGCAGTGGTGGCAAACGCAGCCCGAGGCGTGGGCAGCCTGCCGCCGCAATCTCGAAGCGCCCGAAGTGGCGCTGCCGCGCTACGTGGAGTGGGTCGAAAGCCTGCCCGGCAAGCCAGTGTTCGTGGCGTTTCCGGCGGGCTTCGATTTCACGTACATGTTCTGGTACATGATGCGTTTTGCTGGACGCTCGCCGTTCGGCTGGGCCGCGCTCGACATCAAGACGCTGGCGTTTGCGCTCACGGGCCTGCCGTATCGGCGCAACGTCAAGGCCCTCTTCCCCGAGCACTGGCACGACCCGCTGCCGCACACGCATATCGCGCTGGACGACGCGAAGGAGCAAGGCGCCCTCTTCTGCAACATGCTTGCGGAGTTGCATCAACGGGAAACAGAGCGCAAAGCGCAGCGCGCCGCCAACCAAATACCCTATCAACCTGCTCAGGATTGAGCGCCGGACACATCACGCATTTCACCAAGAACCGCATACCGTTTGCGTCTTGGCCGCGTGACGCGCGCACCATGCCGCAACGCAACTTGCGGGGCCGCAAACCCGCGTCTACGCTGGGCTTGTGCGAGGCGACCAGACGACTGCGCCACCCGGCGCCGACAAGCAAAGCCACTCGCATACGCCATTTGCTTGTCGTATCGTCATCGGGCTGCACGCACCCCCGACGCCGGTGCGTGCCGGCGTCGGCTATCAGCCAATGACGGGAGGTGCCGCGATGCGATTTTCCCGTGACGCGTTTGATACGCAACACTTGCGAGCGATGACGGAGCGCTTGCATTGGCATCGCAAGTCGTCCGCGAAGGCGATCCCGTTGAGCGCGCGCGCGCATCTGCATCGCACGCATAGCAGCGAGCACGACGACGCGGAAATCATGAAAGTCACCGTGGTGTCGACCGCGGTAGCGCTGGCAGTGGTGCTTGCAGCCCTGCTGGCAGTCGGTTTCGGGTCAGAAATGGCCCGATTGATGGGCCTGGAATGATCCGGTGCCCCTGCGCGTCCTGACGGACGCAGCCCCGGCCCTCGCGCAAGGCGATACGGCCACCCCTGAACGGCCTGTCCGATGGAAATCGGCAGGCCGTTCAACTTTGTGGGCGTGTTGATTTACTTCAGGAACGCATCGAGCGCTTCGGGCGTGCGCCCGATGGTGGCGCGGTCGTTGCGGACAAGCACCGGGCGTTGCAAGAGCTTCGGGTGTGCCGCGATCGCCTTGAGCAGGGCTTCGTCGGATGCGCTGGCCAGGTTCAGCTGGGCGTATTCATCTTCGTTCTCGCGAACGAGGCTGCGCACAGGCGTGTCGAGCTGGCCGGCGAGTGTCTTCAGGTCAGCCAGCGTGGGCGGGTTGTTCAGATATTCGATGACTTCGAGCGGTTCGCCTTTCTTTGCCGCGAAGGCTTCGGCCTGTTCCAGAGCGGCGCGTGATTTGGAGCAGCGGGGGTTGTGGTAGATCTGCATGATTGAGATGGCTGACTGTGCTAGAGGCTGCCATCTTAATGGCTTGGTGCCGCGGTGGATTTCGTCTCTTGCCATGGGGGGATTCGCCGGGCCCAAAAGTAAAAGCCGGCAAGCGCCGGCCCCCTGAATCATCAACCCGTAGCGATCACGCGCCCAGCAATTCCGCCACCGCGCAACCCACGACGACCGTGGCGCCACGCAGATCATTCAGACGCAGGTTCTCATCCGTGTTGTGACCGCGTGCTTCCATCAGCGTACGGGGACCAGCGCCATACAACACCGTCGGCACGCCCTTGGCCGTGTAGTGCCGGGCATCCGTGTACAGCGGCACACCGTGCACCGGCACCTCGCCACCAAACACCGCAAGCGCATTGCGCCGCAGCGCGCCGATCAGCGCTTCCACGCCCGGCAGTTCGGCCAGCGGCTCAGCCAGCAGGATGCGCTCAACCGATACCTCGATCCCCGGCCGCTCAGCCGCCGCACGCTCAATCACCGCGCGCAGTTCGCCTTCTGCGTCACGCCCTGCCTCTTCGGGAATCATCCGGCGGTCGATACGGAACGTCACCAGATCCGGCACCACGTTGGTGTTGATGCCGCCCTGGATCAGGCCGACGTTCAACGTCGCATGGTCGATGCCTGGCACAGCGGATTTGCGCGTCGCCAGTTCTGCGCGATACGCATACAGGGCCTGCAGGATGTGCGTGGCCGCTTCAATCGCGTCGATGCCGGTGTGAGGCATCGCAGCGTGCCCCTGCTTGCCGCGCACCGTTGCCTGCACGTGCAGACAACCGTTGTGCGCCGAGGTGATGCCGTACGCAAACCCCGCCGAGATGGCGTAATCCGGCTTGCTCAGGCCTTGATCCAGCAGCCACTTCGGGCCGATGTCGCCGCCGGTTTCCTCGTCGTACGTGAAGTGCAGTTCGACCGTGCCGTTGAGCTTGGCGCCGCGCTTTTCTGCGTGGATCAACGCGAGCAGCGCCCACGTGTACGTTGCGAAGTCCGACTTGGAGACCGCCACGCCACGGCCAAACATGGTGGGGCCATGTTCGGTCTCGACGATCTCGCCGCCGTATGGGTCGTGCGTCCAGCCGAGGCCCGGCGGAACAACATCGCCGTGCGCATTCATGGCCACGGTCGGGCCGCCGCTGCCGAACGTGTGGCGCACGATCAGGTTGGTGGCGCTGACCATGCCGGCGGCACGCACTTGCGCCTCGGGCACGGCATGTGCCTCGACCGTCAGGCCCAGCGCTTCCAGCAGCGCCTTGGCGCGCGCCGCGTGCGGGGCGCAATCGCCGGACGGGTTGTCCGACGGCACCTTCACCAGCTCGCGCAGGAAATCAATCTGCTGCGCTTGCGCGGCCTCGACAAACGCGCGGATGTCCGCGTCGATGCCGGGGGTGGTGAGTTGAGCCTGAGTCATGTCGATATCTCCCTGCTGGTCGTTGGAAGGGGATTTGAAAGTGACTGAGCCCCCGTTGTGCGGGGGCTCAGGAATGGTGCTGACGGCGAGGCGCTTACTGCGCGGCCCGCAATGCCTCTTCGGTCAACCACACCGATTCGGGCAAGTCCTGCTCGTCGCAGTTGTGGCCTTCGCCGCCACGATCCACGACGATGAAGTCGCTCACTTGCTCGAGCGCCAGTAACGGGTGATGCCAAACGCCGCGCGCGTAGTTCACACCCTGCCAGCCGCGTGAGACGAAGGCGCGCAGCTTGGACGGATCGAGCTCACCCGCCGGCGCCACCACCACCAGGTACGGCTTGTCGTTCTGCGGGATGAAGGCCTGGCTGCCACGCGGGTGGCGCTCCAGCATCTTCACCTCGAACGGCAGCGTACGCGGCTGGCCACGGAACAGGTTGATCAGCGTCCGGCCATCTTCGCCCACGTCCACGTTGGCGAGGTCATGAAAGCGCGTGGTCGTGCCCTGGTTGATGGGGAACTGCCTCGCCCCGTCGAGTTCGATCACGTCGCCAAACGGCGCGAAGGCTTCGCGCGTGAGCGGCTCGATGGTGAGTGCTACGCCGGGGTTGGCCACCGCTGCGGTGTCTTGACTCATTCAAGCACTCCCCACAGACGCAGACGCGACACGCCGCCGTCCGGGAACATGTTGAAACGCACGTGGGTGACGAGGCCCAGGTCGGCGATCTCTGCTTCGTAGTAGTGCTGCAGGTCCATCTGCAGCTTCTGCTCGGGCAGCAGCGTCTGCCAGAACATGGCTTGCGTCTTCAGCGAGCTGTCGGTGCCGCCCACCACGCGCGCGGCCTGAATGGAGACGCGATCCGCAAAGTTGCCTTTGAAGTGCGCGGTGTCGACTTCGATCTTGCGGATGCGGCCCGGGTTGGCCAGGGCGATCACGCACCAGTCGTTGCCCGGCTCGCGGCGGCGGCGCGTTTCCCAGCCGTCGCCCATGTTCACGCCGCGGCCCGGCATCAGCATGCGCGAGGCCGGCCCGAAGTGTTCGTTGTTGGCTTCGACCACGTAGGCGCCGTTTTCCATGGCGGCCAGGTCGAACAGCTTGGTGCGGTCCGCGCCCTTCCAGTCGACTTGCGGCTGGCCATATACGCGCAGGCGCGCGATGCCGCCGTCCGGGAAGATGTTCACGCGCAGGTGCGTGAAGGCGCCCGGGTCGGTCACGGCCACGTAGGCGTGGCTGTTACCTTGCAGCGTGGTCGACGGAACGATTTCGGTCCACTGCGTGGCGTCGGTCGGCTCACCATCCGGCAGGTAAGCGGCTTCGATGGAAGCGGCCGGCGGGAAGTTGCCGGTGAAGTGGCTGGTGTCAATATCCACACCCTTCACGACACCCGGGCGGGCCAGGCGGACGATGCAGTGGTCATACCCACCGTTGCGGCGACGGCGCGTTTCCCAGCCGTCCATCCACTTGCCGTGATCGTCGTACTTGCCGGGAATGAAGACGGCCGGCTCGGGGTCGAGCATGCGGCTCTTCGGCGCGAAGAATTCGTCGGTCGCGAACGTGGCCTCGGCGCCCAGGCGGGGGTCCGCCAGGTTCGGATAGCGGCGCGTGAATTCGGGTGCGTTCGGATCGAGCGTAGGCATCGCCATGGGGAAACTCCTAGGTGTTTGTCTCTGGATGTTATACGGCTGGCCCATCGAACCGGAACGGCAAGTCAGAACAGTCGAAACTGTGGTGATGGGTGGGCCGGAAAGTGCAGCGTAGAGGGCGGAAGCACAAGGCTTCGCGGGACTGCATGAAAACCATGCTAGCACGCGAATTCAAAAATTGCATACAAAAAATGTATCGCCTATGATGGCGTCACCGCTCAACAATTCGACACAACAATTTGGTGCGATGCAACGAGCGCGACAGGGCTTTTCCGACAATCGCGATAGACGAGAAAGGAGGCTCGAGACACTGTAAATCCAAAGGAGGATTCACCATGCAACGCTTTACGCGCCCATTGTTCGGGCAGGTTTTGATCGCCCTTGCGCTGGGCATCGCGCTTGGCATCTGGGCGCCTGAATTCGCACAGAAACTGCAGCCGCTCGGCGACGGCTTTCTGAAGCTCATCAAGATGCTGATCGCGCCGATCGTGTTCTCGGTCGTGGTGGTCGGCATCTGCGGTGCCGGCGAGCTGAAGAAGGTCGGGCGCGTGGGCGGCAAGGCCGTCATCTACTTCGAGATCGTCACGACGATTGCGCTGGCGCTGGGCATTGCGCTGGCCTACCTGTTCGGGCCGGGCCATGGCATGAATGTGGATCCAAAGACGCTCGACCCGGCGGCCATGGCGTCGTACATGACCACGGCCAAGCAGGTGGAATCGACCGGCGTGGCGGCGTTCTTCCTCAAGTTGATCCCCGACACGTTCGTCAGCGGCTTTGTGAAGGGCGACATCCTGCAGGTGCTGCTGGTGTCGATCCTGTTCGGCTGCTCGCTGTCGTTGCTGGGTGAGCGCACCAAGCCGCTGGTTTCGTTCATCGATCAGCTCTCGCACGTGCTGTTCCGCATGATGGCGGTGATCATCCGTCTGGCGCCGCTGGGCGTGCTGGGCGCGGTGGCCTTTACCGTGGGCAAGTACGGTGCGGGCTCGCTCAAGCAACTGGGCTTCCTGGTGCTGCTGTTCTATGCGGCGGTGGCGATTTTCGTGGTGGTGGTGCTGGGCACCATCCTGCGCGTGGCGGGCTTCAACATCTTCAAGTTGATCCGTTTCCTGCGCGCTGAACTGCTGGTGGTGCTGGGTACGGCGTCATCCGATGCGGTGCTGCCGTCCATCATGAACAAGCTGGAGAAGATGGGCATCAAGCGCTCGGTGGTGGGGCTTGTCATCCCGACCGGCTACTCGTTCAACCTTGATGCGTTCTCGATTTACCTGACGCTGGCGGCCGTGTTCATCGCCCAGGCGACCAACACGCCGCTGGCCTTCCAGGATCTGCTGCTGATCCTGGGCGTGGCGCTGATCACCTCCAAGGGCGCACACGGCATTCCGGGTTCGGCCATCGTGATTCTGGCGGCCACGCTGTCGGTCATCCCGGCCATTCCGGCCGTTGGCCTGGTGCTGGTGCTGTCCGTCGACTGGTTCATCGGGATTGCCCGTGCGCTGGGCAACCTGATCGGCAACTGCGTGGCCACAGTGGTGATCGCCGCATGGGAGAAGGACATCGACCGCGTGCGTGCCAATGCGGTACTCGACGGCAAGATCGACATCACCGAAGAAGGCGAGGCGATTCCGCACGGCCACGGCGTGGCTGCCCCGGCAGCGCACACCCTGCCGCATGCCTGAAGCGGCCATCCTGTCGGACGGCGGTAAAATTGGCGCCATGACCGAAACCGCCGCCGCCGACATCTCCTCCGAAGGCATTGCCGACGACATCGCCCAGGCGATCGTCGCGCATCGGCTGCCGCCCGGCACCAAGCTGCGCGAAGAGGCGCTGGCGCGGGTCTATCACGTCAGCCGCACCAAGATTCGCGCGGCGCTGCTGATGCTGGCCAAGGACAAGCTGATCCGCATGGAGCCGGATCGCGGCGCGTTCGTGGCCAAGCCCGACGAGACCGAGGCGCGCGAGGTGTTTGCCGTGCGCCGTGTGCTGGAGGTGGCGCTGGCGCGCGAGTTCATCGCGAAAGCCACGCCCGCCGATTACAAGCGGTTGGAAAAGCACCTGGCCGAAGAACATCAGGTGGCGGCGAGTGGCCAACTCGCCGATGTGCCGCGCCGCAACCGCTTGATGGCCGACTTCCACCTGTTGATGGCCGATGTGGTCGGCAACAGCGTGCTCAAGGAAATGCTGCGCGAGCTCTCTGCCCGCAGCTCGGTCATCACGATGCTGTATCAGTCCACCTACGACGCTGTGCGTTCGTCCGACGAGCACACAGCCTTTCTGCAAGCGGCCAAGCGCGGCGATGTGGAAGGCGCCATCGCCCTGATGGAAGAGCACATGGCGCACACCGAAAGCTCGCTCAAGTTCGAATCACCGGGCGGCCGTGCAACGGACCTCGTTGCCGCACTCCTCGCCTGACCGCGCGTGCCGACGTACACACTGCGCGCGCCGGTTTCGGCCGAGCTGGATATCAAGAAGAGCCGTTTCATCGGATGGGCTGTGCCGGTCGAAGACCGGGCCGCAGCCATGGCGGTCGTCGCGCGCCTGCGTGCCGAGCACCCGGCGGCCACGCACGTCTGCTGGGCGCTATTGGCCGGTGGGCAATCCGGCATGTCGGATGATGGGGAGCCCTCTGGCACAGCGGGCCGTCCCATCCTGGAAGTGCTGCGCCATCACGATCTGGACAGCACGCTGGGCGCCGTGGTGCGCTACTTCGGTGGCGTGAAGCTCGGCGCGGGCGGCCTTGTGCGCGCCTACACGGATGCCATCGCCACCGCGCTCATGCAGGCGGAGCGCGTGGAGCGCATCGCCAGCATCACCCTCACGCTCGTCACCGATTACGCCGATGAGGCGCGCATCCGGCGGTGGATCGGCGATGGCGGTTATGTGCTCGTCGATGCCGCCTACGATGCGGGCGTCACGCTCACCGTGCGCTTGCCGGTGACGGATGAGGCGGCGGCGCGGGTCGCGCTTCGGGATCTGACGCAGGGGCGGATCGTCGTCGCTGCCTGAGCTTGCCTAAAACGCAACGCTGCGATATCTCGCCGCCGTTGGCAAAAATTTGCATCTGGCGGACTTCTTTGAAACTAGGCTCGATCCCTTCGTGGCCATCTTTCAAGGGAGCCCATGCGCACCTTTTACGCGATTGTAAAAGACGACCCGCTCGACACCGGCGGCAGGGTAATAGAGGGCGGGAATTGCTGCTCGATTGCTGGCGAGGATGGCAGGCAGCGGCAGATGGCCTTCCTTGGTCAGCAAGCTTGGTGTGAAACCTGCAAGAGCAGCGGGACCATCACTGCCGCACCTGGCAGTCCTGGGAGCCGCCGCATGATGGATCTGACGGGCAGTGGGAGACACCAGGCACTCGAGGGCGATCTTGTTCTTTGCAAGTGTGCCCGTCATCCACGGCTCGTCGCGGTTCACGGGCGTAGTTGGAAAGTTCAAGGCGAACATGCCGGCTATCCCAACGTCGGCGCAGTGAGTGCAGGGGGGGCGCTGGAAGAAGCATTGGCAGTGTCAGGCGCAGCTCCGCGTCCCAGTGCGGCACCCACCGAACAAGCCACGCAAGACTGCTCATATCTCGATGGATCCAAGGGGCGGATCGATGCGCCGGCGGAGTTCTACAAGCGTAGCAACGCGGTCACGGTTGGTCCTGGCACGGCAACCACCTTCGACTTTCCTGGTGGCGGTTCGGGTAAGGCGACGCAATACGAAGCCACCGTCAACGGTCGCCCTATCAGCGTCTATGTAACCGATAGCAAACCGGCGCCGGGTTACGGCATACCGACTCACGTAGAGATCACCAAGGCGCTTGAGACCGTGCCGACGCAACAGTATGGAGATCTGAAGAAGGTGATGATCAATTCAGAGCCGAATCCCGAGGACGCAATCTGGCAAAAGAAATTCGGCGATCCCTCTTTCTCTTCCGCGGCTACTGCGTCCCTTAAGCAAGGCGTTGCGATTTATCCCTGGAAAGGTTGGTCTACGTTTCCTCAAAGGTATATCGACAGCACGATGCTGCACGAGACGGGGCACATATGGAGCGAAACACTCTGGCAGGACACGGTCAAGAAACAAGAATGGCTTGAGGCCATCGCCAAGGATGGGGGAACCCCATCCAACTATGCCAAGAACAATCCCACTGAAGACTTTGCGGAAACAGCCAACATGTATTGGTCCAGTAAGGGCACTCCATGCGAGAAGGCTGGCCGTGACCGGTACCCGGCTCGTTACGCATATTTCGACAAGATCACCAGATGAGACTCTTCACAAGGGCCTCCCTTGTCGCTTTCCTATCCACTGCGTTGGCCTGCGCAGCCAATCCCGGAACCACGACCATGACACGGCAACAGCCCCCAGGCGCTCAAGACCCCAAGGCACCTCACCCTGGATCAATCACCGCCAAGTACGATTGGAATCATTCCACGGAGCTGTGGGGTATCTCCGATTTGCCGGACAGCTTCATCTTTCGCTGTATTGACGCTGATGGAAACAGCGCCAAACGCGAAGCTGCCATATGGTGTGTCCCCGTTGTGGAAGTTGTGACCACGTCTGTGGACGAACACGGCAAGCCCGTCACCCCCAGAGAAGCCGATTTCATTGGCATCTCGGTCTACGGGCCCAACCACACATTTCTGGAACACACGTCATCGCAGCCAGGTATGAAGCGACGCCGTGAACTGGAGCGTAGTCCTCCGCCACCATCAACGGAGGACTACAAGAACCCAGCGCAACCCTCATCAGCACAGCTGGTCCCTACGTCAGAAATTAAAACTGACAGCTGCAGCACACACGGTTCCATTGCGGTGGCGCTACAAGGGCCGAGTTGGTGGTCGAGAATCAAAGCATGGTTGGGCTTTGCGTAGACCGCTATGCCTCTGCGCGGCTGGAGACGCGCTTCGGGATCTGACGCAGGGCCGAGTAGCGATCACCTAGTTCGGGCGCGAAGGCTGCCTCGCATCGTTCAAGGGCGGTGGCGTGCCGGGTGCCGGGTCGGTGCAACATGGCTGTGGACAGTCTGGTTGGAAGACCACGTAGGCGGCTGTCGCCATCCTTGGGGCGGCGCCTTCGTGCTGTACGGCGCGCAGATGCGCGTCGGCCTCAGACGACTCCACCTTCTCGCCCTCAATCCCGACAGCGTCCAGCGCGGCCTGGATGCTTCTGAGGCGCAGAATCGCCAGCTCCGGTTCGAAAGCGGCCTCGGGCTCCTCCTGCAACAACACCCTGTACTTGCCGCCGTTGGAGAAGTCCTCCTTGAGCTGCGTGTTCCATTCCGCCAGTTTCAGGATCTCGGCGGTCGGCAATGTCGGCTCACTCGGTGAGAACACGATCGGATGCTCAAGTCCGGTCGACTTGCACGCCAGCGCAGAGGCGCTGACCACGAGCGCCGACAACCTCAATTCTGCGTAGCATCTTCAGCCTCCGACATTGACCACGTCACCCGCGATGCTTTGATGACCAGTTTAGGAGCCGTCATCCATTTCCACACCCTCAGCTCGCGCGCGACCAATACCCCGGCTGCGCAAACACCGCCTTCAAGTGTTCGATAAAGAACCGGATCTTCGCCGGCACCGGCCGCTGCTGCGGATACACGGCGAGGATGTCGTAGTCGGGCAGCGCGTAGTCATCGAGCACCGTCATCAGCGCGCCGGATTCCAGCTCGGGCTGGATCTCCCACGTTGAGCGCCAACCGAGGCCGAGGCCCTCGCCCATCCAGCGGTGCAGCAACTCGCCGTCGTTGCAGTCGAGGTTGCCGCTCACTTTCACGGTGACGGCCTTGCCGTTCTGCTGGAAGTACCAACCGCGCTGCTGACCGCCCTGCAGGTTGAACGCGAGGCAGTTGTGCTTGGCCAGGTCATCCAGCGTGCGCGGCACGCCGTGCTTGGCGAAGTACGCGGGCGTGCCACACACCACGCGCTTGTTCGACGCCAAGCGGATCGCCACGAAGTTCGGGTCAATCGCCCCGCCAATGCGGATGCCAAGGTCATAGCCCTCGCGCACGAGGTCGACCACGCGGTCGGTCAGATTGAACGAGATGCGCACGTCCGGGTTGGCGCGCAGAAAATCCGGCGCATGCGGCGCGACGTGCTTGCGCCCGAACGCGGCCGGCGCGGAAACAATCAGGTGCCCCGTCGCCTTGTGGCGGCCTTCGGCGACGAGCAATTCCGCGCGGTCCAGTTCGCCCAGCGCCTTCTTGCACTGCTCCATGAATACCGCGCCCTGCTCTGTCACGGCGATACGTCGCGTGGACCGGTGCAGCAGCTTCACACCCAGTCGCGCCTCCAGCGCGTTGATGCGCCGGCCGATCATGACGGGCGTCACGTCCTGCGTGAGCGCGGCGGCGGCCATGCTGCCGTGCTCCACCACAGCGATGAACGCTTCGATTTGCTTGAGCTTGTCCATTCCATCATTCCAGTCAGCAATGTCCAAACAGTGTAGGGAGGATTCCGTACGTGGATTGCCACTATCCAGCGCATATCACCTATGACGAATGACTGAAATGACAGGCAGTGATGTGATCGATGCTCGGGGGAGGCGCTGAATTTCTGCGCTGCACAAAACCGCGCGGAAACGTTGTAGCACTGCGTCTCTTTGGCTGATTGTTGACTCGGGATTGCTGCGGCACGAGAAAACATTCGATACACAGCGTTCGCAATCAACTGACGAAATCTGCGTTTATCGATATCGGCATGCGGGAATAGGATCGGCTCAACCAGATTCCCACCTTCCCCTTCCTGGAGACACACCATGCCGAAGATGAGAGCGATTGATGCCGCAGTTGCGGTGATGGAAAAAGAAGGCATCACGACCGCCTTCGGCGTGCCTGGTGCCGCCATCAACCCGTTGTACTCGGCCCTGCGCAAGGCGGGCAACATCGACCACGTGCTGGCCCGCCACGTGGAAGGTGCCTCGCACATGGCCGAAGGCTACACGCGTGCCGAACCGGGCAACATCGGCGTGTGTATCGGTACCTCGGGCCCCGCCGGCACCGACATGATCACCGGCCTGTACTCGGCCTGGGCAGATTCGATTCCTATCCTCTGCATCACGGGCCAGGCACCGCGCGCGCGCCTGTACAAGGAAGATTTCCAGGCCGTCGACATCGAGTCGATCGCCAAGCCGGTCACCAAGTGGGCCGTCACCGTGCGTGAGCCGGCGCTGGTGCCGCGCGTGTTCCAGCAAGCGTTCCACCTGATGCGCTCGGGCCGTCCGGGTCCGGTGCTGATCGACCTGCCGTTCGACGTGCAAGTCGCCGAGATCGAATTCGACATCGACACCTACAGCCCGATGCCGGTCTACAAGCCCGCGGCCACGCGTGCCCAGGCCGAGCGCGCCATCGAGATGCTGTGCCAAGCTGAGCGCCCGCTGCTGGTGTGCGGCGGCGGCGTGATCAACGCCGATGCGGCCAAGCTGATGGTCGAGTTTGCCGAGCTGGTGAACGTACCCGTGGTCCCGACCCTGATGGGCTGGGGCGTGCTGGCCGATGACCACCCGCTCAACGCCGGCATGGTCGGTCTGCAGACCTCGCACCGCTACGGCAACGCCACGCTGCTGGCGTCGGACTTCGTGTTCGGCATCGGCAACCGCTGGGCCAACCGCCACACCGGCAGCGTTGACGTCTACACCAAGGGCCGCAAGTTCATCCACGTCGATATCGAACCCACGCAAATTGGCCGCGTGTTCGGCCCCGACCTGGGCATCGTGTCGGACGCCAAGGCGGCGCTGGAGAAGTTCATTGAAGTCGCCCGCGAGCTGAAGGCCGCCGGCAAGCTGCCGTGCCGCAAGGCGTGGAACGCCGACGTGCAGAAGCGCAAGCGCACGATGCAGCGTCGCTCGGACTTCGACAACGTGCCCATCAAGCCGCAGCGCGTGTACCGCGAGATGAACCAGTACTTCCCGCGCGACGTGCGCTACGTGAGCACGATCGGCCTGTCGCAGATCGCAGCTGCGCAGTTCCTGTCGGTCAACCAGCCGCGCCACTGGATCAACTGCGGCCAGGCCGGCCCGCTGGGCTGGACGATTCCCGCCGCGATCGGCGTGAAAGTGGCTTCGCCTAGCAGCGACGTGGTGGCCATCTCGGGTGACTACGACTTCCAATTCATGATCGAAGAAATGGCGGTGGCCGCGCAGTTCAAGGTGCCGTACATCCACGTGGTGGTGAACAACTCCTACCTGGGCCTGATCCGCCAGGCGCAGCGCAACTTCGAGATGGACTACTGCGTCCAGCTCGCCTTCGATAACGTCAATTCGCCCGAGCTGAACGGCTACGGCGTTGACCACGTGAAGGTGGTCGAGGGCCTGGGCTGCAAGGCCATCCGCGTGTTCAAGCCGGAAGACATCGAACCGGCCTTCGCACAGGCCCGCCTGCTGATGGCCGAGTTCTCGGTGCCGGTGATGGTGGAAGTGATCCTCGAGCGCGTGACGAACATCGCGATGGGCACGGAGATCGACAACGTGGTCGAGTTTGAAGAAGTGCTCGACCTGGAAGACACCCTCACGGAAACCGAAGGCGCCACCGCATAAAGACGGCGCGCTTTTCCCTCACCGTCCGATAAAAGGAGAAAACATGACAAAGCTGGCAGCCAACCTGACCATGCTCTTCAACGAGCAGGCCTTCCTCGACCGCTTTGAAGCCGCCGCGCGTGCGGGCTTCCGCGGCGTGGAGTTCCTGTTCCCCTACGCGTTCCACGCAGACCAGATTGCCGATCGCCTGAACCGCTTCCAGCTCGACCTGGTCCTGCACAACCTGCCGGCCGGCAACTGGGACGGCGGTGAGCGCGGCATCGCCGTGCTGCCCGATCGCGTGGGCGAGTTCCAGGAAGGTGTGGGCGAGGCGATCAAGTACGCCAAGGTGCTCGGCGCGCGCCAGCTCAACTGCCTGGTGGGCATCCGCCCGGAAGGTGTGAGCGAAGACGCTGCGCGCAAGACGCTGGTGGACAACCTGAAGTTTGCGGCCAAGGCGCTGAAGGCCGAGAAGATCGATCTGCTGATCGAGCCGATCAACACGTTTGATATTCCAGGCTTCTACCTGAACCGTACGCAGCAGGCGCTGGACCTGATCAACGACGTGGATGCGTCCAACCTGTATGTGCAGTACGACATCTATCACATGCAACGGATGGAAGGCGAAGTGGCGAACACGCTGAAACGCCATCTGGACAAGATCAAGCATGTGCAGTTGGCGGATAACCCGGGGCGGAATGAGCCGGGCACGGGCGAGATCAACTACCAGTTCCTGTTCCGTTGGCTGGACGAGATTGGCTACAACGGCTGGATTGGCTGCGAGTACAAGCCTAAGGCTGGGACGGTTGAGGGCTTGGGCTGGCGTTCGGCTCACTTGGTGGCTTGATGCTTTTGCTTGGTTTGCGCCGGTGGTGCATTCCTTGTTTCATCCCCTGCCGGGGCTGACTCACTTTTCTTTGTCTTGCCAAAGAAAAGTAAGCAAAAGAAAGGCGCGCCCGAGATGGCGACTTCCCCTTGAATTTATGTCGCAAGGAGGGGAAGGGGAAAACTCGCTTCGCTCAGACAGTTCCCCTTCCTTTTCCTCCTTGCAACAGAAATTCAAGGCGCCATCAAGGGCTCCAACGGCCAAACCATCGAAGCACAACCGCAGTAGTAGCGAATAACGCAGCAACCAAGCGCCACCATGGCATGCAAACCAATGGTTTGCTTTACCCCTGCCCTTGATGGCGCCTTGAATTTTTGTAAGCGGGCGGAAAAAAGACGGGGAACTGTCTGAGCGAAGCGAGTTTTCCCCGTCTCCGCCCGGTTACGAAAATTCAAGGAGGGTGTCGCCATCTCGGGCGCGCCTTTCTTTGCTTACTTTCTTTGGCAAGACAAAGAAAGTGAGTCGCCCCCGGCAGGGGGTGAAAGGGAGATGAACCACAAAGGTTCAAACGAGCAAACCACCAACATTCAAACCAAGGAGACCCCACCATGGCAACCACTCTCAATCTCGGTTTCATCGGCCTCGGCATCATGGGCGCCCCCATGGCTGGCCATTTGCGCGCAGCGGGCCACACGCTCTTCGTGCATGACGTGAACCCGGCCCCGGCCGCACTGGTGGAAGCCGGCGTGACGGTCTGCACCAGCGCAGAAGAAGTCGCCAAGCGCGCCGACATCATCTTCATCATGGTGCCGGACACGCCGCACGTGGAAGCCGTGCTCTTCAGCGAGAAGGGTGTCGCCAAGGCGCTGAAGGATGCAGGCAAGGACGCTGCCGCCGGCAAGATCGTGGTCGACATGAGCTCGATCTCGCCGATCGCGACGAAGGACTTTGCTGCACGCATCAACAAGACCGGCGCGCAATACCTCGACGCGCCGGTGTCGGGCGGCGAAGTGGGCGCGAAGGCTGCCTCGCTGACGATCATGGTCGGCGGTGAGCAAGCTGCGTTCGACCGTGTCACGCCGCTGTTCCAACTGATGGGCAAGAACATCACGCTGGTGGGCGGCAACGGCGACGGCCAGACCACCAAGGTGGCCAACCAGATCATCGTGGCGCTGAATATCCAAGCCGTGTCGGAAGCCCTGCTGTTTGCATCGAAGGCCGGTGCAGACCCCGCAAAGGTCCGCCAAGCGCTGATGGGCGGCTTCGCGAACTCGCGCATTCTGGAAGTGCACGGCGAGCGCATGGTCAAGCGTACGTTCGATCCGGGCTTCCGCATCGAACTGCACCAGAAGGATCTGAACCTGGCCCTGCAGGGCGCGAAGACGCTGGGCGTGGCGCTGCCGAACACGGCGACTGCGCAAGAGCTGTTCAACACCTGCGCCGCCAACGGTCTGGGCAAACAAGATCACTCGGCTCTGTGCCGCGCGATCGAGATCATGTCGAACCACGACATTGCATAAGTTGTGTGCACTGCCGCAGCCCTCGGGTGGCGGCAGTTTTTTTGTTGTCTCCACATTCCGCCATGCAACACGACCAATCCGCCCAGGCCGCATTGCGCGCCGCCTTGCCCAACCCGTCGCCGCGCGCGCTGCTGCACGGCTTGTTTGATACCGCGGTGGCTGCGGTCAGTGCTGCGCAGTGCTTGCCCGCGTTTCTGCCTGAGCCGCCGCGCGGTCGCACGATTGTGATCGGTGCGGGCAAAGGCGCTGCGGCGATGGCCGAAGCCGTTGAACAACACTGGAAGGGCGAGCTGTCTGGCCTGGTCGTTACGCGTTATGAGCACGGCCGCGCGCCGGGCACGCAAGGTCGCATCGAGGTCGTTGAAGCTTCGCACCCGGTGCCGGACGAAGCTGGCCAGCGCGCCGCGCAACGCATGGTCGGCTTGCTGGAAGGCCTGACGAAAGACGACCTCGTGCTGTGCCTGATCTCGGGCGGTGGCTCGGCCCTGCTGGCTGCGCCGGCCGAAGGCCTGACGCTGGCCGACAAGCAGACCGTCAACCGCGCACTGCTCAAGAGCGGCGCGAGCATCGACGAGATGAACTGCGTGCGCAAGCACCTGTCGTCGATCAAGGGCGGGCGCCTGGCGCTGGCCTGCGCACCGGCACGCGTAGAGACGCTGCTCATCTCCGACATTCCCGGCGATGACCCGACGCTCATCGCCAGCGGCCCGACGCTGCCCGACGCGACCACCTGCGCGGATGCACTGGCCGTCATCCACAAGTACGGCATCGAGGTGCCGGAAGCGGTGCGTCGGCATCTGGAAACCGGCGCGGGTGAAACGCCCAAGCCGGGTGATGCGCGCTTCGAAGGCCATCGCAGCCACGTCATCGCGACGGCACAGGACGCATTGGAGGCCGCTGCAGCACAGGCCCGCGTACTCGGTTACGAAGCGCACATCCTGTCGGACAGCATCGAAGGCGAAGCGCGCGATGTGGCGGAAGTGCATGCCGGCATCGTGCGGCAGATCGTGGCGCGCAATCAGCCGTTCACGAAGCCTTGCGTGATTCTGTCGGGCGGCGAAACCACCGTCACCGTGCGGGGCAATGGGCGTGGTGGCCGCAATGCCGAGTTCCTGCTCGCGCTGGGTGTGGCGTTGGATGGCTTGCCTGGTGTGCATGCGATTGCTTGCGATACCGATGGCATCGATGGCTCGGAAGACAACGCTGGCGCGATGCTCACGCCGGACAGTCTGGCGCGTGCCGAGGCGCTTGGGTTGAAGCCCAAACAACTGCTCGACAACAACGATGGGTATGGGTTCTTTGATGCGCTCGGCGACTTGATTGTCACCAAGCCGACCCGGACCAACGTGAATGATTTTCGGGCGATTTTGATTACTGGGTAAGTTGATTGGGATGCGGGATGGATTGATGGTTTTGGTCCATCCCTTGTTTCATCCCCTGCCGGGGCTGACTCACTTTTCTTTGTCTTGCCAAAGAAAAGTAAGCAAAAGAAAGGCGCGCCCGAGATGGCGACTACC
>Ga0070659_100001476_pt1 | contig 16933 bp, 18 predicted proteins | sample KBSC23metaG_FD_64666 | JGI IMG/M metagenome (GOLD analysis project Ga0070659, IMG submission 64666) | Corn rhizosphere microbial communities from Kellogg Biological Station, Michigan, USA - KBS C2-3 metaG | ecosystem: Host-associated > Plants > Roots > Rhizosphere > Soil ... | reverse complement strand
CCTGCGTCTGCTCCTTGTTCTCCAGGAACTGGATGTCGTCGACGAGCAGGACGTCGATCTCGCGGTAGCGCTTGCGGAAGCCCTCACCCCGACCGTCGCGGATCGAGTTGATGAAGTCGTTGGTGAACTCCTCCGAGCTCACGTATCGCACCCGATGGCCGGCGAACAGGTGCTGCGTGTAGTGGCCGATCGCGTGCAGCAGGTGCGTCTTGCCCAGGCCGGACTCGCCGTAGATGAACAGCGGGTTGTACGCCTTCGCCGGTGCCTCGGCCACCGCGACCGCGGCCGCGTGCGCGAACCGGTTGCTGGAGCCGATCACGAACGTGTCGAACTGGTACTTCGGGTTCAGCCGGCTGCCGCCGCTGACGGGATCGAGCGGGCGCGGCGCGACCGGGACCGGCGGGCTCACCGCCTCCGCCGGCGCCGGCTCGTCGGCCGGCGGAGCGGAGTCGGGCTCGACGGTGACCGCGACGCGGACGTCCTGGCCGAGCTGGCGGGACAGTGCGGCGACGATCACGTCGCGCAGCTTGGTGTCGAGCACGTCTCGGGCGAAGTCGTTCGGCGCCGCGAGCACCGCGGTGTCCTGCACCAGGGCGAGCGGCTTCGTGAGTCGCATCCACGCCCGGTGCTGTGCCGGCAGCACGTCGTCGCCGAGCTCGGCGATCGCCCGGGTCCAGACGGCGTCGAGATCGATCGACTCGGTTGCCGGCACGGCGTCCGTCGAATTCGCCACTTCCGCGCTCCCCGGCTCGATCGTGCGGACAAACCGGGACACACCCGGCGATGACCGGCGACGTCGAGACTGTCGTCCACAATCGAGTCCACAGACTGTGGACCGCGCCGTGGCCGAACGGGGAAATGACGAGGGAAGGGCCGGTAGGCGACGAACGCTAACAGCCGCGCCGACGCGGCTTCAAGCGGTTCTCCACAACCCGCCATGAATATGTGCGTGCCTGTCGGCGTGTCGCCTTGACGGACCCCGTCCGAGGCTGCCGAAGGATGGGTTTGACCGGCCCGCGCGGTCCCCGTACCGTGGACGCGCCCCTCAGCGGGGTGCGCTAGCATGCCCTTCCTCTTTGACTGCACCGCGTTGGCGTGCAGAACGTTTGGAGCACTTCCGTGAGCAAGCGGACTTTCCAGCCGAACAACCGGCGCCGGGCCAAGACCCACGGCTTCCGGCTGCGTATGCGCACCCGCGCCGGGCGTGCCATCCTCGCCGCTCGCCGCCGCAAGGGCCGCGGCCGGCTTTCGGCCTGAGCGCCGGGTTCGTGCTGCCCGCCGCGGCGCGCCTGCGTCGCCGCGCCGAGTTCACCGCCGCCGTCCGCGGCGGAGTCCGTTCCGGCACCCCCGCCGTCGTGGTTCACCTTCGGGTCCCGCCGGCCGGCCAATCGGGTGAGCCGCCGCGGGCCGGGTTCGTGGTGTCCCGTGCGGTCGGGACCGCGGTCGTCCGCAACCGGGTACGACGCCGACTGCGCCATCTCGTCCGCCCCCGCCTTGCGGAGTTGCCAGCCGGCAGCGAGCTCGTCGTACGTGCTCTGCCACCGGCTGCGTCCGCCAGTGGCGGGCAGTTAGAACGCCAGTTCGACGACGCCCTTCGCGCTGTGCTCGCCAGAACCGGGCTTGCCAGAGCTGGGCTCGACCGAACTGGGCTCGACCGGGCCAGCCGATGACCCGCTTGCTGATCGGCTTGGTGCGCGCCTACCGCGCGGTGCTCGCGCCCCTGCTCGCCCCGCGCTGCCGGTTCGTCCCGTCGTGCAGCGCCTATGCGCTCGCCGCGCTCGAGACGCACGGCGCCCTGCGCGGTAGCTGGCTCACCCTGCGGCGGCTCGGCCGCTGCCACCCATTCCACCGCGGGGGCGTCGACCCCGTGCCACCCGCAACCTCGCCGGAGCTGGTGTCGTGTTAGACCCGTTCTACAACGCCGTCGCCTGGCTGATCGTGCACATCCACGCCGGGATGGCCCCGATCTTCGGCTCCAAGTCCGGCGCGTCCTGGGCGCTGTCGATCGTGCTGCTCACGATGGGCATGCGGCTGTTGCTGTTCCCGCTGTTCGTCAAGCAGATCAAGAGCCAACGGGCGATGAGCGCGCTGCAGCCGCAGATGAAAGAGCTGCAAGCGAAGTACAAGAACGACAAAGAGAAGCTCAACCAGGAGATGATGGCGCTTTGGCGTGAGGCGGGCACCAACCCGCTCGCCGGCTGCCTGCCGGTCATCGTCCAGATCCCGGTCTTCTTCGCGCTGTTCCGGGTGCTGAACAGCCTGCACCCGAACAAGGGCTGCGTCGACGTCAACAACATCACGCAGTGCTTTACCGGCCACTTCGACAACATCCTGACCGCACGGCTAACCCACGACGCGTCGGTCGCGAAGGTCTTCGGCGTACCGATCGGCGCGTCGTTCAGCTCCAGCAGCCACACGCTGAGCCTGCTGCACGCGAGCGCCACGTCGGTGAAGCTGCTGTCGGTCATCCTGATCGTGGCGATGGCGGCGTCGACGTTCATCACCCAGCGCCAGCTGATGGCCCGCAACGCCGCGTCCGGTATGGCGCAGATGCCGCAGCAGCAGAAGACGCTGCTCTACGTGCTGCCGGTGATCTTCGCGCTGTTCGGCTTCAAGTTCCCGCTCGGCGTGCTGCTCTACTGGCTGACCACGAACTTCTGGAGCATGGCGCAGCAGGCGGTCGTCATCCGCCGGATGGATGCGGCGCCCGCGACCGCCGGCCCGTCCACGACCGTGATGGGACCGGCGCCCGGCGCCCGCCCGGACCGGGCTCGCCCGCCGCGCCCGGCGCTGTCGTCCGGACTGACCGACGGCTCCGACACCGGGTCCGATGCCGTCGCCGAGCCACCACAAGCCGGGGCGAACGGTGGCAAACCCGCCCCGCGCCCGCAGCCGAACCGCAGCAAGAAGAAGCGCAAGGGCGGCCGTCGATGACCACGGACGAGCAGGAGGAGACCGTGAGCGAGGACAACGAGACGACCACGGCCGGCGGCGAGGCGGCCACGGACGTGTCGCTGCTCGAACGGGAAGGCGACATCGCGGCCGACTACCTCGAGGCGCTGCTCGACATCGCCGACCTCGACGGTGACATCGACATCGATGTCGAAGGTTCGCGCGCGGCGGTGTCCATCGTCGGCGCCGACCTGAGCCGCCTTGTCGGCGCCGACGGCGAGACGCTCGAGGCACTGCAGGAGCTCACCCGGCTCGCGGTGCACCGGGAGACCGGGGTGCGCAGCCGGCTGATGCTCGACATCGGCGGCCACCGGGCGCGCCGCCGTAACGAGCTCGCGGAGCTCGGCCGGACCCAGGCGGAGAAGGTGCGCGATTCGGGCGAGACCATTCGGCTCGACCCGATGACTCCGTTCGAGCGCAAGGTCGTGCACGACGCGGTCGCCGCAGTCGACGGGGTCCTGAGCGAGTCGGAGGGCGAGGAGCCAGAGCGGCGCATCGTCATCCGTCGCGGGTGACCGGCCGCCCCTCACCTCTTCCCCTCGCGCCCGATGTCGAGGAGATGCCGCCAGCGGCCCGCGACGCCTTCGGCCCGCGACTTCCCGCCGCAACCGCATACGTCGACCTGCTCGCGACCGCCGGTGTCGAGCGCGGCCTGATCGGTCCGCGTGAGCGTCCGCGACTGTGGACACGGCACGTGCTCAACAGCGCGGCACTGGCCGAAGCGCTGCCGGCCGACCCTTCGCTGCGGGTCGTGGACGTCGGCTCCGGGGCCGGATTGCCCGGAATTCCCCTTTCGCTGGCCCGACCCGACCTTCGGGTGACGCTGCTGGAGTCGCTTGCCCGCCGGGTCTCGTTCCTGGACGAGGCCGTCGCGGCCCTCGACCTCGAGGTCGAGGTGCTGCGCGGCCGGGCCGAGGAGGTCCGCGAGCCATGCTGGGACGTGGTCGTCGCCCGCGCCGTCGCACCGCTCGATCGGCTGCTCGCGCTCACCGATCGCCTGCTACCACTCGGCGGCACGCTGCTGGCCATCAAGGGCCGCACCGCGACCGCTGAGGTCTCGGCCGCGTCCGCAGCGATCAAGCGGCGGAGTACCCGCCCGGCCGAGGTCCTTACGCTCGGCGACGAGGTAGCAGGCGCTACTGTCGTCCGCGTGATCGTGGACCGTCCTGGCTCGCGACGGCGGGCGGACCGATGAACGTCGGCTGGCCCCGCCCCGCGAGCGACGATCCGTCTGCGCTGGGATGGCCACCCCCGGACACGGATGACGACGATGTTTCACGTGAAACCGACGCGGACCTTGTTTCACGTGAAACCGAGCCCGGCCCTGTTTCACGTGAAACGCCGACTGCCGAACCGGAGGAGCCCAGCGTCGTAGACGCTGCGCCTCTCACCGACCTGCCGCCGACGGCGCAGCGCGTGCCCAGCGGGCCGTGGCCGCTGCCGCCGAACCCCCGGATCCTCGGCGTTGCCAACCAGAAGGGCGGCGTCGGCAAGACCACGAGCACGGTGAACCTCGCGGTAGCGCTCGCGCAGCACGGTGCGCGCGTCCTCGTCGTCGACCTGGACCCGCAGGGAAACACCTCGACGGCGTTCAGCGTGGAGCACCGCGAAGGAACGCCTTCGATCTACGACGTACTCGTGCACGGGCGCCCGCTCGACGAGGTGGCGGCGCCGGTCGAGGGAGTGCCGCAGCTTCGGTGTGCGCCGGCGACGATCGACCTGGCCGGTGCCGAGATCGAGCTCGTGTCGATGGTTGCTCGGGAGATGCGCCTCGCCAGGGCGCTCACCGGCGTCGCAGCCGATTACGACTACGTGTTCATCGACTGTCCGCCGTCGCTGGGCCTGCTCACCGTCAACGCCTTGGTCGCCGCGCGGGAGGTGTTGATCCCGATTCAGTGCGAGTTCTACGCGCTGGAGGGCCTGAGCCAGCTGCTCCGCAACATCGAGCTGGTGCGCGCGCACCTCAACCCGGCCCTGCACGTTTCGACGATTCTGCTGACGATGTTCGACGCACGGACCAGACTGGCCGAGCAGGTCGCCGAAGAGGTCCGCAACCACTTCGGGCCGGTCGTGTTGACCGAGTCCATCCCGCGCAGCGTGCGGATCTCCGAGGCGCCGGGTTACGGGCAGTCCGTCATGACCTACGACCCGAACTCGCGCGGCGCGCGCGCGTACGCACAGGCGGCGTACGAGCTCGCCGGCCGGGCCGCGACCGAAGAAGGCCACATGAACGAAGGGACGTCATCGTGAACGTGCGTCGCGGAGGCCTCGGCCGTGGACTCGGTGCCCTCATCCCCACCGGGCCGGCCGAAGAGGAAGCGATCGGCGCCCGGCTGGAGGAGATCCCGCTCGACGCGATCGAGCCGAACCCCCGCCAGCCGCGCGAAGTCTTCGATCCGGACGCACTCGCCGAATTGGTCGCCAGCATCAACGCGGTCGGCGTGCTGCAGCCGGTCGTCGTCCGTGAGATCGAACCCAACCGCTACCAGCTCGTCATGGGCGAGCGCCGCTGGCGGGCGACCCGGGAAGCGGGCCTTGCCAGCATTCCGGCGATCGTGCGCGAGACGCCGGACGACGGCATGCTCCGGGATGCCTTGCTGGAGAACTTGCACCGCCAGCAGCTCAACGCGCTCGAGGAGGCGGCGGCGTACCAGCAGCTGCTGACCGAGTTCGGTGCGACGCACGAACAGCTCGCCGACCGCATCGGGCGGTCCCGTTCGCACGTGAGCAACACGCTGCGGCTGCTGAACCTCGCGCCGGCGGTCCAGCGGCGGGTCGCCGCGGGCGTGATCTCTGCCGGCCACGCCCGCGCGCTGCTCGCGTTGGACGACCACGACGCGCAGGCGCGGCTGGCCGAGCGGATCATCGCCGAGGGTCTGTCGGTGCGCTCGGCGGAAGAGCTCGTCGCCGTGGGCGAGCCGGATCAGCGGCCTGAGAGAGCACCCCGGGCGAAGCGGGCGCAACCGGCCGAGCTGACCGCGCTCGCCGAGCTGCTGTCCGAGGCGCTCGACACCAGGGTCCGGATCGAGATGGGCCGGCGCAACGGCAAGCTCGTCGTCGAGTTCGCCACGATGGAAGATCTCGAACGCGTGCTCGGCCAACTCGCTCCCGGCGCCCTGCAGTCCGCCGAAGAGCCGACCGAGACGCCGGCCGAGACGCCCGACCACGAACCGGTGCGCGATGAGCAGCCGGGCCAGTACCACGAACAGCCGTACTAACCGACCGTAAGGACGCCGTTACTGGGCGCACCGTCACTGAGTGCGCTGTGTCTCCAGGAAGCGCGCCAGTCGGCCCAGCGCGTCCGCCAGGTCCTCGACCGCGGGCAGCGTGACGATGCGCAGGTGGTCCGGCGTCGGCCAGTTGAACCCGGTGCCATGGCCGATCATCACGTGCTCGGCACGGAGGAAGTCGACGACGAAGCGCTCGTCGTCCTCGATCGGGTAGACCTCGCGATCGAGCCGCGGGAAGACGTAGAGCGCCCCCAACGGCGTTGTGCACGAAACGCCCGGAATGTCGTTCAACATCCGAACCGCGAGGTTGCGCTGGTCGTGCAGCCGCCCGCCCGGCAACACGAGCGCGCCGATGTCGCGCGGCCCGCCGAGCGCCGCCTGGATCCCGTGCTGCGCCGGCACGTTCGGGCACAGCCGCATGTTCGCCAGCAGCGTGAGCCCTTCGAGGAAGCTGCGCGCGTGCTCGGTCGGCCCGGACACGACCGCCCAGCCGGCGCGGTACCCGGCGACCCGGTAGGCCTTGGACAGGCCGTTGAAGGTGACGCAGAGCAGGTCGGGGGCGAGCGCGGCGAGCGCGTGGTGGGTCGCGCCGTCGTACAGGATCTGGTCGTAGATCTCGTCGGCGAGCAGCAGCAGCCCGTGCTCGCGGGCGAGGTCGACCATTCGCTCCAGCACCTCGCGCGGGTAGACCGCGCCGGTCGGGTTGTTCGGGTTGATGACGACCAGCGCCTTGGTCCGGTCGGTGATCTTGCGCTCGAGGTCGTCGAGCGCGGGCAGCCAGTCGGCGGCCTCGTCGCACAGGTAGTGCACGGCTCGACCGCCGCACAGCGTCGTGATCGCCGTCCACAACGGGTAGTCCGGCGCCGGGATGAGCACCTCGTCGCCGTCGTTGAGCAGCGCCTGCAGGGTCATCGTGATGAGTTCGGACACGCCGTTGCCGAGCCACACGTCCTCGACGTCGATGCCCTCGACGCCCTTGCCTTGGTGGTACTGCACGACGGCGCGGCGCGCGGTGTAGATGCCCTTGCTCTCGCTGTAGCCCTGCGCGGTGGCGAGCGTGCGGGCCATGTCCGCGACGATCTCGTCCGGCGCGTCAAAGCCGAACGGCGCCGGGTTGCCGATGTTCAGCCGCAGGATGCGGTGGCCCTCGGCCTCCAGCCGCATCGCCTCGGCGAGCACCGGTCCGCGGACGTCGTAGGCGACCCCGGCGAGCTTGTCCGACTGGCGAATCTCCACCCCCGGGACACTATCCGCAGCCGCGATCGAGCGTTAACATGCTCGGTTGGCCGCCCGTCCCGGCCGGACCCACGCGGGGAGACAGGGAGTGCGGATGGCACGCCGGCTCGCCAACATCACGCTCGACAACCTCGACGACCTGCCGCGCCGTTGTCGCAAGTGCGTGTTTTGGGAGCTCGACCCGGTCGCCGGCGCCCGCGCCGCGGAGACCGGCGACACCGAGCTGGAGAAGGAGGCCTGGGTCTCTGCCGTACTGCTCGAGTGGGGCAGCTGCGGCAAGATCGCCTACGTCGACGGCATCCCGGCCGGATACGTGCTGTTCGCGCCACCGGCGTACGTCCCCCGCTCGGTCGCCTTCCCGACCAGCCCGGTCAGCGCCGACGCCGCCCTGCTGATGACCGGCGAGGTGATGCCGGAGTTCACCGGCGGCGGGCTCGCCCGCATGCTCGTGCAGGGCATCGTGAAGGACCTGACCCGCCGCGGGATCAAGGCGTTGGAGGCGTTCGGCGACGCCGAATGGCACGGCGTCGGCCACTGCGTCATCCCCGCCGACTACCTGCTCGCGGTCGGGTTCAAAACCGTCCGCCCGCACCCGCGCTACCCGCGGCTGCGGATGGAGCTCAAGACCGTCGCGTCCTGGCGCGAAGACGTCGAGGTCGCGCTCGAGCGCCTGCTCGGCTCCATGTCCCCCGAGGGCGCGCTCCGCCCGGTCTGAACGTCAGCCCGTCAGGGCAGGCATGCGGAATTGGCCAGTCGGGATATCGCGGTCGGCGGGCAGGAACAGTCGCTGGATCGCGGCCACGATCGCCTCGGCCACGGTGTCGCGGAACTCCGCGTCGGCCAGCCGGCGCGCGTCGCTCGCCGAGGTCACGTAGCCGACGTCCACACGGACCGCCGGCATCCGGGTGAGTCGCAGCAGCGTCCACGCCTTCGCGTGGATCCGGCAGTCGAGCAGGTCCGTGCGCGCGACCAGCTCGCGCTGGATGAGGGTCGCCAGCCGCTCGCCTACTGCCGAGCGCACGTGCCGATCGCGCAGCGTCGCGCCGTAGTAGTACGTCGCGACCCCGCAGGGATGCGCGGACAGCGCCGCGTCGGTGTGCAGCGATACGAGCAGGTCGGCGCCGGTGTCGTTGGCGAAGTGCGCGCGGTCCTCGTCGTCCGGGGAGGAGTCGGGGCCGCGGGTCAGCAGCGTCTCGACTCCGAGCGCGCCGAGCCGGCCCTCGATCCGGGTCGCCAGGTCGTACGCGACGTCGGACTCCGCCAGGTTGTGCGCGCAGGCGCCGAGGTCGTCGCCGCCGTGGCCGGGGTCGAGGACGACCCGCCGGCCGGCCGGCGCGGTCGCGCCGCGCAGCAGCTGCTCCTCCTCGCGCCGCTCCGACGCCGAGCCGCCGGTGACGGTACGGCGCAGCCGCTGCAGCGCGCCGAGCGTGGTCGGGCCGAGGATGCCGTCGGTCACGAGGCCGACGTTGCGCTGAAACTCTTGTAGTGCGGCCGCGGTCTGCGGACCGAACCGGCCGTCGCAGCGGCCGGGGTCGAAGCCCATCTCCAGGAGTCGCTGCTGCAGCACCGCGACGTCGTCGCCGACGAACGGGTGGTTCACGGCGTAGGAGAGCGATCTGTCGCCGAGCTGCCAGCGGGCCTCGTCGAGCGCGCGGTAGGTCTCGGGGCCCACGACGCCGTCCACGCGCAGGCCGCGGGCCTGCTGGAACGCCCGGACCGCGTCCTCTACGGCGCCGTCGTACGCCGCTTGCCCGGGGGTGGGGGAGAGCAGGCCCAGGCGAGCGAGCTTGTCGCGGATCTCGCTGACGACGGGACCGTCGTCGCCGCGCCGGACGACCTGCATCCGCGGATGGTAGCCGCGTGAACTGAACGCGAAACCGGGCGGGGCGGGTGAATCGCCAGGAGCCGACGGGGCTTAGAGAATGCCCTCGAGGTCGCGCAACAAGGCGGCCTTCGGCTTGGCGCCGACGATGCTCTTGACGACCTCGCCGCCGGCGAACACCGACATCGTCGGGATGGACATGATCTGGTAGCGGCGGGCGATCTCGGGGTTCTCGTCGATGTTCACCTTGGCGACGGTGATCTTGTCGGAGTTCTCCGCGGCGATCTCTTCCAGCACCGGCGCGACCATCTTGCACGGTCCGCACCACTCGGCCCAGAAGTCCACGAGCACGGGCTTGTCGCTGCCCAGCACCTCGGCGTCGAAGGTCGAGTCGGTGACGGTCTTCGTGCTGGCGCCCATTGGGTCTCCTCCGCGAGTCGCGTTGTCGTGCTGTCTAACCACGCCGGTACGACGTTATTCCGTGCCGTTGTTGGCTTCCAGCCACCGCTCCGCGTCGAGCGCGGCGGCGCAGCCGGTGCCGGCGGCGGTGATCGCCTGCCGATAGACGTGGTCGACGAGGTCGCCGCAGGCGAAGACGCCGTCGAGGTTCGTCCGGGTCGAGGGAGCGTCGACGAGCACGTAGCCGGCCGGGTCGAGGTCGACCTGGCCGCGGACGAGCTCGCTGCGCGGATCGTGGCCGATCGCGACGAACATCCCGGTTACGTCGAGGGTCGAGCCCTCACCCGAGACGACGTTGCGCACCGCCAGCCCCGTCACCTTGTCGTCGCCGAGGATGTCTTCGACGACGGTGTTGTAGACGACCTCGATCTTCTCGTTGGCCAGGGCCCGGTCGACCATGATTCGGGACGCCCGGAATGCGTCTCGCCGGTGGACGAGGTAGACCTTCTCCGCAAACCGGGTCAGGAACGTCGCTTCTTCCATCGCGGAGTCGCCGCCGCCGACGACCGCGATCCGTTGGTTGCGGAAGAAGAAACCGTCACATGTCGCACATGCCGATACGCCATGGCCGAGCAGCCGCTCCTCGTTCGGCAGGCCGAGGTAGCGGTACGCCGAACCCATCGCGAGGATCACGGCCCTCGCCCGGTAGGTCTCGCCGCCGACCTCGACGGTCTTGACCTCGCCGGTGAGATCGAGCGCCGTCGCGTCGTCGGAGATCAGCTCGGCGCCGAACCGCTCCGCCTGCTTGCGCATGTGGTCCATCAGGTCCGGACCCTGGATGCCGTCGACGAAGCCAGGGAAGTTCTCGACCTCGGTGGTGTTCATCAGTGCACCGCCGTACTGCACGCCTTCGATTACGAGTGGGCGCAGATTGGCCCGCGCGGTATAGACGGCCGCGGTGTATCCGGCCGGCCCCGACCCGACGATGATGACGTCCCGGATGTCGCTGTCCATCGTGTCGTCCTCGCTGTCGCTGATGCCGGCCAAGAAGCCAACGCCGAGAACGCGAGTCTAGGGCGCGCGATTCCCACTCGGGACGGTGCGCGCAAGGGCATGCAAGGCTTGCGCCATGCCCGCGACTCGGTGTGCCGTGCACCCGGCGCGGGTGTCGGTCGACCGGTGCCCGCGGTGCGCCCGGCCGCGGTGTGGAGTGGACGCCGCCGAACACGGCGCGCGCGGATGCGGCGCCTGCCTCAGCCCGGCGCCGGAGAGCCCGGGAGCGCCGTACCTGGAACGGCTCGTACGCGCGGGAGTCGCCGCGTTCATGGTCGCGCTGGTCGGCGGGTGGATCGCGACGCAGTACGTCGACGTGCAGTACTTCTCGCTGGTCGCGCCGGGCCTGGTCGGGCTGGCAACCGGTTGGGCGGCGAGTGCCGCGGCCGGCGGCCCCGCCGACGTCCGGGTGCGTCGAGCGACGCTCGTCGTCGGGGCGGTCGCGGCCGTGCTGAGCGCCGGGCTCGCCTTCCGGCTGCAGTCCGCCGGCGGCGAGGACCCCGTCGGCTCCTGGCATGAGGTAGGCCCGCCCTACCTCGCCGCGGTGATCGGGACGCTGGCATGGCCGATCGTGTTCGGCCCGCCGAGCGGCAAGCGGTCGCCCGTGGACGACGGGGCCTAGGCCGGCCGGTCCACCGTGAAGACGCTGAGGTCGGTGGCCGAATCGCTACAGGTGCTCCGGATGACATAGACGCTCAGCTGTGCCTCGGGATGTTGCAGCCCGGGCAGGACGAGGATGACCGCCGAGACACCGTCGTACTTGGCGTAGTCGACGGCCAGCGGCAGGACCGGGTGAGCGGCGAGCAGCGTTGCGCAAGCGATCGCAGTGGCGGGATCGCGCAGGTCGTCCCGGCTGAAGCTCGCCGGGGTGGGGTTGCCGGGCGCCGAGAATGTCACGGTAGCGCCGGGGCTCGGACGGGGTCCGGCGCCGCCGACCGGGGAGGACGCCGTCGATGGCGCGGGCGTCGGGAACGGCGGCGGGTTCCCGAGCACGAGGCCGGAGACGAGGCCGGCCCGATTCGTCGTGGTGTAGTTGGCGCCGGTCTGCCACTGCTTCAGCTCCGGCGGGTTAGCGCCGGCGAGCGGCGCACCGGCCGGGTTCCGGCCGACGCTCTTGTCCGCGCTCTCCGTCGGCGACTTGCTACCGCGGTTGTGGCCGATGACGAGCGCCGACGCCAGCGCGAGGACCGCGACACCAGCGGCGGCCGCGGCGAGATTGGGCCCGCGCATCCAGGTCCGGCGACCGCGCATCGGCACGATGTTGCCGCCCGGTGCGAACGTGGTCGCCGACGCGGCTTCGGCCGCCAGCGCGGTGTCGATCCGGGCCGCCACCTCGGCCGGCATCGGGTCGGCCGGCAAGGTGGACAGCAGCGCCCGGCTGGCGTGCAGTTGGCCCGCGCGCTTGCGACACACCGCACAACCGTCGAGGTGGCGCCGGAGGGCGTCGGCGTTCTCGGCGATGCCCTCCTGCAGCTCGGCGAGAGCGTCGAGGCTGAGGTGGTCCGCGGCCGCGGGGCCGTCGCTCACGAGCTGTCCTCCGTCGTACCGGTGGTCTCGGATTCGGGGGTCGCGGGTTCGACGGTGGCGGGCGAAGCGGGGTTCCCGTCGGCGCTCGTGGGTGACAGGTGGCCGAGCAGTGCGGCCAGCCTGGCCCGGCCGCGGGCACAGCGGCTCTTCACCGTACCGACCGGTATGTCGAGCATCTCCGCGACCTGGGCGACCGGGAATCCCTCGACGTCGACCAAGACCACCGCGGCGGCCTGCTCGGGGCCGATCTGGCGGAGTGCGGCGAGGATCTCGGTCGCGGTCTCGCGGTCGCCGAGTACGTCCGGCGCGGCGACGTCGTCGCCGTGGTCGAGCTCGTCGTCGAGCGGGACGCTAGGCCGGCTGGTCCGGCGCCGGACCAGGTCGAGGCAGGCGTTGACCGTGATGCGGTGCAGCCAGGTCGTCACGGCCGCGTCGCCGCGGAACGAGCCGGCGGCGCGGTACGCCGACAGCAGCGCGTCTTGTACGGCGTCCGCCGCGTCCTCCGGATCGCCGAGCGTCCGGAGCGCGACCCGCCACAGCCGGTCGCGGTGGCGTTCGACGACGATGCCGAAGGCCTGCCCGTCACCGGCGGCATGGCGGGCCAGCAACTCGCGGTCGTCGAGCCCCGCCAGAGCGCCGGTCACCGGCGCAGGCTAACCGGTTCGAGCCGCTCAGCCGAGCAACGCGACCTCGGTGACGCCGATTCGATAACCGCCATCGGCCTTGGGCAGGTCGGTGAACCACACCAACCAGTAGCGCGCCGTCGTCGGGCGAGGCAGCTCCCATCGCAGCTGCGACCCGGCTTTCACGGTCGAGGCGACGACCGGCAGGTCGGTCTCCGTGTGCGGCGCCTGGTTGCCGGCTCGGAGCTCGACGGTGCTCCCCGCCGCGGTGAGCGCCAGCTCGGCCACCCGGACCGACGTCGGGTGCCGCAGGTCCAGCAGCAGACCGACGCCGGGCTTGAGGCCGCCGAGGTGCGAGCTGCCCCGGTAGGTCACCGTCGTCCACGACGTCGACGGGTCGTTGTCGACCGCGAGACCGACCGCGTTCGGGGTCTCCTCGCCGTCGCCTTCCGGATCGAAGCTCGAGACGGCCGGCGGCGCCGCCCAGACCAGATGTAGGACTCCGGTCCCGGGTGCGCTCGCGCTCGGCGCGGGCAGCGTCGCGTGATGCGTGCGCGCCGACTGGGGCACCCGGCCGAGGTCGCTGCCGACGATCCAGCCAGCGGTGCCGAGTACGGCGACGAGCGCCGGCGGCACCAATCGCCAGGCCCACCGGCGCGCCGCGAGGGCCCGGGGCGACGGCGCGGTCGGCTTGGCCGGCTTGGCGGCGGGCAGGTCGGCGAGGGCGCGGTCGACGGCGGCCGGATCCGGGTAACCGCCGGCGAGCGCGCGGTCGGCGATGTCGGCCAGCGCGCGCGGCCGCAAGCCCGGGTTTGCCGGCGTGCGCGGCAGCCCGTCGTATCCCGGCAGCGGCCACGTCCCGGTCGTCGCCGCGACGAGCAGGCCGCCGAGCGCGCGGACGTCCGCCGTACCGCCACCGGTCTGGTCGCCGGCGAGCGCGCGGGCGATCTCCAAGCCGGTCAGGCGCGGCAGCCCGGACGACGGCATCAGCACCCGGTCCGGGTGCAACCGGCCGTGCGTGCACCCCTCGCGCGCCGCGGCCGCGAGCGCTTGGGCGCACTGCCGGACCAGCGCCACCGCTTCGTCGGCGGGCAAGGTCTTTCGCCGTACGACCGCGGCGAGGGTCGGCGCGGCGACCCACTCGGTGACGATCCAGGTGAACCGGCCGTCGAGCTCGCCGACGTCGAGCACCCGCACGCAGCGGGCGTCGACGACCCGGCCGGCGCGGGTCGCGGCGTTCGCCAGCTCCTGGCGGATCGCCTTCGTCCGGCCGCTCGCGAACAGGACGGCGACCCGGCGGTCGAGGGCGAGGTCGACCGCCCGCCAGAGGACGACCTGCCGCCCGTCGGGCGTCGTCGAATCGTCCCGGACCTGCTCCAGCCGGTAGCGGCCATCGATGACGAGGCCGCCGGTGATGCCGGCCAGGTCGTCCGCGCCGCGGCTCACGCGGCGTGACTTTATTGGGTCAGCCGTTGGACCACGGCCGGGTCGCGCCGAAGAAGCCGTCCATGTAGACCGGTTCGATCTTGACGACGTCGCCGGTGTGCGGCGCGGCGATCATCATGCCGCCGCCGAGATACATCGCGACGTGGTGGATGGTTGCCGGGTTGCCCGGGTTGGTGGCCCAGAACAGCAAGTCGCCGGGCAGCAGGTTCGACAGGTCGACCCGGGCACCGACGCGCCACTGGTCGGCGGCGACTCGGGGCAGCCCGACACCCGCCGTCCCGTACGCGAACTGGGTCAGGCCGCTGCAGTCGTAGGCGTCGGGACCGGTGCCGCCCCACAGGTACGGGTCGCCGAGCTTTGTGCGGGCGGCCGCGATCGCGGCCGCGACGGTCGCGTTCGGCGGCTTCGTCGTCCCGTCGAGCTTGCCCCCGGCGGCAGCGAGTGCCGCAGCGAAGTTGGCCGCGCTGCGCGCTGCGGCCTCTGCGGCTGCCTGCACGGCGAGCGTCCGGACCTGGGCGTTGGCGCTCGCCAGTGCCCGCTGCTGGTCGGCGAGCAACGTCGTCACTTGCTGGGCGGCCGACGCGGCGGCGACCTGCAGCTTGGTGACCTTGGCGGCCAGCTTGGCCAGCGTCGCGTTGATTCGCGCGGCCTCGGCGGCGCGGCTCTGGTCGGCCTGGATGGTCGCGTGGTCCGTCCCGAGGAGGACGCTGACGTCGTGGTAACGGTTCATCGCGTCGGTGGGGCTCTCGCCGTCGATGATCGACGCGAACAGCGCGGTCGCGCCACCGGACTCGTAGAGCGCCCGAACCCGGGCGCCGGCGACGTCCTCGTCGGCTTGGGTCTGGGACTGCGCCGCGTCGAGCTGGCGCTGCGCGAGCATCCGGGACGTGACCGCCTCGCCGAGTTGCGCCTCGACCGCGTCGTAATGCTCGGTCGCGACCTCGGCGCGCGTCTGGAGGTCGGCGACGGTGTGCGCCAAGGCGGCGGCGCGGGCGCGGGCGTCGCCGAGCGGGTTGGCATCGGCCGACATCGGTGGCAGCGCGATGGCGCCGACGACGCCGGCAACACAAGCGGCCGCGGCAGCGGCCCGGCGTACCCGTGGCATCACGACGTGGGCGGTCCGGACTCGCCCTTCACCACCGCGAACGTGTAGGGGCGCAGCGGGCCGATGCGGTCCATGACGATGGTCCGCGCCTGCCGGCGAAGCTGGAGGTGCACGGTGCCGTCGTTGTCGATCGACAGGCTGTGCGGGACGAGCGACTCGGTCTTCTCCGGCACCGCTTCCTCGGCCGCGTCGACGGCGGACTGGAGGTTATGCGTCTGCGCCCAGACGGTCGCGGCCGCAAGGGCCGCGGCGTTCGCGTCGTCGGTGCCGTTCAGCCGGGAGATGCCGACCGAGAGCGCGTCGAACGCGACGACGGCGACGAGCACCACGACGACGACCAGCTTCACCAGCCAGCCGATGACGATGCCGCCCCAATCGCTGGTGACCCAGTCGCTGGTCACCCAGTCGCGGCGCTCGCACTTCATGGACACGCGTCCTCCTTGTACCAGATCTCGGCGTGCGGATGGCCGTCCTTGAGTTGGGCCGGATGGGCTATCGGTGGACAAACCGCGCACTCACCGAGCGTGCCCGCGCGGGGTGCGTCCGTTTCGGCGTCGAACCGACGAGCGGGTTGGCTCAACCTCGCTCGATGCCGAGGTCAGCACCCTGGGTAGTTGGGGTGCGCAAACGTACGGGGTCTCGCGCGCACTCGGTGTGACGGACCCGCGGGCTAATCAGTCCCGCTGCGCAGGCGGCGGCGCACCATGCCGGCGACCTCGTCGAGCTCGCGGATCCGCAGCCGGCTCGCGACGGCGAGGAACACCGCGCCGCCGATCGCGGTCGCCACCACGACCGCGACGAACGACGACTCCGGATCGAGACCGAGCCCGGCGGTGAGCAACCGGGCGGCGACGTACGCCGGCACCGACCCGAGCAGCGCGGCGATCGCGAGCCGCAGGTGGGTCCGGAACACCCGATGCTCGTTCGCCGGCCCGAGCCGCCGGCGCAGGATCCGGCCGAACCAGACGGTGCCGACGAGGTACGACGCGACGAAGCCGAGCGCCAGCCCGACCACCTTCTGCCGCGCCGGCAGCGCGACGTAGAGCGCCAGGTCGGCGAGCACGTTGATCGCGGTGATCGCGACGTTGACCAGTGCGGGCGTGCGCGAGTCGCGTAGCGCGAGGAACGCGCGTAGCTGCAGCTGGAACGCCGAGAACGGCACCAGCCCGATGCCGAACGCGGCCAGCGTCGCGCCGGTGAGCCGGGCGTTGGACAGGTCGGTGTTGCCGTGCGCGAACACGACCGCGCCGAGCAGCGGCCCGAGCGCGACCAGCAATCCGGTCGCGGGGACGAGCAACGTGCCGGAGAGGTTCAACCCGGCGGCGAGGGTGTTCGCGATGTCGCCGCGGCGGTGCTCGGTCGCGCTGCGGCTCATCCGCGGGAACAGCGCAGTGATCACCGTGACCGCGACGACGGCGTACGGCAGGGAGAACAGCACGTAGGCGTAGGTGTAGGCGGAGTAGCCGAAACCGGGGTCGCCGCGGGCCCGGCCGCTCGCCGTGGCGAGGTTGACGATCACGAGGTAGCCGAGCTGGTTGGT
>Ga0070659_100001474_pt1 | contig 16940 bp, 17 predicted proteins | sample KBSC23metaG_FD_64666 | JGI IMG/M metagenome (GOLD analysis project Ga0070659, IMG submission 64666) | Corn rhizosphere microbial communities from Kellogg Biological Station, Michigan, USA - KBS C2-3 metaG | ecosystem: Host-associated > Plants > Roots > Rhizosphere > Soil ... | reverse complement strand
CTTATGTAATTCAAGTGTGAATATAACAGAGAGAAGAAGTGTTGTAAAGTGCCTATGCTTGGCGAGTATCCCCTGACAACAAGTATTAGTTAAATTGCGCTGCGTATCCATGTACACTCGTATACATGGACGTAGACCCCGATAAGGATTTTGAAGCCAATGGCGCTCCACCGCCGGATTGGAAGTTGCCGCCTTATTCACAAGAGAGGCTGAATGGCAGATCATACTATCCTAGGCAGCTCCAGAGAGCGATGCGTCTAGTGCTCCATAACCACCAACTTAGAATGGGGATACGCCGGCTCCGTAAGAAGTATGATCTCCCTGTCGACCTCAAATATACCGACGACCGGGCAGACCCCAACCGCCAGCTAAGTCTTGGTGGCGATAAGGCTTTCGCCTTAGATATACGGGAACTGCTCGCAAAAAATATACCGCCTATTTCTCCGGTATTTGGCGGCCAAATTAAAGAGTGGGCACTAAACGCGAGATGGTTCCACATCTACCACCCCAGACCGGCTAAGGAAGCCGACAAGGATAGAACCTACGAGGGTAGTTATCTAGCGACTCTTAAGGAGAACCGTTACGGGACGAAGCGACTGGAGATAGCCATCTACAACCGGATGTCGCCTAACGAGCTTGGTGGCTTGGTAAAGTTTATAAAAGACTACACCAAAGAGCTGCCGCCTGTACTAAAAACCAACGCCGACATCCCGTTCCTATCTGAGATTGCCGATTTGGACCGTCTATATGTCGGCAAGAGGTCAGGCAAGAATCAAACGATTGCAAACCTCTACAACAAAAAACATCTGGATAAGCCTATCAACAATGAGAGAGTAACTAGTGCTTTGAAGAGTGCCAAAAAGCTTCATTTGTAAAGTCTGATTTTTGGTGAAATTCCATCATCGACGCGAGTAAGGGAGTGAACGATACTACCTGCGTAATAAGGAGAACTCAGTATGCAGGCAGTACTAGACAAAGACAGGACTACCCGTCTTGCCGAAGAAACGCACTATACCTTGAAACTCATAAGCCTAAATACAGGCAGGAGCGTTAAAGACATCGTTACTCAAGCCGTAGAGCTGCTAGCAAAGCAAGACCCCGCGCTAGTTCGAACCCGCACACCGAACAGGGGCTAGGACGTGGGGTTATCGTTCTAGCGGTTAAGATCGGTGCTTGTCAGGCACAGAACGGGGGTTCGACTCCCCCTAACTCCACCACAAACTAAATGAGAGCCGAGTAGGCGACTCTCTTGGTGCTGTCAGGCTACTTAGATTGTAGCAGATAGCAACGTCGCCCTCAACTTTTGAGGCGATTATTAAAGGCATGTCTAAAATGCAGAAAAAGTACACATCTCCATCTGTTATTTTGTTATTGACAACAAGTATACTCAAGCGTATATTGAGAAGCATGAGATATACCATCAAAGACTTGCAGAAGCAGTTTCCGAACGACGATGCCTGTTTAGATGCGATCTTTGAAATGCGCTACGGGGACGTAACTGCCTGTCCGAAGTGCGGCGCGGTTGATACTAAGTTCTACCGGGTCAAAGGCCGCAAGTGCTACGCGTGCATGCACTGCGGCTACCAACTGCACCCGCTGGCGCAGACCATCTTTCATAAATCGGAAACACCGCTTACTACATGGTTCTATGTCATATTCCAGGTGTCAGTCGCCAAAAACGGCATGTCAGCGAAAGAAGTAGCTCGCTCCACAGGCGTTACGTACAAGACCGCGCACCGCATGCTACGCAAAGTCCGCTCGCTCATGCTGCAAGGCACTGGCTTTTTGAGTGGCATCGTGGAAGTCGACGAGACGTATTACGGCGGCACACGCAAAAAGAAGTATCAGAAAAGCCAATGGGTGAACAAGACCGCCGTGATCGGCATCGTTGAAAAAGACGGTATGGCGCGGACGCTTGTCACGAAGCATGCCGACGCGACCATTGCCATACCGTTCCTCAGGGCCAGTATTCAACCAGGTTCAACTGTTCATACTGACGAAAGCAAAATCTACTCGCGAGTGCGACGCGACTTTGACCATGCGACCGTTAACCACTCGCAGCAGGAATACGCCAAAGACGGCGTTACTACGAACACTATCGAGGGCCTGTGGGGGAACTGGAAGAACGCTATGCGGGGGACGTACCACGCGGTTTCTCCGAAGTATCTTCAGGCTTACGTGAACGAGTTTGTTTTCCGGTATAACTATCGGGGTGTAGTTGTCTATCCAGTTCTTTTGGAACTGGCGTCGAAGCCCGTTTCAACAGCCTCATAAAGTCTTTTTTGCCCATACTGACATTATACTAGCTACTCAAGCTCCCCGTTACTGTAATCGAGTCCACCTGGAGCTGCGGAACGGTCAGCTGCCCACCGAGAGATGTCGTGTAACTGTATGAGCCGAGTACCATGACATTAGCGGTAAATAGGTCCTGGTTGACCACATCTTTAAGTGTTGTGGGGTCGCCCACTAAGACCGTGTTGGTCGGGTAATTAACGAAGCCATAGGAAGGCGTCTGCTGCACACCGCCGACGTCTGCACGGAAGTCACTGGTTCCGGTCGCTGCGTCAAACTGGGTGACTTCGCCATACACCGTGTAGCACTTACCCTTATACGAGTCTGGGTCTTTGACTACCTCAAGCCAAGTTTGAGCATCAATTGCTTGATATGACGTACAGGGTGGTAGAGAGGGTTGTGTGATCGTATCCGTGGCTGGGCTATCTGACGTCCCACCAGAAGTAGCTCCATCATTCGGCAACTCGTTCTTACCTATGATAGCCATGATAATGATAAGCCCCACCATGACCATTACTGTGATACCAACGCTGATAATGATCGCCTTACGACTGTAGCGCTTCGGCCTCTTGCTGTCCCTGTCTCCCATTGTCTTCGGGCCTCCTACCCGTTTACCCAGGTACCCAAATAAAAAACGGCACCCGTACTAGGTGTCTTAGGCCAGCAGCAGGTTGAACCTACTGTTTTTGTACGGATGCCGTTTTACCGGTTCAACCCGCACAAATACGTGCAAATACGAAGCTACTGCTAACCTAAGACAAGGGTAGTGTAACAGGTTGTGGATTTGTATACAAAAGCAGTTATAAAGATTATGGCCTACTTGTTATGAGGGGATACTCGCCCTATGCTTTGTTTGCGCGCAAACAGTTATAGACAAGCATTCAAGCTTATGGTAAGCTCGAGCCAAAGGCTTAAAATAAACATATGGATGATGCCAAACAACAAGTCGTAGACCGCCTAAAGCAAGCTAGCAACATCCTCGTTACCGTTCGCACGAACCCGACGGCTGACCTCTTGAGCGCCTGCATCGGTATGACGTTGGCGCTCGATAAGCTGGACAAGCACGCCGCCGCTGTCTTCAGCGGCCAAATACCGAGTACCATCGAATTCTTGAAGCCGCAGGATACATTGGAGCCGACTCCGGACTCCTTGCGCGATTTCATCATTGCCCTCGATAAATCCAAGGCCGATAAGCTGCGCTACAAGGTGGAAGATAAAGTGGTACGTATCTTCATCACACCGTACCGCACTAGCATTACCCAGGGCGATCTGCAATTTAGCCAAGGCGATTTCAATGTCGATGTTGTTGTAGCGCTCGGTGCTCATGAGCAGCACGACCTGGATGAAGCAATTACCGTTCACGGACGTATCCTCCACGACGCGACGGTTATTAGCATCAACAATACGCCAAACGGTAACCTCGGTGCGGTTAGCTGGCAGGATACGGCTGCAAGCTCGATCTCTGAAATGGTGACAGAAGTTGTCGAACAGCTTGGCCAGACCCTGCTCGACGGGCAGATCGCGACCGCACTACTAACAGGCATCGTGGCAGAGACGGGGCGCTTTAGTAACGACAAAACGACGCCCAAAACGATGGATGTAGCGGGCGACTTGATGGCGGCCGGTGCGAACCAACAGCTCGTCGCGTCGCAGCTGCAGGGTGACGTTCCGACGCTCACTGCGCCTGCTAACCCGCAACCTGATGGTACGCACGAGAGCGATGACGGCACGCTCGAAGTCGGCCACAACCACGTAGACGATATAGTACCGTCGCCGGTACCGAATGCCGTACCAGAGCATCTAGAGCCCCACATAACGCCGGGACGCACCATGCTGCCGACCCCGTCCCCCGATGGTGGCCAGGGGGCATTCCTCAATAGCAACGCAGCTGCGCTGTCTGATGACGAAACCGACACAAAGCTGGTCGACCGCGGCCGCGCCTACCTTATTGATTCACCGACCATTCCTACCGGTCCCCCGCGAGCCATAGAGCACTTTACTGAGCCAAGTACTGTAAATCCTACTGATGTTCTACCGGTTGAACCGCCTGTCCCGCTGCTTGCGCACGACAATGAGCCGCTGTCGTCGACACCTACTTCGCCCCCGGCCTCGCCGGCAACCACACCCGCACCGCTACCACGGGCCGAGGTGCTACCTTCTGCTAGTATGCCTCCCGCACCGGCTATGCCGCCAGGTCCGCTAAGCACACCGACATCACCTGTACCTCAACAGTCTGGTCAACAGGGTGGCAGGCAGACGCTTGAACAGATTGAGGAATCTGTTCGTAGCCCACATCTAACACAGCTCAATCCAGATATTGATGTGGCCCGATCACAAGTGCTTGAGGCGTTGAAGCAGGGACCGCAGCCCCTTGAGCCACTCGCGGCTTTAAATGCAAATCCGCTTGGCAATGAGCTGCACCCAGAAGAGCATGGAATCCCGTCGCCTATCAGTGTCGATGATGAAGGCAATTTGCAGCAGTTGCGTCCACAGAACGTTGCGCCGACAATCATGCCACCTTCGCAGCCAACTCCGCCTCCAGTCGCACCATCTAAACTTAATGCGGATGGTCTGGCGATGCCACCACTTGACATGCCGTTGCCATCGCCTGCAGCATCACCGTCCCCCCAGAATATTCCTAGTAATCCTCTAAGCGTCCCGCCACCGCCACCCGTCCCGCCACCGCTGCCACCGGATATGATCCGCCCTTAGGAATCAAGCGGTCTCAAGCACATCCGCTAAAGCACACACACCTACGCGTTGTGCCCGTAAACCGACATTGGTAGGGGTGTGCAGTATGTCTGTCGAGAGATCAATATGTAGCTGATCGATGCATTGCCGCTCAAGTTGATCCTGATCTAGTGTGACTGTGAGGCGCATGTTCGCCTCAGGTGCTGCGTAGGGGCGGGAGGGAGTGCCCGTCGCCTGGTATGTCGCCCCTATACGGTCATACATGCGGTGTGAACCGGGCCATACGTAGGCGTCGTAGGAGGTGACTCCTTTTTGCGTCAGAACGTAGTCGCGCAAGAGTACGAGTGTACCGCCGAGACCGTATCCGCCGGCATCGCGAGAGCTTATGCCGACATAGTTGTCACCAACTTTCAAAGTTTCGCCCGTTTTGCTGAGCAAGGCGGTACTCATTCCTACTACGCGGCCGGTTGTAGCATTCGTTGCAAGGATCAGTAGACCGCCTATTGTTATACGATCGGGGTGCGCAGAGACGTTGAGCTCTAAGGATTCTTTGAAGTTTTCCCAGGAGGTGAAATGGTTCCAGGTGGCATTTGCTTGTAGGCGTGACGACGTATCCTGCATGGCCAGTTTGTATTCTCGTTCTAGGAATGCATCAACTGGCAGTGTGTGCATGGGTAGTATCTCCCTTGCCCTTAGCTCGTAACCTCGGACGCGGCAATATAGTGGCTTGTCACACTTTTTCTCTTGTGTGCAAGCAAAATTCTCTAATGGAGGTGCGGTCGGTATCTGTTCCACATGCCCCCTCATAGTGTGCTAACTGTAAAGCAACTGTCCTAGAAAAGCAATGGAAGTATTGTATCGTATGGTTTATGCGCAATGCACATCCATGCATGAACCCCTAATCCTTGATGAGCGTTTGCTGATCGTCTGTACCGAGAGGAAAGATAAAGTTATTGCTATGAACACTTGCACAGTGGCCTGTGTTGCTCGCGCACCTCCCGGTCCTTTCCCAGGTATTTGCTACAAACGTTCCAATAGACTTAGATTAAGCGTGCCCTTAAGGTACTAGTCGCGGACCATCTGTATCCAAACATTTTACTTGAAGTTTGATACGGATCGCGCGAAAATTTTATCCGACTATATTGCAACGAATTATACAAGATTGTATAATAGGTGCCCATGTTGCGTACGCAACCTTAACAATTTGGTTTGGATCATTCCTGGAAGTCGCCATTCCCACGCGGCTTCGTTCACCTTCACTGGGAGGAGAAAAACTATGACGTTAATCGTCAAAGAGCTGTTTATTGGAGATCTGGTCCTATCTGCTGTAGCGTTTGTGCTAATTTTCATTACGGCGAAACTGTATGGGGAGCCAACCGTCACTATCGTGGCACCAGTAGTACTGGTTATTATTGGGCTGTGTACGCTCGGTTCCGTACTCGGTCTTAAGTCTCTGCCATTTTGGGTGCGTGACCCAATTTGGCTGAAGGAAACAGCTGTAGTCACCATCTTCTTCTTGCCGGTGGTATGGGCCGTATCCATGGCGAATACCCCACGTGTTCTGGCTTTTGGGTGGCGGAAAGCCAAGCGGGGTGAGCGTATAGCTAGTATTGCGCTTATCGGTTCCTCCTTAGCCTGTGCTGCCGTATATGTAGTGGCCTGGCTACTGGCTAAGATCCACTAAAGGAAAAGGTTTGTGGCTGTTAGTTGCTCTCGTGAGACTGATGGGTACCATCAGGTGATTGCCGACTCCTATGAGGAGCAACTAGCCTACAAAGCCAAATTGTTCGCATCTTCGGATGCACTTACGCGGGCCAGCGTATCTCGTTGCACGAGAACCTGGCCCGTATTCCATTTCTTTCAATGGCTTACTTGTGCACATCCTTCTTATCTGATACAATACAGCGCAGCATGATAACACGTGAGAAAAAGCAGGCCGCTATGAAAGACGTGCAGGCTCATAAGATTGATACTGGCAGCGAAGCCGTCCAGACGGCTGTGCTGACTGAGCGCATCAAGGAACTAACCGACCACTTAAAGAGCCACGAGAAGGACTTTGCAGCCCGTCGCGGACTCCTGAAGCTCGTTGGCTGCCGCCGCCGCTTGCTCAAGTACATTGCCGACCAGGACGGCCAGACATACCTGGAACTCATCAAGAAGCTTGGCATTCGCCGCTAAAAGCGCATGGACTACGCCGCCCCAGAGGGGCGGATAAGCTTGTGCACTTTAATAACCCTTAGGTGCAGGGTCCGCTCGCGGGTAGAGACACAGATATTCGGCCGCATATAGTACCGCACAAGACGCAGCCTGGATATTTGCACCCTACGCCGTGAACGGATGGTGGCACCAGGGGAAACAGAAAGGTGAAGCAGAGAATGGCTAGTACCATCAACCTGGCTGGCAAGCCGATTATCAAAGTAGAGACAGATTTTTGCGGACGCAAACTGAGCCTGGAAGTAGGCCGCGTCGGCTTCCGGACGAGCGCCAGCGTGCTCGTCCGTTATGGCGAGACGGTCGTACTCGGCACTGCAATGGTGAGCAGCCAGCGCGTGAGCGGGCTGGATTACTTTCCGCTAAGCATTGATTATGAAGAGCGCTTTTACGCAGCGGGCAAGATTAGTGGCAGTCGTTATATCAAGCGCGAGGGAAAGCCTTCCGACGAAGCAGTGTTGATCGGCCGCCTGATCGATCGCCCGATCCGCCCCTTGTGGCCGAAGGGCTACCGCAATGAAGTCCAGGGTGTTGCGACGGTACTCAGTACAGATCCGGCGTTTCGCCCGGACGCGGTGGCGATGATTGCGCTTAGCGCGGCATTTATGCTGACTGGCGCACCGTTCGATGGCCCGGTGGCTGGCTTGCGGGTAGGTCTAAAAGACGGTAAGCCGCAAGCATTCATGACGCTTGACGAGTTGTCCGATAGCGTGCTCGACCTCATGGTCGCCGGCACAGAGCACGCCATCACTATGGTGGAGGCTGGTGCTAAAGAGGTAAGCGAAGCGCAGGTGGTAGAGGTGTTGGAATATGCGTTCTCTTCGATGCAGCCGGCGATCGCCCTACAGAAAGAACTAGTGAAGAAAGTGGGCGTCACGGCTCAGGAGTATGGATTGGCTCTGCCGGATGAAGACATCATGCAGCGCGTCGAGACATGGCTCGAAGGCAAGCTCGGGGCGGGCTTGCGCCTGCAGTATCCTGAGCGCAACGACCTGGTTGCGAACTTGCGCCGCGCTATGCACGAGCATTTCGCCGAGGAAATCGGCGACGGCTACCCGGATACCAAAACAATGTATGACGAGGCGTTCGACAAAGCCGTACACAAGGATGTTCGCAAGGGTATTGTTGAAGAAGGTGTCCGGCCCGATGGTCGTAGCCTGACCGAGATCCGGCCGTTGAATAGCGAGGTTGGTGTCCTGCCTCGTGCCCATGGCTCCAGTATCTTTACCCGTGGCCTGACCCAGGGTATGAATATCGTAACGCTTGCGCCGCTCAGCTACGCACAGATGGTCGACACCATGGAGCGCAACGGCGAGCGTCGCTACATGCATCACTACAACGCGCCCGGCTATACAACGGGTGAGATTAGGCGTCTCGGTAGCCCGGGCCGGCGCGAGATCGGCCATAGCTACTTGGCTGAGCGCGCTCTCGTGTCGGTACTGCCGGATGAAAACGAATTTCCGTATACCATCCGCTCTGTCACGGAGATCATGAGCCAGAATGGTTCGACCTCGCAGGCGGCGGTCTGCAGCAGCTGTTTGGCGCTTATGGACGCCGGCGTACCGCTGAAGGCACCGGTGAGTGGTATCGCTATGGGTCTCATGATGGACAATGGCAAACCGTATATTCTGAGCGACATTGCCGATGCCGAAGATTTTGCCGGCGACATGGACTTCAAGGTGGCCGGTACGAGTAAGGGCATTACTGCGCTCCAGATGGATATGAAAGTCCATGGCCTCAGCGTTGACGTGCTCAAGCAGGCGCTCGAGCAGGCCAAGGAAGGCCGCGCATTCATCCTGAAGCACATGCTCGGTACATTGGCGGGTCCACGCAAAGAACTTAGTCCGTATGCACCACGTGTCGAGACGGTACAGATTAACCCCGACAAAATCCGCGAAGTGATCGGCAAAGGCGGTGAGACCATCCAGAAGATCACCGGTGAGACTGGTGCTGAAATCGACATCAAGGACGACGGTACGATCATGATCGCCAGCCCTGACAAGTCGTCTATCGATGCTGCCAGGCAGTGGATCATGAGCATTGTCGAGGAGCCTGAGGTGGGCAAAATCTACCGCGACAAGCCGGTAGTGAGCGTGCTCGACTTCGGTGCGTTTGTGCAGATCCTGCCGGGTAAAGACGGCTTGGTGCACGTCAGCGAGATGAAAGAAGAGCGTGTGAATAAGCCGAGCGATGTCGTGAAAGAGGGCGACTGCGTAGATGTAAAACTGATGTCTATCGACGATCGCGGCCGGCTGCAGTTGAGCATGAAGGCTGCCCAGCGCGAGCTAGATAAAAAGAAATAAGGAGAATGATGGGCATCCTAAGCCGAATCGCAACAAATCATCGGACCAGGGACAGGCTGCTCATTGACCCTATTAATCAGTCTATGCTAGGGAGATCCGCCCTGTCTACTAAAGGAAAAGTACCTTATGGAAGACAAGCAGCAGAAGCTTGACGCCATCAAGCAGCAGATTCCGGCGGATAATGTCACGCCGGAACTGGCCAAGCAAGCCACGCGACTTGTCTTCGGCGACGGTAACCCGAGTGCCGAGATCGTATTCATCGGCGAGGCGCCCGGGAAGCACGAAGACGAGCAGGGCAAACCGTTTGTTGGTGCTGCCGGCAAGTTCTTAAACGAAATGTTGGCCGGTATCGGCATGGAGCGCGAGGATATTTATATCACTAACATCGTGAAGTACCGACCGCCGAAAAATCGCGACCCGTATCCCGAGGAGAAGAAAGCGTTCCTGCCGTACTTGCAGGCCCAGCTGGAGGTAATCTGCCCAAAGATTGTGGTGACATTAGGACGTCACAGTCTGAGCTGCTTCCTGCCGGATCTGCAAATCAGCAAGGTTCACGGCGAGCCGAAGCGTATCCGCATCAATTTCCACGACGGAGACGAGCAGAGTTATCCCATCGTCATCCTGCCTCTGTTTCATCCCGCTGCTGCACTCTATAACGGCAGTATGAAGCAGACGCTGGTTGACGACTTTAGCCGGATTCCGAAGATACTGCAGCAGGTATCGCAACAGTAGCAAACAACTTTTATGACAAGATAAGGAGAATAATATGAACCCTACAAATAAGAATGATAGGAATAACAGGCCCAGACGTAACAACTCGTCGGACCGGCAAAACGGCCGACTGCCGCGCGGATCGCGGCCGCAGAGTAACGGTCCATCGACGCAAGGCATGACAACCTCGCGCGGTGCGGCTGTGCGGGCGCAAAAGCGGCTCCAGATGGATGCTCAGCGTATCGCGAACCAGTACATGGCGGCATCGCCAACCCAGAACCAGCCTGAAGAGCAGCGCAAGCGCCGTGCCAACCTCATTGACGATCAGCCGCGTCTCAGGATAATCGGCCTGGGCGGTATGGATGGTGGTGGCTCCAAAAATATGATGCTCATTGAATACAAAGATGATGCACTCGTTATCGATGTTGGCAACGATCTAGGTGTCGATCTGCCGGGTATCAACTACGGAATCCCGGACATCACTTACCTCGAGCAAATCCGTCATAAGCTGCGCGGCTACGTTATTACTCATGGTCACCTCGACCACATTGGCGGCCTGCCGCACATCGTGCCGCGGGTACCGGCGCCGGTCTACGGCAGCCGTTTCAGCGTCGGTCGTGTCGAGGAAATCTTTGAGAATTTCGGCTTGCCGATGCCGGAAGGCTTCGAACTGAAGACCGTGGCCATGAATGAAGACACGCATGAGCGGTTGAAGATCGGCCCGTTCTTTGTTGAACTAGTTCGTGTAACACACTCGATTCCGGGCAGTGTGTCCGTGGTAGTGGATACGCCGGTCGGGCGTATTATCGATACCGGCGATTTCCGTTTCGACCCGAATCCGCTCGATCATGAGCGCGCTGATATTGAACGGCTGACGCAACTAGGCCAGGAGGGCGTACTGGCGCTCATGAGTGAGAGTACTAGTACTGAGCGACTCGGCCGCACGCCGAGCGAGAGTGTGCTCGAGCAGTCGTTTATTGACATCATTGACCAAGCGCCGGGACGGATATTCATTGGCCTATTCAGCACGAACATGAACCGCGTACAGATGATCGTCAACGCGGCAGTGCACCATGGACGCAAGGTTGCCATGGACGGGCGCAGCATGATCAGCACGCTTGAAATGGCGGTACGACACGGCTTTGTCCGAGTACCCAAGGGTACGTTTGTACCGATTGCCTCGGCAGCGAGCATGAAAGACAACGAACTTGTCGTTGTTTGTACCGGCTCGCAGGGTGAGCCGAGCTCCGCACTGCAGCGTATGAGCACCGGTGAGCACAAACATATCAAGCTGAAGGAGTCGGACACGGTCATCCTCTCGAGTTCAGCCATTCCGTATACGGGTAACGACGCCCATATTCGCAGTATGGTGGATGAGCTGTTGAAAAAGGGTGTACACGTTTTCCGCCACGAGACGCACGAGCTTGATGGTATGGGCCCTTTGCACGTTTCGGGTCACAGCTCACGCGATGAATACGCCGAGATGATCGACATCATCAAGCCGAAGTTCTTCATCCCGATCTACGGCGATTACACGAGCAAGAAGTACCATATCGACTTAGCGGTAGAGCATGGCATTCCGCGCGCCAATACGCTGAACGCTGATAACGGGGAGGTGATTGCCCTAACCCCAGACAAGATGGAGGTCATGGGTGAAGTGCCGCACGGCACCATCCTTGTTGATCAGACGGGCGCCGTCGTTAGCAATATAGTCGTAAAAGACCGTGTACTCTTGAGCGAAGAGGGTTTGGTGGCCGTTGTGCTTACCGTCGACAAGCGAAACGGCAATTTGCTGACGAGTCCCGACATTATCAGTCGCGGCTTCATCTACATGCGCGATAACGAAGAGATCATGAACGGCTTGCGCGCCGAGTTGCGTCGAGCGACTTCACAGCGCTTCAAGCGTGTCGATCTCGACCGCTTTAAGGCCGAGCTTAAGGATCACGTTATGCACTACCTATTCGATAAAACCCAGCGCAGCCCGATTGTCATTCCTGTAGTGAATGTTATCGGCAGTAAGGGTGAAGTAAGCACAGTTACGAACGGCGGCCAGACTAAGAGTGCCGATGAGATTGCCGCTGAGCAGCAGCGCCGTTTCCAGGAGATGAGAGCGCGCCTACTTACTCAAGACCCACGCGTGGACTAGCAATGAGACACCCATGTACGACTCTTTGCCTTGCAAGGGGAGTCTCCGGCTTGGGTTTCTCATTCGCTCATTTTTGGAATAAAACCAAATCTGCCTAACGGCAGACCACGTGTTGTTCTTCCTTTGGTAACAGAGGTAGTTTTGACAAATGATGTAATTTTTGCTATGGTATAAGATACGCTTATGGCAATGCTAGACCATAAGGGGTTAACAGGGTATAATGCCACTACGTATGAGCAAAAACAAAAAGTCCGGCCGCAAGCGCCGTTCCACTCGTGAACTGAAGGAACATTCACCGTTTTGGGCGTTTGCTTGGGCAACGATATTATGCCTGGCGGCTCTGTTCTTGCTGCTTGGCGGCCTTGGTACGGGCGGCCCGTTGCCACTTAGCTTGTTTCACGCAGCTTATGCCCTCTTTGGTTGGGCGGCGTACCTAGTGCCAGTAGCGTTGGCCTATTGGGGTATATCGAAATTCACAAGCGAGGATCACTCATTGTCGATCGGTAAGTTTGCCGGTATGCTCTGTATTCTGTTATTCATGGCTGGTCTACTCGATACGGCCTTTGCAATATCGCCGTCACCAGGCGTCTGGCAAGATGGCAACGGCGGCGGCATCGGTACGTTGCTCGGGGGTATGGCGCTGAGCGCACTCGACAAGATGCCGGCGTCGCTCTTGTTTCTGGCGCTCGTCATGCTGGCAGTATTCTTCGCCTTTGCGATTCCGCCTAAAGTTGTCTTGCATTTATTCTCTCTTCTGAGGCGACGTCACAGCGAAGGAGATGGCGATCTTGCCGATTTGAAGGCGCGTGCTGAAGCCGCTCGCAACTTCACCCTTAACGAGGGTGTGCCGGTAGAGCACCACACAGGCAGCGAACCGTCGCCTCGCCTCGCCTCGCTCAAAAATACGGCGCAGAAGTTGACGACCAACGAGAATCATGAGGCTTTAACGACCGAGAGCGACCCGAATTGGCAGTTCCCGGCGCTGAGCCTCCTCAGTCAGAAACAGGACAAAGCCGACCCTGGGAATGTCAATGATAACGCGCAGGCCATTCATGACACCTTCGCAAACTTCAATATAGAGGTTGAAATGGAGGGGGCGAATATCGGCCCACGCGTGACGCAGTACACGTTAAAGCCGCCGACGGGTGTGAAGCTAACAAAGATCACGGCACTCGAGAATAACCTAGCGCTCGACCTCGCCGCGCAGTCAATCCGCATCGAAGCGCCGATTCCGGGTAAGCGTGCGGTCGGCATTGAAGTGCCGAACGTCAAGTCTGCAACCGTGCGGCTGAGTTCAATTATCCTGTCGCATGAGTGGCAATCCTTAACTAGCCCGCTTGGCTTCGCTATCGGCAAAGACATCTCCGGTACGGCGGTCGTAGCCGACCTTGATAAAATGCCGCACTTGCTCGTCGCCGGTCAGACCGGCTCCGGTAAGTCCGTCATGATCAACGACATCTTGACGAGCCTTCTGTATCGTAATTCGCCGTCCGACCTCAAGCTCATCCTGGTTGATCCGAAGCAAGTCGAGCTGAAGCCCTATGACGGCATTCCGCACCTGCTGACACCGGTTATTACAGAACCTGAGAAGTGTATTAGCGCTCTCAAGTGGGCTGTGGCAGAGATGGAGCGCCGCTATCATGCGCTCGCTGAGGTAGGGAAACGCAATATCGGCGAGTACAACGCCGTCAAGAAGGAAGAGGGCATGCCATACATCGTTATTGTCATCGACGAGCTGGCCGATCTCATGATGATGGCAGCCCGCGACGTCGAAGCACTGATTGTACGTATTGCGCAGAAGGCTCGTGCTGTCGGCATCCACTTGGTATTGGCGACGCAGCGACCGAGTGTCGATGTCATTACGGGGCTCATCAAGGCCAATGTGCCAGCACGTATTGCCTTTACAACCGCTAGCCAAGTGGATTCGCGCACGATTATCGACCAGATTGGTGCCGAGAAGCTGCTTGGCCGCGGTGATATGCTCCTGCTGACACCGGAAATGCCGAAGCCAAAGCGTATCCAGGCGGCATTCATCGAGGACGATGAGACGGGTAAGGTCACGTCGTTTATCCGTTCACAGCGTGAAGCCGAATACAACGACGAGGTCGTCAGCCAGCCGGTGGTCCTGAACGGCAAAGGTGGCATTGTCGCCGACTACGGTGGCAGCGATGCCGACAGTGACGAGTTCAAGAACGCGGTGCACTGTGTTATCGAGGCGCGCAAGGCCAGTACAAGTCTGTTACAGCGGCGCTTGCGTATCGGCTACGGCAAGGCGGCACGACTGATCGAGACGATGGAAGAACAGGGCATTGTTAGCCCGGCCGACGGCTCACGGCCGCGTGAAGTACTGGTAAGTAGCATGGACGCCGTGTTTAGTGACGACGCGGCCGGCGGCACAAGCATTCCCGTTGAAGTTGATGAAGGCTATTAGTTCTCAAACGCCTCGTACCTTGTTGTGAGTTATACATATCGATAAGTCTTGCTGTAGCTCCTGTCGCTAGCTTATGCTGAATATAATAACTATGAGTATGGGAGAGGGAGACTTGTGAGCCAGTATCAGCATAGCTGCAGATCTGGTATGCCGCATGGCTTTCCGCCGCAGGGCATTGCACGGCTGGCTTGCGCCCCCAACTCCTGTCTTCCAAGGCAGGAGTTTTTCGTATCGAAGGGACCAGGGCGGCATGGCATATAGGGGCGGCGCCTTCAGGAATGCCCATACGAATGAAGTTGCCAGGCCTGGTAAGCATGTTGCCGTAGCACGTACATTAGCGTTGCAGCCGGAGGTGGACCATTTTCTGAACGTAACTGGCCGCCATGTAGCACGGGCGCTTGGCCATAATGCCATAGTAGGGACAACAGGTAACTTGCACATAACACTTCTAGAGTCTAGAGGCACCAGACGGGATTTTAGACATAAGCGTTTTACGCCACAGGATGTACATGCCTTTTCAAGAGAACTGCAGCAACGCCTTCACGATAGGGAGGGTACCCAAGAGGGCCTTGTCGTGGCAGTTGACCCGGAGAAACCACTCAAGTGGTACGGGAACTTACTGGCATTCAATATCATGTCTGACCCCAGACTACGCACTGAACGGCAGTATATCGAAGACTTTTTAGCGGAGCGACTCGGCCAGGTACCAAAGCTGCGCAAGCTTGATGAACACGTGGTATTCGGCAGGTTTACCCACGTAAGCAGGGAGGTCCGTGACAATCCGGACCTACTGCTACCCGAGTGCGCGGAGATGCCTGTCGGCATTGCCCTGAATGGCTTGGTGGTCTTCCTTAATGGCGTTGGTGAGGTGCCCGGCTCAGTTCCTCCGGTACGCATACGGGGGATCATTGACCAACAGAGGTAAATACCGTATAATTTGCCATTATTAACTCGGCTTGCGGCCTTCTTCTGATGTGTGCGTAGGCTTTAACCATAGGAGGTACTCTAGTGAACCAGTACGAAGTGGCGGTACTGTACCATCCCGATCTCGAGATTGATCTTGAGAAGGCGGAAAATCGTGTCGTGAAGATTTTTACCGACAACGGTGGCAAGGTGGTCAATACCGATAATTGGGGCAAGCGCAAGCTGGCATACCCGATCAAGCACAATGAGCATGCCGTCTACGTCTTCTATACTGTCGAGCTCCCGGCTGACAAGGTGCAGAAGGTGGAGGCAACGCTCAACATCACCGACGAGGTAGTTCGCTTCCTGATCATCCGTCCCGACCTGAAGAAGATGGTCAAGGCTGAGGCGCTACGCGCCGAGAAGGCCAAGAAAGCGGCTGAGCGAGGCGAGGCTACAGACGACGCAGACGACAACGAAGCGTAAGGTATAAGTAAGGTAAAAGGAGGGAAGGCGAAGTGGCGAAGGGGTTTAACAAAGTCATCCTGCTGGGTAACCTTACACGCGACCCAGAGACGCGGACAACGCCGAACGGCCAAAGCGTGACGAGCTTCTCGCTGGCCGTCAACCGGACGTGGCGTAACGCGAACGGTGAGAACCAAGAAAGCGTGAGCTACATCGACTGCGTGGCGTGGGGCAAAGCGGGCGAAATCATCGCCCAGTATGTCAGCCGCGGCCGCGCCCTGCTTGTCAGCGGACGCTTAGAACAGCGCAGCTGGGAAGACAAAGAATCGGGGCAGAAGCGCTCGAAAGTCGAAGTCATCGTGGAAGACTTCAACTTCATTGACAGTCGTGGTGGCGGTGAAGTGCCGGCCTCAACTGGCAGTAGCGCGCAAACGAAATCGGGTAAAAAGGGTGAAGATGTCGTCATCGAAGATATTGGTGACGAACCTATAAATTTAGATGATATTCCGTTTTAGGCGATAGACATTAGAGGCTAGACCTGTCTTTCTGGCGTCCAACGTCTAGTGCCAATTCAACGAAGGAGAATTTAAATGGCGAAGATATTTAAGACAAGAACAGATGTTGCGTATTTCGACTACAAGGATTTTAAGACCTTGCAGCGCTATGTTAATGCGTACGGACAGATTGAAGTCCGCAAGAAAACCGGCCTGACCGAGAGCCAGCAGCGACAGCTCGCCCGAGCTATCAAGCGCGCTCGACATATTGCTTTGCTGCCGTTTGTCGCGAC
>Ga0070659_100001471_pt1 | contig 16957 bp, 12 predicted proteins | sample KBSC23metaG_FD_64666 | JGI IMG/M metagenome (GOLD analysis project Ga0070659, IMG submission 64666) | Corn rhizosphere microbial communities from Kellogg Biological Station, Michigan, USA - KBS C2-3 metaG | ecosystem: Host-associated > Plants > Roots > Rhizosphere > Soil ... | reverse complement strand
AGCTTCTCGAGGCTGAGGTCGATGGCATCCATGGCCTGCTGCGTGCCCTGGTCGGAGTTCCAGAGCTTGGTGGTGATGAACAGCTCGTCGCGCGGGATGCCCGACTTCGCGATGGCGCGGCCCACCCCGCCCTCGTTGCCGTAGAACGACGCCGTGTCGATGTGCCGGTAGCCGACCTCGAGCGCATCGGTCACGATGCGCTCGGTCTCGTCCGGGTCGACGCGGAACACCCCGAATCCGAGCTGCGGGATGGTGTGGCCGTCATTGAAGGTGAGGGAGGGAACGGACGTCATCCCCCTACTGTGACACGTTTGACACGCTCGCGTCCGGGATGTAACGTACAACCAAATGGTTGTAGATACAGACATCGACGACGCGGAGGTGGACCGCATCTTCCACGCGCTCGCGGACGCGACGCGGCGGGACATCCTGCGGCGCACCCTGATCGGAGACACCTCGGTCAGCGGTCTCGCCGCCGCCTACGCGATGTCGTTCGCCGCCGTGCAGAAGCACGTCGCGGTATTGGAAGGAGCGGGACTGGTGACCAAGCAGAACCGCGGCCGGGAGCGGCTCGTCCGGGCCGACCCCGAGACCATCGGCCGAGCGCAGCAGCAGCTCGACGCCTACGCCGCCCTCTGGCGCGGCCGCGTCGACCGGCTGGATGCGCTGCTCGCCGAACCGGAATAGAAAGAGGAGAACGCGCCATGCCCGTGACATCCGTCACCACCGACCCCGAAGCCCTCACGATGACCCTGATCGGGGACTTCCCCGTCCCCGTCGAACGACTCTGGTCGGCCTTCGCCGACCCTCGGCAGCTGGAGCGCTTCTGGGGCCCGCCCGGATACCCGGCGACCTTCGACGCCTACGACCTGCGACCGGGCGGCATGGCCCACTACTGGATGACGAGCCCTGACGGCGCCCGCTTCTACGGCCGGTGGGACTTCGACGCGGTCGAGAAGCCGGACCGGATCGTCGTGCGAGACTCCTTCGCCGACGCCGACGGCAATATCGACGCCTCCATCCCGACCGGGCACATGGAGCTGATCTTCGAGAGCACGGCATCCGGATCACGCTTCACCGCGCTGTCGATCTTCGAGTCGACCGAGGCGCTCGAGCAGGTGCTCGCCATGGGCCAGGTCGAAGGGATGCGGCAGTCGATCGGTCAGCTGGACACGGTGCTCGCCGACCTGCGCGAGTATGCGCTCGGCAAGGGGACGAACACCGAGGTGGTCGACGACACGCACGTGCGCATCACCCGCGCCTTCGAGGCACCGCGCCACCTGCTCTGGCGGGCGCACACCGAACCCGAGCTCATGAAGCGCTGGCTGCTCGGGCCGGACGGCTGGGAGCTCTCGGTCTGCGAGAACGACTTCGTCGTCGGCGGCGCGTACCGCAACGCCTGGACCCCGGTCGGCGGCACCCCCGGCGAGCCGTTCGGCTTCGAGGGCGAGAACCTCGTGATCGATCCCGAACGCCGGATCGTGACGACGGAGCGGATGACCGGCGCGCCGTTCCCTCCGAACACCAACGACCTGACCTTCGACGAGGTCGACGGGATCACCCTGATGACCCTGCTCATCAGCTATCCGGACCTGGCGCAGCGCGACATGATCTTGGCGACCGGGATGACCGAGGGAATGGAGGCGAGCTACCGCCGCCTCGAACGGGAGCTGCTCGGCGTGAGCTGACCCGCCTGATCTCGAGACGGCCTGCGGCCTGCTCGATCACCTCATATCCTGAAGGGCTCATGTCTGACGCCCTCCCGTTCACGATCTCCTACCCGCCCGAGCTGCCGGTCAGCGCGGCGCGGGAGGAGCTCGCGCGCGCGATCGCCGACCACCAGGTCGTGATCGTGGCGGGCGCGACCGGGTCGGGCAAGACCACGCAGCTGCCCAAGATCTGCCTCGAGCTCGGCCGCGAGCGCATCGGCCACACCCAGCCGCGCCGGATCGCCGCGCGCAGCATCGCCGAACGGATCTCGGAGGAGCTCGGCACCGAGCTCGGCACGGTCGTCGGCTACCAGGTGCGCTTCGACGACCGGTCGACGCGCGAGACCCGGGTCAAGCTGATGACCGACGGCGTGCTGCTGGCCGAACTGAACCGCGATCGCGAGCTGCGCCGCTACGACACGATCATCCTCGACGAAGCGCACGAGCGCAGCCTCACCATCGACTTCCTGCTCGGCTACCTCAAACAGCTGCTCCCCCGCCGGCCCGACCTCAAGCTGATCGTCACCAGCGCGACCATCGATCCGGAGAGCTTCGCGCGGCATTTCGCGACTGTGCCCGCTGAGGGTGGCGCCGGCGATCCGGCCCCGATCGTCGAGGTGAGCGGCCGCACCTACCCGGTCGAGATCCGTTACCGCCCGCTGGTGGCCGAGTCGGCATCCGACAGCGACGACCCGGATGACGTGCCCAGCGACGACCGGGACTACCTGGACAGGATCGTCGACGCCCTCGACGAGCTCGGCCGCGAGGCGCCCGGCGACGTGCTGGTGTTTCTCAGTGGCGAGAACGAGATCCGGGATGCCGAGGACGCCATCCGCGGCCGCTTCGGCCCGCAGACCGGCACCGAGGTGCTCCCGCTCTACGGGCGGCTGAGCTCGGCCGATCAACACCGCGTTTTCGAGACCGCGCGGGCGCCTGGCATCCGGCGCCGCGTCGTTCTGGCGACCAACGTCGCCGAGACCTCGCTGACCGTGCCGGGCATCAAGTACGTGATCGACGCGGGCACGGCCCGCATCTCGCGGTACAGCGTGCGCGCCAAGGTGCAGCGCCTGCCGATCGAGGCGGTCAGCCAGGCGAGCGCCAACCAGCGCTCCGGGCGGGCGGGCCGGACCAGCGACGGGATCGCGATCCGGCTCTACTCCGAGGAGGACTTCGACAAGAGGCCGGCCTTCACCGATCCCGAGATCCTGCGGACCAACCTCGCGGCGGTCATCCTGCAGATGATCTCGATCGGGCTGGGCGATATCGCGGCGTTCCCGTTCCTGCAGCCGCCGGACTCGCGCGGCATCCAGGACGGCATGGACCTGCTGCTCGAGCTCGGTGCGCTCCGCCGGTTGAGTAGCGTTCCGAAGGAGCGCGTGTCGAAACCCCCACGCGGCGCTGATTTCGACACGCGGCCTGCGGCCGCTACTCAATCGGCGAAGTCGTACGAGATCACCCAAGTCGGCCGCGATCTCGCGGCCCTCCCGCTGGATCCGCGGTTCGGCCGCATGCTGGTCGAGGCCAAACGGCACGGCGTGGTGCGCGAGGTCGCCGCGATCGTCGCGGGACTCAGCATCCAGGATGTGCGCGAACGCCCGCTCGAGAAGCGCGCCCAGGCCGATCAGCTGCACGCCCGGTTCGCCGACCCGACCAGCGACTTCCTCGGGTTGCTGAAGCTCTGGAACCACCTCGAGGAGCAGCAGAAGGCGCTGTCGAGCAGCGCGTTCCGTCGGCTGTGCAGGAGCGAGTTCCTGAACTACCTGCGGATCCGCGAGTGGCAGGACTTGTATCGGCAACTCGTCAGAGCGGGTTCGCAGCTCGGGATCAAGCCGGGTGCGGCGAAGATCGACGCTGACGGCATCCACAAGTCGCTGCTCGCGGGCCTGCTGTCGCGCATCGGGCTGCGCGATGAGCGGACGAAGGCCGCCCCGAAATCGCGCCCCGTCACCGAGTACCTCGGCGCCCGCAACCAGAGGTTCGCGATCTTCCCGGGCTCGGCGCTCGCCAAGAAGGCGCCGCCGGCGGTGATGGCCGCTGAACTGGTGGAGACCAGTCGACTGTTCGCGCGCACGGTCGCGGCCATCAATCCGGCCTGGGCCGAGCCGCTCGCCGGCGAGCTGGTGAAGCGCAGCTACGGCGAGCCGCGCTGGGACAAGCGGCAGGGATCCGCGGTCGCCGACGAAAAGGTCACGCTCTACGGCGTGCCGATCGTGCCCAAGCGGCGCATCCAACTGGCGCGCATCGACGCCCCGCAGGCGCGCGAGCTGTTCATCCGGCACGCGCTCGTCGACGGCGAGTGGCCGTACTCCATCCAGCGGAACGGGCTGTTCGACTTCGTGCGCGCGAACCAGGCCCTCCGCGACGAGCTGGCCGAGGTGGAGGAGCGGACGCGGCGCCGCGACATCCTGATCGATGACGAGGCCGTCGTGGAGTTCTACGACCGCAGAGTGCCCGCCGACGTGACCGATGTGCGCCGCTTCGAGGCCTGGTGGAAGAAGGCCCGCGTCGAGGCGCCGGAACTGCTCACCATGACCCGCTCCGAGCTGCTCGGCCCGGACGACGACGAGCCCGAGAGCGCTCTCGATGCCGACGCGTTCCCGAGTGAGTGGCTGCAGAACGGCCAGCGGATGCCGCTGCGCTACCGCTTCGAGCCGGGCGCGGACGACGACGGGGTCACCCTCGAGATTCCGCTCCCGCTGCTCGCGCGCATCGAGGACCGCGGCTTCGACTGGCTGGTCCCGGGTCTGCGCGAGGAGCTGGTGACGGCGCTGCTCAAGACGCTGCCCAAAGCGATTCGCCGCAACGTGGTTCCGGTCGCCGACTGGGCGCGGCGGCTGCTGGCCGAGCCGGACACCGCTCGAGATCTGACCGCTTTTCTGGCCGACCGCATCCGGGCGCTGACCCACACGGTGATCGCACCGACCGATTTCGACCCCGCCCGCCTGCCTCCTCACCTGCAGCTCACCTTCACCGCGGTCGACGACCGCGGGCGCCGGATCGCGTCCTCGAAGAGCCTGATCGCGCTCCAGCGGACCCTGGCCGAGCGGTCGCGCACGAGCGTCGCGAAGGCGACGGCGGCCGCTGCACCGACCAGCGATCTCGAGCGCTCCGGCCTGACCAGCTGGGACATCGACGCGCTCCCCCGCCAGCTCGAGACCACGATCGCCAGCGGGATCATCACCGGGTACCCGGCCCTGGTCGACGAGGGCAGCAGCGTCGCGATCCGGGTCTTCGGCACGGCGGCCGAACAGCAGCGCGAGCACAGCCGCGGGGTGCAGCGGCTCATCGCCCTCACCGTGCCGAGCCCGCTCGGCTATGTGCAGGAGCACCTCACCGCGGCCGAGAAGCTGCAGCTGGCCGCCAGCCCGTACCGCTCGACCGCGGCTCTCTTCGACGACGCCCTGCTCGCGACGATCGACAGCCTGGTGGATGCCGCGGCAGCCCCCCACGAACCGTTCACCCGCGCCGCCTTCGAGGCTCTGCGCGCCGAGGTGAACGCCGCACTCGTCGAGGGACTGTTCGCCACGGTCGCCCTGGCCGCCCGGGTGCTGGGTGCCGCGCGCGAGGCCGACCGCGCGATCTCCGACGCCGCGAGCCTGAGCCTGATGGCGCCGCTCGCGGACGCGCGGTCGCAGCTCGACGCACTGGTGCATCCTGGCTTCCTCCGGATCACCGGGGTCGCGCAGCTGCGTCGCGTGCCGGTCTATCTCGCCGGCATCGTGCACCGCGTGAGCAAGCTCACCGACAACCCCGGACGCGACCGGGCCTGGCTCACCGAGGTCGAGCAGGCGACGACGCTCTACCGGGAGGCGGGTGGCACGCTTCCGCTGACCGCGGCCACACCTCCCGTCCTGGTGGACGTCCGCTGGATGCTCGAGGAGCTGCGCCTCTCGCTCTTCGCCCAGCATCTCGGAACCGCGGGAACGGTCTCGCTGGCGCGCATTCGCAAGGCCGTGGCAGGTCACGATCCGACTGTCAGTCGCCCCAGTTAGGTAGACACATCTGTCTACCCGGGTGTAGACACCGGCATGGGGGCAGACGAAGAACGTCGGCACGGTCTCAGCACACCACCTCGGATGAGAGTGGTTCGTGATGACCTTCCCCCCTTCGGTACGACTCGCTGTCGCCGCGTCCGCGCTCGCGATCGGGCTGGCGCTCGCCGCCTCGGGCCCCGCATTCGCCGCCACCACCATCGACGGCCCGGTCGGCCTCGGCACCGCGGCTCCCTTCGGGGTCCTGGGCGCGAGCGCCGTGACCAACACCGGCCCCAGCTCGATCTCCGCCGATCTCGGCGTCAGCCCCGGCACCTCGATCACCGGCTTCCCGCCCGGGACGGTCGGCGGCGCGATTCAGCCTGATACCGTCGCCGCCCAGGCACAGGCCGACATCGCGACCGCCTACGACGTCGCGGCCGCGCTCTCGCCGACCAGCGCGGGACTCACCGACCTGGTCGGAATGAACCTGGCGCCCGGGGTCTACTCGGGGGGCGCTCTCACGCTGTCCGGAAGCCTGCAGCTGACCGGATCATCGACATCGGTCTGGGTCTTCCAGGCGGCGAGCTCACTGATCACCTCCACCGGCAGCACCATCGTGCTGAGCGGCGGTGCGACGGCGTGCAACGTGTTCTGGAAGGTCGGTTCCTCGGCGACCCTGGGTACCGGGTCCACCCTGTACGGCACGGTCGTGGCGCTCGCCTCGATCTCGACCGGTTCGGCCTCCACCGTCAACGGACGACTGCTCGCGCGCACCGGCGCGGTGACGCTCAACAACACGACGGTCAACACGCCGGTGGGCTGCGGGAGCGGCACGGTGACCGCCAGTCCGACGATCACGTCGGGTGCGCCGACAACCGTGCCGTTGGATGCGCCGTACTCCTTCACCCTGAAAGCGACGGGCAGCGGCGTCACCGGCTTCCAGGTGACGGCAGGCGGATTGCCTCCCGGCTTGACTCTGGATACCGCCACCGGGCTGATCTCGGGCACGGCCACGCAGGAGGGAGCCTTCGACGTGACCGTCACGGCGGATAACGGCATCGGGCCCGCCGCGTCGGCCGGCTATCGGATGCTGGTCGCGGCGGCCCTCGCAGCCACAGGAACCACCACCACGGCGGTCGCGCCTCTTGCGCTCGGGGCGGTGCTGCTCGGATCCGTCCTGGTGGCGTCACGCCTCCGCCGTGGATCGCCGCGTCACTAGACGGCGGCAGGGGGCGCCGGCGCGGGGGCGCCGACGCCGCTGAGGTCTGTCGTGGACTCGGCAGCGAGGGACCTTGTGCCCTGGTCGGTCGGGATGCTCGGGCTCAGGCTGGTTGTCGGCCCGTCTGTGCGATCCCGACAGGAAATGAGGAACACCATGCAGATCTCCGACAACGTCTTCGTCGTCACCGGCGGCGGCAACGGCATGGGCCGCGAAATGGTGCTCGACCTCCTGAAGCGCGGAGCTCGGGTCGCGGCCGTCGACCTCGATCAAGCCAAGCTCGATGAGACGGCGAAGCTCGCCTCGGCGCCGGACGGACGCCTGAGCCTGCACCGTGTCAACGTGGCAGACCGGAAGGCCGTGCTCGCGCTGCCCGACGCTGTGGTGGCTGCCCACGGTCGCGTGGATGGGCTGCTCAACGTGGCCGGCATCATCCAACCCTTCGTGAAGATCCAGGACCTCGACTTCGACGTCATGGAGCGGGTCATGAACGTGAACTTCTGGGGCGTGGCGAACATGACCAAGGCCTTCCTGCCGCTGCTGCTCGCGCGTCCTTCGGCCGGGGTGCTCAATGTGTCGAGCATGGGCGGGTTCCTGCCGGTTCCCGGCCAGGCGGTCTACGGAGCCAGCAAGGCAGCTGTGAAGCTCTTCACCGAGGCGCTGTTCGCCGAATTGCAGGGCACCGCGGTGGCGGTGACCGTGGTCTTCCCGGGTGGCGTCGCGACGAACATCACGCAGAACTCGGGCGTCGCGATGCCGGCGGCAGCGGAGGCGATGGCCGCCAAGGCCCCGAAGACGACGACCGTCGCCGAGGCCGGCCGCGAGATCATCGACGCCCTCGAGAAGGGCAGCTACCGTCTGCGCATCGGCGGCGACTCGCGCTTCATGGACCGGTTCTCGCGCCTCGCCCCGCGTCGTGCCACCCTGCTGATCGCGAAGCAGATGAGGGCCCTGTTGGCGGGCCCGGCCGCCGCCAAGTAGCCGGCCCGACCGCGCACCACCGGTACCACCCTGCCCCTCTGCAAAGGGTGAGCCGCGCCTCACCGTGAGGCGCAACTCACCGTCTCTTGAGGAGCCACCGTACCCAGACGTCGCTGACCGACCTCCGACCGGCCCAACTCAGTCGCCCAGGTATGACCACCAGTCGTCGGCTGCCGCACGTGGTTCGATCTCGGCCCGCGTCCGACCGCGCAAACCGCGACGCCCCGCGCGATGGAGCCGCGGCGGCGGCTCGGGCAGCATGACCTCATAGGGCCAGCCGATCCGGTTCTCCCAGATCGTCCAGAGCAGCTCGACCGCCGCGTCCAGGCGATCCATCGCGTCCCAAGCCAGTCGGTAGCGTCGTTGAACTCCCCACTCCCGCACCTCGACGAAATCGGCGTCCCTGAGTACGCGCAGTTGATGCGACACGGCCGAGCGGCTCACCGCGAAGCCTTCACCCATGCGAGCAGCGATCACGACCACGGGGAGTTCCTGGTGCGCCAGCAACTCGACGATACGACGTCGGGTCGGATCGGCCAGCAGTTCGAACTCGTGCACCGCCGCACGATAGCGAAAACGCGAACCCGCGCGTCTACTTCTTCCCCGACGACGCCGAGGCGTTCGACTCGTATGAGGTGTTCGTCGACTCGAAGAAGTTCACCAGCTGCAGGGTGTCGTTGGCGGTCGCCATCCACTTGGCCGGGTTGGTCACCTTGTACTCCGGGTCGAAGCCGAGCTCCTCGAGGCGACGGTCGGCCAAGTACTTGACGTACTGGTTGATGTAGTTGGCGTTCAGGCCCAGGATGCCGCCGGGGAGCAGGTCGTGGTTGTACTGCTCCTCCATCTCCACGGCATCCGTGATCATCTTCTTGATCTCGGCGGCGAACTCCTCGGTCTGCAGCTCGGGGTTCTCTTCGAGCACGGTCAGGATGAGGTTGATGCCGAACTTGAGGTGCAGGCTCTCGTCGCGCACCACCCAGTCCATCAGCGAGCCGAAGTTGCGCAGCAGGTTCCGCTGCCGGAACGACAGCGCCACCATGAAGCCCGAGTAGAACCACACGCCTTCGAGGATCACGTTGTACGCCACCAGGTTGCGCACGAAATCCTTCTTGCCCTCGATCGAGGTGATGTCGAGGGTCTGCTCCGTCATGCGACGGATGTACTTCAGCTCGAACTCCTCTTTGCGCGCCATCGAGGGGACGTCGACGTGCGCGTTGTACGCCTCGTTCCGATCGATCGGGAACGTCTCGAGCACGTACTCGAAGCTCATGCAGTGGTTCGCTTCTTCCCACATCTGCTTCGCGAGGTACAGGCTGCACTCCGCCGCGCTGACGTAGGGGTAGACGCCGAAGGCGAGCGCCTTGTTGACCAGCAACTCGTTCGGGTTGAAGTAGCTCATCAGGAAGGTGACCGCGTGACGCTCCTCGTCGGTCATCTTCTTGAAGTCGGCGATGTCTTCGCCCAGCTGGATCTCGTTCGGGAACCAGGTGTTGGCGACCGCCTGGTCGTAGAGGTCCATCGCCCACTGGTACTTGATGGGCTTGAGCAGCAGGCCGTCCTGCAGGCCGGTTCCGAGGATGCCCATGGCTACTGGCAGCTCTCGCACTGGAGGTCGTCCATCGGGTCGATGGGCACCTCGTAGCCGCTCACGTCAGTGACGCCGTTCACTTGCCCAGCCCCCCGAATCCACGCCGGACGGGCGCCGCCGCGGCAGCCGTCTCGCTGGCGGCCGGTGCCGTCGCGGCCGCAACGATCTCCTCGGCCTTGTTCACCTTGACGGTCGACTGCTCCGCCGTGTGACGCGGCTTCATGTGCAGGTAATAGGTGGTCTTGACGCCCCGCTCCCACGCCGCGTAGTAGATGTCCATCATGTCGCCGAGGTCGCGCGTCTCGAGGTACATGTTGCGGCTGATCGACTGGTCGATCCACTTCTGGGCGCGCGCGGCGACCTCGAGGAACGAGTACGGCGACAGCTGGAAGCTGGTCTTGTAGATCGCCTTGACCGCATTCGGGATCGCGTCGATGTTCTGGATGTCGCCCTGCGACCGCAGGATCTGCTCCTTCACGTCGCCCCAGATGCCGAGCTTCTGCAGGTCGTTGACCAGGTTGCGGTTCACCTCGAGGAACTTGCCGTTGCTGGTCGCGCGGCTGAAGATCTGCGAGAACTGCGGGTCGAGACCCGGCGTGGTGCCGGCGACCAGGCCGATGGATGCGGTGGGCGCGATCGCCATGAGCGTCGCGTTGCGCATGCCGCCCTTCACCTTCACGCGCAGCGCGTCCCAGTCGAGGCGCGTGGTGCGGTCGACCTTGATCGGCGTGCCGCGGTCGGCCTCGGTGAGCGCGATGGAGTCGAAGGGCACGAGACCCTGCGACCACCGGCTGCCCTCGAAGTTCGCGTAGGTGCCGCGCTCGCGCGCCAGGTCGGCCGACTCGTCGATGGCGGCGTACGAGACGTGCTCCATGACCTCGTCGATCAGGGCGGCCGCCTCGTCGCTCTCGTAGCTCAGGCCGAGGCGCTCCACGACATCCGTGAAGCCCATCACGCCGAGGCCGATGGCGCGGTTGGTGAGGTTCGCGTGGTCGGCCTCGGGCACCGACGACACCGTGATGTCGATCAGGTTGTCGAGCTGGCGCACCGCGCTGCGGGCGCTCTCGTCGATGCGCGCCCAGTCGAAGCCGAGGGTTCCATTGGCGTCGACGGCCAAGTGGGTCGACAGGTTGATCGAGGCCAGGTTGCAGACCGAGATGTTCTCCTCGTCTTGCGGCAGGCAGATCTCGGTGCACAGGTTGCTGAGGTGGATCGTGCCCGTGTTGTTGTTGAGGGCGCGGTTGTTGATCGTGTCCTTCCAGGTCAGCCACGGGTGACTGGTGGTCTGCAGCGAGATCAGGATCGAGGTGAACTGCTCGCGCGCGCCCATCTTCTTGAACATGTTGATGCGCCCGGCCTCGGCCTCGGCCACGTAGTACGCGTAACGCTCCGAGAAGGCCCTGCCGTAGAGCTCGTTGAGGTCGGTGACCTCGAGCGGGTCGAAGAGGTACCAGTCATCGTCATTCTGGACGCGCTTCATGAACTCATCGCTGATCCACACCGCGGTGTTGGCAGTGCGGGTGCGACGGTAGGGGTCGCCGGAGTTCTGACGCAGGTCGAGGAACTCCGGGAAGTCCATGTGCCAGTTCTCCATGTAGAAGCAGAGGGCGCCGAACTTCTTGCCGCCGCGGCTGACCGCTCGCAGCACCGAGTCGATGGTGTGCATGAACGGGATCGGGCCGGTGCTCGTCGTGTTGTTCGAGCGGATCGGCGATCCCTGCGCACGCAGCTTGGTCACGCTGAGGCCGATGCCGCCCGTGCCCTTGGTGAGCCACATCACGTCGCGCACGCTCTTGGCGATGTTCTCGATGTCGTCCTGCATCTCCATGACGAAGCAGTTGCTCAACTGCGGGTATGCGGTGCCCGCGTTGACCAGCGTCGAGCCGGCCGCGATGTATTCGAGCTTCGACATCTTGTCGTAGAAGCCGAGGGCGACCGACGTCGGGTCGGCCTCGTTGAGCGCCAAGCCCATGGCGATGCGCATCCAGAAGTACTGGGGCACCTCGAGCGGCTCGCCGTTGCGCGCCTTGATGCCGTAGCGGTTGTTGAGCGTGACCACCGAGATGTACTTGAGCAGCTCGTCGCGCGCGGGCTCGAGCGCACCGGCAAGACGCTCGAGGTCGAAGAGCTGGGTGAAGCGCGGGTCGAACAGCGTCTCGGCGACGCCGCGCTCGATGCGCTCGCGGAAGTGGGCGACATGCAGCGCCTTGAGCTCGTCGGCGGTGGTGTAGTCGCCGAGCACGCCCTTGTAGATGGTCTTCAGCAGCAGGCGGGCCGCGACGGTGTCGAACTGGGGGTCGTCTTTGACGTTCTGCAGCGCGACCTGGATGACGGCCTCGTCGAGCTGCTGGGTGGTGATGCCGTCGAAAAGGGTGAGCTCGAGTTCGCTGGCGATCTGCGTGACCCAGGTGATGTTCTCGTCGAGACCCTGGCTCGCGTGCTCGATCGCGATGTTGATCTTGTTGGCGTCGTACGCCTCGCGCTCGCCGTTGCGCTTCACGACCGTGATGGCCATTACCCACTCCTTCTGTGCCAGACGGCACGCAAAAAACACCCGCAAAATACAACGCTCGACGACCGATGTCCCATCCCCCGGCCGGGAAGTTCCATCACTATATATCGGGGCACCGACCGAGTGGCAACCACTACATGTAGTGGGCGTGTCGTCCACAGAATGTGGATAAGTTCGCCGACTTCTGCACAGATTCCACAAGGTACGCGGGGCCTCCGACACCCTCGGCGGCCCGGCGGGGCGGCACTAGAGTGGACAGGTTGTGAACGCCTACCTGAGCCTGTTGCGCACCCCCGGGGTGGCCCGGATCATCGCCGCGCAGCTCACGGCGCGCTTTCCGAGCGGGATGCTCTCCCTGGGGTTCCTGCTGCATATGCAGCACATCTTCGGCTCCTACGGCGCGGCCGGCCTCGTTCTCGCCGCGACCAGCGTCGGGCAGGCCGTCTCGGGGCCGCTCACCAGCCGCTGGATGGGGCAGTGGGGCATGCGGCCGGTGCTGCTGCTCACCACATCCATCTGCACCCTGTCGCTGCTCACAGTGGCACTGGCGCCCCTGCCGCTGGTGGGCTACATGATCGCCGGGCTGGTGGCCGGCCTCAGCTACCCGCCCGTGCAGCCCGCGGTGCGCACGATCTACCCGAAGATGGTGAACTCGCACCAGCTGACGCCGCTGTTCTCGTTGGATGCCTCGGCCCAGGAGATCATCTGGATCGCCGGCCCGGTCGTGGTGACCTTCGTCGCCACCCAGATCTCGACGACGGTCGGGATCCTGATCTCCGTGCTGTTCCTGGTGGGCGGCGGACTCTGGTTCCTGCTCTCGCCCGAGGTCGGCCGGGTGCGCATCCCGCGCAGCAAGCGCAAGCTCGGCTCGGTGCTCACCAAGGGGCCGGTGCTGCTCAGCACCCTCGTCGGATTCCTGCTGGTCGGCACCTGTGCCGCGACCGAGGCAGGGGTCGTGGCGACGTTCGGTCAGGGCAACTCGACCTCCGGGGTGGTGCTGGCGATCTGGGCGGTCGCCTCGCTGCTCGGCGGCCTGCTGCTCGGCCACATCCCGGTCGGCCCCTGGGCCCTGGCACGCCGCATGCTGGTGGTGCTCACCGGGTCGCTGCTGGCCGCCGTCGCCGTCCTGGTCTGGACCGGAACGCCCGCCGAGTTCTGGACCCTGAGCGGCGCCCTGCTGGTCGCCGGGCTCTGCATCGCGCCCGCCCTCGCCGTGATGTTCGCCGTCGTCTCGTCGAGCGTGCGCTTCAGCGACACCGCCGAGGCCTACGGCTGGGTCGGCACCGGGCAGCTGATCGGCGCAGCGGCCGGGTCGGCCGTCGCCGGCTTCCTGATCGACTACGTCACGGCGACGCATTCCGGCGGACCGGGGCTGGGCGGCTTCGTCATCGCGGTCGGGTTCGCCCTGGTCGGAACCCTGGTGCCGACGCTGTTCCGCCGCCGCCTGCCGGATCTGCGCGGACGCGACGCCAGCCCGCTCGCCGACACCGAGCCGGTGCCGGTTCCGCCCAGCTGAGCCCGGCTAGCCCTTCAGCCGCGACGGCTTCAGCACCTCGGAGAGCTCGATCAACTCGCCGAGCTCCTTCTCGATGAGCGCGGCTTCTTTCTCGTTGGGAGTGAACACCCCGTCGACGACCTGAAGCTTGGCGAAGTTGATCTCGACGTTCGCGCCGACCTTGACCATGATCGGCGTGACCGCCTGATCGAGCGCGACGACGCCGCGGGTGCCCCCTGACACGCCGCCGTAGCTGACATAGCCGAGCGGCTTGCGCCACCACTCGTTGTTCAGATAGTCGAAGGCGTTCTTCAGGGCCGGCGAGAAGCTGTGGTTGTACTCCGGCGTGACGAAGATGAAGGCGTCGGCCGCGGCGACCCGCTCGCTCCACGCGATGGTGTGCGGCTTCGTGTACTGATGCAGGATCGGGTGGTTCGGCTCGTCCATGAACGGCAGGTTCAGTTCGGCCAGGTCGACGAAGTCCACGTCGAAGCCGCCGTGCGCCTCGGCGCGCTCGCGCACCCAGGTGGCGATCGGCAGGCCGATCCTTCCGGGCCGGACACTGCCGACGATGATCATGAGACGGGTGGTCATGCGGAATCGCTCCTAGTAGTTGACGCATCAATCTTCTCAGGCGTCAACCACCCGGGATGCCGCGTCATTCCTCCACGAGCGGCTGCGTCGGCAGCGCCTCGGCCTCGCCCGTGCCTGCATCCGCGCCCGCGGCGCCCTGCGGCCGGTCGCCGTTGTCGACGTCCTCGGGATTGGGCAGCCGGGTCACGAAGCGGAAGAACACCAGCGAGGCCACCGTCGCCACGCCCCCGCCCACCAGGAACGGCAGCGCGAGGTCGACCCGGCCGAGCAGCCCGCCGAGCACCGAGCCCACCGGCATCGCGCCCCAGAGGAGGGTGCGCCAGGTGCCGTGCACCCGGCCGAGCAGCCGGCCCGGAATGATGCTCTGCCGCAGCGACATCACGAGCACGTTCCACAGGATCACGCCGACCGACGAGACGAAGAAGCCGAGCGCTGCCAGCCAGAGCTGCGGCGCGATCCCGATCGCGAAGATCGCCACGGCGAAGAGGACGTTGCCGATCGCCATCGTGAGGCCGGCGCCGAGTCGGCGCTTCACGCGGTCGACGATCAGGCTGCCGATGATCGCCCCGGCCGCTCCGCTGAGCAGGAAGACGCCGAAAAGCGAGGCCGGCAGTCCGACCCGTTGCACGAGGTACAGCACGAAGCTCGCGGTCGCGGCCGAGATCGCCAGACCGGTGAAGGTGCTGAGCAGCCAGAGCGTCACCAGCATCCGGTTCGAGGTGATGAAGCGGAAGCCCTCGACGAATTGCCGCCACCAGGGCTCACCTGCGGGAGTCTCGGCCCCCGCGGCCGGCACCGCCGAGGCGGCCCGGAATTGGCGGCCGGATGCGGCGAGCGGCAGGAACGCGGCGAGCACGACCGCGACCGCGAATGCCGCCACGTTGACCCCGAGCGGGATCAGAACCGACACCCCGAACAGCACAGAGGTGAACGGGGCAGACAGGAAGTTCAGCACCACCGTCTCGCCGGCCTCGATGCGACCGTTGGCGCGCGGCAGGTTGCTCTTCTCGACGATGCCGGGCACCACGGCCCGGATCGCGCCGTCGTACACGGTCTCGGCCACGCCGGCCACGAAGGTCACCGCGTACAGCGACCAGATGGTCAGGGTGCCGGTCGCCACCAGGGCCAGCAGGGTGCCGCCCAGCAGCGCGCGCACCGTATTGGCCAGCGCCATCGCGGCCCGGCGGTCGATCTTGTCGATCAGGATGCCGGACGGGATGGCGAACAGCAGCCAGGGCAGCATGGCGAGAGCCGCGATCCCGGACACCAGCAGCGGATCGCGGGTGAGCGTCACCGCCAGGAGCGGGACCGCCGTGCGCACGATCCCGTCGCCCAGGCTCGACACCAGGTTGGCGGTGAAGATGTTGGCGAACGCCGCGCCGAGCGGCGGTCGCGGCTCCGTTGCCGCTGCGGTGGTCATCGGTCACCAGTTCCCGTGGATCGCGGCCCGGAAGCGCCGATCGTAGAGCTCGCGCACGGATGCGGTGAACGCGTCCCCGAGCGGCGCGACCGACCCTGCGGCGGCGTTGGCCTCGGCCTGCGCCGGATTGCGAGCACCCGGGATGACCGTGCTCACCCCCGGCAGCTGGGCCACCCAGGCGAGCGCGGCCTGCGCCGGCGGAAGGCCGGCACCCTCGGCGAGCGCTGAGAACTCCTGCGCCGCCTCGACGCCTTCGTCGAAGTCGACGCCCGAGAAGGTCTCGCCCCGGTCGAAGGCCTCGCCGGTGCGGTTGTATGTGCGGTGGTCGTCCGGCGCGAAGGCGGTGTCGTGGCGGTAGCGGCCGGTCAGCAGACCGCTCGCCAGAGGGATCCGCGCGATGATGCCCACCCCGGCATCCTGTGCGGCGGGCAGCACTTCGTCGAGCGGCTTCAGTCGGAACGCGTTCAGGACGATCTGCACCGTCGCCACGTGCGGACGCGCGATCGCGGTCAGGGCCTCGTCGGCGGTCTCGACGCTGACGCCGTACGCGGCGATCGCGCCGGAGTCGACCAACGCGTCGAGCGCGTCGTACACCGCGTCGCTGCGGTAGACCGCGCTCGGTGGGCAGTGCAGCTGCACCAGGTCGAGGGTGTCCATGCGCAGGTTCGCGCGGGAGCGATCCGTCCAGGCGCGGAAGTTCTCGGCCGTGTAGTTCTCGGGCAGCAGCGGCGCGCGTCTGCCCATCTTGGTGGCCACCGTGATCGCGGCGCGCTCGGCATCCGACAGGCCCGCGCGCCAGGCCCCGACGATGCTCTCGCTGCGGCCGTCGCCGTACACGTCGGCGGTGTCGAAGAAGGTGACCCCGGCCTGCCGAGAGGCGTCGAGCACCGCCCGGGCATCCGACTCGGAGACATCGCCCCAATCGGCGCCGAGCTGCCAGGTGCCGAGGCCGATGACGGAAACCGTGCGGCCGGTACGGCCCAGAGTGCGATGATCCACGCTCCGAGCCTAGGCCGCACCGCCGATGGCCGGGTCGGTCAGCCGATCGCGGTCGCCACGACCCGCGCCATCCTCGGCCGGATGACGTGGTCCACCCCGTCGACGCGGTGCACCGTCACGTTGCGCAGCTGCGCGATCACGCGCATCCCCGACGGAGCAAGTAACGGATCCAGCGAGCCGTAGACCACCTCGACCGGCACCCGCACCGACGCCAGGTCGCTGACCGAGGTCTGCGCCTCGATCGAGTTCTGCAGCGAGAGCACGAACGGACGCCAGTTGGTCTCGGACACCACCAGCAGGTTCTTGATGGGCGAGAACCTCGCCAATCCGGCCGCCGCCCGGATGGTGAACTCCTTGTTGCTGCGCAGATATTCGTAGAGCCGCAGGTACAGCTCCATCGCGGCGCGGTCCCGGCGGTCGCCGATCGCATTCGGGGTCAGGTAGATCGGCGGGCTCACCAGCACCA
>Ga0070659_100001466_pt1 | contig 16989 bp, 11 predicted proteins | sample KBSC23metaG_FD_64666 | JGI IMG/M metagenome (GOLD analysis project Ga0070659, IMG submission 64666) | Corn rhizosphere microbial communities from Kellogg Biological Station, Michigan, USA - KBS C2-3 metaG | ecosystem: Host-associated > Plants > Roots > Rhizosphere > Soil ... | reverse complement strand
CATGCTCAACTGGTCGTCGCCAGCCGTAGCCCTCTGCGTCTCGTCCGCTCTTTGCCCACCGAACCTCATCATTACGCGGCCTCACTGCGCTTGCGAATGCGGCGAAACAGGACGACTGCCAGCAATGTCATCGAGACAGGCAGGAACCACAGCAGCAAGACAAAAAGCTGGTTGCTCGCGTCCGGAATGCCGATTGGATTCACATCGTACTGCGACAACACGTTCCACACCGCCGTCAGCAGAATCGCAATCAGCGCCGAGGAGACGACGACCGGAATGACGAGGCCGCGCACGTGGCTGCGCCGTGCGGCCATCTTCTCGGCCCGCTCGCGCACCACGCGGTGGGTGCGGTTGACGACCGCTGCTCGCGCGCCCCAATCCTGCATAGGAACCTGACTCATAGCGCGACAGCCTCCTTGATGGTGTGCGATGCGCGGACCTTCTCGACCTCGGGCTTCAGGGCGGCGAGTCCGCGATACAGGCGCGATTTTACCGTGGAGAGCGGTGCGCGTGTCACGCCCGCGATCTCTTCGAGCGAAAGCTCTTCATAAAACCGGAGCACCAGCACCTCGCGGTAGGTCGGTTCGAGCGTCAGCAGTACCTCGCCCACCTCGGCGCAGTCCTCACGCGATTGAAAGTGCTCGAGCGGTGAAGGATCGGAGACGGCAATCTCGAACGGACGCTCGTCGTCGCCTTCGCTCATCTCATCCAGGCTCGACATGGTGCGCTTGCGCGAGAGGTCGATGACCAGATTGCGTGCGATGGTAAACAGCCAGGTGTCGAAGCGGGCCTTGCCGTTGTACTGCGCGCCGCGCACCAGCACGCGCATCCACGTCTCCTGAAAGAGGTCTTCGGCCACGTCGCGCTTGCCGGTGAGGAACAGCAGATAGCGCAGCAGGCGATGCTGATACAGCTCGATGAGATGGTCGAGCAGCTCAGGGTCCTGCCTCTTCAGGCCACGAGCAATCGCTGCGTTCTCGCTCTGGGTCTGAGCGAGCACAGCCGCGGCGGTCATGGACGCAGTGCGCACAGTCTTAGAGACGCGCATCCGGTCGAAAAAGACTCGTTTTGTTATGGATGGGGTCATTGCACGGCTTCTTTCATTCTACGGCCCGGGGCGTCGTTCGGCGGGCATTTTGCACGGTAAACTGGACGGATGGACGTACTTTACGGCCTCCATCCTGTCGAGGAGGCCATTCGGTCGGGTTCGCGCAGGCTGGATCATGTGAGTGTCGCCCGCGAGCGCCGCGATGAGCGGCTGGAGCGGCTGATTGGGATCTGCCGCGAGGCGGGCATCCGCGTGGCGCTCGAGCCTCGGGAGCAACTGACCCGGCTGGCCCGCACCGACGCGCATCAGGGAGTGCTGGCCGTGGTGCGGGAGCGGAGCTTTCTGGGCATCGAAGACCTGCTGGCGGCCAAATCCGATGTCAAATCCGATGATAAGTCCAATGGAAACAGGTTCTTCCTGGCGCTGGACGGGATCGAGGACCCGCACAATCTGGGCGCGCTGCTCAGGACGGCGGACGGGGCCGGGGTCGATGGGGTCATCCTGCCGGAGCGGCGGTCGGCTCCGGTGACGGCGACGGTGGCGAAGACCTCGGCGGGCGCTTCGGAACACGTTCGTATTGCGCGGGTTACGAATCTGGTGCGGTCGCTGGAACAGATGAAGCGGGCGAACGTCTGGGTGCTGGGGCTGGACGAGCGCGGGACGCCGGACTACACGGACTTCGACTTCAGGACGGACTGCGTGCTGGTGCTGGGGCGCGAGGGCGCGGGGCTGCACGATCTGGTCAAGAAGACTTGCGACCACCTGCTGCGGATACCGATGGCGGGTCAGGTTTCGTCTCTGAATGTATCGGTTGCGGGAGCGGTGGTGATGTACGAGGCGATGCGGCAGCGGCGGCAGACGGTCGAAGCGGTCAAAAAACCGGAGAAGAAGCTGAAGGGGCTGGGCTCCTGATGCGCTGTCTGTTGTGTGTGCTGCTGTTTACGATTGCGTCGGGTCTGCCTGCTCAGGACGTGACGCCTCAGCAAGGGACGGTGCTCTTCAGCCGGGATCAGGCTTCGGCCCCGGCGAAGACTGCGGCTCCGGCGGAGAAGGAGCCTGCGGTTGCGGTCACGGATGCTGAGCGGAACTCGCTGACCTTTACGGCTTACGATCTGGATGCGCATCTGACGCCTGCGCAGGCTGGGCTTGCGGTTCATGCGCGGTTTACGGTGCGGAACTCGGGGACGCGGCCTTTGACGCGGCTTGTGCTTCAGGTCTCTTCATCGCTGCACTGGCAGAGCTTTGGGGTGGAGGCTCCGGCGGGCATCTCGCCGCTTGCGTTTGTCGAGCACACCATCGACACCGATCTGGACCATACGGGCAAGGCGTCCGAGGCTGTCGTTGCGCTCGCCGAGCCGCTGGCTCCGGGCGCGAGCGTGAGCCTGTCGGCCTTCTACTCGGGCGAGGTGCAGCGGTCGGCCAACCGGCTGGAGCGGATTGGCGCGCCTGATGACAAGGCTGCTCTGGCAGACTGGGACCGGATCTCGCCGGAGTTGACGGCGCTGCGCGGCTTCGGCGACGTGCTGTGGTATCCGGCCGCCTCCGCGCCGGTGTTTCTGGGCGATGGAGCGAAGCTCTTCCAGACCGTCGGCAGGAGCAGGCTGGCGCAGGCTGCGGCGACCGTGCGGCTGCGGCTGGCGGTGGCTTACGTGGGCGACCCTCCGGACGCCGCGTACTTCTGCGGGCGGCGGGAGCAGTTGACCGTCGTGAACGAGAACAAGAACCTGCCTGTGGTTGATTCGCCGGGCATTGCGACGGCTGAGTTTGCCTCGCGGGCGCTGGGCTTCCGTCCGATGAGTCTGTTCGTCACCGACCGGCCCGCGACCGTGACCGACGACACGCTGATTGGCGCGGTGACGGACCACTACGACGCGCTGCCGAACTACGCGGCGGCGACAGCGAAGGTGGAGCCGCTGCTCAAGGACTGGCTTGGAGCAGAGCCGCTGACGATGCTGAACATCATCGACCAGACGGGGCAGCCGTTTGAGGACGACGCGCTGCTGGTTGCGCCGGTGCGCGCGGCCACGCCGGATGCGCTGGCTCCTGCGCTGATTCACTCGCTGAGTCATGTGTGGTTCCGCTCGTCGCACCAGTGGCTGGATGAGGGCGTGCCGGAGTTCATGGCGCTGCTCTGGCTCGAGAGGACCCGGGGACGCGATGCTGCGATTGCTCAGCTTCAGAGCAAGGCGAACGCGCTGGCGCTGGCCGAGCCGGTGGTGAAGGACGACTCAACGGCCGTGGGGCAGAGCCTGATCGATGCTACGAGCGAGGTCTACTACCGGACCAAGGCTGCGGCGGTGTTGTGGATGCTGCGGTCGATTGTGGGCGATGCGGCGTTGAAGCAGGCGCTTCAGACCTATCGGCACGCGGGCAAGGACGATGAGGACCCAGAGTCGTTCGAGCGGGTGCTGGAGGCGAGTGCACACCGCGACCTGCGCTGGTTCTTCAACGACTGGGTGTATCGGGACCGGGGGTTGCCGGACCTGGCGATTGCGGATGTGACTCCGCGGCTGCTCGAGACGGCGGCGAAGGGGACGAGCTGGCTGGTGTCGGTGGACGTGCGGAACAATGGCTACGCGGCCGCTGAGGTTCCGGTGACGGTACGCTCGGGCGACCTGACGATGACGCAGCGGCTGAGGATTGCAGGGCAGTCGGACGCCTCGACGCGCATCCTGTTCGCGAGCACTCCTCAGGAGGTGGTCGTCAATGATGGCAGCGTGCCGGAGCTGACGGCCTCGTCGCACACGAAGCAGATTGTGATTCATTAGGGGAGTACCCCTCCCCCTGTTTTTGCGCAAAGTCCTTTGAACAAAGGAGTTAGGTTCGGACTTCCGTGCGGGGATTTTTCTAAAGTATTGATTTTATTTGATTTACAAGATCTGTGATTGCGTAAAGTATTCATTTTACTTTACTTAGTGGTGTAACGAGCTGCATAGGGGCGGGCTTCCGGTGGCTGTGTGAGAACGTGATTGTTCACGAAAAAGAGTACCTCAGCGGCTAAACAGGCTGTGGAAAAGGCCGTCTGGCAGCTTTTGCAGAAAGGCCGGGGCTAAAGCCCCTTGGATTTGCTGGGATTTCCGCAGGGCTGAAGCCCTGCGCTCCCACCGAAAAACACACAACGCGCATTTTTCCCGCAGCCTGTTCAGCGTGCGTTTTCAAAACGAGCGCTTAATCAGAGGTTCCACATTTAGGGCTGTAGTTCGGTGCGACCCGATGCGAAACGCAGATTCCCTTCGGGAATGACAACAAAAGGGGGAATGACAACAAAGGGGGAATGACAACAAAGGGGGAATGACAAACAAGTCCAATGACGGCAAATTCCGCTTCTGACAGCAAATTCCGCTTCGGAGGATGAGGTCGCAAGGGCGATATTTTCAGGGAAAATGCTCTATTTCTATTTTAGCGTGGTGAAGGAAACTGGCCCGCCAAGTTTGGGTGGGGATGATGGGCTTATTTTTCAATGAGATGGTGGGTTTGGTACGGGATGAGGGGGTTGACACGGCGGGAGGAGCAGCAGATTCCTCCGCTTCGCTACGGAATGGAAATGCAAGGGGCGGCTGGTTGGATTTTACATTCCCACCCATCGCAAAAAGCGCGATGGATGGGGCACCCCCGGCGTTGGTGGCGGATGAAGGAACAGCAGATTCCTCCGCTTTGCTACGGAATGGAAATGCAAGGGGCGGACTGCGACCCCACCTTAGCGACGATCATGCCGTCGCGAAGATGGGGTACCCGGCGAAACGCGGATTCCCTTCGGGGATGACAACAAAAAGTGGGATGCGGGGGTTCAGCGGACGATCTGGAAGGTGCGGCCCCAGCGGGCGAAGCTGGTGAGCAGGTCGAGTGTGCCGGGGTGGCGGCCGCGAGGGGTGGCGGCGTCGGCGGTGGCGGCGAGCGGGTCGGGGTCTTCGGCGGCTTCGCGGAGAGAGAAGTAGATGAGGAGGGGTTTGCCGACGATGTCGCCGCGCGGGACGAAGCCCCAGTAGCGGCTGTCTTCGCTGTCGTTGCGGTTGTCGCCGAGGACGAAGTAGTTGCCGGCGGGGATGATGAGCTCGCCGTCGTCGATGAGGTTGCGCATACGGATCCACCAGCGGGAGTCAATGTCGGGGTCGGTGCTCTGGAGACGGGGGAAGTTGTCGCGGAAGTTGTCGGCAGGGGTGGGACGGTAGACGGCGTAGCTTTCGGCGAGGGGCTGGTCGTTGATGTAGACGCGGCCGGCGCGGAGTTTGAGGTGGTCGCCGGGCAGTCCGATGACGCGCTTGACGAGGTGCATCGAGGGGTCGATGGGGTAGTAGAAGACGATGATGTCGCCGCGATGGATGCTGCCGGAGGGAAGGATGCCGGTCGAGGCGTCGGTGGAGGGGGCGAGCTTGGTGACGAGGACGAAGTCGCCGATGAGCAGCGTGGGCTCCATAGAGCCGGAGGGGATGCGGAAGGGCTGCACGATGAAGGTGATGATGAAGATGGCCGCGACGATGATGTTGAGCAGGGATTGGATGGTGTGGAGCACGCCAGTCTTAGCAGCAGGCGGCGAGGCAGCAGGCGGTGGAACCTCCGGCGGAGAAGTTGGAGGCACGGACGGCGCATCGTGTTGGGCGGCGGGCGAGTTCACGGGGTCTTCTCCGCTCCGTTGGGTCTCTGGCTAAGGAGGCGCTGGAAGGCGATGCGGGCGGCCTCCTGCTGGGCCTGCTTTTTGGTGGTGCCTTCGGATTCGGCGAGGGGAATGGTGCCGCCGGAGCCGTCGGCGATGCGGACCTCGACGCGGAAGCGCTTCTGGTGGTCGGGGCCGCTCTGGGCGGTGAGGACGTAGTGGGGCTGGCCGGAGCCGGTGGCCTGGAGATGCTCCTGAAGGGCGGATTTGTGGTCGCCGATGGCTCCGGAGAAGGTGGTGGACGCCTGCATGGCGAGGTTCAGCTCGGGCAGCGCGGGTTCGATGATGTGCTTTTCGATGAAGGCGCGGGCGGCGGGAAGGCCGCCGTCGAGGAAGAGCGCGGCAATGACGGCTTCGAGCGCGTTGGCGAGCAGGGCGGGCTTGCGGCGGCCTCCGCTCTGCTCTTCTCCGCGACCGAGCAGCAGGAGGTCGCCGAGGCCGATTTCGGCGGCGATGGCGCTGAGATGGCGGCGGCTGACGAGCGAGGCGCGGAGGCGGGTGAGTTCGCCTTCGCGCGAGGACGGGAAGCGGTGGAAGAGGGACTCGGCTACGGCGAGGCCGAGGACGGCGTCGCCGACGAACTCGAGCTGCTCGTTGTCGGAGGTGGGGTCGGGGAGGGTCTCGGGCTTGGTTTCGTAGGCGAGCGAGCGGTGGGTGAGCGCCCAGGTGAGCAGCTCGGGGCGCTGGAAGCGATAGCCGAAGAAGGTGGTCTCGCTGGCTGGCGTTCGTCCGGTTTTTTGGCGGCGCGTTGTCACTCGGCCCCCCTGCGGTTAATTATTAATGTAATGGACAGGCAGCGGTGAAAAAAGCGTACCACTGGGGATCAAGCATTTTCCGTGTGGGTGTGGTTGTCATTCGAGCGGATGTGTCGGGCCTTTGGCGCTCTGATTGTGTGGGCCGATGCGAAACGCAGATTCCCTTCGGGAATGACAACAAAAAAGAATGACAGCAAAAAGTGGGGACTGCCTTGGGGATGAAGAGGCCACCGGGAATATGCCTCCAGGAAAACAGCTATAAGGGGTTACGGAAAAGTGCGCCTTCCAGCGAAAGGAGCACGGCCCGAGGCTAAAGCCCTCTTGAACCTGCCGGATTTTTCGTGGGGCTGAAGCCCCACGCTAATCCTTAAATGCAACCACAACGACTTTTTCAGCAGCCTCCTTCAGCCCTCTGTTTTGCTTGCATTTCCTACCTGGTATATGTCGCGCCTTTGGCGTTGATTTTGTGGGCCGATGCGGAACGCAGATTCCCTTCGGGAATGACAACAAAAAAGGAATAACAACAAAAAGAATGACAAAAAGGAATGGCAATAAAAGGGCGGAGTTGCCCGGGCAGGGTGTCACTTCTGAGGCGGCGGGCGGTAGGCGTCCTTTTCCGCCTTGCCGCTGGGATCGAGCGGCGCGTCGTCGTCATTGGATTGGTCGGCTGGTTTCATGCCCGGAGGGGAGAACGGCTGCTTGAGGCCCGCTTCGGCGGCGGCCTTGGTGTCGGGCTGCGAGTCGCGCACGGTGAGGGCGGCCTGGTACTGGGCGATGGCCTTCTGGCGGTCGGGCAGGACGTCGTAGAGGCGGCCGAGATAAATGTGCGACCAGGCGAGGGTGCGGGGGTCCTTCGAGGACTGGAGCGTCGCCTGAAAATCCGTGATGGCTGCGTCGGGCTCGCTCTGCATGAGATCGACGCGGGCCATGAGGTAGTGGGCCTGGGCGTGGTCGCCGTTGGGGTCGGCGAGCGCGGCTTTGGCGATGGCTTCGGCTCCCGGCAGGTCGCCTTTGAGCAGCTTCATCTCGCCGAGCTGGATGCCGGTCAACTGCCGGGGCGCGCGGCGGACAACATCCTGCGTGCCTGAAGGCAGAAAGACGATCTGCTGGGCGGCGTGGCTCTCGCGGCCTACGTCCATGCCGTAGACCATCTCGCCGATGTCCTCTTTGAGGCTGATGGACTGCTTCTCCATGTTGCCGAGCTTGTCGTAAAAATAGCTGGTGAGGACCCAGCCCTGGCGCACGTCGAGATCGACGGCCTTGCGGCGGGTCTGTTCGGCCTGGCGGTTGTAGGCGGACATCGCTGAGTCGTAGCCGATCATGTCGGCGGCGCGGAGGCCGGTGCCTGTGGGGCGCTCGGGCTTCGCGAGGCCGACATCCATGATGTGCGCCTCGACCGCTTTGATGAGGCACTCGGTGATGAGCGAGGCGATGTTGGATTTGTAGGCGAACTCGATGGGCGCGTCCTGCACGGTCTTGAGCAGCGGCATGAGGCGGTCCATGGCCTGGGCGCGGGAGTAGACCAGCGGCTCGATCTCGTAGTGCAGATAGGTGTGGCGGACCTCGTTCATGTGGACGGCGCCAAGCGGGTCTCCGGCGGGCGAGACGACGACGATGTAGTCGCTGCCGTAGATGCGCGCGTTGGTGGCCGAAGGGGCGAGCATCGGCTCCATGAGGACGAGGAAGCGTCGGTCGACGTAGCTGGAGACCGGCATGCCGAGATAGACGTTGGTGCTGAAGACCATGCGCGTGAGCGGGTCGTGGATGCGCGCGGTGAGGGCCTCGTAGTCGGCGCGATGGTTGACCCAGAGGGCGTTGAGGTGAACGTCGGCGGCGAAGGTGCGGAGCAGCGGGAGGATGTTGACGACCTGGGTGGAATCGGGCGGCAGATCGAGCTGGCTGACGGTGGGGGTCAGCTCCGGCGGGGGGCTGAGGTAGAGCGCGAGCGAGATGTACTGGGCCAGGTTGAGGCCGCGGTCGTTGAGCGTGTGTTGGCGGACATAGGCGCAGAGCGCGTCGCGGCTCTCGCGGGCCTGGGCAGAGACGGTCAGCTCGGCGTTGATCTCGTCGCGGATCTTGAGGCGGATGGGGGCGGAGGCGGCGAGGTCGTCGTCGTAGCCGCAGGCGTTGAGGGCCGCAGCTATATAGAAGAGCGGCTCGCTGGTCTCGAGCGTGACGGCTGCACCGGCGGTGCGGGGCTGCGCGATGCGCGACGGCGAGGGCTGGGTGGTGTCGGTGGCTGGGGTGTCGCTGCTGCTACTGCTGGAGGATGACCCCTGTTGCGCGAAGGTGGGGGCTCCGCCGAAAAGTACGGCGGCGGCGAGGCAGAGACAGGCAGCACGGAGAGTACGGCGCGACAGCGATGAAGCAGGATTGGGCACGGTAGGTTCGACGCTCTCCTGGAGTTTAAGAGAGCGAAGGGGTGGGTGGCAAACAGGCCTCCGCTTCGCTGCGGAATGGAAATGCAAAAACTCGCTGATTGGTATTGTGTTTTCCCACCCATCGCAACACGCGCGATGGATGGGGCACCCGGAGGTTTGTGGCGGTTGAAGGGAAAGCAGATTCCTCCGCTGCGCTACGGAATGGAAATGCTAGGGGCTACGGAATTGAAATGCAAAGGGCGGCTGGTTGAGATTTGTGTTTTCCCACCCATCGCAAAACGCGCGATGGATGGGGCACCCGGAGGTTTGTGGCGGTTGAAGGGAAAGCAGATTCCTCCGCTGCGCTACGGAATGGAAATGCTAAGGGCTACGGAATGGAAATGCAAAGGGCTACGGAATGGAAATGCAAAGGGCTATGGAATGGAAATGCAAAGGGCGGCTGGAATGGAAATGTAAATGAGGGGGTTGGGATCGGTGCTTTCCTGCCCATCGCAAAAGACGCGATGGATGGGGCACCCGGCCCGGGGCTAAAGCCCCTTGAATTTGCTGGATTTTTCGTGGGGCTGAAGCCCCACGCTAATCCTTAAATGCAACCACAACGACTTTTTCAGCAGCCTCTGAAGCCCCACGCTCATCCCCAAAAGCAACCGCAGAGATTTTTCCAGCGCCTACTTTTAGGCGCGGACGGAGATGCCGGAGAACGTCATGAAGACGCGGCCACGCACCGGAGCGCCGAAGACGCTGGCGGGCTGGAAGACGCTCAACAGAAGCTGATCCACAATCTGGGTTCGGACGTTGGGATCGACCTGGCCGGCGACGATGTTGTAGTCATAGACGCGGCCCTGCTCGTTGACGTAGGCCTCGACGATGATGACCGAGTCCTGGTTGGTGATGATGACTCCGGGTGTGACCGCGGAGTAGAGATAGTGGGGCGCGGTCATGCCGCCGAGCGCGCCGTCGTTGGCCATGACGGGCTCGGGCGCGGCCATCATGCCCAGCAGCAGCATGATGCCCCCCAGCAGCACGACGGAACCGGCAAAACCTGCCGAGACCTGCACGAGCAGAGGACGAATGGAGTTCTCCCACTTGAGGCTGAGGCTGTCGAGCCGGCTTGATTGCCTGCGAACGAACTCGTGCGAGATGGCAAGGCGGAGCTTCATGCCCAGATCGGCGGGGGCCTTCGCCGGGCCCAGCGCGGCGAGCGACTGCTGCATGGAGCGCAGCGCGGCGAACTCGCCGGTGCATTCGCCGCAGGCTTCGAGATGCTGGGCGATCTCGTGCATCTTGTGGCCGCTGACGGCGCCGTCGAGATAAGCCGAGAAGGAAGACTGGATGCGAGCGCAGTGTGGAGAGGTCGTCATGCGGCTGTCTCCTTGGATGCCTCGAAGCCTGTGGAAGGTGCGGGCCTGCCGGTTACATGTGCGGTACCTGCGGCCAGAAGCGCGCGGAGGGCGGAGCGTCCGCGCGTGAGACGGGATTTGACGGTGCCGATGTTGGTGCTGAGGATGTCGGCGATCTCGTCGTAGCTGAAGCCTTCGATCTCGCGCAGGATGACGACGGTGCGGAAGACCTCGGGCAGCTCGCGCAGGGCGGCTTCGACGCGGGCGCGCGTTTCGGCGTGCGCGGCGTGGTCAAAGGGCGACTCGGCTCCGTCGGCAAGCGTGGCGCTGAGACTGAGCGGCCGGTCGTCGTCTTCGGACGCGGCGGGGGAGTCGATGGTGATCTCCTGCTTCTTGTGGCGCGACCACCAGCGGCGCTGGTTGGATGCCTCGCGGAGCGCGATGCGGTAGAGCCAGGTGCGGAGGCTGGCGTCGCCGTGGAAGCCGCCGATGCCGCGGAAGACTTTGATGAAGACCTCTTGCGTGATGTCGGCTGCGTCGGCGGGGTCGTTGAGGCTGCGCGCAATCAGCGAATAGAGCGGCTGATGATATTGGGCGATGAGGATGGCGAACGCCTCCTCGGAGCCGGCCTTGAGATCGGCGACAAGTGCTGCGTCTTCGGTCGTGATGCCAATCGCGCTGGCTAAGTTTCCCACGAGTGTGCCCGCCTGCATGTTAGGGTGCCCTCTACGATACGACCTCGAAACAACAAGTGGCAAATAACGGCATAGTTACCGGTGTCGCGGAGCACTCGGTTGGTGATTGAACTGCGCCGCCGGCGGCCGTGTGCTCGCTCACACTATTTCCTTTAGACACTGGGAGATAGCAAAAGGTTCCCTGCGCGGTTTGACGAATAACGCGCACTGCTGGAGAATAGAAGAGTCCTTCCCTAAGAGTGGGCCTGTGGCGCAGCTGGGAGCGCGCTTCCATGGCATGGAAGAGGTCATCGGTTCGATCCCGATCAGGTCCACCAAACAACCCCTTACAAATCAAGCATATGCCGGGAGGCGTTCACTCCATCCTCGCAGTGACTTTGTGTCATTTTGTGTCACGCGCGTTGAAAGCTTGCGCCGACTGCTGACGTCTGCTCCGGCTGGAGCCGATTCTTTCGACTTCTTCCGGCTCTTCGCGTCAGATTTTCTCAACTCCGAATTGATGGAATTGATAGTCGATTGAACGCTTGCTGGAATCTCCTGCATGTAGACGTCCGTGGTCGCAGCCGTACGCGAGTGCCGCATTACGCCCTGAACGTCTTTGATAGTCCCTTCTTTTGTGCAAGAGTGGCGATCGTTCTACGAATCACCTGGAACGTCAGTTTGGGCAACTGTACGCACGTATCTGCAAGACGCGGTCCTTGGAGCCTGTGATAGCCCCGACAAAACCATCCGCGTGTCCTCTGAAGTCATCGGCAACAACACCAAGCCCGTAGTCGGGCAATTTGCCGCCCGCTACGGGTTCCTGGAGAAGCCGGTGATGATTCGCTTCCGGGTGCTCGATCCTGAAATTGAGTGGGGACTACGCCCACTTTGTCCCGACATGGCCCTGGATGCGGAGAGTTTCGGGCAGTTGCGCATCGGCGTTCAGCGTGTCTTTGTGATGGAAAATGAGATTAACTTCTTATCGTTCCCGCGTGTGAACGGATCGATGGCCGCCAGATTGTCGTATCGCTGTCGCGACAATTGGTGGAAGAGCATGGCTCCAGTGGAGTGCCCGGCAACCTGGCGATACGGGCGGAGGCACAGCCCACACACATGCTTTGACAGGTTTCCCATAATCGCATACATTTTTGTATACACTTTGCGAGGTCATGGATGGCCGGGAACCGTCGTGAGTTTTTGCTAGGGGCCGCTACATTCACGGCTGGTATGTCTTTGTCGTCGCTTGCTTCGGCTACAGACCAAGGCAAGACGGTGAACGTATCCGGTTCCCCCAATGCCGCCTCGCCGTTTCTTCTTGAGTTTGAGGGAACTGCTCTGACGAGCCTGCGCTTCGCGGGAGACGCCTTTCCAACGAACTATGTGGCAGCGGGGCAGAAACTCGGTCACGTCGAGCTTGCGTGGCGGCGTGCGAACGGTGTATGGCAAAGATTTAGTTCGGCGGATACTACAGCGTCCCCTGACGCTGATGGGACGTATGTCGTGCGGGATGCGAGCGGCGAGGCGCTCGCCGTGAGCACTCGGCTGAAGCTGCGCGACAGCCTGCTGCGCTGGACGATTGCGTTGCGCAATATGTCCGCTGGACAGGTCGAGGTCGGCGATCTGGCCCTTCCGCTGCCGATGCACTCCACGTTCAGCCCCAAAGGGGTTGCAAGCATTCCGGTGTTGAAGCATAGCTTCATCTCCGGACATGGCTCATTTTTGTTTTGGATGCGTTCCAACAGTGTTGGCCCATATCTGGTGATGACGCCGGAACGGGATACATCGCTGGAGTACTGGGACCACCCGCGAGGTGAAAGGGGACAGCGTTCCGCCTTCCGCGCGTATGTGCATTCCGCAGCCGTGGGCGAGACGGTGCGGGCCGCTGGAGGTCGATGGCGGCAGCCGCGCACGAGTGTTAAGCTGGCGCCCGCCGGCAAGACAGGGGCTGCTCGTACCTACGCCTTCCAATTCGCGGCTGCGGAGGATTATGAGGGTGTGCGGCAGCGGCTGGTGGATGCAGGGCTGCTGGATGTGGAGATCGCACCCGGCATGACCGTGCCGGCGGATTTGTCCACTTGCATTGCTGTCCGGTCGCGTGAGCCGATCAGGAGCATCGTTGCCGAGCATCCGGAGCAGACGAGGATTGAATCGCTCGGCGAGAGAGAGGGACGCAGGCTCTACCGGGTTAGGTTTCAGCGACTCGGCGAGAACATGCTGACGGTGAACCACGGCGAGGGCCGCTCGACGCGGCTGGAGTTCTTCGCGGCCGAGCCGCTGGAGACGCTCATCCACAAACGCGCCGCGTTCACCACCAGGCATCAGATCCGCGACGCCGGCAAGTGGTACGACGGACTGCTGGCCGAGTGGAACCTGGACTCGGAGGTGCTGCTGAGCCCGGACAATTATGACCGCATCAAAGGCTGGCGGATTTACGAAGTGACCTGCGACGATCCCGGGCTGAGCAAGCCTGCGTATCTGGCCAGCAAGAACGCGGAGTTTCCCCATCAGGCCGAGGTGGAGGCGCTGGACTACTACATTGAGCATTTTGTGTGGGGAGGCCTGCAACGCACGACAGAGGAGAGCCACAGTTACGGCATCTACGGCATTCCGGATTGGAAGCACAATCGCGACAGCAGCGATCCGGGGCCAAAGGGCAAGCTGCATATATGGCGGCCCTACGATTATCCGCACATCGTGGTGATGTACTTCAGCATGTACCGCATCGCCCGCGATTTTCCGGGCATCAGAATGAAATTGGATCGCGCCATCTACCTGGAGCGGGCATACGGCACGGCGCTTGGCATGTTCACCATTCCCATGCAGGTTACGGGGTGGTCCGCGTACAAGACGGGCTTCTATAACGAGGTCGTGATTCCGCAACTGATCGAAGAGCTGGACCTGGTGGGCAAGCATGACGAGGCTTCGCGGTTGCGGATGCACTGGGAGAAGAAGGTGGCGTTTTTTGTCGCGGGAAATCCGAACCTCTATGGCTCGGAGTATGCGTTTGATTCCACCGGCTTCGAATCGACGCAGGCGATCGCACGGTATGCACTCGATCATCCATCGATGCCAGGCATTACGCCGGAGGCAAGTATCAAGTTTGCGAAAGAGCAGATTCGCGACAATCTCTTCTGTCGCGGAGTCATCGAGAAGGCGTATTACTACTACGGCAGCGACTATCGCGGCGGGGCGGGCGACTCGTTCACGCTGAGCTACATGTCGCCGATGGGTGGCTGGGGCGTGCTGAACCACGCGCTCTACGAGGGCCGCGAGCCCGACGCCACGATCCGGCTCGGTTATGCTTCGTTCCTCAGCTCATGGGCCTTAATGAATACGGGCACGCGGGAGTCCGGCTTCGGGTATTGGTATCCGGGCGAGGCTAACGATGGCGGAACGGGCGGCGGCTTCGAGCCGGCGGCCTACGGAATGACCTGGCTGGGGCAACCGCATCACCGAGGTCCCTGGTACTACTCCTGCGAGACGGACCTGGGTTACTGCGGCGCACTGAGGACCGCTGCGACCGTCGTCGCGGATGATTTGGTCTTCGGACGCTTCTGCTTTGGCGGCGAGATGCGCGCGGAGAAGACTTCGCTGCGCATCATTCCGCGCGATGGTTTACGCAGGCGTCTGCACCTGCGTGCGGCCGGTCAGAAGATTGACTTTGAATTAGCAGGCGCGAGGTTCGCCAAAGAGCAGCTTATCGAGTGGTTCACCGACCAGCAACGATTCCTCTTCACACTGGAGACCGAAGCCACTGCCAGCGGGGAGGCGCAGCTTATGGTTGCGGGGTTGCCGGCCCACGGTTACAAGATCATCTGTGGGCCGGAGACGACGGAGTTCCGCCCCGATGCCATGAAGCCCCTACGACTCCGCATTCCCGCCGGAAGCTCAAAGGTCCAGGTGGAGATTGTTCGGATCTGACAGGAGCGGCATTTCGGCGCCGGTCATCGAGCTGTGATGAAGACATCAGAGGAGTGAGCAATGACGGTAAGGTTGACACGCAGGTCTGTACTGAGCGGCTTAGGCGCCGGGCTGGCACAATCGCTGTTTCTGCGTCAGGTAAGCGCGGCGAACCTGTTTTCCGTGCAGGCAGGTGAGCCCGGAAAACTTGATCTGAAGCTGACGGCCATCACTCCGCAGGTACTGCATATCGGCATCGCGCCCGCAGTTGCGGCGCCGCCTGTGCGCGAGCTGGGGATCATGGACCATCCCCATGAAGTTGCGCTTGGCGCAAGCTCCGGCGGAAACGCTGTGAACTGGGGCAAGTACCGCATTCAGGTGGCAGAGCAGCCGCTGCGCATTACCGTGATGGACGAGGCGCAGAAGGTGCGGCAGGAGATCGAGTTTGAAAAGGACAGCACGGCGGTGAGGTTTCGCCTGGGCAGCCAGCCGCTGTTCGGAATGGGCGAGGGATTGAGCGGCCTTGACCGTCGCGGCACCAGAGACGGAATGCGCAATGGAGAGGGTTCGCCTGGTCTGCGCACGGCCGGTGCGCGCGTGTCGATTCCATGGTTAATGAGCCCGGAAGGCTGGGGGATCTTCATTGGTCAGCCCGTTGGCGCATTTGATCTGAGTGGCGATCATGGAATTGTACGGTCGTCGGTGGCGAATTCAACGCGCAATGTGTATCTGGTACTCGGCGATACGCCGGCGGAAGTGTTGCGCGGGTATGCCGATCTGACCGGGTATCCTCACCTGCCGCCGCTGTGGTCGCTCGGCTACATGCAGTCGCACCGCACGCTGGCCAGCCGTGACGAGGTGCTGGGAATTGCGAAGACCTTTCGCGAGAAAAAGCTGCCGTGCGATGCGCTGATCTATCTGGGAACGGGGTTCTGTCCTTCGGGATGGAACACTGGGCATGGCTCTTTCACCTTCAACGCCGATGTCTTTCCGGACCCTCGGGAGATGTTCAGGGAGTTTCACGAACAGCATCTCAAGGTTGTGCTGCACGTGGTGCCGCCTTACGACTTTCACGGAAAGCTCACGGACATGGGTGCTGCCGCTCACGAGCTGGGCGACGCGGTTCCCTACTGGGCTGAGCACATGCCGCTGGAAGAGATTGGTGTCGATGGATGGTGGCCGGATGAAGGCGACTCGCTGCCGGTGACGGCGCGGCTTGAACGCAACGAGATGTACTGGGATGGACAGATCAAGGCGCATCCGGAGCGGAGGCCCTTCGCGCTGCACCGCAATGGATATGCGGGCTTGCAGCGATACGGATGGCTCTGGTCGGGAGACATCGATTCAAGTTGGAAGGCGCTGGCCGCGCAGGTCATGAATGGAATCAACGTGGGGCTTTGCGGAATTCCTTATTGGGGAACGGATACGGGCGGCTTCGTCCCGACGCGCGAGCTGACGCCGGAGCTTTACGTGCGGTGGTTTCAGTTCAGCGCGTTCTGCCCGCTCTTCCGTTCGCATGGCCGCGCATGGAAGCTGCGGTTGCCGTGGGGCTGGAACATGGGAACGCCCGGTCCGCTGGAGGGAGCAGAGCGGCTGGCCGGCTGGCCCCTGCCTCAGGATCTGCACAACGCGGATGTGGAGCCCATCTGCCGGAAATATCTCGAGCTTCGCTACCAGATGCTGCCCTACATTTACTCCGCAGCGGAGCAGACGCACAGGACCGGGCTGCCGCTGATGCGCGCGCTGTGGACCGCCTGGCCGCAGGATGCAAAGTCCGTCTTGATCGAGGACGAGTATCTGTGGGGAGACCATTTTCTGGTCGCGCCTGTGCTCGAAGCAGGTGCTGCCAACAGGAAGACCTATCTGCCGCCGGGTGCGTGGTGGGACTTCTGGAGCAATCGGCGGGTCGAAGGTGGTGACGAGGTCGCACGCGAGGTGGACCTGGCTACGATTCCTCTCTATGTGCGTGCGGGAGCAATCGTGCCGATGGGGCCGGTGCGGCAATATACCGGGGAGCGCAGTGAGGAGCCGGTTACATTGCGGGTTTATCCGGGCGCGAATGGTCAATTCAGTTGGTATGAGGATGATGGGAGCAGCTTCCGATACCGACAAGGTGAGTTCACCAGAATTGACTGCGCGTGGGACGATGCATCGAGGAGATTGACGCTGGTATGGGCGGCGGGAAACAGACCCTCGTCGGGACGGAAAGTATGGGTGCAGGTGATGGACCGGGGAAC
>Ga0070659_100001462_pt1 | contig 17021 bp, 23 predicted proteins | sample KBSC23metaG_FD_64666 | JGI IMG/M metagenome (GOLD analysis project Ga0070659, IMG submission 64666) | Corn rhizosphere microbial communities from Kellogg Biological Station, Michigan, USA - KBS C2-3 metaG | ecosystem: Host-associated > Plants > Roots > Rhizosphere > Soil ... | reverse complement strand
TGATGGCAAGGCGACCACCCAGAACTTCGTCGTCACCATCAACGGCAAGCCGTACCGCATCGACGACACCCGTGGAGCTCTGCTCAAGCCGGGTGACCAGGTGGCGTTGTGGTGCAAGCCCGTGTATCAGTTCACCGGCACCAGCGGTGAAGCGTGCAACTGGATCTCGTCGTCCGCCGAGCCAACCAACTAGTTAAGGAGACATCGTGAAGTTCAGTAACAAGAGCAGGGTCATCGGAGCCCTTGTGGCTATCGGCGCATTCATTCTGATCGGTACCGCCGCCAGTGCTGCCGACAAGCCATCAACCGGCCTGATCGACAACTGGGTCCACGTCTGCGTGGACAAGAGCGCGCCGTACGCCTGGCACAAGGGCTACGCCGACAACCACTGCCCGTCCGGGCAGACGCAGATGCACTGGTATGTGGGTAGCACTCCCGGCCCGAAGGGTGCCACCGGCGCCACCGGAGCGACTGGCCCTGCCGGTCCTGCGGGCGCCCCAGGGGTCGCTGGAGCCACTGGACCGGCCGGTCCTGCCGGTGCTGACGGTCAGGACGGTACGGACGCTCAGGCGCTCCCGTACGGCGTGGCTAGCATCAACGTCAGCCGGTCGGGTGGTGCGTTCACCCCATGGGCGACCGCTACCACCACGCTGGGCTCCCCGGCACCTTTCGGCGACAACGCCTCTGGTGTGGTTCGGTTCTCCTGCTCGGATGCTCAGGCGCCGTGCAAGCTGAACGTGAATGCCCTGGCTACCGCCGCTGGCTACAAGGTGTATCCGCGTCTGGTTATCTCCAAGGAGAACTTCGACACGGGTGCCCCGCTCGGTAACTGCGAGTATGCCGACGGTACCGACAATAGCGGCGGCTCTGCTGCCGTGACCGGTACCGCTGCGGACATCACGCTCGGCATCGGCGGCAGCTTGGACTGTGGCTCGGCTCAGACCTACCCGGTTGACGGGGTGGCTACCGAACTGTGGGTCCCGAAGGGCCGCTACAACGTGGACTACACGTTCTACTTCAAGCACAGCTAGTCCAGACAGACAGAAGCCCCACCGGGTCTCTCCAACCGGTGGGGCTTCTGTCTGCTCAGCTTACTGGCTCCTGATATTTTGCTGCTTCGAATCTGCGCCGCCCCCGGAAAGGATGTGGTGGCAGCTTCGCCGGATCGGGGTCACGGAACTCCGCAACCTTGATCCGGGAGGTCACGGCCAGGGCAGTGGCCAGGTCCCGGGCGGCTCGCATGGTGAACCAGTAGTCCCGGTGGTGTACGGACACGCTCACCTTGAGGACGCCGAGGGCTTCACCGGCGAATTCCGGGTCGGAGAAAATCTTGGGCCGAAGTTCACACCAGCGGTAGACGACTTCTTTCACCGGCTTGACGATTTCAGCCTGCATCAGCCGATCGTCGTGCTGGACCGTCCAAGTGAACCGGTTAGTTGCCCACGTCATCGTGTTCCTTCGGGTGGTAGGCCCGCCAGAGGATGCCCAGTCGCCAGGCGGTGACGATTCCGATCCCGGCTACCACGCCAATATAGGACCACAGGAACCAGGCTTGGGTGCCAAGCCACGGCCACAGGTTGGCTGCCCCGATCATGGTGAAGATTGCGGCGTCCACAAACGCCAGGCTCATCAGGTGGCGTCCTAGCGGGTCGTAACGCCATTCACCAGCAGTGAGGAACTGGTACATGAGTATGAATACCCAGCAGACGGCCATCGTCCCGTAGACGACTACGTCAGACGTGAAAGTGATCGCCTTCATGATTCACCGGCTTTTGGCCTGACCATTTGGACGTCTCCCCGCAATAGCGATCTTGAACGCTTCCGCGAGCCGATCCCCGTGCTTCTCTACTCGTTCGAGGAGCCGGGACGCTTCCCGTAGAGCCTCTTCGGCTTCGGCACGTTCCCGGGCTCGCTCGACACTGACGCTTCGGGTAAAAGGCCACACATCTATCACCGTGCCCGCCGAACCAACTCGTTAAGCAGTTCTGTCTGCTTATCTAGCGCAGCTTTCACGGCTGCCATGGTGGTCTCCTGGGCATTCCGATAGAGAGTGATGATCTCGTCTTTGTCCCGTAAGCGTTCCAGGTGGATGTTTCGGGCTACGACCCATCCCCTGATGAACGCAAACACTATGACAAGCCCGATGCCGCCGCTGGCGAAGTACTTGACTGTCTCAGCGGCGGTCATGTTTACGCTCCAGGCGGCTCAGCGTTGCTCATGTGGTAGACGCCCAGGTAGGTGCCTAGACCGGTAATCAACGCAGTGATCATTACGACCGCGAGATTACCGTGTGCGGTGAGCCCGCCCAAGAGGCTGATCAAGAACGCCAACACGGCGCCCAAAATAGCCTTGGCCTGCTCATTTGCGGGTGTTTGCAGTGGTGCAAGGATTTTATCCATATCACTGCCCTTCTACGTGCAGGGTGCCGGTGACTGTGAAGTCACCAGTCGTGGTACCACCGTTGCCAGCCTGGAGCAGCGCCAGGATCTGGTCGAGCTTCGCGCCCTGTGCGGTCACCTCGGCGCTCAGCGCGTCCAGATCCTTCTGGGTGGCCCGGCCGTTGACGGTGTCTTCGTAGTTGTACTGCATGATCGAGGACAGACTCCCGGAGGCGCTGACCTTCGCGCCCGGGTTGCTGTAGTTCGGCGGGTAGGTGACCTGCGCGGTATCCCAAACCGCATCAGCGATGTCTGCCAGGTTCTGTGGGGTGAGATCCATGTGCGCTCCCTGCGTGATCATGTTCTTCATGTCATCGACAGTGCCCTCAAAAGCACTGGCGTCTGAGGTGGTAAGCCCGGCAATCAGGGCGTTTGAGGTGTACTGCAACAGCTTTGGCTTCTGGCCACTGTAGACATCCCAGCCATCATCGTTGGGACCCGGATACAGCGACTTGAACGGCTTCGACGGGCCGTTGCCGGTGGTGCCGTAGTTGGCGTTCCACAGCGGACCCTTCCAGCCGACCAGCTTGTTGCCGTACTGGCCGTGGGACGCGTACATGGTCACCACATTGGAGACCCGGGACTGGAGCTCGTTGCCGAAGTCGATACCGGTCTGCGCCGGGACCCGGTCATATGACCAAAGTTCCAGGTCAACCTGGTGGAAGAAGTATGGCTCGTCCTTCCACCACGGGACATCCTTGTTCAGGTACTTGAAATAGGCGTCCGCTTGGGGGCCGACGGCACCCGAACGGACTACCCAGTAGGTGCCCATCATCTCGACACCGGCAGCCCTGTAGGCGGCCATGGCGGACTTGGCCTGCGTGTCCTCGCCGCCCGTGCCCTCGCCGAGTTTGTGAGTGAAGAAGGAGATACCTTCGGCCATCGCCTTTTTGACCCACGACGTGGTGATGGTGCCGTCGTAGTGCGACTGATCAGTCCCGTAAATCGTCACATGCTCATCCGAACGTATAGGCAGCTATTTTGACAAGTGCCGAACTTACCGTGATCAGCAGTTCGGAACCGAATGTCTCAGCTGGGAACCAGCCAGTCTTGCCAGAACCGTTGGCCGGGATGGTGAAGGTCCGGCCAGTCACCGGCAGGGTGATGTCGACATTGCTGGGCACTGCCACGGTGACGGTCTGCTGGGACCCGGAGGTGGAGACAAACTCCAGCCAGGTGGCACCATCGTTGAACTCCACGATCATGCCGTTGACGGTGTCACCGGTGGTGCCGGTGGTATTCGGCGTGTAGACGAAACGGCTGACCGTCGTCACCGCGATTGGTGTCCTGGCCATCTGACTACCTTCCTACGGTCCTTGGAATCCGAGCGCGGCGATTTGCAGGCCCGCCGAGGTCACGTTCGGCGACCCGGTGCCATTCATGATCACAGACATTTTCACGGTTGGGTTGATCCCCACGGCACCTGGCACCAGGGCGAACACGTTGCAGGTCCACTGGTTGGTCAGCGACGTAGTGGTGTGGTTGTTGGACCTAACTGTGGTGACCAGGGCGTTTGTTATGACGATCCGGGCTTCTGCCCAGGTAACCGTGGTCGCCTGAACGGTCACCCATCCGGTCATGTAGTACAGGCCCGGGCTGCCGCCGACGTTGATGGTGGTGCCAGCGGCCCACTGCCCGGCCGGGTTCTGGTACTGCGCGGAGGACCAGGTGACATCGGCCAGAGTGTTCAGCGTCAGCGCCTGGTTGGTGTTACGGATTACCGAGATCACCGGTGGCTGCTTGGCCTGGAGGTCTGAGGCGGCGAGCACGCTGGCTTGAGCGTCGATAGCATTGGCCAGGTTCTGCCAGGCGGAGGCGTCGACCACGTCAGTCATCAGCGGATACGGGAACCCGTAGTTGTCGGTGTAGCCAGGCATCAGATCACCCCAGTTCCGAGATTTTGATGATCCAGATGTAGCTGGTGGTCTGGACGTTCATCGTTGAGCCGACGTTGGTGTGGAAGAACGTGGTGTTGACGATCGAGGCCAGATTCCCCGGCACCGTCTCCACGCTGAAGATCATCTGGGTGGTCAGGTCCGAACTGCCACCGGCGCCGGGCTCGATGTTGCTGGCCACGCTGGTGAAAGTCCGCTGGTCGCTGGCGATATTCGGACCCGTTGGCACGGTAACCGTCAGGTTCAGGTTGTGGGCAGCATTCGCCGTTACCGTGCCGGTCGGGATCGCCGAGAGGTACACACCCATCATGTAGGTGCCCGAGTCCCGGGGCCGGATGTTGGTGGTACTCAGGAAGCCCTGGTTGTAGATCGTCTTGTTCCAGCTGATACCTGCGGTGCCGCCGCTGCTGATCGGCACCACGGCGGTCAGACCAAGCACCTTGCAGGGCGGGAACAGCACATCGTTGAGTGCTAGCTCCTGCGCCTTCATCCGGGCATCGATCGTCTGCGCCAGGAATTGCAGATCCAGCGCCCCGTTGCCGAAGTCTTGCCCTTCTGGGAACGGCAACGCCTGGTTATCGGTAAGTTCCACCAGGCTCTCCTTAGAACGGGTAGCTGATCCGGAACACCGCGAATTGGGTGTACGGGCTGGTCAGTGGGACAACGGTACCGAACAGTTCATACCAGGCCCGGATCTGCACATCATCGGTGCCCGCACCCGGCAGGCCGAACGACGGCAGCCCGGTGGCGTAGAAGGTGGCAGCGGTCTGGCCCGAGTTGTTGCCCGCGACCTGCCATAGCGCCACACCCTGGTTGGTGACGCTGGCGTAGCCGTCCAGAGTGATGACCGAGGTGAACGCTTCGAAGGTGTTGACGTTGGTGCCCGCAGCGTCCTGGCCGGTGCCGATCCAAGACGACAGGTACACGCCGGGGAAGTCGTCGTGGTTGATCGTGATGGTGGTGTCCGAAAGGCTGAGGTTGGTCATGTTGGCGGTATCAGCCAGCACCTCATCGAAGTCGACCTGGTCAATCGCTGTGGTGACGGTAGCTGCCCCCAGGGCAAGCTGGGCGTAGGGCCGCACGGTCAGCAATTCGATGTCGGTATCGAAGCCGGTCAGGATCGCATCGACCCGTTCCGCCATCGCCTCGATGATGTCGTCACCGTTGCACAGCGGGTCAGCGGCGGTCGCGTAAGGGATCGCCCAGGTGGTGGTGGTTGCGCTCATACGCTCGTCAGCCCCGGAATCTCGATGATGTTGCCGATATCTTGCACCATGAAGATCACGTTTCCGGGCGCCACATCGCCCTGGTAATCAACAGCTGCGGCGGCGTTCGGCGTGAGTGTCAGGGAAACCGCCGTAGTAACGATGTCGCTGCTGTTGTTGCAGAAAGCGAACTCCGGGTCGAACGGCACGTCCTGGCCGGTAATGACGATCTGCCAGCGGGCACCACGCATCAACTGTGTTCCACCAGCGGTGGTGCCTTTGCGCAGGTTGACTGCTGGCTGCTGGACCGTGTTGGTGTGCAGCCGGGCGTTGATCTGCTTAATGCCGTAGACCCGGAATGGATAGCAGGCGAAGTTCGGCGTGGTGTGCACGACGTATTCGGTACCAATGGTGGTGCCAGTGCTGGTCACGGTGGTGATGTTGTCGGCGACCATGATGCTGCCCTTGCCGGGACCGACGGTGCCCAGGCATAGCCAGGTGCCGTCTTTGAACAGCACCTGGCAGTTGTCGCCAGGGGTCGGGCTGTAGCTGTTCAGGTACGGCATGTTGGTGATCTCGGTGCCGCCGATGTTGCAGACCAGGAAGAAGTTGTCGATCACGTCGACAACGATCCCGGTGCGCGTGGAAGTCTGCGGCCCGGCACGGTTCTGCAAGGCCCTCGGTAGCGCAATCGGGGAACCGTTGATCATGCGACCCGCCGCAGCCGCAGGGACGAGCCCGCGTACAAGGTGATCCCAGACGAATCGAGCACCACTGGAGCCCACGCCAGCGAAATCCGGCCCGCGTTGGTCGTGGTCAGCCATCCGTTCAGCGACGCTGACAAAACGGTGGAGGTACCTGTGGTGCCCAGCTGGAAACCGGTGTTGGCTACGTTGGCCGCACGGTTGATGATGCCGGTGTTACCGGCCACTACCGAGGCGGGGAAGCCGTCGGCAACCCAGTCCAGGCTCGCCCCGGAGGGCAGATCCCACAGTGTTTGGAGCAGCGCCGAGGCCGTACCGGAGTAGGTGACATAGCAGCGCATCCGGTAGATGGCGTTGCCCTGCACCAGGGCCGTCAGCTGGCTGTCAGGACTTGTAACGGTGTTAAGGTTCCGGGTCTCGTCAGCTGTCTTGCGGGCCACGATCGCGGCGAGGCTGCGGTCGGTGGCGCCCATCATGCCGATCTCGTCCATGGGCATGTTCGCCGGGTTGTTTGGCACCGCATAAGGCAGTCCGTACAGCGGCGTGGACCCGCCGACCGATGTGGTGGGAGCCAGGGCGGCCAGGTAGCCGTCCATTGCCAGGCCCGAGGAGGTCCACGTCCAGATGGCTGTGCCGGTGGCGCCAGGGTTGGCGACCAGCACGCCGTCGGCGTAGGCGCTGCCCTTACCGGTACCGGTGGACTGCATCATGTTGGTGAACCCGGCAGGCGGCGTCCAGACAGGCGGACCGGTCGCTGCGTTACCTGCCGCACCGGAGACCAGGAAAGCGTTGCTGGCGGTGGTGATCATCGATGCGACTGTCACCGACGATCCGGCACCGACGTTCTGGCCGATGGTGCTGGTCCCAGCGAGCGGGGAAATCGTCCGCACGTTCTGGTAGCGGGTCACGATCCCGGTGGCCCGGCCAGCAGTAGCCAAGGTGAACACGACGCTGGTGCCACCCTCGGTGCCGGTGGCGTACTTGTAGAAGCCGTAGGCAGAATCAGCGGCGGCCTGGTTGCTACCGCCGAGATTTCCCCAGCCGATCGGTGCGGTGACCAGGCCGCCGCCACCACCGATGTGCACGCCGATAAGTTCCCCGGGCAGCACCGTGGCGGGCATGTTCACCGAGAACGAGGTGGTGCCGCCGCTGCCCTGCTCGGTCAGGGTGCGGGGGATGACCGCGACGACATTAGGCATCTATGCGACCTTCCGCAGCCAAATTTTCGAACCGGCCTTCACTACGGAGCCGGTCGCGTTGGTCACCGACTGCGCCCATTGGAACTGGAGCGTCCCGGCCGTGGTGGTGGTTAGCCAGCCGCTGGGCAGTGCGATGTTGCTGACGCCGATGGAGCCGAAGGTGCCAAGCACCGGGTTGTCGGCGAGGACCTGACCAGCCCGCAGGATCACACCGCTGGAGGATGCGGTGACCGAGGAGGCAAGGCCGTTGGCGACCCAGTTGAAGGTGGCACCGGCCGGTGCCGTCCAGCCGATCTTGATCAGCGGGGTGGCGGTGGCCTGGTAGATCAGGAACATCTCCACCTTGTACTGGCTGTTCGCGGCCACCGAGACGAAAAGCTGATCATCATTCTGGATGGTGTTGTTAGTGATCGTCTCGTCAGCAGACTTGTTCACCCACAGCCCAGCCAGCGCCGTGTCGACAGCGTTCATCATCGCCGCTTCATCAGTCGGCGCATCAGCGGGCGAAGCCGCCGAAGTGTAGGGCAGGCTGTAAATGGTGGTACTGGGCATCAGGCCACCCCTTCCACGTCAGGCGTGAGTGCTCGCATCGTCAATGACATCAGATTTGCCCCATCCAGTGGAAGTGTGAAGCCAGCTACGACCTGCGTCGATGAGGTCCGTGCTGGGGCTGTGGTCTGGAAGGTGAAAGGGTCACCAAGTTCGATCGAGGCATCCGCTGGGATCACCGCCGACCAGGTGTCCCGCAGTGCCGAGAACTGCTTGAGGTACTGGTTCGCCAACGTCAGCGTCTGCCCCTGGCTGGTGGCGGTCTGCACCTGCACCAACTGGGCGTGGATGCCGAACTTGCCACCGACCCAGGTAGGACTGGCCGGATCGTTGTTGTTTGCCACAGCCACTACCGGCGTGGACCCGTCAGCGAGCTCGCCAGTGACCCAGACCTGGTTGAAGACACCGTCGCGGCTGAACGACACCGTCCAGGCTTGCAGGGTGCCGCCGAGACCGTCAGTGAACGTCAGCAGCGGCGTCTGCGGAATGGTCCATGGTACAAACCTCATTACAAAGTCGCCGTTGGCCAGCGGATACCACCAGGCATGCCCGGCAGCCGACAGGTCATCGCAGGCTGAGGCCCGGTCGTTCTGCCAAATCAGGTTCGGCGTCAGGTAGAAGATGTCGCTGAACGTGCCGAAGGTGGCATCCGGGATAGCGTCGGTGATCAGCGTCTTGAATTGGGTGGTGACGCGCTCGCCAGTTGCTGCCTGGTAGGGACGGCCGAAGTAGGAGTCAGCGATGTCCCCGGCCCGGTCAACGGCGTTGAGGGTGACATTGCCGCTCGCATCCATGCTCACGTCGTTGATGCGGCCACGGAACGTCTGCCACATATATGGCGGGGCACCGTAGCCGTTGACGCCCTGGAAGATTTTCAGGTAGTTGCCAAACGGTGCCAGCAGCCCATTCACGTCAGCGGGGAACAGGTCCTGGATGGTTGTCAGGGTCACCGTCCGGGCAACCCGCGAGGTCAGGCTGGCCTGGATTGAACCGGACGTGATGGGCAGCCCGTCGTTGCCGAAGTCGTCGATCCGGCCGGTGTCGTCCCACACTTCGATGCGGGTAAGGAACTGGTGCGGCCCAGCCAGAAGCGCCCGGTATCCAGCGTCTAGACCTCCGGCAAGCATCAGGAACCTGCCAGCAGACGGCCCCAGGTGCGGCCACCGGTGTTGACGGCGCTCCAGGTGGCGAACTCGGACTTGACTTGAGCCCAGGTGCGGAAGGTGGCCAGCGCTGCCGGGTCCCCAGCCATGCCGTAGGTGACTCCGAGCCAGGTCACTGATGCTGAGGTGGCATCACCGAAGGTGGCGTACTTGCCGCACAGGTCGTCCCAGCGGGTCCCGGCAACCCCGAATGAGCCACCAGCTGGGCGCCCGACGATTTGGTAGGGGGCTTCGACGAGATCCCACTGGCGGCTGCCGACCCGGCTGGCAGGGCTGGCGGTGTAGTCACCGAGGCTGACGTAGCGCCGGGACACCCCGTATTGGGGTGGGGTGTCCAGCAACAGGATGGTGCCGTTGGACAGCAGGATTTCCAGCAGTCCCCGGTCGATGAAGGTGCGGCTGATGATCGACAGCACGCTGGAGGCGGCCAGACGCTTACGGACGGCCGGAATCGGTAGCGGCGAGTTGTTGATCGTGGTGTTGGTGGTCTGGCTAGCGAACGTCTCACCGTTCTTGGTCCGCCAGAACAGGCCCTCACCGGGCTTGCACTCTGGTAGTCCGTTCGGTGGAGTGAGAAACAGACGGACGCTGTTGGCTGGGTAGAGCGGGTCGCGCAGCCACAGGGTCTGCGAGGAAGGCAGCACCACCTCGGGCGACGTTGCGGTGTAAACCCCCGACGGTTCCACGGCCTGGTAGGTCAATGCCACGTCCAGGGGCGCTTCGGTGTCGTACAGGGTCGCCATTCCCCCTGAGAGCAACATGAACTCGCCGGTAGCGTCCGGGGCGGTATTGACCCGGACTGGCGTGGTGGTGCCGTCAGCTTCGATTCTGACGGCCCCGCCGTAGGTCACAGTGTCATCACCGGCGAAGCTGATCGAGATGAGAACGTAGCCCTGAATCGGCATCGCGGTAGCGGTGATCGCAGCCATCAGGCAGCCCTCGTTCCGACGTTGGCGGCGAACGCCATCGCGGCGTTGTTGCTGGCGATCTTACGATCCACCTTCGCCTCGATCACTTCATCTCCGATCTGCACCAGGACGTAGACATCGGGGGCGGGGGACTCCAGGTGGGCGGAGAGTCCGGACTCGTCGAGCAGTTGCTGGGCACGCTTCGGGTCGTTGGTCGGCAGCACCACCTCGGGGGCGCCGCCCTCGCCGATAACCGCCAGGGTCGGCTTGGTGATCAGGGCGCCCTTGGCCAGCAGCGGGATGGTAGGGACCGGCGATCCGAACGGGATGGCCGAGTTGACCTTGTTGATGCCCTTGTTGACCTGCCGGATGACCGCGTTCAGGGCACTCTTGAGAGCGCTGATGACCTTGTCGCCAACGGAGTTGATCACGCCGCCCGGGTGGGCCAGGCCATCAAGCAGCTTCTTGATGATCGTGACACCGGCATCGTAAATCTTGCCGCCGAAGGCGGTGACCTTGCCGGGGATGCCACGGATCAAGGTGATGATGTTGGCAATCCCGGCCTCGACCTTCGACTTGGCCGCCTCGAACGCCTGCCGGAACAGGTTGCCCAACACTGGTCCGAGCGAGACCAGCGCGGTCAGAGCACGGGACGGCAGCTGTCGCAGGAATGAGAGCAGCGCGTCGATTCCTTCGAGCGTCTTCTCCTTGGCGGCGTTCCACCAGCCGATCACCCAATGGGTGAAGTCGACGGTGAGCTCCTGTGCCCACAGCGCCAGCCGGGGAATGAAGTCCACAAACGCCTTCACCAGCAGGCCGATGCCGATACCGACGGCGATCAGGGCAGCGTTGAAGATGTTCTTGATGGCCGTGGTGATCAGTCCGGGCACCTGGGCCAGCAGGTTCGGCAGGGTGACCAGGAAGAAGTTGGGCAGCGTTTGGGTGAAGAAGTTGCCCAGGGCCGTCAGTCCGGTGCTGATCGCGTTCGGGATGGTCTGGGTGAAGAAGTTCTTCACCGTTGCGGCTACCTGCGGGATTGTCTTGGTGACGAAGTCCGCAATGGCAGTCTTGATCTTGTTGAACGTGTCGATGATGTCCTGGAAGAACGGCGTCCGCTCGGACGGGTGCAGGAAAGCATCAATGATCTTGCGAGTGTTGACGTAGATCGAATACAGCAGAGTGCCGAGCGCGACCAGCGTGATGATGAAGACGCCGATTGGGTTGGCGTCCAGGGCCACATCCAGCACCGCCTGAGCCGCAGCCCACAGCCGGGTGGCAATCGCAATCGCCTTGATCGCCACAGCGGCCAGGGCCAGATTCTTGACGATCTCCGGGTGGTCGGCGATGAACTGGAGCGCCGGGACCAGGACCCGCACCAGGAAGTCGGTCAGGGCCGGGATGAACGGCACCAGCGAGGTGATCAAAGGCGCGATGCCGTTCTTGGCCAGATCCACCAGGGCTGGCGTGGCGTTCTTGAGGGCGTCACGCAGGCTGGTTCCGACCGCCAGGACAAGCTGCGAGATCGGCTCGATCAGCGGCTCGATCACCTGGCCCAAGGTGGAGAAGACCTGGTTGAAGGTTTCGAACAGGCTGACCAGCGCGCCCGAGTCCTTGAGCCGGTCGAAGACATCGGCGATGCCCTTGAGCAGGTTGATGATGCCGCCGCCGCCACCAGCCGCACCGGCTGCGGTGATCAGGTCGGAGAAGACCCGGTAGACCGAGGTGATGATCGACCACAGCTGCCCGAAGGCCGCCAGGGACGTGTCAAAGAACTTCTTGAGGTTGCCGTTCTTCGCCGAGATGTTCAGGAAGTGGTCGAACTTGTCCAGGGCAATGGCCAGGTTCTTCGTCAGTCCAGGCAGATACTGCGATGCGGTGGCACCGATGGTCAGGATGATGTCGACGATTCGGCTGAGGATCGACTGGCCGTAGAACAGGACATCATTGAAGTTGCCGAAGATCGTGTTCAGCTTCTTGATCACGTTCGACTTCGTGATGAAGTCACCGAAGGCAGCACCGATCCGGCCGAGGTTGTAGGCGATTGCCTCCACCTGGACGTTGATGCCCTTAAGCACCTTGTTCAGCTGGCCGACCACCTTGATGCCGAGGCCGGAGAAGAAGCCCTGCTGGATTTCCTGCTGGAAGTCGTGAAATGCGGGCTTGAACTTGGCGATCTGCTTGACGAAGTCCCGGGCGGCTGGTGCCAGCTTCTTCAAGTCGTCGTTGAACTTGGCGGTGCCGATGTCTTTGATCGCCGTGCCGACATCCTTGAAGGCGAGTTTCAGCACCACAAGTGAGGCGGCGGCACCCAGGGCAGCTGGGATGATCAAGCCGATGACGCCCACGGCGGGCAAGATGACGGAGAGCAGGTTCGCTGCTGCCGGGGTAAGGATGGCGACCCAGACTGCGATGGTCCGAGCCCAGGCCGGGGCGAGAAGTTTGCCGAGCCGCTGAATGCGGGACTTCGACTTCTTCTCTACCCCGTCCCCGAATGCGTCACCGGCCTTTTCGCCTTCCTTGGCGAACCGGCCATCCAAGGTTCGCAGGCGCCCTTCGGAGTCCCGGATGAAACCGTCGCCGAATTCCTTACCGGCCCGGGAACCAGCCTTGTTGGCGGCCTTGACGAAACCTCCGAAGTCGTCTTCCTTTTCGACCTTCTGGCCAGCCTCTTCGACACCACGCTTTAGCTCTGGATAGACGGCTTTGTTGTCCACGTGGGACTCGACAAACACCTCACCCAGATTGGCCATGGGCTAATAGTAGGGCCTGGTGATCGTACTTTCGTCTATCCACCTTTCAGTAGTGCCATGAAGGCACTAGACTCCGCCATCTCGTCAAGCTCCTCGCCGGGTGGCGGGGTGTCAACGGCGGCATCGAACTTACGTTTCTGCTCCGTCTCCATGCCTTCGGTGGCCACGGCGTAGAGGGCATCGAACCAGGCAGCCAGCGATACTTTGGTGGAGTCGATCCCGCCAAGCAGCATCAGTCCGTGCAGCCTGGACCAGGCCGTGGCGGAGTTCTTGGCCATCGCAAGGATCTGCCAGCCCCACCACCAGGCACGCCCCGAGGCAGCCTCGATCACCTCTTTGGTGATCTGATCCAGGTCGTTCTCGGTGATGGTGCCGTCATCAACGGCGTCCCAGATCAGATCATCGGCGGTTTCATCGTCGAACCAGCCAGGAACGACCTCATAGAGGCGTCCAGGCACCAGAACCTCAAGCCAGTCGGCAGCCGTCTTCGGTGGGATCTCCCACTCGCGGCCCAGCAGGGTGACCGTTATCCACCGTGGCGCCAAACTCGCCAGAGGATCAACGGCGACCACTCTTGGCCGCCTTCTGCGGCTTGGATTCCTCTTCGATCTTGTCGCCGATCACTTCGAGGACCTTGGTGAACTCGTCGACATCCAGGGAGCCCTCATTGAGGGTGTCTTCAAGCCACTCATGATCAGCCTTTCGGAGGATCAGAGTGTCCAAAACTTCGAGGACCTTTCCGATGCCGTTGACGATCCGTTCGGTGGACCCACGATTCATCTGGGCGGCACCACGGGCAATCTGGGACAGCTGGCTGCCGGACGCCTCGATGAAGATGATCTCCCGGGTCTCCGGGGCGGTGATGATCTCACCGTCATCGTTGATGGTCCGTTCGCCATCCTTGTCCAGGACGAAACGGTGAGCGGTCATTTCGACCGTGAAAGTCTTACGCGGAGTGGGTGCGGTCATGCCTGGATGCTACATCCCCGGTGGGGGCTCAGATGACCGTCGGGTTCTCGATGAACCGGGCACGGTAGCGGCGGGCCACAATCTGAGCCGGGCCGGTCAGGTACGGCGATCCCTTATCGTGCGGATGCACCACCTGCTTGAACTTGTAGATCCGGCCACCGAAACGCTTCCACCGGAAGACCATCTGCTTTTTGCGGCGACGCCGGATGATGTACGGCGGGCCGCCGTCATGCACCCTTTTGGCGTAGACGATAGAGGTCCCAATTCGCCCGCTCGGATTCACTCCGGGAAACACCTCGTACTTCAACGACCGGGCGAGCTCGCCGGTCTTCGGGTACGTAAGGGCGGAGTTCCCGGCCGTCGGCCACCTCTTCGCCAGCGTCCAGATGTCCCTGGTCATGTTCCGTACCAGCGGAGTCGTCAGCTGCCCCATCCGGGCGTCGACTCGGACCGGGTTGATGATCACGTGGGCCATGGCTAGTTGTCATGTTCTACGAAGTCATCGACGGTGACTACCTCGGCAGTCTCAGCCTGGACCGGGCTCGCCACCGGCACCGCAGCCTTCGTGGCACGGCGGCGCTTCGGCTTCGGCTCCTCGACCGGGGCATCCAGGGCTTCCTGGTCGCCGTCGTCAAGGACCACCGGGCGGAGGATGCCCTGCCGGACGAAGGCCATCAGCCGAACGTCCCGGTCACTTTTCGGGTCAACCTCGAACCGGGCACCCTTGCGGATACCCTCGAACGCCCGCATCGCCTCAACAATCATCGTTTCATCCTCCACACGTGGTGCAGCCGGTGACGCTGGTGGTGATCTGAATGGCCAGACCGTGGCAGCCGCCAGCCGGGCCAACCGGCGACACGATACCGCCCATCGTCTGCTCCTGACCTATCGCCTGCGCCTGCTGGGTTTTGAAGCAGCACAAAGCTCGGTACAAAGTGGCCACGTCCGCCAACTCCTGGACCGCGAACGCGTTGATATCCGCCAGCGGTGGCGGGTTACCCGCGCTGTCCCCGGACGGGTAGCAGCGCCAGATGGAAGCCTCCAGGATCATGGCGTAGTTGGTGGCACCGCAGGGCTCTACCCCGGTGTCCGGCTGCGGAAACGGACCGTAGCCCATCGGGTAGGACTGGGCGAAACGCACCACGCCGAGCCCGCCAGTGCCGATGCCGGTGGAGTCCATGCAGCAGTAGTCCAGGGCCGGACCGGCATCCACCAACACCTGCTCCCCGGCCATCAGGGTGAACTGGGACGGGCCAGCACCGGTCGGTGAATCCTCACAGGCCACCTGAAGGCAGGCCAGCAGCTTCTGTGGGGCGTCCAGGAAAAACGGGTCGGTGGTCATACCTGTGGCCAAGTCGTCTGGCGGTCCCGGTAACGGGCAATGTCAGGGGAGTAAAGCCTCATAGGCGCTTTCTGGCCGAACGGGTTGATCGACACAATCACCTGGTCAACCTCCGGTAGGCCGGTCAGGTTGCGGTCCAGCAAAGTAGTCGGGTCGATCAGTTCGATCTGCACACCCTGACGGATGATGTTGGTTACCCGGCCCGGCAGGCGGCACTGGCCACCAGTGCAGAACTTCAAATACTCGCAGGCAAGCGTCCCAGCGGCATCCAAGACGGCGGGTGTAGGGACCCGGCCTTTGTGGTAGGTGACAGACCAGGTGTCGGTGAGCCCGGCATTCTGGTTGAAGTCCTGGCAGCGAGGGAACTCGCTCCCGTCGGTACGGACCAACCACTGGGCGTCATCGACCCGGTATGCAGAGGGATCGAGGGTGATGCCACCGATGTCAACGCTGACGACAGAACTGACCGGTCCAGGCAGCCAGGCTGAGGTGTAAGCCTTGTATTCGCAGCAGCAAAGGCCAGAGCAGCCACAGAATGCGTTGAACCATTGGCCTGCCCAGATGTACGGGAACCAGGTTCCATCGACACCCCACACGCCCCAGTTGTTCCAGAGGCCCCATTCGTTGCCGAGGCAAGGACGGACCGTGATCGGGCAGACCGAATAGATCCGTCCGGTGGCCGCCCACATCACCAGCGTGGCGAACCGGGAGGCGCGATCCTGTAGCTCAACCGGGGCCGCTGCCCACTCGTCGGCGCAGCAGTAGGTGCTCAAGTCCCAGGCTTCATCGCAGACCATCGTCCAAACCTCCCTTCATAGTGTGCAGCCCCCGCACCGTTTCCGATACGGGGGCTGCCCAGTGGTGCCTTGGGCTTACGCGTGCGAGGTGACAGACCCGGTCCAGAACGGTCCGGACTGCACGTTCGACGCCAGCGTCACACTCCACGTGCCAGGGGCAGCGTAGGTGTGCGTCTTAGTCGTCGGTGTCCCCGAGGTGACCAGCGTGGTGTTGCCGTCGCCCCAGTCCACGGTGGCCGGGTAGACCGGCGCCGGGGAAGTGGGCAGCGTCAGCGTCACCAGTTCGGCAGCGCCAGCCACCAGCGCAAGCGGGCCAGCCGGGAGAGGCCCACAGCCACAGGCTGCGGTCGGCGGGGCGAGCTCGGTGATGAACAGACGCCGGTGAACCAGCGGGCCGATCGGGGTGAGCAGCGGCATCGCCTGGCCGTCGGTGGCAGTGGCGTTGGACAGCCGGACCGCGTACGGACCTTCGCCCCATCCGCCGCCAGCGTTGGTACGGGCGGTCACCGTCATCGAGGCCGCGCCGTTCTCCAGGGTGACATCGCCCATGACGCCCTCGGTGATCCAGGGCAGCAGCAGGTAGCCGTAGCTTGGCAGGCCGTTCGGGCCACAAGCGTTCGAGCCACCGATGCGGGTCCAGGTCTCCAGGGCGAAGTTGACGGTGTCAACCGAACCAACTGCGGTGTCCCAGCCGATCGCCACCGGTTCAGTCGAGTCGTCGAAGACGATCGGCTCACCAGTCAGCAGCGTGATCATGTTGACATCGACCTGGCAGAAGGTCAGCGTCAGGTTGATCCACTTCAAAATCGGCGGGGCAGTGTCAGTGATACACGGCTGAGCATCAGCATTGAGCGCGAAGTAGTCCTGGCGGTCTTCCTGCTCTACTGCCTGCTCAACCGTCGTGATACCGCTGGAGGTCACCTGCGCGCATTCGCCCTCGACGACGTTGCCACACGCATCGAGTTGGGTAGCGCGAATAGCGGGGACCCGCAGCAGGGTAAAACAGGTCGACGCCATCGGTTACTCCTTAGCCTTGGCGTTAGTGGAACCCTTGGGGCGGCCACGCTTCTTCGGGGCTGGGCTCTCGGCGTCGTCATCAGAC
>Ga0070659_100001459_pt1 | contig 17030 bp, 13 predicted proteins | sample KBSC23metaG_FD_64666 | JGI IMG/M metagenome (GOLD analysis project Ga0070659, IMG submission 64666) | Corn rhizosphere microbial communities from Kellogg Biological Station, Michigan, USA - KBS C2-3 metaG | ecosystem: Host-associated > Plants > Roots > Rhizosphere > Soil ... | reverse complement strand
CTCGCCCGCGTCATCCGCGACGGCAGCGAGGTCGAGCGCAACCACTACGGCGAGGCGTTCGTCCGCTTCCTCTTCGGCGGCCCGGCCCGCACCGGGATGCTGCACGCCGACCCGCACCCCGGCAACTTCCGGCTGCTGCCCGAGCCGGACGGCTCCCCCGGTCGCCTCGGAGTCCTCGACTACGGCGCGGTGGCGCGGCTGCCCGACGGCGGCCTGCCGGAAACGCTGGGTCGGTTGATCCGGATCGCCTGCGTGGCCGACTACGACCAGCTCGTCGACGAGCTGCGTGCCGAGGGGTTCATCAAGGACAACGTCCGCGTCGACGCCGATCGGCTGCGGTCCTACCTCGGCCCGTTCGTCGAGCCGGCGCAGGTGGAGACCTTCAGCTTCTCGCGGGCCTGGATGCAGGAGCAGTTCCGCCGGATCAACGACCCGCACGGTGACGCCTACCCGGTCATGCTGCGCCTGAACCTGCCGCCGGCGTACCTGCTGATCCACCGCACCTGGGTGGGCGGCGTCGGTGTGCTCAGCCAGCTCGGCGCGACGATCCCGTTCCGCCAGATCCTCGAGGAGTCCCTGCCCGGCTTCGCCGTCACCTGACCGAGCCTGCCGAGATCACCACCACTCACTGTCGAGCTTGGACTCCATCGCGCGCAGGTGCTCGCGCGAGCAGGTGTCGCAGAACCACTTCGTCCGGCCCTGCTCGACCGCCGAGGTCCAGGTCAGTGGCGGCGGGTCGCTCTCGGCGGCCTTGCCGCAGAACGCACACGTGGTCACGACGATCAGCGTAGGTGGCGGGACACGAAACCGCCGCCCGACCACTGGGTCGGGCGGCGGTTCGTTCCCGCGATCAACGAGACGGCTGTGCGGCTCAGATCAGGCGGGCGAGGGCCAGTCGCGCCTGGGCTGCGGCGCGCTCGGCCTTGCGGGAGAGGCGCCGTGCCGCCGCGAGCTCGCGCCCGCGCCGTGACATCCGCGCCTGCTGGAGGCGCGAGCTCATATGCGCTCGGGCCAGGTCCTCTGCGAGGGAGTTCATCGTCGTGCTCCGATCAACGTAGGGGTTCATGTCTGTGGGTTCTCCGCTCACGGCTCAGGCCGCCACGTCGTTCTTGCGGGGCCGGCCGCGTGGGCGCTTGCGGGGGATCACCGCTCCGGCAAGGAACAGCTCACCGCCCCAGACGCCCCAGGGTTCGCGTCGCTCGAGGGCGCCGGCCAGGCACTCCACCCGGACCGGGCAGTCCTGGCACAAGGCCTTGGCGAGCTCCACGTCGCTGGGCGACTCCGCGAAGAAGAGCTCCGCGTCGTTGGCCCGGCAGGGCAGCAGCTCCTCGGCAAGACCGCGCGAGTCCAGAGTGCTCGTGCTCATCTGGTCACCTCCAACTCATCTGTGATCGCTTCGGGAAAGTCGTGTTCGGCGAGGTCCGCGAGTCCTGGAGAAACACAAAGGCCGCGGATCCCATGGGTGGGGTTCCGCGGCCTCGGAGGTGCCGGTCGATGAGCTGGACTCATGTGACGGGCGGACTCCAAGAAAGACGGGCGGAACCCGGGGTGGCCTGGACGGCATCGGCGTGACGCGTGCGCATCGGCGTGGCGGAGCCAGCGGCCTGCGGGCGCACGTCACCCCTGCCAAAACCGTGAGTGGGCGCGACGAGCGTCGAGCGCGTCACGGTCTGGGTGGTCCAGGCGATGATGGTGTTCACGGGGTCGCACCTCCTCCGATGCAGTGGGCGCCAGTCTTGTCAGGACTGTGTGTGCGCGATTGGCGTGGGCAGAAAACTACGCCCGGTGTAACAGGTCGCGCAAATCATTTACGCACATCAGCTCTCGGTGGCGTCGTCGACGACGGTCTCGACGACGGCGCCGGACAGGACGGCCAGTACGTCGTCGGCGTACCGCTCGAGCTTGGCGGCACCGATGCCGCTGATGCCCAGCAGGGCCCGCCGGTCGCCGGGCCGGACCTCGGCCAGCGCCTCCAGGGTGGCGTCGGAGAACACCACGAACGCAGGCACGCTCTCGGCGTCGGCGCGCTGCTTGCGCCACTGCTTCAGCGAGTCGAACAGATCCTCGTCGTAGGGCAGCGGGCAGGTGCTGCAGTAGCCGCGATTGCGCTCGCGCGCCGACGCCAGCGGACGCTGGCACATCCGGCACCTCGAGGCCTTCGCACGCCGGCGCTTCGAGGCCGAACCGGTCTGGGCCGCGTCGCGGTCGGAGGCCGACTCCGGACGCAGCCCGGCCAGGAAGCGTGACGGTTTGCGGCGCGCCTGGCCTCCCGGATTGCGGGCCAGCGACCACGAGAGCGTCAGCCGCTTGCGGGCCCGGGTGATGCCGACGTAGAGCAACCGGCGCTCCTCCTCGACCGCCTCGGGGGTGGTGGCGTAGGTGAACGGCACCGAGCCGTCCTGCAGGCCGGCCAGGAAGACGGCGTCCCACTCCAGACCCTTGGCGGCGTGCAGCGTCGCCAGGGTGACGCCTTCGGCGACCGGCGCGTGCTGCTCGTGGGCCCGACGGTCGAGCTCGGCGACGAAGCCCTCCAGGGTCGGGGCGAGGTCGGCCCCGGCGTACTCCTCGGCCTGGGAGACCAGAGCGGTCAGCGACTCCCAGCGATCGCGGGCCTGGCCGCGGCCGGCCGGCGCCTGGCCGGACCAGCCCATGCCGGCGAGCACGCCTCGCACCCGCTCGGCGAGGTCGTCACCGGTGGCTTCGCCCGCGCGTGCGCCGGCCCGCAGCAGGGCGAGGGCCTGCCGGACCTCGGGACGCTCGAAGAAGCGAGCGGCGCCGCGGACGACGTACGGCACCGAACGCGACGCGAGCGCCTCCTCGAAGCTCTCCGACTGGGCGTTGATCCGGAAGAGCACGGCGATCTCGCGCAGCGGCGTCCCGGCACGCTGCAGGGCGACGATGTCGTCGGCGACCGCCTCCGCCTCGGCCACCTCGTCGGGCAGCTCGCGCCAGGCCACCGGCTCACCGGAGGGCTGCTGCGCACGAAGCGACACCGCACCGGTGCGGCTCCCCTTGAGCAGCCCGTTGGCGGTCTCGATGATCTGCGGGGTCGAGCGGTAGTTGCGGACCAGCTCGATGCTGGTGGCACGCGGGTGGGTGCGCACGAACTCCGTGAGGTACGCCGCCCGCGCACCGGCGAACGAGTAGATCGTCTGCGCCGGGTCGCCGACCACGCAGATCTCGTCGCGACCGCCCAGCCACAGCTCGAGGAGAGCCGCCTGGATCGGGCTGACGTCCTGGTACTCGTCGACGACGAACCACTTGTACTGCTGGCGGACGGTGGCGGCCACGCGCTCGTCCTCGGCGAGCAACGCGGCACCGATGAGCAGGACGTCCTCCATGTCCATCCGGCCCTGCTCGCGCTTGAGCTCCTCGTAGGTGCCGAAGACGTGCGCCACCGAGGCGGCGTCGAGCCCACCGACCTCGCGATGACGCCCCGGCGCGAGCCGCTCGTAGTCGTCGGGTCGGACGTTGCTGACCTTCGCCCACTCGATCTCCGACGCCAGGTCACGCAGGGTGCCCTGGTCGACCTGGATGCGGTTGCGCCGCGCGGCCGCGGCGACGATCGGGATCTTCGACTCGATCAGCTGCGGCGGCTCGCCGCCGTAGACCTTCGGCCAGAACCACCGCACCTGGCGCAGCGCCGCCGAGTGGAAGGTGCGGGCCTGGACGCCGGGCGCCCCGAGAGCGCGGAGCCGGGTGCGCATCTCACCGGCCGCCCGGGTGGTGAAGGTGACCGCGAGCACCTCGGCCGGGTTGTAGGTGCCGGTCGCGACGCCGTACGCGATCCGGTGGGTGATCGCGCGGGTCTTGCCGGTGCCCGCTCCGGCCAGCACCCGCACCGGTCCGCGCAGCGCCTGGGCCACCTCGCGCTGCTCGGGGTCGAGCGCGTCGAGGAGGCGGTCGGCGGTCATCGAGGCGGCTCCCTGGGGTGGCGGCGGAAATGTTTCGGCCCACACATTGGTTGGAGGTCGTGAGAAGCCTAGTTGCGAGGAGCGACAATCCTGATGCCCGGCCAGTTCACGATGTACTCGACACCCTGGTGTGGCTACTGCCACCGGCTGAAGGGCCAGCTCGACCGGGAAGGGATCACCTTCGACGTCGTCGACATCGAGCAGCACCCGTCCGCAGCTGAGCTGGTGATGTCGGTCAACGGCGGTAACCAGACGGTGCCCACCTTGGTGTACGCCGACGGCACCGCGCAGACCAATCCCTCCCTGGCGCAGGTGAAGGCGAAGCTGGCCGATCTCGTCGCCTGAGCGTCGAGACGCCCGCACGTCATCGACCACGCGCCCCTGCGGTGGGGCAGGATCGGGCGCCTCGGCGTACGTCGGCGGGCAGGATCGGGCGCCTCGGTGTACGTCGGCGGGCAGGATCACGCGCCTCGGCGTAGTGAGGTCACCAGTGACCGGGCAGGGTGCCGCCGTACCAGTGCTCGACCAGGGATCGTGAGATCGAGACCCCACCGGGCAGCACCAGGGTCCCGGCCTCCGCCTCCTCCTTCATCTGCGCGCGCGTGAACCAGCGGGCGTCCTCGATCTCCACACCGTCGACGGAGACGTCGGTGGACTCGGCGTGCGCGACGAAACCCACCATCAGGCTGCGCGGCAGCGGCCACGGCTGGCTGCCGAAGTAGCTGACCTCGCCGACCCGGATGCCGGACTCCTCGAAGACCTCGCGGCGGACGGCCTGCTCCATCGACTCCCCCGGCTCGACGAAGCCGGCGAGGGTCGAGTAGCGACCCGGTGGCCAGGCCGGGTGCCTGCCGAGCAGGCAGCGGTCCTCGGGCTCGTCCCCGTCGACGACGACCATGATCACCGCGGGGTCGGTGCGCGGGAACTCCTCGCGGCCGCAGGAGGTGCAGCGCAGGACGTGACCGAGTTGGCGCGGCTCGACCTCGCCGCCGCACCGCACGCAGTGCCGGGTGGCGAACAGCCACTCGGCGACACCGACCGCGTGTACGACCAGCGCGGCCTCCTCCTCGTCGACGTCCGCGACGATGCCCCGCAGGCCGGTCCAGGTGTCGTCGGCGACCGACGGGTCGACCACGACCGCGAAATGGACCACCCCGTCGAGGTCGCCGAGGAGCACGCGGGTCCCGTCCGGAGCGTCCTGCGGCGCGACCCACGGCACGTGGCCGTCGTACAGCTGGAACCGGGTGCCGGCGATCACCAGCACACGGGTCGCGGGGTCCTGCCACACGTCGGTGAGCCAGCGTTCGTCGACGCGCCGGTCGGCGATCCGGTCGTGGGCGTGCCGCGAGAGCGCGATGTGCACGCCCTCGCCGATCGGCCGCTGGCTCATCGATTGAGCCACGCCGAGAACGCCTCGGTGCCGTACGGCCGGCCGAGGAAGTCGGCGACCAGCTCGGCGGCGTCCTTCGAGCCGCCCGGAGCCAGCACCGCGTCGCGATAGCGGTGGGCGACCTCCGGGGCCAGGAGGTCACCGGGGTCGAAGGCGCTGAACAGGTCCTTGGCGATCACCAGCGACCACATGTAGGTGTAGTACGCCGACGAGTAGCCCTCCAGGTGACCGAACCCGGTGTGGAAGTGCGTGCCCTCGAGCGGCTCGACGAGGCTGTACTGCGGGTAGAGCTCGAAGAGCCGCTTCGTCAGGTCACCGGGCACCTCCAGGTGGAACCGGTAGGACAGCGCCGCGTAGAACATCTGGGTGCGGGCGAGGAAGGCCTTGCCGAACTCGTCGGCGGCACGCATCCGCTCGACCAGGTCGGCGGGGATCGGGTTGCCCTCCGCGTCGTGCGCGAACAGCTGCAGCACCGAGGCGTCCCACGCCCACTCCTCCAGCATCTGCGACGGCGCCTCGACGAAGTCCCACTCGGTCGCGACCCCCGAGAAGCGCACCCACTCGTGCCGGCCGGCGAGCACGTGATGCATCAGGTGGCCGAACTCGTGGAAGAGGGTGACCACCTCCTGGTGCTCCATGAGCCCGCGGTTGAAGTTGCACACCAGCACGCCCTCGGCCAACTGGCGGCCCCGGACGCCCGGGACCAGGTCGAACTGGGCGGCGTGGTTGTACTTGCCGTCTCGCGGGTGCAGGTCGAGGTGGATCCGGCCGATCCGCGTGCCGTCCAGGTGCACGTCGTACGACGTCACCTCGTCGTGCCAGGTCGGGGCCTCCACCCGCTCGTAGGTGAGCCCGAAGAGCCGGCTGGTCACGTCGAGGAGGCCCTGGTGGACCCGGGTGAAGTCGAAGTAGCGGCGCACCTCCTGGGCGTCGACGCCGAACTGTTCGCGCCGGACGGCCTCGAAGAAGTACCGCGAGCTGGACAGGTCGATCTGGTCGATGTGCTCCTGGGCCGCGCGCTCGAGGAGGACCGCCAGGTCGCGGCGCCCCGCATCGTGGGACTCCGCGGTGATCTGGTCGATGAACTTCTCGATCTCGACGCCGCTGCCGATCATCTTGACCTCGGTGTCGAAGTCCGGCCAGCTCGCGTAGCCCAGCAGACGTGCCTTCTCCTCGCGCAACCGCAGCAGGTCGCCGAGGACCGCGTCGTTCTCGGGCCAAGCGAGGTTGAAGAACTCCATCGCCACTGCCCGCCGGGCGTCGGCGTCGCGACTGTGGGTGAGGAACGGGTGCACGTCCGGGTACGCCGTGGTGATCCGGACCAGGCCGTCGTCGTCCGCGGGATGCGCCTCCACGAAGTCCTCGGGCAGACCGACCAGCGCCTCTCGTGGCACCCGCGCCTCGCGCCGACCGTCGCGGATGTTGCGGCTGAACGCCTGCCCGAGCGTGGTCTCCCGCTCGTTGAGGTCGCGGAGCCGCTCGCGGGCCGAGTCGTCGAGCTCGACTCCGCCGCGACGGAAGCTGCGCAGCGCGTCGTCGAGCATCCGCCCGGCTCCCGCATCGAGCGGCTCGCGGCGCACGCTCGCCAGCTGCTCGTAGACAGTCCGGTCCAGGTGCAGGTCGTTGCTGAACCGCCGTGCCTCGACCTCGACGGTCTCGGCGAGCTCGACCACAGCGGGATCCGGATGCACCGACGACATCAGGCTGGTCGCGGCGAAGGCGTTGGCGAGCGCGATGCACGCGTCGTTCCACACCTGCAGGATCGCGGTGTGGCCCGGTTGCGCGGCCTTGAGCGCGGCGATCTCGTCGGCAGCGGTCCGCAGTGAACCGCGACCGCGTTCCTCGAGCCAGCCGGCCCACCCATCGGCGCTCGTGGGGAGTGAGATCGGCTCGAGATCGGTCATGCTTCGAAGGCTAAACGAGGGCCGGCGTCGCCCACACGCGGGCCTCGCCACCCGCCGGCACGCTGCTCTGCCCACGCCACCACACGTTCGCCCGCGCGCGAGGTACCCGATGACGACGAGCCTGAACAGCAAGGTCTCCTTCGCCAGGCGGACGTGAGCCGCCCGCGCCTTGTAGTTTCTCCCCGTGAGCACCCACATCGCCGCAGTTCCCGGTCAGATCGCCCGCACCGTGCTGCTCCCCGGCGATCCCCTGCGCGCGAAGTGGATCGCCGAGACGTTCCTCGACGATGCGACCTGCTACACCGAGGTGCGCGGCATGTACGGCTTCACCGGCACCTGGCACGGGCAGCCGGTCTCCGTCCAGGGGTCGGGCATGGGGCAGCCGTCGATGGCGATCTACGTCAACGAGTTGTTCCGCGAGTACGACGTGCAGACTGTCGTCCGGGTCGGCTCCTGTGGTGCCCTGACCGAGCGGCTCGCGCTGCGCGACGTCGTGCTCGCCTCCGGGGCGTGCACCGACTCGTCGATGAACCGGCTGCGGTTCGGCGGCCTCGACTTCGCGCCGGTCGCCGACTTCGACCTGCTCCGCGCGGCTGTCGACGCCGCCCGCGCTCGCGACGACGTCACCGCCCATGTCGGGCTGATCTACTCCTCGGACTCGTTCTACAACCCCCGAGCCGCCGAGCTGACCGAGCCACTGGTCGACCACGGCGTGCTCGCCGTCGAGATGGAGGCCTCCGCGCTCTACACCCTGGCCGCGTCGTACGGTCGCCGCGCCCTGACGATCTGCACCGTCTCCGACCACGTCGTCACCGGCGAGGAGACCACCGCCGCCGAGCGTGAGCAGACCTTCGGCCCGATGGTCGAGATCGCGCTGGCGGCGGCTAGCGCTCCAGCCTGAGGATCTCGGCGATCTCCGCCCGGCCCACCAGACCAGGCCGCACGGTCGCTCCCGAGCGCACGTAGTGGAAGGCCGCGTCGACGTCCTCGAGCGGCACTCCCGCGAGCTCGGCCCAGGCGATCCGGTAGATCGCGAGCTGGAGCGGGTCGGCGTCCTGGTCGCGGTTGGTCTTCCAGTCGACGACCAGCCAGCGCCCGTCCGGCTCGGCGTAGACGGCGTCGATCCGGCCACGCACCACCTGGCCGGCGAGCACGAGCGCGAACGGCGCCTCGACCCGAGCCGGGACCCGGTCGGCGAAGGGCCCCTTCTCGAAGAGCCGGATGACCTCCAGGAGATCCGCGTCGTCCTCGATGCCGACGTCGCCGCGACCGGGGAGGTCGTCGGGGTCGAGCAGACCCTGCTGGCCGAACCGCGCCTCGACCCAGGCGTGGAACCGAGTGCCGAACCGCGCCGCGCGCGACGGCGGACGCGGCATCGGCCGGGCGAGGTCGCGCAGGAACGCCTCGGGCTCGGCACGCAGCCGGGCGAGCGAGGTGGCGGACAGGCTCGCCGGCAGCGGTACGTCGACCACGTCGGCGCGGCCCGCGCGGGCCTCGTCGAGCAGCCGCTCAAGCTCGGCGTCCCACTCGGCCACCCGGGCCGTCTCGAGCATGTCCAGCTCGTCGTCGGGGCCGTGCGGATCGATCTGCCGGACCAGCTGGGCGGCCTCGCGTCGGCGCGCGGCCTCGAGCCCGACACCGGTGCGTGGCCAGGGTCGAGAGGTGTCCTGGTCGGCGTACGGGTTGGGGGTGCCCTTGGCCGGCTTGTCGAGCCACCGCTCGACCTGCTCGCCCCACTCGAGCAGCTGGTCGCGCACCACGGCCTGGAAGTCCGACGGACCGAAGCAGGACGCCCGCGCCGACCACAGGTAGGAGCTGACGCTGAGCCGGTGGGCCGCACGCGTGAAGGCGACGTAGCCCAGGCGCAGCTCCTCCTGCCGACCGTGCGCCTTCGTGTCCTCCCGGTAGGCGTCCAGCGCGGCCTTGTCGTGGCCACGGAGCTGGGGCAGGTCGGCAGCATCGCCGCGCAACGGGCCGGGCAGGACAGCCGGCGACGACGTCCACAGCGTGCGTGACCGGGTCGACGGGAAGCGGCCCTCGCAGGCACCGACGACGAAGACGCTGTCCCACTCGAGCCCCTTCGACCGGTGCACGGTCAGCAGCTTCACCGAGTCGGCCTCGGTCGGGGTGGCCACATCGAGACCGTTGCCCTGGTCGTCCTCGGCGGTCAGGTAGGCCAGCAGCGCCGGCAGGGTGACGTCGCCGTCGACCGCCTGGAAGTCGGCTACCGCGCGGACGAAGAGGTCCAGGTTGTCGCGCCGGGCGGCAGCAGCGGGATTCGTCGACGAGGCGAGCTCGATGTCCACGCCGGTCAGGTCGATGACGCGGCGTACGACGTCGAGCAGCGGCTCGCCCACCGCCCGACGCAGCTGACGCAGCTCCCCGGCGAGCAGCGAGAACCGTTCGCGCGCCTCCGGGGAGTACGCCAGCTCGCCGGGGTCCGCCAGCGCGTCGTAGAGGGCGGGCAGCTCCGCGGGGTCGACCCCCTCGGCGATCGCGACGAGCTGCTCGGCGAGGTCGGCGTCCTCCCCCCGGCCGGAGCGGTCGGTGATCTGCCGGGCGCGGACGGCGAGCAGGCGCAGGTCACGCGGGCCGATCGCCCAGCGCGGCCCGGCGAGCAGGGTGAGCAGCGAGGCGTTGGCGGTCACGTCGTGCAGGAGGTGCAGCACCGCCACCACCTCGGCCACCTCGGGCAGTCGGAGCAGCCCGGAGAGTCCGACGATCTCGACCGGGATGCCGGCCGAGGTGAGGGCGTCGAAGACCAGCTCGGCATGCGCGTTGTCACGGGTGAGCACCCCGATGTCGGACCACTGCCGCTGATGGGCGTCCCGGACGGCACCCACCAGCCAGCTCAGCTCGTCGGACTGGGTCTCGAAGACCGCGACGTCCACGGTGCCCGGCCCGGCTCCCTCCTGGGGCTGCAGCGGTCGAGCCTGCGGCGCCGCCGCGTAGAGCGGCGCGGCGAGCCGGTTGGCCACCTCGAGGATCCGGACCTCCGAGCGACGATTGACCGTCAGCGGCAGCAGCCGAGGCGGAGAGCCGGTCGCCGAGGGAAACGTGTCGGCGAAGTTGACGATGTTGGAGACCGACGCACCGCGCCAGCCGTAGATCGCCTGGTTCGGGTCACCGACCGCTGTCACCGGGTGGCCACGGCCCTGTGCCACGGTCGGACCGGAGAACAGCCGCGAGAGCATCACCGCTTGGGCGACCGACGTGTCCTGGTACTCGTCGAGGAGCACGACCTTGAACCGTGCCCGCTCCAGCGCACCCACCTCGGGCTGCTCGCTGGCCAGACGCGCTCCGAGGGCGATCTGGTCGGAGAAGTCCATCAGGCCGAGGTCGGCCTTGAGGCGCCGGTACGCCGCCACGAGGTCGAGCAGCTCGGCTCGCCGGTCGATCGCGAAGATCGCCCTCTCGAGCGCCTCCCGGTAGGTCTTCCGGTCCTTGCCGGCGCGCTCGGCGTCGATCGCTCCCGCGAACCCTCTCCGCGCGTCGGCGTCGACCCGGGCCACGTCCTCGGCGCTCACGAGATGCTCGCTCATCGCCGACTCCAGCGCGAGGAGGTTCTGGATCACGGTCGCGGGGTGGTCCGAGAGGTGCCGGACCGCGGCCGTGTGGCGATCGACGGCACGCGCGCCGAGCTGGTAGCGCGAGGCGTCGGTGATGACCCGGGTGTCCGGCTCGTGCCCGATCCGCAGGCCGTGGTCGGTGAGCAGCGACGCGGCATACGCGTTGTAGGTGACCACGGTCGGCTCCAGCACCTCCTCGACACCCGGGCCGGGCCGGGGCAGCGCGCCGGCGCGCTCGAGGGCGGTGCGGATCCGCTCGCGCAGCTCCGCAGCGGCCTTGGTGGTGAAGGTCAGGCCGAGCACCTCCTCCGGGCGCACCTGCCCGGTCGCGACCAGGTGGACCACCCGCGCGGCCATCAAGGTGGTCTTGCCCGAGCCGGCGCCCGCGACGACGACGGCGGGCTCCAGGGGTGCCGTGATCGCGGCCCACTGCTCGTCGCTCGGCGGGAAGTCGCTGCGCATCACCCGCTGCAGGTCTGCCGGGGTGCGGATCGTGAGTGGCTCGGTCACGCGTCCAGCACCGCCCCGGCACTCTTCACCGGGCACAGCGCCACGAACTCACAGGTCTTGCAGTGCTCGCCGGTCACCGCCGGGAACGACTCGGCGCGCAGCATCGCCGCCGCGGTCGCGAGCTGGGTCCGCAACGTCTCGCGGGCGTCGTCGGCCGGTGCGTCCTGCGGTTGTACGACGGCCGCGACCGTGTCGTCGGGGATCCCGAGCTGCACGAGCTCCGCCCCGCCGCTGGCCACCGGTCGCGCGACGAGCTCGTCGACCGCGCCGCTGTCGACGGCGTACTGGTAGAGCGCGAGCTGCACGTCGCGCTTCACCGCCGCACCGGTCGGCGGCGTCCGGCCGGTCTTGAGGTCGACGACCACGACCCGCCCGTCGGCGTCCAGCTCGACCCGGTCGGCGTAGCCGACGAGCTCGACCCGCTCGCCGTCGGGGAGGTCGACCACCGTGCTGAAGTGCTCCTCCACCCCGAGCAGCTCGCGGGGGTCGGCGTGGTGCCACTGCAGGAAGCGGGCCAGCGCCGCGCGGACCCGGGCGTGCTCGCGGGCGCGCGACCATGGGGTGCGGAACTGGAGACGGTCCCAGACCTTCTCGACCTCGGCCATCAGCACCTCGACGTCGTCGGGACCGGCCGGCAGGTCACCGCGCGCGACCCGCTCGGCCACCGCGTGGACGAGCTGGCCGACGTTCGCCGACTGGTGGGCCACGCCGACGCCGCCCGCCTCACGGGCGAGGAACCACTGCGCCGGGCACACCAGCACCGACTGGAGGAGGCTCGCCGAGATCGGCACCGGCTGGTCGACGGCACGGACGGGGGTCGCCGCCCGGCTGGCGGCCCGGGTGCCCCACCACGACGACGGGTCGGCCTGCGGCACCAGCGGTCGGGCGCCGCTGGTCTCGGCCGCGAGCCGGGCCAGCCGCCGGGCCGCGGCCCGCCGCACCGCCTCGCCGACGTCGGGGTCGGCGACCGTGCGACGCAGCTCTGCGACCAGGCCCGCCAGCGACAGCGGCCGCGCCGGCCGGCCCAGCACCCGGACGGGGTCGAGGCCCAGCTCGGCGAGGAACCGTGAGGGCTGCTCACCGTCGTCGTCGGGTGAGGCGACCGCCGTCACCACCAGCCGCTCCCGAGCACGCGTGCAGGCGACGTAGAACAGCCGGCGCTCCTCGGCGAGCAGCTCGCGCGAGGTCGTCGGTGGCTGCACCAGCGGCGTGCCGGCGTACCGGACGGCGCCGATCCGGTCGGCCTGCAGCAGCGTGGTCCGTCTGCGCAGGTCGGGCCAGCCCTCCTGCTGGACGTGCGCGACGACGACGAGCCGCCACTCCAGGCCCTTCGCGCGGTGCGCGGTGAGCAGGCGTACGGCGGACCCGCGCACGCCGCGCTCGGCCAGCGTGTCGGCAGGGATCTGCTGCGCGGAGAGGGACGCCAGGAAGTTGCGGACACCCCCGTGGTCGCGGCGCTCCTCCTCGCGGGCGGCTGCCTCGAAAAGTGCGCACACCGAGTCGAGGTCGCGGTGCGCCCGCCGAGCCGTGCCTCCGCCGGCCTCGGCGGCCCGGCGCAGCCGATCGGGCCACGACGTGCCGGACCACAGCTGCCAGAGCACCTCCTCGGCCGTCCGGCCCCCGGCTGCCGCGCTCGCCGCGTCGCCGAGCAGCCGGCTGAGCGACCGGGCGCGCTCCGCCTCGGGACCGTCGACCCCGTCGAGGAACCCCGCGTCGACGACGGCGAGCCGGATCAGCTCCCGTGACGGGCGCTGGCGCTCCGCGCCGACGACCGCCCGTGTCCTCTCGCGCCGGCGCAGCAGCCGGGCCAGGCGGCGGACGTCACCGGCGTCCAGTCCCGCGAGCGGGCCCAGCAGCAGCGACTCCGCCCGGGCCGCGTCCACGAAGTCGACGTGACCGGGGTCCTCGGCGGTGAGGTTGAGCGCGGCGCGAAGCGCCTCGAGGAGCGGAGCGACTGCCGGGTCGGCGACCAGCGGGACGTCGTCGGCCGCGACCTCGACGGGCACGCCGGCCGCGCCCAACGAGCGACGCAGGCCCGGGAGGGTGCTGCGGCCCGAGCGGACCAGCACCGCCATCTCGTGCCAGGGCACCCCGTCCTCGAGGTGGGCCCTCCGGAGCAGGTCGGCGAGGTGCTCGGCCTCGGAGCGGTCGGTGTCGAACGTGAGGACCTCGACCCGTCCGTCACCGTGGGGTCCCGGCACGGACTCGGCCGTGGCGAAGTCCTCCCTGGTCCGCGCGTCGATCGAGCCACTCCAGGCCAGCTGCCCGGCGATCCGTCGGGAGGCGAGCAGGATCCGGGGCCCGAACCGACGCACCCGACGCAGGGCGACGACGTCAGCGGGCGCTCCGTCGGTGCGGCGGAACGTGTCGGGGAAGTCGAGGATGCCGCGCAGGTCGGCGCCGCGAAACGCGTAGATCGACTGGTGCGGGTCGCCCACGGCCACCAGGTCGCGGGCGTCGCCGGCGAGCTCGTGCAGCAGCGCGACCTGGCCCGGGTCGGTGTCCTGGTACTCGTCGACGAAGACGTGCCGGAGCTCCGCGCGCAGCTCGTCGCGGTGCGCGGCGGCCTCGATGACGGCCCGCCGGATCAGGTCGGCGTAGTCGGTCGCACCCTGGTCGTCGAGGTTGGTGAGGTACTGCTCGAGGAACAGTCCGGCCGCGACCAGCTCGGGTGCGTCGTTCTCCTCCCCCAGTCTGCGCAGGGCGTGCGGCTCGAGTCCGTGCTCGCGCGCCCGCCCGAGCACGGCGTGCACCTCACGCGCGAAACCGCGGGTGCCCAGCGCGTGGTGCAACGACGCCGGCCACGGCACGGACTCCGGGGTCTCGCGCAGCAGCTCGCGAAGCACGACGTCCTGCTCCGGCGCGGAGAGCAGCCGCAGCGGCGCGACGTAGAGGTCGGCCGGCGAGTAGCGGCGGACCAGCCCGTAGGCGAAGGAGTGGAAGGTCGCGCACAGCGTCGAGGAGGTGGTGCGCCCGAGCCGGGCGGTGACCCGGTCGCGCAGCTGCTCGGCGGCCTTCCGACTGAAGGTCAGGGCCAGCACCGAGGCCGGGTCGGCGCCACGACCGTCGATGCGCTCGACGATCGCCTCGACCAGGGTCGTGGTCTTCCCGGTGCCGGGGCCGGCCAGCACCAGCAGCGGCCCGCCCGGGTGGTCGACGACGCGGCGCTGCTCCGGGTCGAGCACCGGCGCCTGCACCTCGGCATGCGGGCCTCGGAGGCGGTACGACGGGCTGTCCACGGTCCCACCCAATCACCCGGTCCCGACACGGACGCGCCCGGCCGAGGTGCCCGGGACAGGCGAAGGGCCCGCGCAAGTATGAGTTGCACGGGCCCTTCAGGTGATCGTCGGGTGATGCCTCCGATCGATCCTCTCGTCAGATCCGGTCCCCATGGCTCGATCACCGCCACTTCGACGAGTTGCCCCGCCGGCTGGACCCTCTCCTTCGAGCGGATCCGCTCTCCCCGAGGGGATCGCGTGAGAGAGTTCTATGCCCTCGGGTCACCCCAGCGCAAGAGACTTTCGCCAACTATTTGTGTGATTTCTCGACCTTCTCGTCGTCGTCCACAGGCAGAGGGTGTCGGTCCACAGGAAGCCACAGTTCTCCACCGGGTTGTCCACCGGTTCTGCCTCCAGCCTGTGGATCCACGTCGGCGCCAGGTCACTCCTCCTCCGGCCACCAGACGGCCGCGCGCAGGTCGACCGACCCGGAGCGACGCAACGGTGTGCCCTCGGCGAGGTACTCCTGGTGGGCATCGGGCAGGTGCGAGTCGGGCAGCGACCCGTCCGAGCGCACCACCCGCCACCAGGGCACCGGCCCGCCGTACGCCGCCATCACCGCACCCACCTGGCGCGGCCCACCGCGTCCGAGGGTGCCGCGCAGCGTCTCGGCGATCAGCCCGTAGGTGGTGACCCGGCCCGGCGGGACCCGCTCGACCAGGCTGAGCACCTGCTCGACGTACTCCTCGTCCACGTGCCGAAGGCTAGTGCCGAGCGTCAGAGGATCGCGGTGCCGCTGAAGGCGCCACCGCGCACGAGGTGCAGACCCGGTACGCCGTGCCCGCGGGCGAAGGCGACAGCGCCTGCCAGGCTGACCACGGTGTTGTCGCCGGCGGCCGTCGAGCCGGTCAGCACGCCGACCGCGCGGCCGGCGTCGTCGAGGAAGCCGCTCCCGCGAGCAGCTCGGGTGCTCGGCAGCAGCGTGGAGACCGAGGCCGTCGTCGGGCCGGTCGTCGTCACCTGCCCGGCGCGCGGAAGGGTGCGGGCGCCGGCCGTGGGACGGGCGAGGCCGAAGACGTTGCTGCCCGCTGCCGGCAGGGCACCGAGGGCGCTCGGGCCACCCCAGTACGGCACGGCCGGCGAGACGTGGCGGCGAGCCGCTCCCCGGATCTCGACCAGGGCGAAGTCGTTGGCAGCGCAGGCGCTCGAGTCGGTCACTCCCGCGCGCTGCAGCGACCGGAACGACGAGTAGCCGAGCACGCCGTACCCGAGCGTGCGGCCGCGGTCGGCGAGCCGCACCCGGGTGCCCAGCGGCGCGGAGCGAGCGCAGCGGCCGGCGGCGGGCACGCCGCGGGTGGCACACGAGGCCGCGTACCCCACGAACACGCGGTGCCGGGCGTCGCGGAAGACGAAGTTCGCAGTGCAGGCATGCCCGGCCGTGACCAGCTGGATACCGGGCGCGACGCGGCCCGTGGTGGCCGCGGACGCCGGACCAGTGGGGGCCAGGACGGTCAGGACCGCAAGCAGGCCACCGAGCACCGAGGTGAGGAGGAATCCCTTGCTACGCATGGGACAACCCTGCGGCACGACGGGGCGTTCTGTCGCTTTAGCCCGTTTTGCGGAGTGGACCAGTTCGGGTGATATGACCGATTTTGTTGACAGATGGTCGGTTTTGTGGCAGTCGTCAGAGCACCGGGTTGAACGGCTCGGTGCCGTTGACCAGGCGCAGGCCGGCGATGCCCGAGTGGGCCTGGGCGAAGGCCAGCTCCTTGGCCAGGTCGCCGATGTTGTTCGACAGCGGAAGCGGCGCCAGGCCGAGCGTCGACAGCACGCCGACCGCCGTGCCGTCCGCACTGAGGAACCCGGAGCCCGAGTCGCCGGGGACACCCGGCGAGACGGTGTAGAGCGGGTGCGACCAGCCGCCGTCGGCTGCGTCGTCGCCCAGGCTGATGCCCGTGTGCGGCGAGAGCGGGGAGAGGCCGAACCGCAGGCTGGAGTTGCCGTAGGTGTAGACCCGGTCGCCGGCCGCCGTGCCGTCGGTGTCGATGCCGGTCGGCCCGCCCCAGAACGGCACCGACGGGTTGACCTTGCCGACGTCGGCCGGGTCGACCTTGACCAGCGCCAGGTCGTTGTAGGCGCAGGTGTTGGCGTCGGTGGTGCCGAGCTGGTGCTCGGTGATCCACGAGCTGTAGGCCAGCGTGCCGTGCCCGACGATGGTGCCCTCGGAGAGCAGGTTGCCGTTGTTGGTGAAGTCGACCTTCGTGCCGAGCGGCACCGAGTCGACCAGGCAGCCGTCGGTGTCGGTCGAGGAGCCCTCGCCGGCGCAGTGCGCGGCGTACCCGACGTAGACGTTGCCGGCACTGTCGGTGAAGACGAAGTTCGCGGTGCACTGGGCACCGGCGGTGTACATCATCGTGCCGGGATGGATCGCCGCGCTCGCGGCCGGCGCCCACGTCGGGTCGGCGGACGCGGTCGGGGCCGACACCAGGCCGACGGCGACGAGGACGGACAGGGCGAGAACTCCG
>Ga0070659_100001458_pt1 | contig 17042 bp, 16 predicted proteins | sample KBSC23metaG_FD_64666 | JGI IMG/M metagenome (GOLD analysis project Ga0070659, IMG submission 64666) | Corn rhizosphere microbial communities from Kellogg Biological Station, Michigan, USA - KBS C2-3 metaG | ecosystem: Host-associated > Plants > Roots > Rhizosphere > Soil ... | reverse complement strand
ACGCCCACACCGCGCTCGAGGGCCGCCAGGCGCCGCCAACGGAGCACGACGAAGACGGGCAGGATGGCGGCCACGGCGATGACGGCACCGACGAGTCCGAACGCCTCGACGAGGATCGGGACGAGCACGGCTCCGGCGGCAAGACCCGCCATCCCAAGACCCTCCTGGAGGCCGAAGACCCGCGCGAGGATCTCGTCCCGGATCGAGCGCTGGAGCATCGTCCGGCCGCAGATGTCGACGATGGCAAGCCCTGCGCCGCCGATCACGACAAGTGCGGGGGCCGCGAACGCCGAGGGGACGATCCCGACTGTCGCGATCGCCGCTCCCCATACCAGCGCCCCGGTGGCGGCGACCGCAGCGAGGCGCGGGCGACCGACGATCGTGAACGTCCCAGCGCCGCCGAGCATCGCACCCGCACCGAGCGCCGCAGCGAGGATCCCCGCGCCCGGTTCGCCGGTGTCGAGCAGCTCCAGGGCAAGGAGTACGAACAACACGTCGCACGCGCCGATCACCAGCATCCGGGCGGTCAGTAGCCCGACCAGGACCCGGGCGTCGCGATCGGCGAGGACGAGACGCAGGCCGCCGAGGAGACCGACCCCGTCGTCGTCGGTCGCGAAGACGATCGGTGCCATCCGGGTTCGGACGCCCACGGTCACGAGCAGGGCCACGCCGAGAGTCGCGGACCCGGCGAAGAACACGGTCGCAGGGGTCCCGACCGCGAGGATCGCCGCGGCGGCAAGTGGCCCGATGAGCTGTCCGCCGCCTTCGAAGAACCCGCTCGCACCGTTGGCGACAGTGCAATCGGCCGGTGCCATCGCGAGCGACGGCAATAGTGCTGATTGGGTCGGCCGCGTCACGACCAGCGACGCTGCGGTCGCCGCCGCCACCAGGTACGTCACGAGCGGCGGCGCATCGGCAAGCATCGTGAGACCGGTGAAGAACATTGCCAGCGCCTGGACGGCATAGCCGACGGCAAGGACGCGTTCGCGCGGGAACCTGTCCCCGAGCGCGGATGCGGCCGGGGCCGCGAGGGCTGCCGGGACGAGCTGGATGAGGGCGACCAGGCCGACCGACATCGGGCCTGTCCGCTCGTAGGCATAGAGCAGGATCGCGACCCACGTGCCGTATTCGGCAGCGCTGAAGAGCAGGAAGGCGACCAGCACGCGGCGCAGCGGACCGTTGCCGATGAGGCGCCGGCCGAGCCCGGTGGCGACTGGGCCCACGGTGGGCGTCACCTGTTCGATGGTAGGGACTCGGCGTCGGGCCGCCGCAACGGTCTCGCAGGAATCAGGACACCGCCCCGGGAGGGGGCGGTGTCGATGAGGCTCGAGTCAGGTCAGGCGCGGGCGGGGACGTCGTCCGTGATCTTCGACTCCTGGTCGTTGCCGAGACCTTCGGGAAGCGGCGTCGGCGGCTCGGCGTACGGGCTGTCCGTCGAGCCGAGGGCACCGCTGTATGTCGCGGCGTGGACACCTGCGGTCGGCGCCTCGTCGAAGGCGCGCGGCTCATCCCACGTGGAGCGTCGCTCGTTCATGCGCTCGCGCGCACGCTGGGCGCCCTCACGCAGCCGCATCTTGACGCTCGGCGAATTGGCGAATGCCCAGGTCACGAGTCCGAGGGTCACGAGACCCGCGAAGACGAATGGGATCCGTCGGTTTCCGCGCCGCTCCACGAAGCCGGCGTTCTCGGCGGCCTTGCGCGCTTCCTTGACGACCTGCATCGCGTTGTCACGCGCCGTGTCGGCCACCTGTTTCGCGCCGTCCTTGGCGCCATTGGCGATCTTCTCGACATCGACCGAACTCAGGTCGACGGCCGAGACGCCCCGGGGCATCTCGAAGTCCTGGCGGAAGTCGGCCAGGTCCTTGCGGACGTCCCGGATCTCCTTGCGCGCCTCACCGAGTGCCTTGGCGATATCGTCGCGGGTCATCTCGGGCAGCCGCAGCTCCGGGAGCCGGGTTCGTAGATCCTTGAGATTGAGTTCTGGCATCGCACGCCTCCTCGTCACGGAGACCAAGGATACCCGCTTGAGCCGCACGAAACCCCCGTCGCGATGCCCGCTCAGAGGTTTCAGCGACGTTCCATCCGGGCCTCTTCGTCCGGACGGTGCACGCGCCGCTGCGGCCAGGGAGCCGTCAGCGCGTGGTCAGGGCTTCAGCGTCTTGGTCGCCCAGGAACCCCAGTTGCCGTTGCGGTCGCGCTCGCGGACGCGGAACTCAAAGGTCCAGCCTCGCCGCCACCACTTGGTCATCCGCGTGGCGGTCGTGATGCCGGCGTTGATCCAGCTTCCCCCGGCGACGCGCCACTGGGTCTGGAAATAGCGGTGGCCGGCCGTGAGGACCTGCAAACGGATGTCGCCACCCGAGTAGTAGACGGTCCCGCGGGCCCAGACACTGCTCAGATAGGTCTTGGTGAAGCTGCCGGTCCTGGCGTACCCGCCGGTCCGGTCCGGACCCTTGAGGTACACGCCCGCCCAGTAGCGGGTGCCATCGGGCGCGATGGCCAGCCCGAAGCCGACGTAGTTGTAGAGACTCGAGAGCACGATCGCCTTGTGGCTCGGCGATCCCATCCACCCGTCGACCGCGAACTCGGCGGAGTAGTCGAGCGGGCCGGCGGTGTTCCAGGCGATGATCTCTCCGGCGGCGTACCAGGTGATGTTCGCCGAGTCGATCATGTCGAACACATCGGTGCCGTTCGACTGGGTATGGCTGAACTGACCGGATTGCGCCATGTACTGCGCCCGGTCGCGCGCGAGCTCGCTCAGACGCGCATCAAGGCGCAGCTTGACGAGACCGCGGCGCGTTCGCTGGGCATTGGTCAGGTCGAGCGCATGGATCTCGGCGGCGCGCATCGCAGCGGTGCTGGTGTCGATCTCGGCGGCCGTGGCGGCGGGGACCACGCCGATCAGCAGGACGATGATGAGCGCGACGGGACCCAGGTGGCGGAGATGGGAACGCATGTCCCGATGGTCGGAAGCCGTGTCGCTTCGCGGAACCGGTCACCGGTCCCAGCGGCGACGGGAGGATGGTCCCGAGTCGACCCTCCCGCATCCGACCCGACCCCACATGACCCTCCCGTTCCCGACCAGCGCCTCCGACGGCCTCCGAGCCGACCTGCGACCATTCACCGCGAGTCAGGGATAGGAGGACGTCATGGCACAGGTACGTCGAGCCGAGGCCGTCTGGTCGGGCGATCTTGCCACCGGCAGCGGGACCGTCAGCGCGGTCTCGAGCGGCATCTTCCGTGACACGCCGGTCAGCTGGCCCGCCCGCACCGAAGAGCCGGGCGGAAAGACCAGCCCGGAGGAGCTCTTCGCCGCGGCCCACGCGTCGTGCTTCGCGATGGCCTTCTCCGCAGGGCTCGGCCGGGCGAAGACCCCGCCCGAGCGGCTGACGATCTCGGCCGAGGTCACGTTCGACAAGGTCGAAGCCGGCTGGCGGGTCACCACGAGCAACCTGACGGTCCGAGGCATCGTCCCCGGGATCTCCCAGGAGGACTTCGCCAAGGCCGCCGAGGCGGCCAAGGTCGGCTGCCCGATCAGCCAGACGCTGCAAGGCAACGTCGAGATCAACGTTGACGCGACGCTCGAGTCCTGACGGTCAGGCGATCGAGAGCAGCCGCCTTGGGTTAGCGACCGTCAGCGTCTCGATCTCGGCCTCGCTCACGCCGGCATCGCGGAGCCGCGGCAGGAAGGCCGAGGCGAGATAGGTGTACCCGTTCCCGCCGTAACGCTGGAGCTGGGAGTCGTGGCAGACATCCTGTGACAGCAGGATGTGCTCGACGTGGCCGCGAGACAGCAGCTCGCACAGCAGCTCGACGATGCGCCCCTCGCCATGTCGCTCGGCGGGGGTGAACGACATCCCGAGGAAGTCGAACTCGATCGCCGCGCCGCGCTCGATGATCGCGAGGTAATGATCGAGGTGCGGGTAGGAGTCGGCGTGGCCCACGACGACCCGCGACGGATCGGCGCCCTCGTCCTCGAAGATGCGCAACTGTTCGAGCCCGACTGGCGATAGGACGCTGTGCGTCGTCAGACCGAGACCCGTCCGGCGAGCTGCCCTGGCCGCGGCCCGATGGACACGCTCCTCGAGCGCTGACACCCACGGCTTGTCGGTCCCGATCTCGCCGATGATCCCGGGCCGGATCCCGGTGTCGCCGACACCATCCGTCGCCTCGCGGACGAGCTCGTCGGCGAGGTCATCCACCGACCGTCGGTCGATCAGCGTCTCTGCCGGGTAGTAGGCGCCTCGATACCAGCCACAGCCCATGACGACATTGAGACCGGACGCGCGCGCGATACCTGCCAGCCACACGGGATCCCGGCCGACGCCCGGCATCGTGAGGTCGACGATACCGCCGCCACCGGCCTCCCGGAACGCCGCGAGCTCCTCGAGGATGAGCGGCTCGTCGCGGGTCAGTTGCCAGTAGTCCCAGCGCGCCGGGATATGCCACAGCGAGATCTGGGTGTGCTCGTGCGGGAGCGTGAACCCGAGGTCGCCCGGGTCGATCGGGCCGAGGACGGTTTGGACGTGCGGCATCGCCGCTCGATGCTACGCCGTGGCGACGGCAGGTCGCTCGGCTCCCCGGACGGCGAGCAGGACATCGAGGATGGCGTTCGCTCGCCGCGTCGACTCCTCCGGTCGATAGGCGTCGCCGGCCTCGATGCGCTGGAGGAGCAGGCCGTCGAGGAGCGCCATGAAGCCGCGGCCGAAACCGTCGACATCGAGCCAATCGGGTAGCTCACCGCGGGCGATGCCCTCGCGGAGCAACAGCTGGGCCGCACCGAGCAGGCGCTCGCGGCGCCGGGCCAGCATCTCGCGGACACCCGGCTCCTCGCCGGCTTCTGCCCATGCCCGGACCAAGCTGACCTGGCCCGGCTGGTCACCGAAGTCATCGATCGTCTCGACGTAATAGGCGACCGCCGCGCGCAGGCGCTCCGCCGTCGATGTCAGCGGCGCGAGCCGTGTCGCCAGCTCGTCAAGGCCCTGGCCCGAGATCAGGTCGCAGCTGTGGAGGAACAGCTCTTCCTTGCCCGTGAAGTGCGTGTAGATGGCACCGACCGACAGGCCCGAACGAGCGACCACGTCGGCGATCGTGGCGCGGTGGTAGCCCTTCTCGGCGAAGACGGCGACGGCCGCACGGATGATCCGGTCGCGGACCTGCTGCTCCTGGGCGGCGGTGAGGCGAGGCACGGGTGCGAAGGTGCTCCAAAGCGAATGGTTGCTCCCCGAACGTTACCGCTTGTGAACCCGCGACGCAATCGCTAGCGGTTGACAAAGGGAATGACCATTCTCTATGTTTCGCAGGCCAAACCATTCGTCCGACTGGGGTCCGTCACGATGTTCAGTGCCTGGGGAGCGTTCGTCTATCGCTTCCGCCGTCCCATCGCCCTCGTGTCGATCGCGATCGCGATCGTGTCGTCCCTGCTTGCGTCCAATGTCACCGGGGCGTTGAGCGCGGGCGGCTGGACGGACCCCGATTCGGAATCGACGGCCGTGACGACCCGGCTCGGCGACGACTTCGGAGCGGCCGGAGGCTCGATCGTCGCGGTCTACCGAGGCAAGCCCGGCGATGACGCGCGGTCGGCCGCCTTCCAGACGGCGATCTCGGACTCGCTGAAGGACCTCCTCGATGACAAGCGGGTCGACTCGCCGATCGGATACGCCGAGACCCACGACGATCGCTTCATCAGCAACGACGGCACGTCGGCTTACGTCGTCGTCCGGCTGAACATCACCGACGAGGAAGCGGTCGACGCGATGGATGACTTTCGGGCGCTCATCCACCAGCCGTCGGACGTCACGCTGCAACTCACCGGCGTCGGGCCGGCCACGCAGGACCAGGCCAAGCAGTCGGAGAAGGAGCTCGTCCAGGCGGAGACGGTGTCGTTCCCGTTCGCCGCGCTGATCCTGATCCTCGTCTTCGGTTCGCTCGTCGCTGCCGGGATGCCGCTCCTCGTCGCCGCGCTCGCCATCCCCACGACCCTCGGCGGTGTCTTCCTCGCCGCCCAGGTCACCGAGCTCTCGATCTACGTCCAGAACGTCGCGACCATGCTCGGGCTCGCGCTCGCGATCGACTACTCATTGTTCATGGTCAGTCGATTCCGCGAGGAGCTCCGGCGCGGCCGGGATGTCGGCACGGCCGTCCAGATCACGGTCGCGACCAGCGGCAAGGCCGTCACGTTCTCCGGGCTGGCGGTCGCCGTCGGCCTGTCCGGGCTGCTGCTCTTCCAGCCGACCGCCTTGCGCTCGTTCGGTATCGGTGGCGCGCTGACGGTCGGCGCATCGGTCTTCTTCGCCCTCACATTCCTGCCTGCCGTCCTGGGCATGCTCGGTCCACGGGTCAACTCACTGAGCGTCCAGGCGCTTCGCGACCAGATCCGGCGGATGCTCGGCCGACCGGTCGGCGACGCCGCCGAAGCCGCGAGTGCCTCGCGCTGGGAGCGGATGGCGCACTGGGTGATGGCCCGTCCGTTCGCGGTCCTCATCCCGACACTCGCCTTCCTGCTCATCCTGGGGACGCCATTCCTGCGCCTCAGCCAGGGCATCCCCGATGCATCGATCCTGCCGCCGGGCATCGAGAGCCGTGAGGCCTCCGTGGCCCTCTCCAATGACTTCCGGGCGGGCGAGACGTCACCCCTCGTGGTCCTCGCCGACGTGCATGGCTCGCCGACCGATCCGGCCAATGTCCAGCGGATCATGGACCTGTCCGCCGCCATCGCGAAGGTCGACCACGTCGATCGCGTCGAGGGCCCGTTCGCGGGGATCAAGGATCCGCAGACCGGAGGCGACCTCGATGCCGCCGGCATCTCGGCGCTCTTCGGGATGCAGCGCGATCTGCTCCCGCCAGAGATGGCCGCAGGCCTCGACCAGCTCGAGGACACGTACATCCGTGGTTCGACCGTGCGGCTCGACGCGATCAGCCCACTGGCCCCGCTCTCGCCGCAGGGCACCGACGTCGTCGTCGGCGTGCGCGACGTCCGTGTGGATGGCGTCACGACGCAGGTCGGTGGACTCGCCGCGAGTGGCCACGACTTCATGGTCAGTCAGTCGGAGACGATCCCGTACGCCATCGCGCTGACGCTCGGGGCGAGCGCGGTGATCCTGTTCCTCCTGTTCGGGTCGATCGTCATCCCGATCAAGGCTGTGATCATGACGCTGCTCTCGATCACGGCGTCCTTCGGCGCGCTGGTCTTCATCTTCCAGGAAGGCAACTTCTCCAACGTGCTCGGGTTCACCAGCCCGGGATTCACGGTCGCGGGCAACCCGATCATCATGTTCAGCGTCATCTTCGGCCTATCGATGGACTACGAGGTCCTGCTCCTCTCGCGCATCCAGGAGGCCTACCGGCGGACCGGCGACAACACGGCATCGGTGGCTGAAGGACTCTCGAAGACCGCGGGCGTGATCACGGGCGCGGCTCTGATCATGGTGTCGGTGTTCGCCTCATTCGCGCTCGCCGACTCCATCACGATCAAGAGCATCGGCGTCGGGATGGCGATCGCCGTCCTCATCGATGCCACGATCGTCCGCATCCTGCTCGTGCCGGCGACGATGCGCCTCATGGGCAAGTGGAACTGGTGGGCGCCGGGGCCGCTCGCGCGGTTCGCCGATCGACTCGGCTTCGATCACGTCGAGGACGAGGTTCCGCTCGACGCGCCCGACCCCTCGTCGCCCCGCTCTTCCCAGTCGATCCAGTCGATCCCTGACGCCGCCACGTAGGCATCGACCGCGGTCCCGACCGTCGGGTAGAACGAATCGTCGCCGATCTTCTGCAGGAGGCCGTAGCGGCTCAGCCAGTCCTTGACCGGGTCTTTCATCTCGGCGAACCGGAGCTCGATCCCGGATCGGCGGAGGTCGCCGAGGAGCTCATCGAGGATGTCGGCCGCGGTCGTATCGATGTCGGTGATCGGCTCGGCCGCGACGACGACCCAGCGGGTGGCGGTGGGGGCCATGTCGACGGCACGCTCGACCGCTTCTCGGAACGCCTCCGCGTTCGCGAAGAAGAGCGGTGCATCCCAGCGGAAGAGGACAAGCCCATCGAGCCGGCGGGCGTCCGGATAGCGCGTGATGTCGTGATAACCCTTCATCTCCTCGACCCGGCCGAGGATGGCGGAATGCGGTCGCCACGCGCGCCAGAAGAACGCCGCGAGGGCGATCACGACCGCCGCGAAGATACCGGCGATGACGCCGACGAACGCGACCCCGGCGAAGCTGATGATCGACAACCCGGCCTCGGTCGGCCGAAGCCGGATGAGCCGTAGCGTGCCCGCCAGATCAACCAGCGAGGTCGCAGCGACGATGACGACGGCGCCGAGGGTGGCCTGCGGGAGGTTGCTCGTGATGCCGGGCGCGACAAGGAGCAGCGCGATGATCGCGACCGCCGCGACGACGCCGGTCATCTGCGTCTTGCCTCCGGCGGCCTCGGCGACGGGGGTCCGCGACGCGCTGGCACTCACCGGGAATCCCGATGTGAAGGCACCGCCGATATTCGCGGCGCCGAGCGCGACCAGCTCCTGGTTCTGATCCACCCGGTCCCCGGTCCGCGCGGCGAAGGTCCGCGAGAGCACGCTGGTGTCGGCGAGCGACACGACGGCGATCGCGAAGCCCCCCGCGAGCATCGCCGTCAGGTCGCCGAAACCGACAGCAGGGATCGCCAGCCTCGGCAGGCCCTGCGGCATCGCACCGACCACGTCCACGCCCGCCGCGGCCAGACCGGCGACCGCGGTCACGACGGTCGTGGCGACCGTGGCCAGGACGATCCCCACCGCGGCGCGGTCGATGAGCCGCGCGACGACCATGATGGCGAGCGCCGCGATGCCCACGCCGAGCGTCAGCGCATGCGCATCCCCGTTGGCCACGCCCTGGGCGAAGGCGATCGCCTCCGGTACGAGGCCATCGGCGTCCGTCGAGAACCCGAAGAGCTTCGGCAGCTGCGAAACGATGACGGTCAGCGCGATCCCGTTGAGATAGCCGATCCGGATCGGGGTCGACAGCAGGTCGGTCAACAGACCGAGGTGCAAGAGACCGAACGCGATCCCCAGTGAGCCCGCGATGATCGCGAGGCCGCCGGCCAACTCGACGGCTCGGCTCTGATCACCGGCTGCGAGCGGGACCACCGTCGCCGCGATGATCGCCGCGAGCGAGGAGTCGGGACCCAGGACCAGGATCCGACTCGGGCCGAGCACCGCATAGACGAGCAGCGGCGTGATCGTCGCGTAGAGCCCGGTGATGGCCGGCAGGCCAGCCGCCTCGGCATAGCCCATCCCGACCGGTACGAGGACCGCGGTCAAAACGAGACCGGCGAGGATGTCCTTCGGCCACCAGGCGCGCTTGTATGCGCGCATGATGTCAAGGCCGGGCACGCTCAACCCGGCGAGTCCGGTGACCGCCACGGTCCCCTCCATCGCGCCCGCGAGGTTGGTTCGCGGGTGGACAGGGTACGCTCAGCCGATGGACGAGCATCAGGGCACCGACCCGGCCGCGTCGCCGGTCAGCGGAAGCGTGACGAGGCTCGGCCCCGATAGCGGCGGCCGCGCGTCCGGCGACGCCGACGTCCGGGTCGACAGCTGGGAATGGGGCACCGGACGTCCCGGCGATCAGGGCCGTCGACCGGGGCTTCCGTGGATCGGTGTCTTCCTGCTCGTGCTGGGCGGACTGCTGCTGATCCAGACGGTCTTCCCGCAGTCGCAGGCCATCGGCTCCGTGCTGTTCCTGGCCGTCGGGCTTGCCTTCCTGATCCGCTGGGCCGTGACGCGCGGGACCGGTTCGCTCTACGCCGGCGCGATCATCACGGCGCTGGCCGTCCCGGGCGCTCTCACCAACGCCGGGCTGAGTCGCGACGGCCTTGGGACGTTCTGCCTCGGGATCGCATTCCTGTTCATCGCGCTGGTCCGCGCCAGGAGCGGTGGCGGCGTCGGCTGGCAGGCCTGGTTCGGTGGTCTGCTGGCGCTGATCGGCGGGGTGAACCTGATCCAGCCCCAGATCGGCGGCCTGATCATCCCGATCGCGCTGGTCGTGGGCGGCGCGGCCCTCGTCCTTGGGAGCATGATGGCGCCGGGCCGCGAGTGGCGGTTCCCTCGGTAGGATCGCGATGGGTGCGTGCGCACCATTGACCCGACGCACCGCGGCGCGACCCTAGGCCGAGCCATGGTTGGTCGCAGGAGGTAGACGCGATGAGACCACCGCCGATCGGTGTCGCAGTACTCGGCTTCTTCGCCCTGGTCAACGGTCTGGGTGCCCTGATCATCGGGCTCCGGTTGATGGGGATCGTCACGTTCGGTCCGGCGGAGACAGGCTCGGGCCTCTTCTTCTGGGGCTTGCTGACGTTCGTCCTCGGGATCGCCTACGTGGCCGTCGCGTGGGGCGCCTGGACGCTGCGCATCTGGGCGTGGACCTTCGGCATGCTCATCGCGATCCTCGGCATCTTCAACGCCGTGATGGTGACGCTCGCGACGGGCAATCTCGGGACCGGCCTCGCGACCGCGCTCCTGCCGGCCGTCGTGCTCTGGTATCTGAACACCTCCGGCATCAAGGAGGCGTTCATCGAGGGTGAGATCGAGTCCGGTCGAGGCTTCGCCAACGACTACGAACGCGAGGTGGCCGAGCGGATGGCCGCCGAGCGAGCCGACGACAGCGGCGGCTGAGCGGATCGAACCTGCGCTGACCTGACGCGGCCCGGCCTACCGGGCCGCTGCCTCTGAGGCCGTCGCGACGTCGACGGCCTCTGCGATCACCTCCGCGACCCGCTGGAGCTCGTCGTCGGTGATCACGAATGGCGGGCCGAGGATGATCGTGTCGCCATCGACGCCGTCCGCGTTGCCTGAGCCCATGTAAACAAGCACGCCGCGTTCGCGCGCCGCCGTGAGCACCCCTTCGGCGATCCGCGCCGCTCGCGGGTAGGCCCGTCGTGTCGCTCGGTCCTCGACGAATTCCACCCCGATCATCAGTCCGCGGCCTCGGATCTCACCGACCGCTGGGTGTTCCTCGAGGGCGCCCTTGAGGAGCGTCATCAGCCGCACGCCCTTCTCGGCGCTCGCGGCGACCAGGTCCTCGTCCTGCAGGATGCGCAGCACCTCGCCGGCCACGGTGGCGCCGAGAACCGAGTGCGAGTGGGTGAATCCGTGGACGAAGCCCTTGCCCGGCGCCGTCACCGTCTCGTACACCTGTCCGCTGCCCGCGGCGAAGGCGAACGGCCAATAGCCGCTGGTCGTCCCCTTGGCGGCTACGAGGATGTCGGGCCGGACGCCCCAATGGTCGAGGCCGAACCAGCGCCCCGTCCGACCGAACCCCGTCATCACCTCGTCGGCGATGAGCAGGACACCGTGGCGGGCACAGACCTCGGCGATCGCGGGCCAGTAGTCGTCCGGTGGCACGACCGCCCCGAGCGTCGCCCCGACGATCGGCTCGGCGAGGAACGCCGCGACGCGACCCGGACCCGCTTCGCGGATGGCGGCGTCGAGCTCCGCGGCAAGTGCCTCACCATCACCGAGCGCACGAGCCCTCGGCTCACCGGCGCGGTACGGGTAGGCCGCCGATACGTGGCGGAACCTGCCGAGCCACGGTTCATAGGGCGCGCGCAGCGGCGGGCGGCCGCCGGCATCGAGCGCGCCGATCGTGTTCCCGTGGTAGCTCCCGTAGCGCGAGATCAGCACGTCCCGGTCGGGCTCGCCGCGCGACAGGTGGTAGATGCGGGCCAGCTTGAGGGCGGTCTCGATCGCCTCCGAGCCGCCCGACACCGGGTAGATCGCCGGCGCGTCGAGGGGCAGGACTTCGCCGACAGCCGCGGCATACGTCTCGAGCGGCTCGGTCGTGAACGCCGACCCGTGGGCATAGGCCAGTCGCCGAACCTGATCGGCCATCGCGTCGGCGATCGACGCGCGGCCGTGTCCCACGTTGACGACGATGGCGCCACCCGCGGCGTCGATGTAGGTCTTGCCCGTCGAGTCGGTGATCGTCGCGCCGCTCGACTCGACGGCTACGGGCGGTTCGGCCATGAGCGATCGTCGGAAGACGCGGCCGCCATTGGAAGTGTGGTCTGACACGCCTCGATCGTAGCGGGTCGAGACGGCGACAGCCGGGGAACCTCCTCGATCCGGGCCACCGCCGGGAACCGGCTCGACCCGCGCGGTGTACGGGGTACGGTTGTCGTGGAGGGCCGTCCACATCGAAGACGCCGAACTGATCGCGCGCGCCCGCGCCGGCGACGTCGCGGCGTACGAGGCCATCGTGCGCCGCTATCAGGACGTGGCCGTCAGGACCGCGCACCTCATCTGCCCGGAGACCGACGCGGACGATGCCGTCCAGGAAGCGTTCATCAAGGCATTCGACGCACTCCCCCGCTTTCGCGAGGGGTCGCCGATCCGGCCGTGGCTGCTGCGCATCGTCGCGAACGAGGCGCGCAACCGTCGGCGATCCGCGGGTCGTCGACAGGGCCTCGCTCTGCGTGCCGCCGATGCCGCGCCGCAGCGGACCGCACCCGGTCCCGAGGCGATCGTGATGGCCGCCGAGGAGCGGTCGGAGCTGCTCGCCGCGCTCGCGACCCTCCGTGACGATGACCAGGAGGTGCTCGGCGCGAGGTTCCTGCTCGACCTGAGCGAGGCCGAGACCGCCGAGACGCTCGGCCTCCCGCGTGGGACCGTCAAGTCGCGGACCTCGCGCGCCCTCGGCCGGCTCCGCGAGGTGCTCGGCGCCGACGGAGGAGTCGACCGATGACCGATCGGCTGCTGACGTTGGACGACGACGGGATCGAAGCCGCCCTTCGGGCGCTCTCGGGCGAGATCGATTGGCCGACCGCGTCGCCGACGACGGCGGACGGCATGACGACCGCGCCCGATGTCGCGACCCGGGTCCGGGCTCGGCTGGCAACACGCGAGCCACGATCTCGCCGTGGATGGACGTTCGGGGGACGGCCACTCCGCCGTGGCCTCGTCCTGGCGCTGCTCGCGCTCCTCGGCCTGGCGATCGTCGCCGGCGCGGTCGGCCTGGGCCTGCCGGGTCTCCGGATCACGCTCGGCGAGCCGCCCGCATCGGTCCTTCCGTCCGTGAGCCCGACTGTCAGCCCGACGGCAAGCCGTGCCCCCGCGCCGACCCCGACCCTTCCGCCGATCACCGGGATGCGCCTGGCGCTGGGCCGACAAGTTGCGCTCGACCAGGTCGAGTCGGAGACCGGCGTCCCCGTCCGCCTGCCGAAAGACGAACGACTCGGACCACCCGACAGCGTCTGGATCGACCCGGCGAAGGGTGACCAGGTCGCCTATGTCTGGAAGGCGGGCACCGACCTGCCGCAGACCCTCGAACCGGGTGTCGGCCTGGTCCTGATGCGCTTCGATGGCCAGAACGAGGAGGGGTTCTACGACAAGGCGATCAACAGCGGCACGACGCTGGAGCGGGTGAAGGTCGGCGGCCACGACGGCTACTGGATCTCGGGTGACCCCCACTTCTTCTTCTACACGACGGCGGACGGCCGCTTCGTCGAGGATCCACGACGCTGGGTCGGTGATGCGCTGATCTGGACCGACGGCACCGCGACCTATCGGATCGAGAGTTCGCTCGGCCGCGATGCCACCATCGCGCTCGCGGAGTCGATCGAGTAGGCGGCTCCATATCTCAGCCGGTTCTCAGTTTTCCCTGAGAATGTCCGGGCTGACGACGCACGAGCGCGTCGCCATCCGGAGGCCCACTCGTGACCCGTACGCGCACCATCGCAATGACCCTCATCGCCGTCGCGGCGATCGCGGTCGGTGGCTACATCGCCTACGACCAGGTGTTACGCGGTGACGATGTCGCTTCGCTCGCACTGCCAAGCTCGGCTCCGTCCGCGGACACGGGTGCGACCGTACCGACGCTCGCACCAGCGGCCAGTGCGATCGCAGGTTCGTCGACGGCAGCCTCGACCGACGGCAGCGTCGTCGGGGAGTGGACGGTCGCCGCGGGCAGCGTCGCCGGGTACCGCGTCCGTGAGCAACTCGCCAACCTTCCGGCTGAGTCCGATGCGGTCGGCCGGACCGAGGATGTGAGTGGCTCGATCACGGTCGAGAAGAGCGGCGATGGCGCGAACCTGACAGCCGGCACCTTGACCGTCGACACGACGACGATCCAGTCCGACGAGTCGCGGCGGGACAACCGCCTGCGCAACGAAGGTCTGCAGACCGAGCAGTACCCGACCGCGACGTTCAAGGTCACCCAGCCGGTGGCAGTGACCGCGGCAGCGCTCGGGGGAACGGCAAGCGACGTCACGCTCGTCGGTGACCTGACGCTGCATGGAGTAACGAAGTCGGTGCAGATCCCCGCGCAGGCGCAGCTGTCCGACGGCAAGATCCAGGTCGCCGGGACCCTCACGTTCCCGTTGTCCGACTTCGGCATCACGCCACCGAACGTCGGCGGATTCATCCTGTCGATCTCCGACCAGGGCACGCTCGAGTTCCTCGTCTCGTTCGAGAAGGCCTGACCGGCGCCGTCTGGCGCCACCGGGGCGTCGCTACTTGGTGTAGACGCCGCCCGGATCGAGCTCCTCGCGGATCAGCCGCAGTTCCTCGACCGTCGGCTGCGGCGTCGCCGCGACATCATCGGTGACCTTGACCTCCCAGCCGATCGACGAGCGCACAGCCTCGAGTGTCGCGCCCGGGTGCAGTGACACGAGGCGCATCTCGCCGGTCTCGTCGAAGTCGTAGATGCCGAGGTCGGTCACGACGACCGACGGGCCACGCCCGAGCCAGCCGCCCTCACGACGGATGCGTTCCGCCTCCTCGGCGCCGCCGAGATTGCCGGGCGACGTCCGGAAGTCGATCGTGTCGACGAACGAACGCGCCGACTGCCGCATGATCACGAAGACCTGGCGCGCGTTGATGGCGATCTCGCATGCGCCACCGCTTCCGGGCAGGCGCGTCTTCGGGTGGTCGTAGGGACCGATGACTGTCGTGTTGATGTTGCCGAACCGGTCGATCTGGGCCGCACCGAGGAACCCGACATCGACCAGGCCGCCCTGCAAGTAGTAGCCGAACAGCTCGAGCATGCTGACGACCGCGGTCGATCCGGTGACGATGGTCGGGTCGCCGATGCTGAGCGGCAGGCGCTGCGGTCGGGCCCCGAATACGCCCGCCTCGTAGACGAGCTCGAGCGTCGGAGCCACGGTCCGCTGCGCGAGATTGACCGCGATGTTCGGCAGACCGACACCGACGAAGCAGACCCGCTGCCCCTCGAGGGCCCGCGCGGCGGCCACGATCATCATCTCGGACGCGCTGAACGAGGTTTCGTTCACGGGATGTCCTCGATCGAGGTGAACACGGTCTTCCCGAGGCGTCGGGCGACATCGACCATGCGGTCCGCCCCTTCGGACGCGCCGCCGATGCGCAGGACGGCGTCGCAGCGCGCCAGTACCCGTTCGGCGACCGGATGGAAGATCTCGTCGAACGGGTCGCCACCGGTGTCATCGCGCTCCGCCTGATCGATGAGCGGTAGGGCGAACCATTCGCCCATGACCGGCAGGTGGCCCCGCCGGTAGAGATCGAGGGCGACCCTTGTCATCGCGTCGACGTTCGCCGCTATCCGCTCGGGATCGCCACCCGTGCCCGAGCGGTATGGGCCGGCCACCAGGATCATCCGCGGCTCGGTCACAGGTACGACCCGTAATCGACCGACCCCGACGGTGCCGGCGCGCTCGGCCGGAGCGAGGCGATGCGCTCCGCGCCCAGCTTCTCGAGATACGCCGCACGGCCATCGAGGTCATAGACCCAGTCGCGGAGCCAGGCCTGGACCTGCTCCTCGTCGCGCGTGATCGGATCCCAGTCGAGGTAGAAGCGGTTGTCGCGGTCGTACGCGCCCTGCACGTACGAGGGATGCGCGCCCCACGGCTCGACGACGACGGCATCGACGATGAGCCCCGGGATGATGGTCCGGTTCGGATCGGCTCGGATCACGTCCTCATCGACCAGCTCCTCCACGACGACGACCACGCGCTCCGCCGCGAAGGCCACTTCCTTCTGGCAGCCGAGCAGCCCCCACGCCTGGGTATCGCCCGCTGCCGACGCCCGTTGGGCATGGACGATCGCGACGTCGGGCTTGAGCGGCGGGACCGCGTAGACGGTGCCGTCACCGTACGGCGACGTGATCGGCCGGATGAGCGGGTTCGCCGCCGGCATGTCCGTCTCGAAGTAGGACCGAAGCGGGAAGAACGGCAGGTTCATCGCCCCGGCCGTGTACCGCCCGACCATGCCGAAATGGCTGTATTCCTCGATGGCAAGCGGCTCGTCCGGGATGTCGCCCTCGATCCGCCGGCGGATCGCCCCGAGACCACCGACGCCAGGGTTGCCAAGCCAGCTGAACACGAGCTTCGACGCCACGCCGCCGGCGATCATCTGGTCGTAGATGAGGTCGGGCGTGAGCCGCGCGAGCGTCAGGTCGCGGCGACGCTGGCGGATGATCTCGTGGCCCGCCGCGAACCCGATGAGGTGGGTGAAGCCCTCGATCGCGACGGTGTCGCCATCCCGCACGACCTCGGCGATTGCGTCGCGCATCGACGCGACCTTCGACGTCATCCGGCGGCTTCGACTCCGGTCATCGCTCCGGCCTCGGTAGCCGCGTCAAGAAGCGCGTGATCATCGCCAGCGACGTCGGCCATGGCAGCCGCAAAGATCCGGAGCGCTGTCTTCATCTGATCCTCGGTGACGACCAGCGCCGGCGACATGCGTACGCTCGACACACCGCATTCGAGGACGAGGAGGCCGCGTTGGAAGCACGCCCACTGCACTTCCTCGGCGTGCTCCGGCGTGTCGAACTCGATTCCCAGCATCAGCCCCTTCCCGCGGACATCGCGAACGAGGCCGTCGTATCGGTCGGCTACCAGCCGCAACTCCGCCAGCGCCTGCTCGCCACGCGCGGCGGCGTTGTCGATGAGCCCACCCTCCAGCAGGTCGATCGTGACAAGCGACGCGGCGCACGCGACGGGATTGCCGCCGAACGTCGACCCGTGGCTTCCCCGGCCCCACGCCTCCATGAGCTCGGCACGGGCGATCATCGCGCCGAGCGGCATGCCGCTCGCGATGCCCT
>Ga0070659_100001457_pt1 | contig 17045 bp, 13 predicted proteins | sample KBSC23metaG_FD_64666 | JGI IMG/M metagenome (GOLD analysis project Ga0070659, IMG submission 64666) | Corn rhizosphere microbial communities from Kellogg Biological Station, Michigan, USA - KBS C2-3 metaG | ecosystem: Host-associated > Plants > Roots > Rhizosphere > Soil ... | reverse complement strand
GCGCATGGGGCCGGCCCCCGGTGGTGTAGGGCCGGCCCCGTTTGCGCACATCCGCAGAGGCTTCAGCGTCTGCGGTGTCTCCGGTGGCTGCTTCCGCGGCAGCCGCCGACCTTGAGCGCCTGATCGACCTGGCGGACCTTGCCGTTCTGGCCGATGTAGTCCACCTGTGCCTTCGCGCGTCTGCTGCTCTTCGAGCACAGGTTTCTCACCGCGCCGATCGAGGCCGTGCTCGGACCGCCCAGGAGCCTGAGCGTGAACGACCGGATCGGCACATCAGGCGCCGTCGCGAACGTCGTCCGCAACAACGCGTTGTTGACGATGCTGATCGTGCCGATCAGATCGAAATCGACCTGACCGCGCAACGCCACGAACAGGTCCGGAATCGCGTGCCCGTTCTTGACGAAGTACACCGTCCCCTTGAGTGGGTCTTTGAGCAACGGCGTCACCGCCACCGCCGAGCCCGCCTTCGCATGCGCGCACTTGCTGATGTCGGACTCGAACTCCGCGCGCGTGCACGCGTCCTGGATCGTGTTCAGGCGCGCGTTGATCGTCCTGGGCAACGTCACTCGCACGAATCTGAGATTCGCCTGATTGCGCTGCGGCATCGTCAGACGGGTCGTGAACGGCGAGGTCTGACCCGGCCGCGTGTGACCTCTGCCACCGACCCGCATCACCATCCGCGGCTTGAAGCCGAGGTGGGCGCACTCGAGCGCCTGGAACGGCGCCGAGACGTCGGCTCTCGTGCCCGCCGTCGAGGTGAGCGTCGCCGAGATCGTCTTGTCCGCGCAACTGGTCGGATTCAGCCAGAAGTCCGGCTTGTCGATTCTCACCCGCACGTCCCGCACATCGAGCGGAATGCCCTGCAGAATCGTCGGCAGTGGATCGCTGACGATTCCCACCGTCGCGTCGTGCTTGTCGACGAACACCGCAGCACGCACCGTCACCAAGCCGAGATCGAAAGGCCCGGCAACCGCCGGCACCACGATCGAGGCACCGAACGGCGCACCCTTATAGGGCCCCGTCATGTACGCCTTCCCATCCTGAATGAAGAACGGATTTGTCCCGGCGCCGGCGCCGACCGTCACGTTCCCGATCAGCGAACCAGCCGGACACGCATTCGCTCTCGCCTGCGCATCGCTGCACAGATCCACCTTGGCGATCCGAGCAGTCAGGCCTCTCGCCATGTGGACCGTCAACCCGCTGAGCTCTTGGTCCTCGTCATCACGCGTGAAGCGCATCAGGAACGGGGATGCGGTGCCCGCGATCGGACTCTGCGTGCGCGCGCTGAACCCAGGCGAGAACTCGGGCGGACAAGGTCTGCCCTTTGCGTTCTCGCTCAGCGTGAAGCTGCTGTCCGACGAGACCGTTCTACCGTTCCAGCCCGTCAGCTCCGCGTGCGTCGTGAACGTCCCACAAGTCCGCGGCATCGACAGGGCTGCCCGCGGACCGCTGTCGAACTCGACGTGGATGTTCGAGAACGGCAGCTGCGGGTTGTCATCGAACGTCGTCGAGATCTGCCCGGTGCTCGGGTCCATTACCGCGAGACCCGGCAGCTTGACCACCACACCTTTCGCGCTCGCCACGATGTACACCGCGATCAGCGAGTTGAACGGGTTGTCAAACGGCTTCGCCAGGAAGATGCGCCCGCTGACCGGCACGTCGAGCAGCGGCGTATCGATCGTGACGGTCCCCAGCTTTGAGTTATCCGGACACGTCGGCTCGGATCTGCTTCTCAGCGCGATCTCATCCGACGTACAAGCGCCGAGACCGTCCGCCGAGGACGGATTGACCCGCACGCCCTGCGGAAGGGTGACGGTGACCTTTCTGAGGTCCGACTGAGACGTCGGCACGTCCGGGTCGTCACTTTGCGGAATCGACAGGTCAACCGCAAAGCCGGACGGAGCGCCGGCCTTCGAGCCCGTCAAAGGCTGCGCGACCAATGCCGGATCGAAAGGCACCTCTCCGCATCGATCGATCCCGAGCGGCGCGCCCCAATCGGTGGACGGCAAGGGGTAGCCGGGCGGCGAGTGCGAGGCAACGGTCGCCGACCTAAAGTCGCCTGGGTGCTGCCAGGAGTCGATCCGCGCCGTCGTTTTCACGTCTCCCGCAACGCTGCACGAGGTCGGGTTACGGAAGAACGCCGTGCGCTCGACACCGGCCGGACAGGTCGGGCCACCGGCGGACGGATACGTCTGCCCCGGGCAGCCGCGCTCGCCATCGTGGCTCGAGTCCGCGGGTACCCCCCACAAACTCACGGTGTTACCGACGATCGCCAGCCCCTCCGGCACGTTCGAGGCCGTCACGCCAAGCCCATAGTCCCCGCCGGTACGCACGTGCGCGTCGAGCACCACGATGCTGCCGTTGACGTTGAACGCGAAGCGTGCAGGCACACCTGGAGGAGGGACCATGTTGTACACGGGCACCGACGCGAGCACTCCTCTGCTGTGCCGCACGTCGACGATCCCGATCTGAGAGCTCGGTGGGCACAACGGGGCGGGGAGGAACTCGCCGTTCGCGAGCTGCGCCTGCGTGCATTGACTCAACCCCGTAGGGTCGCCTACGAGCCCCGGCGGAAGCTCAACCGAGACGTCCTTCACGTCCTCGACCGGCCATACGTCAGGCACCAGACGATTGGGCTCGGAGTGCGTGTTGAAGTCGATCGCAGTCATCAGTTCGTCAGGGTGGCCGCCCGCCAGCGTGTACGGGACCCCGTTCTTCAAGGCCCCGACGTCGAACGCGTCGAACCCGAAGGCAGGCGCTGCCGCAGTTACGGTGACCGGATCAGCCGTCTCAACTGGCTGCGGCGCACCGCCTCCTTGGAGGTCGAATCTCGTCGTGAGGACGTCGGACGTGCTCGATCCGAGGTCCACCGTGATCACAACGCTGGCGAATGCGAGCGGCGGCATCGACGGCGTCCCGGTGCAGACGAACGTTTCGGTCGCGCCGGATACGGTCGGGCAGTCGAACCCGCCAACCGCAGCGAAGTCGCTCGTGTCAGCGCTCACCCCCGCCACCCCCGCTGGGAGGCTCACCGTGAGGTTGACCGGACTGCCGTCAGTCGGCTCATCGCCAGTGTTCGTGATCTGCACGTGGTAGTTGAGCTGACCTCCAGGCTGCACTGTGCTGTTCGAGAGCGATGCGATGCGCCACGCCACGGTCGCGGAGGCGCGCCCGGACGAGCACAGGACCAACACGGCCGCCAGCGTCACGCCGATGAGCATCTGCAGACGCCGGAACCCGACGTATCGGACGGCTGTCATCGCCCTCTCCTCCCGTCTCGGACGACTGTTCGCCGCGCTCTTCGGTGCGGTCTGCGCCGCACGCATCTCCGCTTGCCTCTCACTTTCCGCAGCACGGCTCTGCGCCCGCATCTGCGATGCCTTCTCAACCTTGCCGCCGAGTTGCCGGCACCTCGCAGCTCCGGCTGCGCGAACGCACCAGCCGACGGCGGCGGCGAGATCTGTCCCCGGCAGGCCTCGCCTGCGCAGGACGAAGGCGGTGGAGCAGGCTCTGGGAAGCCGCCTCCGACACGCACGTCGTAGAGGTCGTAGCTGCTGTCAACGTCCCACCCCACGAGACGCTCGCGCGTGACGATGAAGGCGTCGTCACCGCTCGCGGTCGCGTCGATGAAGTAGGACGGGGCTGTGCTCCTGCCGCTTGAGAGTAGGTGCACGGACCCACTCATAGCGTCGTACTCGTAGGCGTCGGGTCTGCCGTTGGTGTCCTCAGGCTCGAGCGCCTCCGCAGTATTGAAGAAGGCGCGATGGCCGTCGTCAGAGATCGCCTGCGCCGAGTCGGATGTGCTGGCGGACGTCGCAGCGTTCTCACGCACGTCAATCAGCGCATCCGCGGTTGCGGGTCTGCCGCTCGGGTTGCACGAGACGCAGGCCAGTCTGCCGCTGTCTGCGCTGTAGAGATACAGCTCAGCGTGATCGGCGTGATCGTAGCCCGTGAAGCCGCCACGACCTCTGAAGCCGGCGTCGGTGGTGGTCATGAACAGCAGATGTCGCCCGTCCGGCGTGACGCGAGATGTCTTGGGCGTGCCCAAGAACCATGAGGTGCGCGGCCCGTTGCTCCGAGCCTCGATGAGGTCGCGCAGGGTCCCGATGAATCTGAGGTCGCCGTCGTGCCAGACGTAGAGCCCCATGATGTCGGCAGGGGGCTCCCCCGCAACCAGCTGTCCGTCGCATACGAAGTAGACGTAGCGGCCATCGGCGCTGGCGTCGACGACCGTCTCCACGAAGCCGTCGTTCCCTGAGTCGCCCGCCGAGATGAGGGTCAACCGTTCTCCTGCGGGTGCGTTGCGGTCGTACATGTAGAGGTCGGGGAGCGAGTCGCCATCGGATGCGACCAAGCCGTCGCTCGTGATGAAGAACGCACGCGTCCCATCCGCCGAAGCGGTCCACAACTGCCCGTTCTGCGCGATCTCCTCGGTCCGCACTCCGTCCTCGCGCAGGTAGAGCGCACCGGAGTCGGCGTCGGCCGGAACCTGAAAGAGGATCCGTCGCCCGTCGGCCGACACCATTCGCTTCGAGTACTGTCTTCCTGTCGCGCTGATGCCTGTCTGCGAGCTCGGGGCAGACACACATGCGGGCCCCCCGGCGTCATCGCACGACGTGGCCGGCGCATCCGGGATTCGGCCTACGAGCCGCACCTCGCCGTCCGCGTTCTCATACAACTGCGCCGGACAGCCAGCCCCGGCCACTACGCAGGCGAAGCCCTGATACGGCGGAGAGTTGGGCGTCAGGCTCAGCGGAGACTCGAACACCACGTGGGTGAGGTCAGTGGACGCCCCTGCATAGGAAGGCTCGATGTCTCTCACGAAGAATCCGTGGAGGAACTCGAACCACGCATCCGGAATCGGATTGATTGAATCGGTCAGCAGCTGGGCCGCCTTGGCTCCGCCGCTCAACCCAGTGATCCGATAGAGCTTCGAGACCTCGGCGACGTTCGGCGCATCGGTCAATGGCCGCCACGTCTTGTAGATCCCTACCGAGAGGTCGGGCGCGAAGCCGTCCACGTAGGTCGAGGCGTTGCTGTTCGCGGTGTCGACTGTCGTGGGCCGGGAGAGTGGGTTGATGCCGTGCGTGGTCCAGCCGTTCGTTCCCGGCTGCCCGGTGCGTCGGCTCAGGTACTCGAAGTCGAACGCGGATCCGGACACGTCGCCGAAGCCGCCCAGGGCGCTGAAGGTCACGCCGTTCCCGTCTGGAGCGACGTGGGTCTTGTCCGTTTGTGGGATCACCTCGACGCCGTTCTTGGCCGGCGGCGAAACCAGCTCATATCCTCGCCCATCGGGCAGTGCGACAACTGCGCCTGCGGCGACTGCAACAACAGCCCCCAAGCTGGACGCGAGCACAGCCACGAGTACTCCAATCCGGGCTCCGAAAGATGCCACCGTACCCACTCTCCTTGTTCCCATCCTTCAGTAAACTGTTTTCTAGTGCCTTTTGCGAGAAGGAGCAACCGGCAAGTCCGTCAGAGGACGCGATGAGGTAATCGGGCAGACACCAGACCGGCCCAATTGGCCAGCTTTTGACCCCTGGCGCCACCTCCGGTCATCGCACAGACCTAAGGATTTGCCTGTTTGTGGTCTATTGCTACTGTGCCTCTCCCAGACGGGAGCTGATCCTGGGCCATGGCTAGCCCTAACGATCTGTGGCTCTCGCCTCGTTTGACCAAAGGGGGTAGTTACTACTGGCAACCGTGTCGAGGCCAGAACCTGGCCCTGCGCGTCGCGTTGAGCTTGCCACGCCGCGAATGGCGCGCCACATTCTTATGCGTCGGAACGTTCCGCCGCCAACGAGAAAGGCGTTTAATTCTCCATGCGCATCAATCCAAAGCTCGGACTGGTCGCACTGGCCGCAGCACTGCTGCTTGCCACCGTCGTCAGTACCGCCTCAGCCAGGAACCTCTCCGTCAGCAACCAGCAAGTAAGAGTGACCTGGAGGAGCCTCGAATTCGCGTCGTCACTCGTAACCATCAGGTGTCCAGTCACGCTCGAAGGCTCATTCCACTCAAGGACGATCGCCAAGAATGCCGGGTCACTAATTGGTGCGGTCACTAGGGTAGCGATAAAGAACGAAAGCTGCACCAACGGGACAGCGAGGGTTGTAAACCTCCCGTGGCACATTACCTACGAGGGTTTCAACGGCGTCCTACCAAACATAACTGGTATAAATCTTTTACTCAATAGATTCCGCTTCAGACTCACAGTACCTGGATTCTGCACCGAAGGAGAATACGGTACGGCAACGGATAACATAACCGGTGTAGCGACCCGCGAAGCTGGCGGTGCGATTACCGGACTCGAACCCGTTGAAGGTAGGAACACCGCAACCCTCGTAGCTTCCAGGGAATTCTGCCCAGCAACCGGTAGGTTGAGAGGCAGGGGCGAAGTAATGCTACTAGGCACGACGACAAGGATCACCGTTACCCTAATATAGGCTGCCGCTGATCTAGTTTGGCTCGCAGGGGTCGCACATGACGTGCGACCCCTGCGTCGTTCAGTCTGGCTAAAGGACTATTGGTTACTCAGTCGGCGCTCGCCACTGCCTCAAGATGCGAGCCGCCGCCGCGGCAACACGCGCCCGAACCGCAGGCGAACGACGGGCGGCGGCGCTCACAGCGTCGCGAACCAACGGGAACGACCCCGGGCCTGTCATCAGCAGCAGATCCGCGCCCGCCATCAGGGAGCGCACGGCTGTCGCGCCGACGTCGTGGCCGGTCGTTGCCAGCGCAGCCTCAGCCTCAAGCGAATCGGTCATCGTGACCCCATGGAAGCCGAGCGTCCCGCGCAGCAGTTCGCTTGCAATCGCCTGGGACTGTGAGGCGATCCGGTTCGGGTCGAGCGCTGGGTAGCTGGCGTGGCCGAGCATCACGAGCGGTCCTCCTGCAGCGATCGCCGCCCTGAAGGGCGCGAGGTCTGCGGTGAGCTGAGCCCGGGTGCGGTCGATCGGCGCCGGCGCGTCATCCGTGTTGGTCCTCGCGCCGCCCAACCCTGGGAAGTGCTTGACGACCGGCAGGACCCCGGCGTGGAGGTAGGCGCGCACTGCCGCACGCGTGGATGCAGCCACGGCCGGCGCGCCGCCCGGGTAGGCGCGACTCGCCATCACCGATTCCTCCCGACCGCCCGCCACATCGGCGACCGGGCCGAGCACCACGTTCACGCCCACACGGCGCAGCGCATGCGCCGTTGCAGCGGCGGCGGCCCGAGCGGCCGCCGGCGTCCGCTGCCCCGCCTGCCCTACACCAGACGGCGCGAAGCGCAGCGTGCGGATCTCCCCGCCCTCCTGGTCGAGGCAGATGATCGGCGGCGGCATCCCGCCGGCACGGCTCGCATGCCGCAGCTGCGCCGTCAGCGCCCGCACCGAGGCCGCCGACGGCGCATTGCCACCGAACAGGATCACGCCTGCCGCGCGACCGTCGTGCAACGCGTCGAGCACATACCGAGGTGCCCGCGTCCCGGAGAACGCGACGATAAGCAGCTCTCCCACCTGCCGCTGCAACGGCATCCGCGCCACATCGGCGCGCGCCTGCGCGAGCGTGCTCGGAGCAGCGGCGCCGGGTCCACGCGCCGGTGCGGACCCGTTCGGCGAGTCGCCACCCGCTCCCACCACCGCCCCGGCGATCAGCGCCGCGACAGCCAACGCGAGCACCACGGCACGGCGGCGGCGCACCGCAACACGAGAGGAGCGCAAGCCGGCCGGCATCGCCGCGCAGCATCGCACGCTCCTCAACCCTCGCGCCCGCCCGCCGATCACCAGACCGATATGCCCCGCCGCCTGTTGATGACCGCGTTCGGCTGGAACGACCCGGGCGGCGGGACCACCGTGCCGCGCCTGGCCGCGAAGGAGCTCGCGCGCCGCGGCTGGGAGGTGACCGTCTTCCACGCGGCGGTGAAGCCAGCCGTCGGCCAGCCCGCCTACCACGTCGCCGAGTGGGAGGACGGCGGCGTCCGCCTCGTCGGCGTGCACAACCGCGCGCACGGCCTGTGGGATCGCGAGCGCCCGCTGCGCGAGCTCGACGACCCGCCGATCACGGCCGCCTTCGCCGCCGAGCTGGACCGCGTCGCGCCCGACGCCGTCCACTTCCACAACCTCCACAACCTCGGCGCCGCGTTGATCGACCAGACGGCCGCGCGTGGGATCCCGAGCTGGTTCACCACGCACAACTACTGGCTGGTCTGCCCGCGCGCGTACCTGATGACCGGCGACGGCACGATCTGCGCCGGTCCGGGCGACGGCCGCCGCTGCGCGACGTGCACCGGCGGCGTGGCACCCGAAGCGTACGCCCGCCGGCTCGCCGAGATCCGCGCACGCGTCTCGCGTGGCGTCACCGGCGTACTGGCGGTCTCGGAGGCGGTGCGGCGCACGCTGATCGGGGCCGGCTACGCCGCCGAGATGATCGACGTCGTACGCCAAGGCATGCCCCACGACACGCACATCTGGGAGCGCCTGGGCCGGGACCGCGCGCCAGGTCGCGCCGCCGGCCCCGGCGGCCCGCTCACGGTCGCGTTCCTCGGCTCCGCCTATCCGCACAAGGGGCCGCAGCTGCTGATCGAGGCGGCGCAGCGCGTGCGCGCGCCGATCCGCGTGCTGATCCACGGCGAGGTGCCCGACGTCTTCGCCCCCACCCTGCGCGCGCTGGACGCGCGCGGGATCTGCGAGCTGCGCGGGACGTTCGCGACCGGCGAGCTGGAGCAGGTCCTCGCCGGCGTCGACGTCGCAGTCCTGCCGTCGATGTGGTGGGACTGCGCGCCGCTCGCCGCCGCCGAGTGCCTTGCCGCGCGCGTGCCGCTTGTCGTGCCGCGCCTCGGCGGCCTCACGGAGGCGGTGCGCGACGGCGTCGACGGGCTGATCGTCGACCCGCTCTCAGCCGATGCGCTGGCGGCGGCGCTCGAGCGCCTCGCCTCCGAAGACGGACTGCTCGAGCGCTTGCAGCAGGGGGTCGAGCCACCGCACCCGTTCAGAACCTACGTCGATGAGCTCGAGGCGTACTACGCCGGCGAGCGACCGGCACGAACAGCACCCGAACGAGGGTCGTCAGAGCTCGCCGTCCTCACGGAAGGCGCAGTCCCAGCGATCGACGGCGCCCGCGTGCAGCGGCTCGGCACCTCCGACCCGCCGCTCCCCCACGCCGCCGATGTGGAGATCCGCACCGCCTGGCCGCCCGCGACGCGCGCCGCCAGCAGCGGGCGGCTCGTGATCGTGCAGCCGGACGGTGCGCCGTCCGCCGCGACCCTGCCGCCACACGACGAGTTGTGGAGCGGCTTCCCGGCGGACGCGGCGGAGCGCCTGCGCGCCCTGGCCGCGCGCCCGCTGCACAGCGCCGACCCGGCGAACGCCGAGCCGTGGCCGCTCGACGAGCAGGTCGCCCTGCGCGTGCTCGCGACGCCGGCGTGGCGCGGCGCCGACCGGCTCGCGATCCTGCTCGCACAATGGTGCGCGGCGACGATGCCGGCGACGAGTGCCTGCCTCTACCTGCTGGCCGATCCGGCCGTCGACGGCGATCCGCCGGCGATCGAGCAGCGCGTGCTGGCGGCATGCGAGGCGAGCGGCGCCGACCTCGACGCGGCCGCCGACGTGACGGTCCTGCTGGAGCCCGTGACGGCGGAGCGCGACGCGCGCCTGCACGCGGCGATGCACGCCTACGTCCCACTCCACGCGGCCTGCTCCGGGCACGAGCGCATCGCCCGCGCAACCGGTAGCGCGGTGCTCCCGCTCGACGGCCATGCACTTGCGGACGCGGTCGCGCACATCGCGTCAACCGCACCGGCGCCGGCCTGACCAGCCGCGCGCCCCGGCCGGGAAGGGATGACCGGGGCGCCTGGCGGGTGCTGGGATGTGAACCCGCGCCGATCCTCTCCGCGCCGTCGGACGGCACGCGGTTTGCATCAGCCCACCGTCGAGTCTGCACCAACCGTGCGGAAAGCGGGGTTGCGCGGCAACACGCGTCATAGCGTGGCGTGCCGTGAATCGGCCAGCCCGCATCGGACGTCCCCTCCCGGGCGCACGCCGCGCTCAATCGTCGCCGGATAAGTGGACCGGCTGGATACTCGCGCCAGACGGCCACGGAGCAGACTGGTGGCGCGTCTTTCGCGCGCGCGAAGAAGATCAGCACACCATCTGGCGCGAGATTGCTCGCGCCATTCGACGAGCGCCGGTGACCACTATGCGCGACCGCGGGCGCCACGGGACCGTTTGCGGGGTCGCCGTCACGATCACGTTGAACTTGCGAACGGCTGGTGTCATGACCGCGTGGCACTATGGTCCGGCGAGTTCCGCTCCGCGTCTTGTGACCGCCTATCCCATCATCTGAGTCCACCGTGCCCTCCGCAAGAGCCATCTCCGCATTCGATCTCGTCGAGCTGATCGAGCCGATCGACGGCGCACCGGCAGGTGCACGCGGAGCGGTCGTGGAGCTGACCGAAGCAGCGGCGATGGTGGAGGTCACGGCTCCGGACCTCGAAGCGGCAGACCGGATCGTGTTCGTGCCGCTCTCCTCGCTGCGTCGCGTCGCCTGAACCGCGCTCAAGCCTCGCCCGGTAGCGGCCGATCCACTCGGTGGTGGAGCCGCTCGTCAGCTGCGTGATCTGCGCGTACGACTACGGCGCGTACGTCGACGCGGCGGTGCGCTCGGCGCTGGAGCAGGAAGGCTTGCCCGGCGGGCAGGAGGCGCTCGAGGTGATCGTCGTCGACGACGGCTCGACGGATGCGACGCCGGCGATTCTCGCCTCCTTCGGCGAGCGGATCACGGTCTTCACGCAGGAGAACGAAGGGCCGGCCGTCGCGACGAACCGCGCGATCGCGCAGGCCCGCGGCCGCTACGTCTCGCTGCTCGACGCCGACGACCTCTGGCTCCCCGACAAGCTGGCGCGTCAGTTGGCGATCCTCGCAGCGAACCCGCGCGTCGGCCTCGTGCACGGCGACCTGGAGGTGATCGACGGCGACGGCCGCCGCACGCGCCCGTCGAAGTTCGACTGGTACGGCGAGCTGCCGATCGTCGGCCGCGCGCTCGGCCGTCTGCTGTCGCAGAACGAAGCGACGACCTCCTCGATCACGCTGCGCACTGACCTCGCCAAGGCGATCCCGCCGGCGCCGGCGTGGGCCTGGTGCCGCGACTGGTGGCTCGCCGCACATGTCGCCGCCACGCACGAGATCGACGCGCTCCGCGAGCCGGTCGCGCAGTACCGCATCCACGGCGACAACATCAGCGCGCAGGACGTCCACTCCGAGCGCATGGTCCGCCTGTGGGAGCGCGACCTGAGAGTCCGCCGCCACTTCCTCCGCGAGCTCGAGCTCACGAACGCGACGCTCGACGAGCTGGCGCTCGCCTGGGCGCGCTTCGCCGGCTTTCTCGCGAAGGTCGCGGAGGTGCGCGGGGTCCCGCAGACGCAGGTCATGCCGGTCACCGACGAGGATCGCGCCGCCGCCGGCGAGTTGCGCGCGCGGGCCCAGGAGCTGCTCGACGCCGACCCGCTCACGTGCGGTCGCCTCGCCGCAAAGGCGATGGCGGCCGACCCGTTCGCGCCCTCCAGCGGGCGGCTGTTCGAGACCGCGCGCGGACGTCGCGGCTCCGACCGCGTGCCGACCGGCGGCGAGCGCACGCGCGCGTTCGCGGAGCTGACTGCCGCGGTGCGAGCGGAGGACCCGGCGGTGCGCCGCCGCCACGCGGCCCGCGCCCTCGTGCTGGATCCGAGAGACGACCACGCGCGTGCGTTGACTGAGCCTGACACGCGCCTGGCTCCTCCCACGCGCCCCGACGCCGAGCAGCGCGAGCGCTTCCACGGGGTGGGCGGGATGGGTCGCGCGCTCGACGGCGCCCGGTCATTTGTCGCCGTCGCGGATGCCGGCGAGCTCACCACGCGGCCGGAGCTGCTGCGCGCGTGGGCGGCGGCGTTCGAGCCGGGCGAGGACGCGACGCTCGCGATCGCGACCGTAGAGCAGGACCTCGAAGCCGTCCACGCCCGGCTCGCGGAGGCGCTCGCAGCAGCCGGCCTCGCCGCGGACACCGAGCACGACCTCGCGCTCGTCTACGCACCGCCCGGCACCCCGACCGAGATCGCGCTCGCGCGCGAGGCGCACGCAGTGCTCGCCGACCGTCCCACCGAGCGCGCGCTCGCCGGCCATCCGCGCGTCGGCGCCGGGAACCCGTCGCTGCTGCGGACGCTCGCCGAGCGGCGCTGGTCGCACGACGATTTCGGCGCGCCGCTGGCGATCTCGATCCAGATCTGCCCGCAGCGCTGGGACGGCGCCGAGCGCTGGGGCGATACGCACTTCGCGCGCGCGCTCGCCGAGGAGCTTGAGCGCCGCGGCCACGCCGCCCGCATCGAGGTGCTCGCCGAGTGGGACGCGCCCGAGCGCCCACCGGCCGACGTGACGATCCACTTGCGCGGGCTGTGGCCGTACGTGCCGCATCCGGACGAGCTCAACGTGCTGTGGAACATCAGCCATCCGGACCTCGTCACCGCCGCCGAGTGCGACGCGTTCGACCTCGTCCTCACCCCCTCCGCGCGCCACGCGCAGCGGCTCCAGCGTGTGACGAGCACGCCCGTGCACGTGCTGGAGCAAGCAACCGACCCGACCGTCTTCTTCCCGGAGGCCGACCCTGCGCACGCGCGCGAGCTCGTGTTCGTCGGCAACTCGCGCGGGATCTTCCGGCCGATCGTGCGCGACCTGCTCGAGGGCAACGGGGCGGCCGGCCGCGACCTCGCCGTGTGGGGCCAGGGCTGGGGCGGCATGCTGCCCGACGGCGTGCTCGCCGGCCAGCACCTGCGCAACGACGGGGTACGGCGCGCCTACAGCTCCGCCGCGCTCGTCCTCAACGACCATTGGGACGACATGCGCGAGCAGGGCATTGTGTCCAACCGCGTCTTCGACGCGCTCGCCTGCGAGGCGCTCGTCGTCTCAGACCACCTGCCGGAGATCGTGGAGCGCTTCGGCGACGCTGTCGTCACCTACCGCACGCCGCAGGATCTGCACGCGCAGCTGGACGCGCTGCTGGCCGACCCGGAGCAGCGAGCCGAGCGCGCCGCCCGCGGACGCGCGCTGGTGCTCGCCGAGCACACCTTCCGCCATCGCGTGGACGCGCTGCTGGCCGCGCTCAAGACCACGGCCGGCCGGCCGATCCTCTGCACATGAGCATCACGACGGACGCCGGCCTCGCCGCCGGCTGGCGCGAGCAGGCGCTCGCCGCGCTGGAGGACGGCCGCACCGCCGAGGCACGCGAGTGGCTGCGCCAGGCGGTCGCCGAGACGACCGAGCTCGAATGGCTCAACGACCTGGCTGTGCTCACGCATCAGCTCGGCAGATCCGACGAGGCGGAGACGCTGCTGCGCGCCGCGCTCGCGATCGACCCCGAGCGCGCCGACGCCGCCGACAACCTCGCCGCGCTGAGCGAGGCCGCCGGCCAGCTCGCCGATGGGCAGGCCCGCGCCGACGCGCGCTGGCGCCGCTCCCAGACGCTCGGCGGCCCTGACCCCGGCATGTACGAGCGGGCGTTCCCCGGCATGCCGCGCCCGGACATCATCAGCGAGCACACCTCGCGCTACGCCTACGCGCTGTCGCTGATCGGCGGCAAGCACGTGCTCGACCTCGGCTGCGGGACCGGCTATGGCTCGGAGATGCTGTCGTGGTCGGCCGCCTCGGTGCGCGGCTTCGACCTGTGGGAGCCCGGCGCCGACGAGCATCCGCGCTGGCCGGGGGTCGCGGCGTTGAACTACGGCCACGACCTCTGCAAGCACCCGCTGCCGCCGGCGGACGTCGCCGTCATGTTCGAGGTCATCGAGCACCTGCCCGACGCGCCACGCGCTCTGGCGATCGCGTTCGGTGCGGTCGGCGAGATCGTCGGCTCGTTCCCGAACCCCGTCTACCACGGCTCGTGGATGAACCAGTACCACGTCAACGACTGGACGCTGGAGCAGTTCGAGCAGGAGCTCGACGGCGCAGCGCGCGCGTCCGGCCGCTTCGCCGGCGTGGAGCTGACGCATCACCACCAGGCCGTGAGAAGCCCGCTGCTGCAGCCGGGCCGCGACCCCGAGTCGTCCTACTGGGTCGTGCACGCGCGCGGGATCGCGCGATGAGCAACCCGACCGCGATCCCGCTCGAGGACCCGGCCGTCGTCACGGTCGAGAACAGCGTCCCCCGCGCGGTCAGCGTCGGGCCCGAGACGCCGCTGCGCGACTACTGGGCCGCGCGCGCCCACCAGCACACGCAGGACCGCTACCTCGGCATCAAGATGTCGAAGTTCCCCGAGGACCTGCGCGTCTACGAGCACCTGATGTGGGTCGCCGCGCCCGACACGATCGTCGAGCTCGGCGCGCAGTCGGGCGCCTCCACGCTGTGGCTGCGCGACCGCTTGCGCACGCTCTACGCGTATGGCGCGCTGGCGGCGCCGCCGCAGGTGATCGCGGTCGACGTAGACCTGGACGCCGCCCGCTACAACGTCGGCGTCCGCGATCCGCAGTGGACCGATTCGATCGCGTTCGTGGAGGGCGACGTGCAGGACCCGGCGGTCCGCGCCGAGGTCGGGACGCACCTCCGCCCCGGCGCAGTCTGCATGGTGATCGAGGACTCCGCGCACGTGTACGCGACGACGAGGGCGGCGCTGGAGCTCTACAGCGACCTGATCGCGCCCGGCGGCTTCTTCGTCGTCGAGGATGGCTGCGTCGACGTGCCGTGGATGCGCATCAAGGACGACTGGCCCGACGGCGTGCTGCCTGCGCTGAACGAGTGGCTCGCGACGCCGCAGGGCTCCGCCTTCCGTGTGCGCCGCGAGCTCGAGGTCTACGGCGTCAGCTGCCACCCGTCCGGCTTCCTGCAGCGGGTCGGTTCGTAGTCCAGACGCGCCGCGCGGCCGGCTCCTCCCGCGCGATCTCGCGGAGGCTGCGCCACGCGCGCGCGGCGAGCATCGCCAGCATGCCGAGCGCGAGCGCCACGCCGGCGACGTCGAGCGCCGTGAGGCCGGTGTCGAGCAGGTGGAAGCGCGTGTTGAGTCCAAGCGCAAGGGCGGTGTTGATCGCGATCAGCAGCACGCGCACCTCCGTCGGACCGATCTTTCCGTAGCCGATCGAGAAGCGCCCGAGCGCCTGGCTCTCGAGGTAGACGTTGATCGAGAGGATGAGGTAGGCCACGCCGAGCAGCATCCCGACCGACAGCAGCATGTACGGCGAGAGGCCGAGCCCGACCGCGATCGCGACGGTCGCACCGGCGTCGACGAGGTGGTCGAGGTAGTAGCCGTAGCGCGGGCGCTGGATGTCGCGCACGCGCGCGAGCGTGCCGTCGAGCGAGTCGCCGAGCCAGTGCACGGCGAGCAGGCCGCTGGCGACCCACAGCCAGACGCTGCTGTGGTTGGAGAGGGCGTAAGCGGCGGCGATCGCAATCGCGGCCGCGATCCCGAGCAGCGTCAGGTCGTCGGGCAGGACCCAGCGCGGGAGGCGTTTGGCGATCGCCTGCAACGCGCGCTTCTCCGGCTTGGCGAGCAGGAAGCTCGGCGTGCGCTCGGCGTGCACGCCGTGTGTTGTTGACCTGCGGTCGATAGTGTCCATGGCGCTATTTACCCTCGGTCAGCAAGAGCGTTACACTGCGCTCCCAGATGCCGCGGCGCCCCTTCACCCGCCTGCCCGTCGAGGAGCGCCGTCGCCAGCTGCTGGAGCTGGGCGCCGAGTTGTTCGCGCGCCACTCCTATGACGAGATCTCGATGGCGCGCGTCGCGCGCGAGGCGAAGATCTCGAAGCCGCTGCTCTACCACTACTTCCCGCGCAAGCAGGACTTCTTCGTCGCGACACTTGCCCAGGCGGCCGAGCAGGTACGGGTGTTGACCGAGCCGCCGCCCGACGTGCCTCCGGCAGAGGCGCTGGCGGCAAGCCTCGACGCGTTCCTCGCCTGGGTCGAGGAGCACGCGCTGGCCTACCGCAAGCTGCTCGAGAGCGCCGGCAGCGTGCCGGAGGTGCGCGTGCTGGTGGACGGCGTGCGGGAGCGAACCGCGCAGCGGATCCTCGACGGGCTCGGCGTCGCCTACCCCCCGCCGCCGCGCCTGCGCGCCGCCGCCCACGCGTGGCTGTGGTTCCTCGACGGTGCCCTGCACGACTGGCTCGCCCACCGCGACCTGACGCGGACCGAGCTGCGCGACTTCCTGCTGGGCGCGCTCGCCGGGGCGCTGCAGGTTGCCGGCGAGGAAGCGCTGCTCAGAGTCTGATGCAGATTTCTGCATGCGCAGTATGCTTCTCTGCATGCGCACGACCCTCAACCTCGACGACCACCTCCTGAAGGAGGCGAAGCGCCTCGCCGCCGAGCGCGGGACGACGCTCACCGCCGTGATGGAGGATGCGCTGCGCATCGTCGTGCGGCGGACGAGCGAGCCGACACCGCGCAGACGCGTGAGACTGCCGACGACGGGCGTGCCGGGTGAGGGGTTCATGCCCGGCGTCGACATCAGCGACAACGCCGCGCTGCGCGACCTCATGGACGAGGGTTTGCCGCTGCACAAGCGGCGATGATCGTCTGCGACGTCAACGTGCTCGTGTACGCGTTCCGGCGTGAGGCCGAGGACCACGCGCGGTACGCCACATGGCTGCGGGAGACGATCGAGTCCGACGAGGCCTACGGCGTCAGCGAGCTGGTGCTGAGCAGATTCCTCCGCATCGTCACGCATCCGCGAGTCATGCGCAGACCCGCGCCCGCCGCGTCGGCGTTCGCGTTCGCCAACACGGTGCGAGAGCAGCCGAACGCCATGTCGCTCTCCCCAGGGCCGCGAAACTGGGGCATCTTTGAGCGCCTCTGCCGGGACGCTCGCGCCACCGGCAACCTCGTGCCCGACGCCTACCTCGCGGCGCTCGCGATCGAGCACGGGGCCGAGCTGATCACGACGGACCGCGATTTCGCTCGCTTCGACGGGCTGCGCTGGCGTCACCCGCTGCCAGCCTGAGCGCGCATGGGGCCGGCCCCCGGTGGTGTAGGGCCGGCCCCGTTTGCGCACATCCGCAGAGGCTTCAGCGTCTGCGGTGTCTCCGGTGGCTGCTTCCGCGGCAGCCGCCGACCTTGAGCGCC
>Ga0070659_100001455_pt1 | contig 17048 bp, 15 predicted proteins | sample KBSC23metaG_FD_64666 | JGI IMG/M metagenome (GOLD analysis project Ga0070659, IMG submission 64666) | Corn rhizosphere microbial communities from Kellogg Biological Station, Michigan, USA - KBS C2-3 metaG | ecosystem: Host-associated > Plants > Roots > Rhizosphere > Soil ... | reverse complement strand
CGAGCGCGAATCTGGTGTTCTCGGTCATCATTTCCGTTTCCTGCGCACGTTCCGTCCGGATGGAGCTCGGGCACGTAATGGACGATCACCCCCTCGGGGACGTCACGTGGCGCGCGGGGATCGTCGGGGCTGCAGGGGATCGTGACGTGGATCGGCTCGAGATGGGACATGCGCCCACCGTGGCAACCTCGATGTCACCGATCAAGACCAGGATGTGACGAAAGCACGCCGAGAGTGCGACGGAACGCCGAGTCCGTATTCAGCGCGGAAGGCCCGCCTAGCCCGGGAGCTGTCTAACGCCCTCAGAACCCCAACGCGAACTTGGCGTCCTCGGTCATCATCTCCGGGGACCAGGGCGGGTCGAAGACCATCTTCGGGTAGACCGCGTTGACGCCCTCGATGTCGCCGACGAACTCCTTCATCTGCTCGGAGACCTGGGGGCCGATCGGGCAGGCCGGGGTCGTCAGGGTGAAGGTCACGTAGACCTCGCTGTTGGGCTCGATCTCGACGTCGTAGACGAGGCCGAGGGAGACGAAGTCGAGGCCGAGCTCGGGATCGATGACCTCCTCGAGGGCCTCGTAGACCTCTTCCTCGGACACTTTGAGGGCTTCTTCCATGGCCTCAAGTTAGCGAACCGGCGTGCCCGACCCGGACGGCACCGTTGTCTAGGCTGGACGCGGTGATCTTCCTCGTCATCCTCTTCATCGTCGTCCCGATCGCGGAGCTCTACGTGATCATCCAGGTCGGCGAGCTGATCGGGGTCTGGCCGACGATCGGGCTGCTGCTCCTCGACAGCGTGCTCGGCGCCGCACTGCTGCGCTCGCAGGGACGGGCCGCCTGGCGGCGCTTCCAGGAGGCGCTGGCGAGCTCGCGAATGCCCGCCAAGGAGGTCTACGACGGTGCCGCGATCATCTTCGGCGGCGCACTGCTGATGACCCCTGGGTTCCTCAGCGACATCCTCGGGTTCTTCCTGCTGGTCCCGCCGACGCGAGCGTTGCTGCGCCGGTTCCTGCTCGGGCTCGCCCGCCGCTACGGGCCGGCCCGGTCGGTCTTCTTCATCTACGACCGGCGGCCGAGCTCATGGCGCCGCGAAACCGGTACACCGCCGCCGCGCGGCCCGCGCCCGTCCCCCGGCCCATCGCCGGGACGACGCCGCGACTACGACTTCGAGGGCAGCGCCCGCGAGGTCGACGTCGAAGGCCCCGAGCTCGAACGCGGACCGGAGCGCTGAGCCGTGCGGCTGATCTCGTTCATCGACGGCGAGCGCGGCTACTGCACGCTCGTCGACGGCGCCGAAGGCGGCGTGGTGTTGCGGCTCGGTGCCGGCGAGCCGCTCCGGGCGGAATCGCCCCAACCCGCCGAGGAGGGCCGCGCCGGCCTCGACTCCGACGCCGGGTCGGTCGAGGTCTCGTGGAGCCCGGCCGGGCCGATGCTCGAGTTCGGCCTGAACGGGTCGGGGCTCTCGATCTACCCGGTCGCCGCGAGCGGCTCCGATCCCGCGGGCTCTCTCTCGGGACCCGGCGTCGCCTGCGATCTGCCCGACGGCGGCTGGTCGGCGGCGCGGTCGGTCTGGGCGATCACCGCCAAGAGCCGGCTGATCGTCCTGGTCGCGCTCCGCCCCGAGGACTCGCGCGAGCACGGCGAAGAGGTCGTCGGAGCGGCGCGGATCATGCCCGGCGAGGATCCGCTCGCCTACGTCGAGCCACTGCTCTCGACCGAATACGACGAGGCCGGCGTCCACACGCGGGCGACGCTCGAGCTGTGGTCGGAGGACGATCCCCTCGCCGAGCGCGGCGCCGGCACGCGGATCGCCGGCGGTGCGACCTCGACCCCTTACGGCCGCCTCGAGGCGGCACGGTTCGCGTGGGCCATCCGTGGTACCGCCGCAGTCGGCGGCTACGAGATCCTCACGCCCTGAGTCGATCATCTGGTTTCGGCAGAATCCGCGCCCGTGCCGATCCGCGCCGTCATCTCCGACTTCGGCGGCGTACTCACCTCGCCACTGATGGGCGCGTTCGCCCGCTTCCAGGAGGACACCGGAGTCACCCTCGATCAGCTCGGGACGGCGATGAGCGCCGGCGCCGGCCGGCTCGATGGCCGCAACCCGCTGTTCGAGCTCGAGTGCGGCCGGATCAGCGAGGAGCACTTCCTCGACATCCTCCGCGACGGGCTCGAGCCGCTGATGGGCGAGCGGCCGGCCCTGCACCGCTTCAAGGAGACCTATTTCGACGGCCTCCATCCGAACGGTGAGATGATCGCGCTGATGGCGGAGCTGTCGGGACGCGGCTACCGGATGGCGATCCTGACCAACAACGTCCGCGAGTGGGAGCCGATCTGGCGGGCGAAGCTGCCGGTCGACGAGATCTTCGAGACCGTCGTCGACTCCGCGTTCGTCGGCATGCGAAAGCCTGATCCGCGGATCTACGAGCTGACGCTCGAGCGGCTCGACGGGATCGCCGCGGCCGAGTGCGTGTTCGTCGACGACACCGAGGTCAACTGCGAGGCCGCCGCGGCGCTCGGCTTCCGCTCGGTGCTGTTCCGCGACACCTCGCAGGCGATCGCGGAGATAAGGTCGGCGCTCGATGAGTGAGATCACCGTCGCTCCCGTCGCCGGCCGAGCCGACCTGCGGGAGTTCATCATGCTCCCGTTCCGGCTCTACGCGAATGTCGACCAGTGGGTGCCGCCGCTGATCAGCGAGCGCAAGCGCCACCTCGACCGCAACCACAACCCCTACTTCGAGCACGCCGAGGCCGAGTACTTCCTCGCCCGCCGTGACGGCCGGGTCGTCGGGCGGATCAGCGCCCAGGTCGATCAGCGGTTCAACGAGTTCCAGAACAACGACTGGGGTCAGTTCGGGTTCTTCGAGTCCGAGGACGACCCCGCGATCGCGAAGGCGCTGCTCGACGCCGCCTTCGCCTGGCTGCGCGAGCGCGGCCGCGATCACGTGATCGGCCCGCTCGACTTCTCGACCAACCACGAGTGCGGGCTGCTCGTCGCCGGTCACGAGCTGCGACCGCAGATCCTCGAGAACTGGCATCACCCCTACTACGGGACGCTGCTCGAGGGTCAGGGCCTGACGAAGGCGATGGACCTCTACAAGTGGAGCCTCCACGTCACCGGGCGCACCGACGTGATGCCGGTCCTCTTCGAGCTCGCCGAAAAGCTCGAGCCGGAACACGGGATCACGATCCGGGGGATGCGCCGCAACGACCTCAACGGCGAGATCACCCGGTTCATGGAGATCTACAACGCGGCCTGGGAGAACAACTGGGGGTTCGTCCCGCTCACCGACAACGAGATCCGCGGCTACGCGAAGGAGCTGAAGCCGATCCTCGACGAGAACTGGGCGATGGTCGCCGAGACGAAGGAGGGCGAGACGGTCGGCGTCGCCCTGACCCTCCCCGACTACAACCAGGTGCTCGCGAAGCTGAACGGGCGGCTGCTGCCGTTCGGCTGGGTGACCGCGCTGCGGCAGCGCAAGAAGGTCGATGCCGTCCGCGTGTTCGCGCTCGGCGTCAAGCCCGAGTACCAGCACACCGGCGTCGCCGCCGGCCTCTACGCCCGCCATTACGACACCGCCGCGAGGACGCCTCAGAAGGGCGGCGAGACCGGCTGGATCCTCGAGACGAACGTGCCGATGAACCGCGGCATGGAGGCGATGGGCGGCAAGGTCGTCAAGACCTACCGGATCTACGGCCGGGACCTGTAGCGACCGAGCGATTCCGCTGCCGGTTAGCGCTCCGGCTCGACCCGTCAGACTCGGCGCCATCAAGTGACGGATCGACTGCAGACCGAGAAGGAGAAGCCGGGCTGGGCGTGGGCGCCGTTTCGCCACCGCATCTTCCGTGCGATGTGGATCGCGCAGTTCGTCGGCAACCTCGGGACGTACGCCCAGACCGTTGGTGCACAGTGGCTGATGGGCGATCTCGGCGGTTCCGCACTCGAGGTGGCGCTGATCCAGACCGCGAGCTCCTTGCCGGTATTCCTGCTCGTCATCCCGGCCGGCGCATTCGGCGACATCTTCGACCGCCGGCGACTGCTGATCGTCGGCCAGGCGATTGCACTGGCGGCGGCGGCGGCGCTGGCTCTGGTGACGCTGTTCGACGCCGCGTCTCCCGCTCTTCTCCTGCTGCTCACGGCGCTGCTCGCGGTCGGCAGCTCGCTGTCGCTTCCGATCTTCAGGGCCATCCAGCCCGAGCTCGTGCCGCGCGACGAGGTTCCCGACGCGGCGGTGCTCAACGGGGTCAGCGCCAACCTGGCTCGCACGATCGGCCCCGCGGCGGGCGGATTGCTGATCGCGACCATCGGGACCGAGGCGAACTTCGCGCTCAACGCGCTCTCGTTCGCCGCGGTGATCGCCGTGCTGATCGCGTGGCGGCGGCCCAAGGACAAGCGCTCCGTCGTGCCCGAGCAGCTTTTCGATGCGATCGTCGCCGGCGCCCGCTACGCGCGCAACTCACCCGCGTATCTGAAGCTCCTCCTCCGCACCTTCGCCTTCCTGCTCTGCGCGAGCGCGCTGTGGTCGCTGCTGCCGGTGCTGGCGCGCGGGCCGCTGGAGCTCGGGCCGACCGGTTACGGGATCGCGCTCGGCGCGGTCGGCGTCGGCGCCGTGCTGGGCACGACCGTGGTGCCGAAGATCCGCAGGGAGTACAGCGAGAACCTCGCTGTCGCGTTCGGAAGCTCGCTGTTCGGCGCCGGTCTCGTCGTCGCGGGAGTCGTCGGGGTGCCCGCGGTTGCCATCGTGGCGCTTGCCGCCGTGGGCTTCGGCTGGATCAACGTGACCTCGAACCTGAACGCGACCGCGCAGCTGCTCCTGCCGAACTGGACGCGAGCGCGCGGGCTCGCGTTCATGACGGTCGCCTATCAGGGCGCCTACGTCGTCGGGAGCCTCCTCTTCGGTGCGCTTGCCGAATCGGTGAACGTCGAAACGGCCTTCGCGGTCGCCGGCGCCGGTGCGCTTGCCGGTGCGCTCGCCGGTCTCGGGCCGCTCGCGCTTCCCGACCTTCGCGACGTCAGCCCGGTCCGTTACTGGCCCGACCCCGATCTCGCGATGGAGCCCGAGCCCGGAGCCGGACCGGTGCTGGTGATCGTCGAGTGGCGCATCGACCGCGATCGTGCTGCGGAGTTCGCGGAGGCGATGGAGCCGCTCGGCAGGGCGCGCCGCCAGACGGGCGCCAGCCGTTGGAGCCTCTTTCGGGATGCAGACGATCCGGCGCTCTTCCTGGAGACGTTCACGGTGCCGAACTGGTCGGAGCACATGCGCCAGCACCTCGAGCGGGGCATCGAGAGCGACAAGGAGCTGGAGGCGGAAGCGCGGGCGTTCCTGACCGATGACAGGCAACTGCGGGTACGCCACCTGCTGTCGCCGAACGACGGTTGAGGAAGATCAGGCCCACCAGAGGGATCTGGCGAGGGCGGGAGGGTCAGATCAAGGAAGAGGGACGCGAAGCGGCCCAGTTGGCCGTGAGCGGCCCGATGACGCCGAGCAGGCCGCTCCCGGCCCGCCAGATCAGTTGTCGGAGCCGGCGCGGTCCCATAGGTAGAGCTCCATCGCCTCGACGGCCAGCTCCTCCTGGCGCTCGGGCGAGAGCCACTCGAGGACGGTCTCGAGGGCGCGCTCCTCGGTGAGGCCGCGATCGACGGCCTCCTCGCCGCGGAAGCCGGCGGCGAGCTTCAGGGCCTCGCGGCGGTGCCGGCCGAGCGACCCGAAGGCGTTGATCAGGAAGTCGCGGTTCGGGATCGGGTGGGCGATGTCCATCGAGGCATGCCAGGCGGCGAGCATCGAGATGTCGTGCTCGTCGAGCTCCTGGATCGCCTTCGAGTAGTGGGCCTCGAGCTCGTCATCGGGGATCTCGTCGACCCACGCACGAACGGCTTCACCGAGGAGCTGCCGCCGGGCCTCGCGGCCGACCGAGTCGGCGACGACTCGGATTGCATCGGCAGGCTCGATGAAGCAGAGGGGCACGATGGCGAAGATAGACAGGGCCCCCGACGGCAAAACGGTGCATGCAAGCCGACGACCGTCGTCGCCGCCCGCCGCAGTCAGATGGAGCGCCCGCGGCGCGACCTATGCTCAGACGATGGACTCCGCCGCCGGATCGAGAGGGACGCCTTGAGCCTGCGCGTTATCGCCGGCCCGCCGGGTTCCGGCCGCGGGGCAGAGGTCGCAGCCGCCTTCGCTGCGGCCCTCGACCGCGAGCCGTTGCTGGTCGCGCCGACGAGCGACGACGTCGACCGCCTCGAGCGCGACCTCTGCGCGGCGCCGGGCGGGATCCTCGGCGGGACGATCACGAGCTTTCCCGGCCTGTTCGGCGAGGTCGCGCGCGCGGTCGGAAGCGAGGCCGGCGAGCCGCTGACGGAGATCCAGCGGATCTGGCTCGCCCGCGAGGCGGCGCGGACGACGAGCCTGCGCAGGCTGGCACGCTCATCGCGCCGCGCCGGTTTCGCTCCGGCGCTCGCGGCGCTGCTCGACGACCTGCAGGCCGCCGGGCTCGATGCGGCCGGGCTCGAGGCCGCGACGGACACTGCCGCCTCCGGCGACTACGAGCGCGAGATCGTCGCCCTCTTCGCTGCCTACGAGCGGCTTCGCGACACCGGCGGGGCTGCCGACGGCCACCAGCTCGCCGCTGCCGCGACCGCCGCTCTGCGCGCGGCGCCGGACACCTGGCAGGGACGCCCCGTCTTCCTCTACGGCTTCGACGACCTGACCCGCGAGCAGGTCGAGCTCGTCGGCGCGCTCGCCGCTGCGACCGAGGTCGTCGTCACGGCGACCTTCGAGGACCGTCAGGCTCTGGCCGCGCGCGCCGAGCTGCTCGGGATCCTCCGCGACGAGCTCGGCGCGACGGTGAGCGAGCGGGGGCCGGCGGCGGCCGGTTCAGGATCCGTGCTCCACCATCTCGAGCGCAACCTCTTCGAGCCCGACTCCGAGCGGGTCGAGCCCGACGGGTCGCTGCAGCTCCTCGAAGCGGCCGGAGAGCATGGCGAGGCGGAGTTGATCGGCCGCAAGGTCGCGCGCCTGCTCGCCGACGGCGTCGATCCCGACGAGGTCGCGATCGTGGTCCGCAGCCCCGATCGCCAGGCACCGCTGATCGCCCGCACGCTCGGGCGGATGGGCATCCCGCTGGCGCCCGAGGCGAGCGTCCCGCTGGCCGCGACGGCGACCGGCGCAAGCCTGCTCGAGCTGATCGAGATCGCCGCCGGCGAGGGCACGGCGGCGACCGTCGTCTCGTTCCTTCGCCGTCCCGGACGAGCCCGTCCGGGACCGGTCGACTGGCTCGAGCGGCGGGTCCGCCGCGAGCGCCTGCGAACCGCCGATGAGGCGCTCGAGGCCTGGGCGGGTGACTTCGAGGAGCCGCGGCGCATCTGGTCGCTCGACGACCTCCGCGCGGCCGGCGAGGAACCGGCGGCGATCGCCCGCGTCCTCGCCCGGACCGCCGCCGACGTCGCCGAGCGTGATCATGTCCGCTCCGGGATCGTCCCCTCGGGCGGAGCGGCCGTCGAGCTCAGGGCGGCCGGCGAGGCGGCACGGGCGCTCGCCGACGTCGTCGACCTCGGCGAGCCGGCACCGCGGAGCCTCGCCGGCTTCGCCGAGCTGCTCGCCCACGTCCGGGTGCCGCTCTGGCGCGGCCCCACCGAGGGTCGGGTCCGGATCCTCAGCCCGTACCGGCTGCGGGCGACCCGGGTCGCCCATCTGTTCGTCGCCGGGCTCGCCGACGGCTCCTTCCCGGCCGCCGCCGGCGGCGATCCGCTGCTCTCCGACGAGCGGCGGCGAGCGCTCGGGCTGTCGGCGCGGACCGACCCGGCCGCCGAGGAGCGGTACCTCTTCTACGCCTGCGTGGCGAAGCCGGAGCGCCGCCTCCATCTCTCCTACCCGGCCTCCGACGAGGCCGGCGGCGAGGCTCCCCGCAGCCCCTTCGTCGACGAGGTCCGCGACCTCCTCGACCCGGCGCCGACCGCGCTGGCCGGCGACGATCCGCTCGAGGCGGCGATCGTCGAGCGGGCGACGCTGGCCGACTTCGTCCCGGCGCCGGATCAGGCGAGCGCGCCGCACGATCTCGCTCGCGCCCTCGCCGTCACCGGCGCCGCTGCGAACGAGCACGCAGCGGGACTCGACCTGCCCGACGGGATCGCCGACCGTGCCCTCGCGGCAGTCGCCGACGCCGGCGGGCGGGTCGAGCGGGCCCGCCGCCCCGGACCGCTCCGCGATCCGGCGGTGCTCGCCGAGCTCGCCGAGCGTGACCTGTTCGGAGCCTCCACCCTCGAGGAGTTCATCGGCTGCTCCTACCGCTGGTTCGTCAACCGCGAGCTGCGGCCGCAGGCGATCGACCCGGACCCCGACGCGCTCGAATCGGGCGGGATCGTCCACACGACGCTAGAGCGGCTGTTCAGGGAGCCGCCGACCGTCGAGCGGCGGCCGACCGAGGCGGGCTGTGAGCGCTGGATCGCACGGGCGCGGGAGCTCGTCCGCGATGTCGCGGCCGAACGCGGCTGGGACGTCGATACTGCGCCGGCGTCGATCTCGCTCGCCCGCCTCGATGCCGTCGTCGCCCGCTTCATCCGCCGCGACGCCGCGACCGGCGGGCCGATGGCGCCCGAGGCCGAACTCCTCGAGGTCCGGTTCGGGGACGGGCCCGACGACAGCTTCGGCCCGGCCGACTTCGGCAGCTTCCGGCTCCACGGGGCGATCGACCGGATCGACGTCGCCGACGGAAGGGCGCTGATCCGCGACTACAAGCTGAGCTCGAAGGCGCCCTCGGCGAAGAACCTCTCCAAGCAGGGCCGCCTGCAGCTGCCGCTCTACATGCTCGCCGCCCGCGGGTTCGGGCTCGATCCGATCGGCGGCCTCTACAACCCGCTCGCGGCGACGAAGGACGACCGGCCGCGCGGGCTCCTCGACAAGGAGCAGAAGGGGGCGCTGATCCCGGCCGGAAAGGACGCCCACGTCGGCACCGACTTCTTCGAGGCCGAGCCCTTCGAGGAGGTGCTGGAGACCGCCCGCCGGGAAGCCGTCGCCGTCGTCGATTCGATCCGGGCCGGTCGGATCGATCGCGATCCCCACGACGGGGCCTGCCCGGCCTGGTGCACGCTCGCGCCGGTCTGCCGGATCGAACGCTCGATCCCCCTCCCCGACGACGAGGACGAGGACGAGGCGGCGGCGTGAACGGCCACGAGCAGCTCAGCCTCGATGCGCCCGCGGAGGCTGCCGCGCCGCCGGAGGGCATGGAGATCCGGGTCCGGGCGAACGGAAGCGGCGGACGTCCCGGCCCGACCCTGGAGCAGGCGGAGGCGATCGGCAATCGCGATCGCGATGTCTTCCTCGAGGCCGGGGCCGGAACCGGCAAGACGCGCGTGCTCGTCGAGCGCTACTGCGACGCGATCGCCGTCGACGGCGTCGAGCCGGAGCGAATCCTCGCCTTCACGTTCACCGAGAAGGCGGCGGCGGAGATGCGCCGGCGGGTCCGCGTCGAGCTGTCCCGCCGCGCAGCGGCGGCCGCGGAGCAGTCCGAGCGGGCTCGGCTGCAGGCCGCGGCCCGGACCGGCGAGACGGCACCGATCACGACCATCCACGGCTTCTGCCGGCGCCTCCTCGCCTCCCACCCCGTCGCTGCCGGCCTCGATCCGCGCTTCCGGGTCCTCGACGCCGACGAGGCCGGACGACTCGCCCGGACCTGCTTCGGCGAGGTCCTGACCGAGCTGGCCGGCGACGACGACGCGGTCGCCCTGACGGCGGCGGGCTACCGCAGCCGGCTCGGTTCGATCGTGCTCGCCGCCCACTCCGAGCTTCGTAACCGCGGCATCCTCGACCCGGAGCTGCCGGAGATCGCGATCAGCGCGATCGACGGCCGCGACGAGCCCGCCACGCCGGCCGAGATCGCCGCCGTCGGCGGCGGCTACGCGGCGCTTCGGAAGCTCGTCGTCGCCTTCTCCGCCCGCTTCGACGAGCGCAAGGCGGAGCGCTCCGCCGTCGACTTCGACGACCTGCAGCTCCTCGCCGTCGACCTGCTGCGCCGCAACACGACGATCGCGGAGGCTCAGCGAGCCCGCTTCGACCACCTGCTCGTCGACGAGTTCCAGGACACGAGCCCGATCCAGGTCGAGCTCGTGCGGATGCTCGCGGGGCCGGAGACGAGCACGTTCACCGTCGGCGACGCCGCCCAGTCGATCTACGGCTTCCGCGGCGCCGACCTCGCCAGCTTCCGCCGCGTTCGCGACGAGCTGGCGGCCGGCGCCGGGCCGCGCCCGACGGCGATGCTCGGGCTGACCGGCAGCTTCCGCTCGACGCCCGACGTGCTCGCGATGGTCAACCTGGTCGGGGCCGAGCTGCTGCCCGACTTCAACCCGCTCGCCGTCGGCCGCGAGCCGGCACCCGTCGGCGGCCCGGACGGCCCGGCGGTCGAGCTTCTGCTCACCGCATCATCGGGATGGGGCGATGAGGAGAACGGGACGAAGCTCGCGACCGTCGCCGCGGAGACGCCGCAGGGGCGGGTGGCCGAGGCCCGGGCGCTCGCGGCGCGGCTCCGCGAGCTCGCCGAGGGCGGAGTCGATCCGGGATCGATGGTGCTGCTGCTGCGGGCGTTCACCCACGTCGACGCCTACGCCGAGGCGCTCGAGCTGGCCGGCCTCGATCCCTACGTCGTCGGTGGCCGCGGCTACTGGTCCTCGCAGCAGGTCACCGATGCCCTCTGCCTGCTCGGCTGTGTGGCCAACCCCCTCGACGACGTCGCCCTGCTCGGCGCCCTCGCCTCTCCGGCGGCGGCGATCTCGCCGGACGGGCTCTGGATGCTGCGGCGGATCGCCGGCCGCCGGCAGCTCTGGAGCGCGATCGAGGAGATCGCTTCCGGCGAGGCGATCGAGACGAGCGAAGGCGGCGAGGCGGAGGGACGCGAGGAGCAGCGGCGCTGGAGCGCCAACCTCGCTGCCGGCGACCGCGACCGGCTGACGGCCTTCCACGAGACCCTCTCCGAGCTCCGCGAGGGCGCCGCCCGGCTCGCGCTCGACGAGCTGGTCGAGCGAACGCTCGAGGCGTTCGGCTACGACCTCGCGGCGCTGTTGATGGACGACGGGCTGCGACGGACCGCGAACCTCCTCAAGCTGGTCCGGCTCGCTACCGAGTTCGAGGCGCACGAAGGGCGCGATCTGCGCGGCTTCCTCGACCAGGCGAGCGATCGCGCCGCCCTCAGCGACCGCGAGGCCGAGGCGGCGGTCGCAGCCGAGGACCACGCCGGCGTCCGGATCATGACCGTGCACGCCGCCAAGGGGCTCGAGTTCGACTGCGTGGCCGTCGCCGATCTCGGTCGCAAGCTCGCCGGCGGGGGGCAGCCCCCCTCGCTCCGGCTCGCCTTCGACGGAACGTCCGAGGCACCGCGGATCGGCCTGCGGCTCGCCCGCGCCGGAGCGGGGAGCATCGACGTCGGCGGCTACGGCGATCTCAACGACTCCGCCGCCGATGCCGACGCCGAGGAGTCCGGCCGGCTCGCGTACGTCGCCGCGAGCCGCGCGCGCACCCGGCTGCTGCTCAGCGGCACGATCGACCCCGAGAAGGACCTCGACCGATCCGAGCAGCCGCTGCGCAGGCATTCCGTCCTGAGCCGGCTGCTGCCGGCGCTCGGCGCATCCGGCGACGATGAGGTCCTGCTCGCCGCGCCCCCGGATGCACTGCCCGGTCTCGAGGCCGGTCCCTTCGATGCCGCGCCGGTCGCGGTCCGGGTCACGGTGCCCGGGCGGGACGTGGCCGAGCGCCTCTCCTACGACCATCGCGACCAGGCCGCCGCCGGCACCGTCGCCGCCGGCCGGCCGCCGCTGCTGGCGCTCGCCGAGCGCGGAACGGCCGCGGCCCGGAACCTCTCCTACGCCGCGCTCGCCGACTACGGCCGCTGCGGCTACCGGTTCATGGCCGAGCGAGTCCTCCACCTCGAGGCCGATCCGGGGCCGGCTGCGGCCGACTCGCAAGGCGCCGGACGGGCCGCGGGGATGCGGTTCGGGCGGGCCGTCCACGAGCTGCTCGAGCGCGCGGCCCGGGACGGCTGGCGCCGGCCCGATCCGGACGTGGCCGCCGCGGCACTGCGCCGCGAGGGATTCGACCCGGCCGCGGCGGAACGTGCCGCCGGCCTGGTCACGGCTTGGGTCGACTCGCCGCTTCTCGCCGAGCTGCGCCATGGTGGCGCCCGGTTCCGGCCCGAGGTGCCGTTCCGGCTCGGCCTCGGTGAGCGGACCGTGATCCGCGGCACCATCGACCTGCTCGTCGAACGGCCCGGCATGCCGCCGCTCTTCGTCGATTACAAGACCGACCGCATCGAGGCGGGGGGCGATCCGGTCCTCCCCGAGGCCTACGAGCTGCAGCGCCTGCTCTACGCGGCGGCGATCGCCGAGTCGACCGGCGCCGAGCGGGTCGAGAGCGCCTACTGCTTCCTGCAGGCCACCGAGCGCCCGTTGCGGGCGAGCCACGACGGCGAGGCGATCGCAGCCGGCCGAGCCAAGGTCGAGGAGCGCATCGCCCGGATCCGGGCCGGAGACTTCAGTCCCACCGCCGATCCCGGCCCGTCCCTCTGCCACGACTGCCCGGCGCGAGCCCGACTTTGCCCGCACCCACCGGAGCTGACGATGGGAGCGGCGGGATGAGCGTCGCGGTCTTCGCATACGGCTCGCTCGTCTCGCCGGCGAGCGCGGCGGCGACGCTGGGCCGAAGCGACGTCGAAGCAGTCCCGGCGGCCCTCGCCGGGCGCCGGCGAAGCTTCACGTTGCTCCGCGACAATCGCGCCTGCGAGAAGACCTTCGCCCGCCGCGGCGACGACTGGGTCCCCGACCACGTGCTCGCCCTGAACATCGTCGAAGGAAACACCGCCGACAACGTCAACGGCGCGCTCCTCGTCGTCTCCGAAGCCGAGGTGGAGCGTCTCGATCTGCGCGAGATCCGCTACCGGCGGGTCGAGGTGTCGGCGCTGGTCGCCCCCGCGGCAGGCGCCCGGTTCGATCGCGTCTTCGCCTACGTCGCTCGGCCCGAGCACCACGCCACGGCTCCACCCCCGGGCGCGGTCGTGCTCACCGCCTACGAGAACGCGGTCGAGGAGGCGTTCGCGAAGCTCGGCGAGCGCGAGCTCGAGCGCTACCGGGCCAGCACCGATCGCGGCACCGCCGAACGGATCGACGCCTACCTGCTCGACGGCGAGATCCCGGCGGGGAACCCGCGCCGCTGGTGAGCAGGCGGACCGCGCTCAGGGGCCGGCGCGCCAGTCCTGGGCCCAGTCGTAGAGCGCTTCGAGAGCGGGGACGAGCGCCTCGCCCTGATCGCTGAGCCGGTAGGAGACGCGTGCGGGCGGACCCGGGTGCACGGCGCGCTCGAGCAGGCCCTCGGTCTCGAGCTCGCGAAGCCGCTGTGAGAGCAGCCGGTCGGATACGCCGGGGACGGCCGCGGCGACCTCGCTGAAGTAGCGGGGGCCGCCGATCAGGCTGAACAGGATCGCGCCGCTCCAGCGCCGGCCGACCAGCTCGACCGCCTCGTGGTAGCGGTGACAGACGACGACGGGCTCGCGCGCCGGCGGCGGCGGGGCCGCGTCGGAGCCTGCTGCGGCGGGGCGGGCTTCCACGTGGTTCAGCCTAGCGAAGCGGGTCCCCCGCCCAACCGGCGTCAGGCCGCTATCGCAGGCGTCATGCGGTATCGGCGGGTTCTCGAGCGACGAAGCCGCTGCCCCGGCCAGTACCCTTTGCGGCCCGCGGATCCGCCCCCTGCTTCGACACGGATCGCACCCCTTCCTCCAGTGACACAGAACTCAAGCTCGGTAGCCAAGCGGAGAAGGCTGCTGCTGATCCCTCTCGCGATCGCGTGCGCGATCGCATTCATCGCCGGCGCGGCCGTCGCCGGCAGCTCCGCCGAGCGCGATGCCGCCGAGCGGTTCGGCAGCGCCTGGGCCGATGGCGATTACGGCGCGATGTACGACGAGCTCAACACCGACTCGCAGTCCCGGGTCTCGCGCGATGACTTCGAAGCCGCCTACAGCGACGCCATGGCGACTGCGACGGCGACCGACCTCGCGGTTGACGACGTCAGCGGGCCCGACGATGTCAACGGCGAGGACGTCGTCACGCTCGCAACGACGGTGCACACCAACGCCTTCGGAGAGGTCACCGCCGACGTCCAGGTCCCCGTTGCCGACGGCGGCGTCAGCTGGCAGCCGAACCTCGTCTTCCCCGGCCTTGCCGAGGGCGACGAGCTCGTCGCCGACACCAAGCTCGGCAAGCGGGCGCCGATCCTCGCTCGGGATGGGTCGGTGCTCGCGAGCGGGCCGGCCTCGGCCCGTGCCACCAACGGCAGCGGCGGGATCGTCACCGGCGAGACCGGCACGCCGGGCAAGACGCTCGCCGCACGGGTCGCCAAGCTCGGCTATCCGGAGGACGTCGAGATGGGCACGAGCGGCCTCGAGCTCGCGTTCGACTCGACGCTGGCGGGAACGCCCGGCGGCAAGCTGCTCGCCGTCGGCAAGGGCGGCAAGGCCGTCCTCGCGAAGCGGGCGCCGACGCCGGGCGAACCGCTGAAGACCACGATCGACGCCAAGCTCCAGGACGCAACCGCAGCGGCGCTCGGCTCGACGTTCGGCGGAGCGGCCGTGCTCGACGCCAAGAACGGCAACGTCCTCGCGCTCGCCGGGCTCGCGTTCTCGGCCCCACAGCCGCCGGGCTCGACGTTCAAGGTGATCACCGCCAGCGCCGCTCTCGAGGACGGCAAGACGAAGCTCGACGAGCAGTTCCCGGTCCAGACCAGCACCGTCGCCGGCGGGCGGGAGATCGCCAACGCTCACGACGAAGCCTGCGGCGGCGATCTCGTCGAGAGCTTCGCCCATTCCTGCAACACGGTGTTCGCACCGCTGGGCGTCCGCGTCGGCGGCGACAAGCTCGTCGAGGAGTCCGAGCAGTACGGCTTCAACTCGCCGCCGACGATCTACAACCCGAACTCGCTGGCCCTGACCCGGCCGCCGGAGAGCACGATCCCGAACCCGCTCGAGGACGACACCGACGTCGCCGTGAGCGCGATCGGCCAGGGCGAGGTCCTCGCCACGCCGCTCGAGATGGCCGCGGTCTCGCAGGCGGTCGCCAACCGCGGCGTGCGCGCGCCGAACGCGATGGTCAAGGACCCGGAGCTCGCCGGCGGCTACCCGGATGTCGAGGTGATGCCGCCCGGCATCGCCGCCGAGGTCAAGAAGATGATGATCGCCGTCGTGGCGTCCGGCACCGGCAGCTCGGCGGCCCTCCCCGATGTGACCGTCGCCGGCAAGACCGGCACGGCCGAGCTCGGGACTGTGGACGGCTCCCAGCCGGTTGCCCCGGGTGAGGACGCCGAGCAGGACGTCGATGCCTGGTTCACGGCATTCGCGCCCGCCGACAACCCGAAGCTCGCCGTCGCGGTGATGGTCGTGAACGCGCCGGGCGACGGGGGCACCGTCGCCGCGCCGATCGCCCGCCAGATCCTCGAAGCCGGCCTCTAGACGGTCTGGACGATTCAGGCGTTCCAGCCGCTCCGACCGCGCTCAGCGGCGGGCCGGGAAGCCGAAGGCTGCTCCGGTGATGACGACGATCCCTCCGAGCAGTGCGATCAGGCCCCCCACCGATTCGGTGGCGAGAGCGACCAGCGCGCCGAGCACCGACAGGAGCGCTCCGGCTGCGAGCAGCGACCACCATCCGTTGCCCTCGCGGCGGCCGATCGGCGCAGTCAGGACGGTGCCGAGCACGATCGCGCCGAGGCCAATGGCGTCGGCGGCCGTGCCGAGGACGCCGAGGAGAACCACGACGGCGCCGGCGCCGGCGAGCAGCAGCGCGCCCTGGACGAACCGCGTGCTCAACTGCGGGCGCCCCTCCCGGGTTGGCACTGGCGGCCCGACGGCCTAGAGGTCGAGGACGATCTCGCCGTGCCCATCCGGGCCCGGGACCTCGAGGATCAGCGGCCGGTTCTCGTTCGCCGCCTCGTCGATTTCGAACAGGACCAGCGAGCCCTCGATCGGCCCGTTCTTGGCGACCGTCTCGGGAGCGGGAATGGTGTCGCCGGCAGGCACCGGGGTCCCGGACTTGAGCGCCCACTCGTTGTCGAGGGGGACCTGGTCGTAGGTGCGACCGCGGGTGTCGAGGATCCGGAACTGATCGGGAACGGCGGCGGTCTGGTCGCCCTGGTTGGTGACCTGCATGAAGACGCCGAGGTACTCCTGATCCGGCCGCAGTGCCGGCGCGCCCTGGAGATAGGCGGAATCCTCGGGCGAGAAGCGGTTCAGCTCGCGGGTGATCTGGATGTTGTAGGAGAGGTCGCCGAGCTCGAGCGGCTCGCCCTCCTTGGCCTCCGCGGTCGCCTCGTCGCCGCACCCGGACGCCAGCGCGGCGAAGCCGGCGAGGGCGAGGACGAGCATCGGGATGATCAGCAGCCTGCGGTGCATCGGCGGCGGAAGTCTATCGGCGCGGACTCAGAGCCGACTCGCCCCGGCGACGTGCAGACGCTCGATTCGGGCGTCCCCCTCGACGAGGTCGCGAAGCCGGATCAGGGCCCGTCGCCACTGGCGCCGATGCCATCCGGCCGGCATCAGCCGGTCCTTGAGCTTGTCGAGGTGATGGGCCGGCTCGGTCCAGAAGCTGACCCGGACCGCGGTCATCCCGCCGCCGGCCTCGGTCAGCTCCCAGGCGGTGCCGACCGGCATCCGGTCGATCCGTGCGCCCTTTCCGGTCTCGACGATCAGATGCGGCGCCTCGACGCCGGTGACCACGGTCTCCATCCAGAAGTGGAAGAACGGCGCCTCGAGGTGGAACCGCGCCGCGGCGCCGATCCCGACCGGATCGATCCTCTGGAGTCGGTAGGAATGCTGGAAGTGGTCGCAGAACGCGGGCCGGTTCGAGAGATCGGCGAGGACCGCGAAGACCCGCTCGCGGGGAGCGTCGATCGTGATCTCGGCGCTGACCGGCCCCATCGCTAGATGATCGGTTCCGAATCCGCGCGTGCGCGGGGGACCGCCGGACCAAGCAGATCGAGGACGCAGGAGGCGAAGCGGCCTGGAAGGCCGTGAGCCGACGAGGACGA